>Ga0351940_1043_pt2 | contig 45843 bp, 35 predicted proteins | sample TotcelHT113001N8_FD_205819 | JGI IMG/M metagenome (GOLD analysis project Ga0351940, IMG submission 205819) | Enriched cells from coal bed in the Powder River Basin, Montana, United States - Total cells T11 rep2 HSBNCT.T11.300.1.N8 ... | reverse complement strand
GTCAATCCGACGCAATTCGCCCCCCACGAGGACTTTGACAAGTATCCGCGCACGCTGGAGGCCGACCTGCAGGCCCTGGCGTCTTGTCACACCGACCTTGTGTTTGCTCCGCAGCGCGACGACGTCTATCCGGCCGGATGTTCCACAGCGGTCGAACCGCCGCGGGTCGCCCAGCGGTGGGAAGGCGAGTGCCGGCCCGGCCATTTCCGCGGCGTGGCCACCGTGGTGTTGAAGCTGTTCAACCTGGTCCAAGCGGACGTCGCCTTTTTCGGGCAAAAAGACTATCAACAGGCAAGCGTGATCCGGCAGATGGTGCGGGACTTGAACGTACCGCTCGAAATCCGCGTGTGCCCCACGGTCCGCGAGCCGGATGGGCTGGCCATGAGTTCGCGGAACCGGTATTTGAGTGTCGACCAGCGGAGCCAGGCGGTGGCGATTTCTCGCAGTTTGCGCTTGGCTGCCCAGCTGGCGGCGGACGGCCAGCGGCAGACGGCGGCGCTGGTGGATACCGTCCGCGGCGTTCTGGCCGAAGCGCAGATCGACCGCATCGACTACGTCGCCGTGGTGGACCCGGACACGTTGGAGCCCGTTGTGGCGTTATCCGGTCCCTCGGTGATGCTGATTGCCGCCCATGTGGGCGGCACGCGACTGATCGACAATTGGAAGATCTGACCCCATGCGACAAGACCTCTTTCACATCCCGCACGAGTGGCTTGGCATGCCCGTGTTCGGTGCCGGCTGGTTGCTGCTCGTCTGGGCCATCGCCAGCGCGGTGCTGCTGGTTACCTTGTGGCGGCGGCAAGGCTGGAACACGGATACCAGCAGCTACGTGCCCCTGCTCGCGCTGATGGGCCTGTTGATCTGGCTGGTCTTGCCTCGCTTGGAAGACATGACCGACGTGGGAACGTCCGCGGGGCTGCCGATTCGCGGCTATGGAGTCATGCTGTTGCTGGGCGTGTTGGGGGGCGTGGCCCTGGCGGTGCGCGAAGCGCGGCGGGTGGGGTTGGACCCGGACCTGGTGATTTCGTTGTGCTTTCATTTGTTTGTCGCGGGCATCATCGGCGCGCGGCTGTTTTACGTCATCGAATACTGGCCGCAGTTCCGGCAGCCCACTCCGATCGACACCTTGGGCGCGATCTTGAACGTAACCCAAGGCGGCCTGGTCGTGTACGGCTCGCTGATCGGCGCGCTGCTGGGCGGGCTGTGGTTCCTGCGTCGGAACGCCCTGCCGCTGTTGGCGACCGCGGACTTGATGGCCCCCAGTCTCGTGCTGGGGCTGGCTCTGGGGCGCATCGGCTGTCTGCTCAACGGCTGTTGTTACGGCGGGCTGTGCGACGCGTCCTGGGCGGTGACATTTCCCAGTACGAGCGAGCCTTACACCCACCAGCGGATGCTGGGTCAATTGCATGGGTTTCTGCTGGCCCAAGATGCGGACAGCTCGGCGGCTTGCGTGGCCGCCGTGCAACTCGACGGTCCAGCAGCCGAGGCCGGATTGCAGGTCGGCGATGTGTTGCGGGCGATCGCAGGCCGCCCCGTCGAGACGTTTGGCGAAGCGCAGAAGGCGCTGCAGATCGCGGGGCCGGATCTGTATCTGACGACCGACCGCGGTCCGGTGCGGATTCGCATGCCCGCTTTGCCGGAACGTAGTCGGCCGACGCATCCCGCGCAGCTGTACGCTGCGATTGGGGCCGGCCTGCTGTGCTGGCTGCTCTGGTCCTGCTATCCCTTCCGGCGGCGGGACGGCGAGGTGTTCGCGCTGCTGCTGACCCTGTACCCCGTGATGCGTTTTTTGGAAGAGACCGTCCGCGTCGACGAACCGGGCCAATTCCGCACGTCTTTTTCCATTGCCCAATGGATCAGCCTGCTGCTGCTGACCGCCGTCGTGGCCCTGTGGATTTTCATCGTGCGTCAGCCCCGCGGCAGTGCCCTGGCTTTGGCGGGCGACCTGCCGGATCAATCACCTTAACCCACGGGAACGCTACAGATACAATGGCTGCGTGTCGTCCGAGAACCTGTTTTCGCAACTGGGAGTCCCTTTCATGATTCGAAGTCTGTTATTTGCCGCCGTCTTTGCCGCCCTGTCATGTTGGCTTCCACCCGCCGGAGATGCCGCCGAGTCGCCGTCGGCCACGTTGCCCCGAGCCAAGATCCCCGTGATCTTGGACACCGATATCGGCGACGACATCGACGACACGTGGGCCTTGGCCTTGTTGCTCAAATCGCCTGAATTGGACATCAAGTTGGTCGTGTCGGACCGTGGCGATACGGTTTACCGGGCGAAGATAATCGCCAAGCTGTTGGAGATCGCCGGCCGCAGCGACATCCCGGTCGGCATTGGGGTCAACGAGGGCGGCAACGCGGGACCGCAGGCGCCCTGGGTCGCGGACTACGATTTGGCGAGTTATCCCGGCACCGTCCATCCGGACGGCGTGGCGGCGCTGATCGAAACGATCATGACCGCGCCGCAGCCGATCACGCTGATTTGCATCGGCCCCGTGCCGAACATTCGCGCGGCCCTTGAACGCCAGCCGAAAATTGCCAACCGGGCTCGTTTCATCGGGATGCACGGCAGCGTGCGGAAGGGCTACGATGGAGGCCCCGAGCCGTCGAAGGAATGGAACGTCGTGGCCGATGCTAAAGCGGCTCAAGCGGCGTTCACCGCCGCATGGCCGATGCTGATCACGCCGCTGGACACCTGCGGCATCGTGCGGCTGCGGGGCGACAAGTACCAGCGGGTGGCCGAGTGCAGCGACCCGTTGACCAAGGCGGTGATCGAGAATTATCGCATCTGGAGCAAAGCCGGCGACAAGCCGCTGAATGCGTCAAGCGTCTTGTTCGATACGGTCGCCATCTACCTGGCGTTCTCGACCGACTTGGTGACCATCGAACGGTTACCGCTCCGCGTGACCGACGACGGCTTCACGCGCATCGACCCGCAGGGCAAGCCGATCGATTGCGCCATGTCGTGGAAAGATCTGGCCGCGTTCGAAGATTTCCTGGTCGCCCGCCTGACGGGCGGGCGGTGAGCCGACGGGAAAGAACCGCTTGGTGCGGGCCCCCCCTTTCCCCCCACAGACCGAATCGTTTCAGCGGTGAGCACGGATGAGAGTTTCCATGCACGAGTTCGTTTTCCAGGCGGACGACGAGTCCGACACACAGCGATTGGGGGCAGCCCTGGCCCGGACGCTCCCATCCGGCACGACCGTGGCCTTGATCGGCACGCTGGGCGCCGGCAAGACGCGACTGGTGCAAGCCCTGGCCACCGCTTGCGGCGTGCCGCCGGAAACGGTCGTCAGCCCGACGTTCGTGCTGTGCCACGAGTATCATGGCCAACGCTCGCTGTACCATCTGGACGCTTACCGCCTGAAGGACGACGACGAGTTCCTGCAATTGGGCCCGGAGGAGTATTTTGAATCCGACGGGATCACGCTGATCGAATGGGCCGACCGGGTACTGAACTGCCTGCCGCCACAACGGCTGGAAATCCACATCGACGTCGTCGGCCACACCGCTCGCCGGTTTCGGCTGGTCGCCGTCGGCGAGGAAGAAACATCCCGACGGCTGGATGACCTGGCCGCCGCCTTGGGAGGCGACGCTCGGGACAGCGGGGGATAATCCCTCTGCCCCTGGGTTGATCGGCCGAGAAGGCAAGCGGATAATCCAGCAAGGCGTGTGTGGATCTGCAAAATGCCGTGAACACCGTGCATCACGATGTCGAGCATCCGTCGCACATCGTGTTGCCGGTTGTACCGCGGTAAGCGCGGCGCCCTAGCGCTTTTTGAGGCTTACGCTCATGCCGCCGCCATCCATGTAGAACAGCGTCTCGAGGTCGGGATTCGTCGTGATCGCTTTGACGAATTCCGCACTGGCTTGGCGCGGATTCATGTTGTGGGCGAGGATCAAACCGCCGGGACGCAGCAGCGGCAGCGTCTTCTGCAGATAGTCCAAGTACCCGTCCTTGTCGGCGTCGATGAATACCATGTCGATCGGTCCCGTCAACTCGGCGGCCTTCTCGTGCCCGTCGCCTTCGACCACCGTCACGATCTCGGCAACACCGGCTTGGACGAAGTTCTTGCGGGCCAGCGCGGCGGTGTCCGGGTCGATCTCGTGCGAAATCAACTGGCCTCCGGTCTTTCGCAACGCCAACGAAATCCAGATCGACGACACCCCGTTGGAAGTACCGAACTCGACAACCTTCTTGGCGCCGATCGCTTCGGCCAGCACCCGCAGCAAGCGGGCATCCGCGACGGGGACGTTCATCCGTCGGCCTTGTTTCTGCTGGATATCCTCCAGCGTCTGCAGGATGGCCCGCTCGGCGTCGTCCTGGGGTTGCGTAGCGGCTTGCAACATTCCCGCGGCTCCGCCTGACATCGCACCGGGGCCGCCGGGACCGGGACCAGGACCACCGGGACCGCCAAGCCCACCGGGACCGCGGCCTGCAGGCCCGCCTCGTCCCGGGAACGCCGGGGCGAGTTCTTCGCGGCTCAGCTTGCCGTCTTTGTTCGTGTCGAGCTTGCTCAACGCCTGCGTTGCGCCAGCGATCTCCTCGGCCGACAGTTCTCCATCGCCGTTGACATCCAGGGCCGTCATCACCGGCATTCGCATCGGGCCGAACGGGCCGGGCTGCGCCTGCGGCCCCCCTTCAACTCGGCCCCCCTCGCGCCCCGGCGGCTGCGCCAGCACCACAAGGCTTACCACCAGAAAGACCATGATGCTCGCCGACGCAACCATCTGAAGTTTCGTTCGTCTCATCCTGCTTCTCCCAAACGCTCAAAGTTGTTTCCGTTCCTGCCCTCGGGGCCGACCTGAACTCCCCGGCTGAACCTGCCGAAAGCAGCGAAGTGTGACCTGCCAAGCGCGAGCAGCCGGCGCGGAGAACCGCCACGAAATACGGATTACCCTCGTGCCCCTGCCCGCTTTGCGGGCTGTTGATTAAATGCCGTCCGGACCGTCCAGGATGTTGGAGTTCACGCTTCAGCGTGTCTTTTCCCGCCGGCAGAGACCGGCCAAACACGCTAAAGCGTGAACTCCAACGGGTGCGATCCCACGGAATATGCGTCAAACACATTAAATCAACAGCCAGCCCGCTCCAGGGTCTTGTATTTCGCCCGCGATAGGGGCAGTCCGGTCGTATCGAGCTGCGTGGGGCGAAAGACCAACGGTGAAGGATTCGGATCAACGTGCGGATTGTAGAACCCACTGGTTGCGGGAATCCGCCGATACAGGATTTCGTGATCTGCGACTGGTTCCGAACCGTCCGACATCCTTCTGCCCCTGATCAAGGCGTCGTTTCACGCGATCCGATATCGAGTGACCAAGCGGAGGGGACGGTCGCGTTGAGCCGTGTGCGGTTTCGGGATGACTAACGGCTGGTACGCTGACGCGGCCTTTGGCCCGCCGAAACCTATTATGGGGTCAGGGCTCAGACGTCCAGAATTCAATTCTCGCGGGGACACAGTTTCCTGGTGGCGATGACGATCGACCGCGAAAATTGAATTCTGGACGTCTGAGCCTGGAAGATCGCCGTCGGCATCTGTACATCGCGGGCAAGACGACGCTGATCCTGAACATGCTCCTCGGATTTATCTGTCGAGTTGTCGTCAGATTGATGGCGCGACTAGTCGGCGCTGCTCCCGACCGAAAGTGCTAAGGTGGATGTGACCTGAGCGCGCAGGCGTGCTTGATTGCTGGCGCATTTGCGATGAACTGAAGGAAACCAGACCGAGGGGTACGGCCATGCCATGCGGATGTGGACTAGGCCAACAGTCGTCCCACTCGTTGCAGAGTCGGTGGATGTGAGCGACTCGCGCTAATCGGACTTCCGCCGCCCCGATAAATCGCTGTTTTGATAGGATTCTCAGAAAAACGACGACGACAAGGCGGTGCAGATGTCGGCTGGGGGGGCCGCGACATGAATTTTGGCGATTCCCACCAATTTTGGCGATTCCGACGTTGCAGCCCCTGCCGAGCGATACAATGCACCTTCTGGCCAAGCAAATCCGGCCCGAGAATTACAGCGTTAGTCCTTTTGTTTCGGAAACCAGACCATGCCGATCCCACACACGAAGTCGCTCGCCGTATCCCTCATTCTGATCGCCATCTCTACGCTGTGCGTTGCCGCATCGGATTTGTCCCTCGACGAAGCACTTACGATCTTAATGCGGTCTCGCGAGGAACGCCATTTGAAGGAAGTTGAACAATGGCAGTCCCTGATGAAGACCGTGACATGGTGGGACAGTAACCGAGAACACCGCACCAAAGCGAGTTACATCCACTCAACTGAGAATACCGTCACGTTACGCAAGGCCACCGGCGAAGATGTCACCGTCCCCATCGCAAAGCTTGATTTTCACAGCCGGGTGCGAGTCAGTCAAATCCGCAAGCTCGAAGGTCAGCTTCGCGAGGACGCAACAGCCTTTCTCGCCACCGAAGATACCAAGCGAGGGACGCGTGAGAAGGCAGATGAGGCCAAACGAAAGGAGCATGCCGAAATGGAAACGATGGGCGACGAGGCCGGACGGCGCCTTGGTTACGGGGGAGGCGTTCTGGAATCGCCCCCTCTCAAGGCTGATGTTTCTATTGGGAAAAGCGAGGACCCGGATTCCAACGTCACATCTGATTCAACCAATGCCCCACAAGCCCTCAGAAAACTCCTCGCGAAGGTGACCGCCATTTCACCTGAGGATTTAACCCGGTATGAGACGTTGCTCCGCGATCCAACGCCAATTAATTTGCTTCTTTATCACGCCAATCAGGGCCCGCCCGGTTCTACCTGCGCCGAAGTTCAAGAAGCGATCAACCTGGGCCTGGAAAAGCCGGCCGTTTCCGCGCTCATCAAGTTAATACAGGAAACGAAGAGTTCAACCGACAAGGCCGAACTACTCAGTTGTGCGCAATCCATTAAAGCCTTGGGCCAGTTTTCGTCTTCTGCGAGGGAGGCCGCCCTACTCTTAGCCGAGCTTCAGAATCACAAAAATATAGCGGTGAGATCGGCGGCCGAGTATGCCCTCTCGGACCTCAATAGACCAGAGCATCCGGAATCGCCCAAGCCGACTAACACGCCGCCCGCCCCGATCGGCCAGGCTGCCAAGGGGCCGGAGCCACTGGCCGCCGGACGGCTCACCTTCCAGGTAGAATCCGTCAAGACCCAGAAGTCCTACGAGTACAGCGACTATCGAGGAAATGCCAGTATTACCGCCAAGGCTGCTCATGACACGCTGCTGGTGGTTAAACTCTGCGTTCACAACGCCGGCCAAGAGTGGGAAACGTTCTCCTCGTCGTCGTTCGGGATGGTGGACAAGGACGGTAAGCCGGTGGACGCGACGTTCCTGGGCTTTGGGAATAACGTCATCGCATCCGGCGAAATCGGCATTGGGACAAACAGGTCCGATGGCGACGGCAACACCTTCCTCAAAATCAAGGGAAGGCTTGACGCTAATGATCCCAAGAATACTCTCGTTGACTGGGAGCTAGCCCCCGGCAAGATCTACACGGAGGCGTTCTTATTTGTGATCCCCGCCCAAACGCTGGGGGCTCGGTTTGAAATGGCGAAGAACGTCCGCCCAAGCGGCGTTTCAGCCGAAGCTGGCGCGAACCGCAAAGCCAAGGTCGGAGACTGGGTCCAGTACGAAGAAACCGTTGAAACCATGAACTACAAGACTCGCTGTACGGTCAAGCTTACGGTAACCTCCGTTGATGATGCCACGGGATCTCAAACGACATCGATCGACCAGAAGATCGAAGGCGACATCGAGTTCATTCAAAGTGCGAAAGCGTCCGTAGACGTTTGTCACCGATTGCTCGTGGCTAACTCGAAATCTGCACCGGCTGGGTGGGCCAAGCCCCGCGAGCTCAAGGAAAGTGAGGAAATCGTCATGGTGGGCGGAAAGGAATACAAATGCAAACGCATTGAAGCGAATGGTGAGCAAGGCAAAATGGAGTGGAAACGAAGCGTATTCCTTTGCGAAGAACTAGGGGGCATGGGTTGGGCCAAGTGTGAAGCCTCAACCCAATTAAAAGGATTCCCGGCTCTCAAAGTGTCACGGGTATTCTTGGCCGCTGGTCAGGCAAAATGAAGTCGTTCAAGGCTTGCTCATTCAACCAAGCCAAAAGGAGAGTGAGACATGCACAAAAAGCCGACTGTTATCCCTGCCTTGTGGCTCGCTCTCGGGGCCGTGGTTTTGATCCACGGTGCCGGACCGGCACTCGCCCAGAAGCGGAAACCCAAGAAAGAGGAAGCCGCTGAGTTGGAAAAAAAACTCCTCACGCTCCCCGCTGAGCCGCTGGATCGGGACTGGCAGAAAACGTGGCAACAGCACTTGCTCATTTCTTTTCTCAACGATCAGCAAGGACATCGCCTAGCGATCGGCGTCACCAATCAATCGCCTTGCACGATCAAAGTGTTGTCTACGAACGTCGATCACTTGGTAAAGGACGGCCGCGGGAAATTCGTTCCGCCCTGGAACATTCCGCCCTGGAAAAAGCTGTACGCTGGCACGAGGCCGGGATGGCCGATGGTTGCCATCAAGAACAACTTGTCCGGCTCGGTGATCGGAGGGTTGGATCAGCCGTTTGATGTGCTTTGCCAAATCGAAGTGCTTCCCAACGACCCGGAGGCCAAACCGCTTGCGCTCGTCGTTGTCCATATATACGGCACGGATTTCAACGGCCAATTTATCGCGGGAGACTACTACCTTTGTCGGCCGGAGGACAAAGACCAGGTTCAGAAGGCGATTGGGAAACACTAGGTATTTGGTCGACTTACTCCTGCGACGGGGCGAACGGTACGATTTCCGAAATTCAAATGGGTCTTTCGGTCCTGATGGACGCTATTACTGACGTACCGTAATCGGGAGATGAAAAGGCGGCCTGGAGTCTTTGCCCATTAACATCAACGTCTAACCTGAGCGGCGACATCGGTTTATTAGGAAACCTCTGATGGCAATTGTCGTTAACTGCACGTGCGGGAAGCAATTCAATGTCAAGGAGGAACTTGCTGGAAAGCGGGGCAAGTGCACGGCCTGTGGCCGAGTTCTCTCCGTCCCGACACCTGCGCCCGCGTTTGACCAGGAGAAGGCATCCCCTTCCCACCAGCGAGCCTGTCGGACGTGCCGGAAAGCCTTACAGCCCAACGCGGTCATCTGCCTGCATTGCGGCCACGACCTGCGCACCGGCAACCAATTGCCACACGCCGAGTCCACTCCACTCGCCGCCCCCCCCCCAGGCCGCCCGCGAAGGCACCTGCCTCCACGGCGCGGCTTTGGATTGCCCCGGGGATGGCGGCACTTCTGTTGACAGCGGCGACACTCGGAGGCATCTGGTTCTTGATGCAAAAGGAACACGCAGCCGTAAAGACGCTTCTCGCCCAAGTGCGGGCTGTGAAAGACTCAGATGCGGAGCAGTATGAAAAAGCGATAGCGAGCGGACAGTTCTTGGAGATATTACTTGCTGAGGGGTCTTTACCGAACACTTGGGCTGAGACCAATGAAGTAAGAAAGCTTGGACTAGAAGGGTCCGCTACCTTTGCACTACTAAGAGTAATCCAAGAGAACCAAAATTCCACGAGCAAGAAGGATCTGCTGATTTGTGGACGAGCACTTGAAGCATTGGGGCGAATTGGACTCGCCGCCAAGGAGACTATCCCTATTTTAGAGGATTTGAGGAAACACAGAGCCGTAGCAGTTTCTGTTAAGACGAGCGTGGCATTCGAAGCAATTCAGGACGAGATTGAAGGAGCAGAACTGCAGGTCAAAGATCCCGTCTCCTTTGAAGATAGGCAGAGACTCCAGGGTAGTTGGAAGCCCGCATCATTCGTGGCGACGGGCATGCCACTGAGGAAACCCGAAAACAATGCTACTATGACTTTTACCGGTGGCAGGATCAGGATTGACGTCGAGAGTCTGCACAACAGCGGAGGATATCACCTTAACGCTGCTAAGCGAGCCAAAGAAATTGACCTTGTCGACACGAAGGATCAAGAGAACTTGTACGGCGTCTATAGCTTAGAAGGTAACACTCTAAACCTCTGCCTTGGGGAAGACGCGACCGAAAAACCTGAGTATCCAAAATGAACATTTCGCCATGCTACTCGTCCTGGAGAGGCAAGCGAAAAAGAAATAGTCCCTCTCAATCGTATCAAAAGCGCATCCTTGCCTAATCAGGTATTGTAAGCCGCACCTTTGTCTAGGAACTCAGTGATGACGGTTGAAGTCAAGTGTCCGAATTGCGAAACGGCGTATCGGATTGCCGAAGAAAGGCTGGGCCGGTCGGCACGCTGCAAGCATTGTGGACAGACCTTTCCCCTGGAATCGACGGAGGTTCGCACACCTTCCCCACCAGCGGCGCGGGAAACTGGGCGAGTGGGCGATGGCTCAACAGGCAGCAAACTTCCGCCGAAATTGGGGCGGTTTGAGATCCGCTCTAAACTGGGCGCCGGGGCCTTCGGCGCGGTGTATCGAGCGTACGACCCCTTGCTGGAGCGTGAGGTAGCACTGAAGGTGCCGCATCCGGGCGCGCTGGAAAGTGAGCAGGATAAGGCCCGTTACATGCGCGAGCCGAAGGCGGCCGCACAGCTTCGCCACCCCAACATCGTGCCCATTTTCGATGCCGGCTTCGATGGCGAGCATTTCTTTATCGCGTCGGCCTATATCGCAGGCCAAACGTTGCAACACGCGATTGAACACGAACGCCCCGACTTCCGCCGCGCGGCCTCGCTGGTAATGCAACTTGCCGCTGCGCTGGATTACGCGCACAAACAAGGGATTGTGCATCGGGATGTCAAGCCAGCCAACATCATGCTCGACGACAAAGGCGAACCGATGCTGATGGACTTTGGTTTGGCCCGCATCCGCGCAGCGGAAGACAAACTGACCCATGATGGCACCGTATTGGGCACACCGGCCTACATGTCGCCGGAGCAAGCGCGTGGCCAGAGCGACCAAGTGGGTCCCGCCAGTGACCAGTACAGTCTAGGCGTGTTGCTGTACGAGTTGCTCTGTGGCGAGCGGCCCTTCAGCGGCCCGCCGGCGCTGGTTATCGCGCTGGTCATCAACCAGGAGCCGCCGCCTTCGCTCAGTTTGAATCCACGGATTCCCAAGGACCTGGAAACGATCCGCCTGAAGGCCATGACGAAGGAACCCAGTCGCCGCTATGCGAGTTGCCAGGCACTCGCCGACGACCTGCGGCGGTGGGCGGACGGGGAGCCGATCGCCGCCAGACCGCAGGGTCTGGTAGAACTGGCCGCCGGGTGGGTCCGCCGCAAGCCGGCCGTAGCGGCTGCGGGGGTGCTGACGGTCGTCGCGGGGGTGCTGACGTTCGTGACGCTGGTGGTCGCCGGCCTGTGGTTCCGGGCGGCGGCGGCGCGGGACGACGCTGAGACCGAGCGCGAGAAGGTGGCCGCCGCCAAGGTCGAGGTCGAGACGGAGCGGGACAAGGCCCGAGACGCGACGACGGTGGCCGAGGACGCGACGAAGGCGGCCGAGGCCGCCCGGCGGGACGCGGATGAACAGAGGCAGAACGTCGAGCGTCTGAAAGCTCGGGTGGACCGAATGCAGTACGCCCGGACGGTGGAACTGGCCCATCGGGAGTGGCAGGGGAACAACCTGGTCCGCGCCCGCCAGATGCTCGACACCTGCGACAAGGATCTCCGCGGGTGGGAGTGGCGGTTCGTCCACCGCCTCTGCCACGCCGACCAACTCACCCTGGCGGGCGGCGGCGGCACCGGGGAGGCGAGGTTCTTAGGCGACGGTGCCCGCATCCTCTACGCCTGGGAAACCGGCGCTCAGGTCTGGGATGCCCGGACCGGAGCCGCCCTCCCCGGGCCGAAGGTCGATGCCGGCCGGGTTAACGCGGTCAGCCTGGACGGCACCCGGGTCGTCGCGACGGCCGGGAAGACGGCCGAAGTTCGGGATCTGACGACCGGGGCCGTGGTCGCCACCCTGGCCGGACCGCAGGAGTGGTTCTATCGGGCCGCGTTCAGCCCGGACGGCTCCCGACTCGTGGCGGCCGGGGTCAGTGACAAGGTCGCCCGGGTGTGGGACGCCAAGACCGGGGTTGAGGTGAGCGCCTTCACCGGCCACCGCGAGGCCATCGGATCGTTCGCGTTCAGCCCGGACGGTGCCCGGTTGGTAACCACCGGGTCCGGGGAGAATGAGGGCCGGGTTTGGGACGCAGTGACGGGGAGAGAATTGTTCGCCCTCAAGGACACTCGCCCGGACGGGCTGCACGATGCCGCGTACAGCCCGGACGGGACTCGCATCCTGACCACTTCGTACGGCGAGCCCACGGTCTGGGACGCCGAGACCGGGACCCAGCTGGTCTCCGTCAAGGCGGCGGGCCTCCGTCCGGCTGCGGACCCGTTCAGCCCGGACGGCACTCGGGTGCTGACCACCAGCGGCAAACTGGCGTGGGTGAGCGACGCGACGACCGGGGCCGTAATCGCCAAGCTGGACGGGCACACCGATACTGTCTGGGGAGTGGCCTTCAGCCCGGACGGTACCCGCGTCGCGACCGGCAGTTGGGACAAAACGGTCCGGGTGTGGGACGCCAAGACCGGCGCGGTCCTAAACGTATTCCGGGGACACACCGACAAAGTCCTCTCGATCCGGTTCAGCCCGGACGGTGCCCGACTGGTAACGGCCGCCCGTGATGGGACCGTCCGCGTGTGGGACGTCGCGGCTCGGATGGAAGGGTTGGCGCTGGGCACGTGGCCGGTCGGCAAGTACGACACGCACGGCTTGATGGGGACGGCCGTCCATTTCAATCGGGATGGCTCCCGCCTGATGAGTTGGGGCACGGGCGCAGTCGCGGTCTGGGACACCCGCACCGGGGATGTGATCCTCCACCAGAATGTGAACGCCAGCGTTCAGCCGGCGATCGTGTCCAGCGCGGACGGCACGCAGTCGCTCGTGTGCAGCCCGGACGGCACCCGGGTTCTGTGGCCGGACACCGTCCGTTCGGTCTGGAAGGTGTGGGACACGACGACCGGGGCCGAGGTGCTGACTTTCAAGGTGAAGGGGCCGTATGAGGCCGGTTCGGCGGCGTTCAGCCACGACGGCACTCGGCTGGCGCTCGCTACGCGCGACGGGGAGGTGCAGGTCTGGGACGGCGGAACCCTGGCGCCCCACAACCTGACCGGGGTTAACGATTCGAAAGTCCAGCTCACGCCGGACGGGAAGCGGGTGGTCGTGTTCGGCGGCGCAGACCATCGAGTGAAGTTATGGGATCCGGCGACCGGGGCAGTTACGGTCATCCTGGACCGTCGCCCGCAGAATAACCCGCAGTCGCTGCCGGGGGCACCGGAAATCGTCGCGAAGATCGAGTTCAGCCTGGACGGGAGTCGCGCGTTGACGATCTGGCTGGACGGTTCGGCCCGCGTCCACGACGCGACAACCTGGGCCGAACTGGTCATGCTGGACGGCGATCGGGACCGCTGGGCGCGCGCCGCGTTCAGCCGCGACGGCCGGCGGGTGGCTCTGACCGCGCCGGGCGGCGCCTGCATCTACGACGTCGGCACTGGAAAGGAGGTCGCAGCATTGGTCGGGCACGCCGGCACCATCCAGTCCGTCGCATTCAGTCCCGACGGGCTACGGGTGGTGACGACGGCCGCGGACGGCGCGCGGGTGTGGGACAGCCGGACGGGCGACCCGGTCCTGTCGCTGCCGGGGACCGAGTCGGGGGTGTTCAGCCCGGACGGCGGCCGGCTCGTGACCGGGGACCACACCGGGGTCCACGTGTGGGACACCGCCCCGCTGAACCGGGCGTTCGACATGGCGGCGCGGACCACGACGGCGGGTAGCCAGTAAGCAAGGGGCCCGGCGGCGAGAACAACACGGTGCGAATCTGGCGGGCGGCGACGAAGGCCGAGGCGGACGCCGCGCGGCAGAAGCCGTGATCCCTTGGATTGTCCTAGGTAGCGAATTCACTCTTCATGCGAGAAACCAAGTCGATGCCTGCCAGAATCACGCTAACGGTCACGCAGAGCGAAAACGCTGGCCAAGAGTTCGTCTTCGACGAGCGCACGACGTGTATCGTCGGTCGGTCGCAAGATTGTTACCCGCGGCTAGTGCCAAAGGAAAACCCACCCACGGTGTCGCGGCATCATTGTCTATTCGATATCAACCCGCCGGACATTCGCATCCGCGACTTCGGCAGCTTGAACGGGACGTTCGTCAATGGGCACTTGATCGGCCGGCGGGAAAAGCACCAGAGCAAGGAAGAAGGGGCGCAACTGAATCTGCCTGAGCATGATTTAAAGGACGGGGACGAAATCCGCATCCGCGAGACGGTGTTTCGCGTCTCGATCTACGTGCCCACGGTGTGCGACCAGTGCTCGGCGGAGATTCCCGACGAACAGCTTGTTGCGGCGAAACTCGTGCCCGGCGTTTTTCGCTGTGCGGCCTGTCGCGGCCGGGCGAAAATGGAAATCGCCCGCGTGCCTAGTAGAAAACTACCGCGGTGCGCTAAGTGCGGCAAGGATGTGGCGGGCGAAATCGGCGAGCATCGGCACGGCGACTATGTCTGTGGCTCGTGCAAGTCCGATCCGCTGGAGATTCTCAAGGTCATGCTGGAGGCGGCCAAGTCGGGCGACAAGGACTTGCTGAGTATCGAAGGCTACAGCATCATCCGGGAATTGGGGCGGGGTGGCTTTGGCGCGGTGTATCTAGCGCGGCATGACAGAAGCCGGGAGCAAGTGGCATTGAAAGTGATGTTGCCCGAAGTTGCGGCCGACGAGCGCGCGAAAGCCCTGTTTCTGCGCGAGATGCGGAACACGCGGGCGCTAAAACACCCAAACGTCGTCAACCTGCACGATTCCGGCTGTTCGCGCGGCACGTTTTTCTGCACGCTGGAATTCTGTGAGGGCGGCAGCGTCGACAAGCTGATGGAAGCGCGCGGCGGAAAGCTGCCGCTCGCCGAGGCGGCCCCGATCGTCCTGCAGGCGCTCGAGGGGCTCATCTACGCTCACCACGCCGAGATCCCGGAAGTCAAACTGGCCGACGGCCGGATTGTGCCCGGCCGCGGACTGGTGCATCGCGACCTGAAGCCGCACAACATTTTTCTCAAAGGGACCGGCAGCAGTTGCGTGGCAAAGGTGGCTGACTACGGCCTTTCAAAGGCGTTCGACGCAGCCGGCCTCAGCGGTCAGACACGCAGCGGAACCGCCTCCGGAACGCCCGTCTTTATGCCTCGGCAACAGGTGATCAATTTCAAGTATGCCAAGCCGGACGTGGACGTGTGGGCCATGGCCGCCAGCCTGTATAACATGCTAACCGGCCTCCGCCCTCGCGATTTCCCCAGGGGCAAAGACGTCTGGCAGACGGTCCTGGAAACCTCGCCCGTCCCGATCCGGCAGCGCGATGCGTCGATTCCACGAAAGCTGGCCGAGCTGATCGACTTGGCGCTGGATGACCGGAAGGAACTTCATTTCAAGACCGCCGCGGACTTCAAGCGTGCCTTAATGGGTGCCCTGTGACACTTAGAATCACTCACGCAGGGCTGAGTGACATCGGCCGCGTGCGCCGAAACAATGAGGACCGCTGGCTTGCCGACCCACAGCAGGGACTGTACGTCGTTGCTGATGGGATCGGCGGGAACATCGGGGGCGGGCTGGCTGCAGACATCGTTGTGGACACCTTGCCAGGTTTCGTCCGAAAGCGAATCAAGGATATAACGGACCTTGCATCTTCGGAGGCTGCCGCGAGACTTAAATCAACTCTGTCCGAATTCAGTAACCGCCTCCGTAGCGAAAGCCGCGGCGAGCCGGGCCTGGACGGCATGGGGTCCACAGTCGTATTGGTGCTGATCCGCAACACATACGCCCTGATCGCCCACATGGGCGACAGTCGGGCCTATTTTCTTCGAGATGGGACGCTCCAACGGTTGACCAAGGATCACACGATCGTCCAGTTGCTGAGCGACGCGGGCGAGATTTCGGCAGAGGAAACTGCCACGCATCCGGCTCGTGGGAGACTAACACATTTCGTCGGCATGGAAGGTGAACCACTACCGGAGACTCGGTTGCTGGAAATCCATCCCGGCGATCGTTTGCTGCTGTGTAGCGACGGATTAACGACCCTAGTCGGAGATCAACAATTGAGTTCAATAATGCGGCACGCCGGTCCTCCTGAAATCACATGTGTACGGCTGATACAGGCCGCCAACGAGGCTGGCGGAACGGATAACATCACAGTGATCGTTACTGATGTACATCCAGGTTAGATCGTCCCAACCCATTGCGCGTCCCGGCCCGCGAGGCAGACCCGGAGGCATCGGCCGCTCGTGCGGGCCCTGTGGTGCCGCGCGTGTTCTGATTTATCGAATCACACGTTCGCCGATCCGGTCAGCGGTCTGCTGCGGGCGGTGCGGCCGGACGATTCGCTGCACTGCCGCGTGGAGATCCGGGCGGTTCCGGCATCCGCTCTCGCTCCAGACGCTGCCGCCGCGGGCCGAGGCATTCGACCCGGAACGGGCGGAGGTCATCCGGCGCGTTGTCCGCAGGCACTTTACAGGTGACCGGATGGCGGAAGGAGTACAGCACGAATCCCGCACCAACTGTTGCGGCGCCGAACTGAGGGCCGAATGAGACGACGAAAACGGCAACTCGCCCTGCCCCGAGCGATTGCGAGTCTGAAAAAACTCACCGATCAACGCCCCTCTTTCGGCCCGCCTGAAGGGCAATTGCTGCCCCGGGTCGATCCTGAGCTCGAAATGAATCGCCGACCCATTTTCTGTAATTCCTCGGATTTACCCTCTTTGGGGTGAGTAGCGAGAGCAGAAAGCTTGCATTCGCCGAATAATCGGATATAAACAGCCGGTAGATAACAACGCTGTCCCAGAATCTGGCCCGCTCACGACTTTTTGAGATTTTGAAATGTGAGACGGCTTTTTGGGACTGGATTGTCTGCGGATTTGCCGAGGCGTGGCGTTCCCGGCTTCGTAGACCACAAAACGAACAGTTTTTGGGACGGTCGCGTTCGGCGTGTCTACGGAACATCGGTATCGCACCTCGCGGCGCACACAGACGCACAGAAGGCTTGCGCTCACGTGTAGGCCCTGCCGAGTTGTCGTCAGATTGTTGGCGCGACTGGTTGGTGCTGCTCCCGACCGAAAGTGCTCAGGTGGATGTGACGAATGGCACTAGATTAAGACGGCGGGACCGAATCGGCGGCCACCGCTAGCACGCGATTAGCCGGAGAATGGACCGCTAGCACAATGGGGCTGAGGCTTAAACTAGTGCCATTCGTGGATGTGACCTGAGCGCGCAAGCCGGACGCACTTCGAGGCGTCGCTGGAGGCGACCTACGCCAGCCGGGAACGAGCGTTTTCCATGGATCCAGGCGCCAGCAGGTTCAGCCCCATGCCCGTTCCCAAATGGGTCGTTTCGTCGAGCACGATGAGGATTCTTCAAAACCGGATATGCTTATCAACCGCTTGTCATCTGGGGCCGCGGGTGCCGATCTACCAGCCCGACGTTCGGTCAGTTCTCGACACAGCGGGGGCGACTCGGCGGTGTCGGCGTGCTCCGAGGCCCCGGCCAGATGTCCAGTGGTCGAGTGCCAGAACCGGTGGTTTGTTGGGACGTCTCAGGTGCGACGAGTTTTTGGGAAGAAATACATTCTCCAGCGCGGCGGCAGATTGTTTGCGCTTTCGAAGCGTGCTAGTATTAGCTCGTTCGGGGAAGTTGGCCGACGCGAGTTTCGCGATCGTAGGTGGCCACTGTCCAGTCCGCCGCCCTACCTCCGCCCCGACGCTTGCAGAGCCAGGTCCGCCACGCACCAGGTGGCACCCCAATGCGTCCCTTGCTTCGAGGAGTGGAACCATGTTCATCGGGCCATGGCGGAAACGCCGGAAAACACCACTCGCAGTGAAATGCCTCCGGAACCGGAAACGGCGTCTCTTTCTGGAACATCTCGAGCAGCGTCAACTGCTCGCCCCTCTGCCTCCTTTGGCGGTGGACGATATCGCGTCTACCGATTCGGATGCCCCTGTGACCGTCGATGTCCTGGCCAACGATTCGGCCAACGGGGGCACGTTCGCACCTGGCTCGCTCGCGCTGGTTTCCGGTCCGGCTCACGGCATGGCTGTTGTGCAGCAGACGATCTTGGACGTCGCCGATGACGGCAGTCCCGTCGGCGATGGACTCGGCTGCACGCTGGCCGGCGTCGTGGCCGCCGATGGCCAACGCTCATTCGCCGTCAGCGGCGCGGGCGACTGGCAGTTCACGGGCGCTCACGACCAATCGGGCAACTACACGCTGTTCGTCCAGTTCGGGGCGAGTGACATTTCCAACTTCGATCCCGCGGTGCACGATTTTCAGTTCCCCGGCAGCCTCGCGCCGGGCGAGGTGGATTTTTTCAACGTCCCGAACCCGGTGGCCGGCACGCCGTTTGTCGCCTGGATCGACAACACGGCGACCCCCGGCCTTGACACCCTCCTGGCAGTGCTCGGCCAGCCGCTCGTCGCGTACACGCCCGAAGCCGGCTTCAAGGGCACCGACCAGTTCACCTACACGGTCCAGAACACCGACGGTCAAGTCTCCAACCCGGCCACGGTCACGGTAACCGTCTTGAACCGCGATCCGGTCGCGAGCGACGACTACGCCTCCACCAGCCAAGAAACGCCGGTGGCCATCGACGTCTTGGCGAATGATGTGGACCCCGAAGGGAAAGTCGACGCGGCCACCCTCATCGTTTTCGCGAAGCCGATCCACGGCACGGCGGTGGTTCAACCGACGGCCCTCGGCTCAACCGAAATCCTCTACACGCCCGCCCCCGGTTACGTGGGCACGGATTTCTTCTTCTACACGGTGCGGGACGACGAGGGCGCCGTCTCCCGCGGAACCGCGGTCCAAGTGGACGTGCTGCCCGCCGAGGACCAACCGCCCATCCTCTCCGAATCCGTTGCCGCGACTCAGGAGAACACGCCGGTCGCCATTGACGTACTGGCCGGCGCATACGACCCGGACCTGGTCCTCGATCCCGCTTCGCTCGTGATCACCTCTGCTTCCACCCGCGGAACCGCGGTTGTCCAGCAGACGGACAACGGCCCCGTGATCGTCTACACACCGGCGACGGGCGTCTCGGCCACGCTGGTCGTCGACAATCCGGCCGACGTGGACGACGGCAACTACTTGCCGGGCCACTTGTCGCTCCGTGAGGCGATCCGCCTGGCCAATGCCGATGCGTACACGGAGACCTTTCGCTACGCGGCGCGGGACAACCAAGGCGTGCTGACCAACGAGGCCACGGCCACGGTCACCGTGGCCGCGAGCCCCACGACCATTACGTTCGCCCCTCGCCTCACCCGCTTCGGTCCAGCCACGCTCAAAGTATCCCGAGTCGGTGATACGTCCGAGGGGAATTCGGCGTTCGTGATCAGCACCTCCGTCACCATTGCCGGTCCGACGGGACGCCGTGGCATAACCTTGGCGGGTTCCGGCAGTGCTTACGATCTCCGGGCGTTCCTGGTGCAAAACAACGCGAGTCTGACCTTGCGGAATGTGGATCTGTCGCGGTGGGCAAGTGATGGGGACGGGGGAACGATCTACATCCAGTCGTTCGGCACAGCCGACATCGAACATGCAACCATCTCCGATAGTTTCGCCGCGGTGGACGGCGGGGCGATTTACAACGAAGGGACGCTAACGATTACCGACAGCGTACTTGCCCGCAACCGGGCGCGATGGGGCGGGGCGTTGCTCAATTACCGCAGCGCGACCTTGACCCGCACCACGCTGGCGAGCAACCAGGCTCTCGACGGCGGGGGATTCCACAGCGGCGGCGACACCTACCTATTGTCACCTAATGGGGCTGGCGTCGTTCTTACTGACTGCCGTCTCGTGGGCAACAAGGCCAAGGATAGAGGGGGCGCCTTCTTTGTTGGGGCCGCTGCTACTCTCCAACACTGTCTAGTCGTTGGGAACACCGCCCACGACGGAGGAGGCTTTGCCAATTTTGGCTGGTTATCCCTCGTCAACTCGACGGTCACGAGGAACTCGGCGGTCAATGGGGGAGGTGCCTACAATGGGGCTGGCAACGGTGCCTCTGTGAGCGCCGACGTTCAGGTTGGAGGAGGTGGTGATGACGGCACAATTCTTTCAATCCAAACTAGCGTCATCTCCGCCAATACCGCTGTACGAGGCGGCGGGCTGTTTAATGTGGGCACGTCTGCGGAATTGGTCAATTCCAGCGTGACCGGGAACCGCGCTATACTTGGGGGAGGGATCTTCAATGCTGTCGTTGTTCCCTTACTTGCTAACAACCCTCCCAGCTTGAATCTCAATCTCACCGGCACGTCCGTCTCGGCGAATTCTGCGGCGCGGGCGGGAGGCGGGCTGTTCAATGACGGCCCGGTGACCGTCAACGGGAGCACCCTCACCAGCAACGTGGCTCAACAGGGCGGCGCCATCTATAACGAGCGCGACTCGCTGGCGTTGACTGGTTCTACGGTCGCTGGGAATGTCAGCGGCCAAGGGCCGCAACTATTCAATCACCTAGGGGTGCTGGCGTTAACCGATTCCGCCGTTTCAGACCGCGCCCGCCTGCAATTCTTATCGCACCCGGGGCTGGCCGAAACGAACTACGTTGCCACCACCCCGGGCCTGCCCCCTTGGGGACAGACGCCGCCAGCCGGCACAAAGATCGTTTCGCGACAGGACGGTGTGCGGTACGCACTTACCGCGCAGGGCGAGTTGTGGCGGCAACTGCCCGGGTCCGCCTGGACTGTTCTCGATTACGGCGTGCGGGAATACAAGATTGCCCCCAGCGGCCACTGCTTCTGGCTTACTGACCGCCGAGAGCTGTACCAAGCTCACCCGGGTTACTGGGGCGGGTTGCGCGCCCAGGAGGTGCCGTGGTTCGCGCTGGATGGAAATGGAACCGTGTACTATAGCAGCAACCTTCCGGCGCCAGGCAATTCCGCCGCTTACGCCTCGCTCACCGCCCCCCTGCTCGACCCCTTCGTGGAGGCCGAGCCAAGCGCCGCCGCCACTCCGACGGATGCTGAAATCCTGCGGGCAACAGGCCTCGCAGGCGCCGCCATTCGGAACGTGCGGATCGTTCAAGAGAAGATTGTTGATTATAGTCGTGCCGCGCGGTTTTTCCCCGGTGTCGGACTGGGGCAGTTGCACGTGGTCCATTACAAAGTCACTGTCTACTACTCCACGGATTTCCGGCAAGACGCGCTGCATGCTATCTATCTCAGCAGGAACCACCTGCACCGATACGTCCCGGGCGAAGCCGTCGCCAGCGATGCTCCGAGCCAGTCGGCCCGGCAGGGCGAAGCGGAAGCGTGGTCCAGTGCCGCAGCGCCGGACATCGGCAGTAATGGCAAAATCGTCTCACTGACCACGGGCCCTGACGGCACGCTCTACAAGCTGGGCGGGGACTTCAACGGATGGCACGGAGGAGGTCAGCCGCCGCTGCCGCTCCCGCTTTGGCGGTTAGTTCCCGGTGGCAACTGGGAACCGTTCTTCCGGGTCTATCATTTCGCGGTCGCCCCGGACAACACGGTCTGGGCCCTCACGGCGGACCACGATCTGAAAAGGCTGCCCGCCGGTTCCTCCGACTGGTCCACGGTCGACACCGGCGTGCAGTCGTTTGCGATGGCCCCCGATGGGACGCTCTATGCGCTCAGCGCTGCGGGCGAGTTGCGGAGGTTGCTGCCCGCGGCCAGCGGCTGGTCAACCCTCGACAGCGGCGTACAGTCCTTCGCGATGGCCCCGGATGGGACGCTTTACGAGTTGAACGGCCGCCAGCAGCTCAAACGGTTGGACTGCCGGAACAAGTGGACGGTCCTGGACACGGGTGTGCAGTCGTTCGCGATGGTTGACGGAGCCATCGTCGAGTTGAACAGCCGCGGTCAACTCAAACGCCTGACGGGCCGGAGCAACTGGGCGCTCCTCGACAGCGACGTGCAGTCCTTCACGATGGCCCCCGACGGAACGGTCTACGCCCTGAATAATCGTCACCAGCTCAAACGGCTGACCGCCCGGGGCCACTGGACGGTTGTTGGCGTCGGTGTACGATCCGTTCAGGTTGCGCGCAACGGCGATGTCTACTCGCTCAACGAGCAGCGTGAGCTGAACCGGTTGAAGCCCAGCCAAGACTGGTCCACGCTGCAAACCGGCGTCGAGTCGTTTACAATCGACTCCGATGGCAGGGTGTACGCGCTGGACGACCAGCAACATCTTACGATGTACGGGTCGCTGGAAGGCTATTACTGGCTGGGCTCTATCGCCGCTGGCTCCCCACCGGTTGCCATGGACGAGCCGTCCCAGCTATTCGTCTTGCGCGCCGCGAACATTGTCCCACCGAGCGATGAGTACTTTGACTCCGAGACGGACTTCCCGTTCTCGAAAGAGGGCGCGGGCACTAAGTCAGCAATTGCATCCTCGGCCCCATTCACGGAGGTCAGCAGTTCCCCCCCGTTGGCCGCGGCGACGCCCCAAGGCGACGTCACTTCGCCCGTCGAGAACGCCCACAACGTGCGTATCTTCGTCGAGTTGCTGGCAGACGCGATCGACCCGCTCCGCATCTTCCGCAACGGCGGTCCGGCCCAACTGCACCATGCGTATTACAGATGCACCGTTTACTACACCACTGATTCGGACGTGGTTCAACAGCGGGTCGTCTACATCGATAAGGACCACCTGCACATGTATGGTGGCGCGGAAAGCGACGGCACCGATGCCGTGAATTCGGTCGCCCCAACCGAATTACACACTCCGGCCGTGCAGCTTCGCGACGACGCGTTCGACACGAACGCCGGAATCGCGGACGTTGGTGCGCCGCAGTCCAGCGTGTCCCTGTGGCAGAACCCAATCTTCACCTGCGACGTCGATGGCAATGGCACGGTGACCCCCGTGGACGTGATCACCGTGATCAACGAACTCAATCGGACCGGCAGCCGCGACCTGTCCGCCGCATCCGAGCCGTCCGACCAGTGGCCGCCGTATTGGGACGTATCCGGCGACGGCTGGCTTTCCCCCGCCGATGTGCTGCTGGTGATCAACGATCTGAACAACCAGACATCAGGCTCGGGTGTAAGGGAGGCGGTTGCAGATGACGCCGTGTCGCCGGAACCTCCGGACTTGTCTTCCTCCGACGTCCTGCCCATTCAACGATCGGACACAGCTCTCAAGAACGCGAGTGCGTGGGCGCCCACGGGCTTTCAGGTGGTCCCGAGCGCGGCGGCGGATAACAGGTCGACGTCAGCTGTGCCGCCGACGAGTCTCATGTGCAATTCGCGTCTCGGGACGGCGGGGCCGACGCGCTCGACGGATGAGCCCGACGACGCGCTCGCGGACTTGGATGAGATTTTGACGGATATTGCAGGGGATGTGTTGGAGGGTTGGGACGTCTTGTGTTGACCGCGATTCACCAAGAGCCCAGCCAGCCGCCTGTTGTCCGTCAGCCAGCCCCAGGGCGTCCAGATTGGGCGTGCATCACAGATGTGCGATCGCCTTCGTCCTGTTGTCATCGGGGACCAGCGAGATCGTGCCCCCGGATACGGCGGACAAGCTCGTCGATCGCTCGGGCGTCGTACCCGACGGCGGTTCCCGAAAACGTTCCTTTCTCACGCCGCCACCGCCGTGGGAGCCAATGGCACGTAACTCCAATGGCTGCAGTCCCAAAAAGCCGTCTCACAATTCAAAGTGTCGAGAAGCCGTCGTGCAATCAGGGTTCTGGGACATCCGCCGTTCTCCTCCACCTGTGTAAGTTAGCTCTGCCGACGGGCCGATGCAATACCTTGCGGTCCAGAAGGGCGATTTTTCTCATGGGCCTGTAGAACCCCCTGCCGGCGTCATGCCGCGGGTCACCGCCGCCGCCCCCTTGCGCGCACAGGTCTGACCCAAGCAAGTTGCGGTGTGTCGCGAATTGGATTCGCGAGGTCCGCGGGAGTCCATCGTAGCGAGCCGTCAAAACGATGACAATCGCGATCTGGCTTGCGTGGGACTTACCTTGAGCGTGGGGAATTTCGACGGACGCATGTTCCCAACAAACGTATTGGCCCAGGTGAAACACAACGAAAAAGGACCGGTTCTGGTACACGGTCAACGGCCTTGAGACCGGCCTCTTGCCAGAGCAACGTTTGACGGTCGCCTTCGGTGTTACCCGCGTTCGGCTGCCGATTTCGACCCTCCTTCCACCGGATTTCATTCAATTTCCAAACGTAAGAGCGGCCCATCTAATGTCGCGCGGTAGTCGTTCAGCACATCGCGGCCCAGCAGAACATAGGGCTCGTCGCGACTGGCGACGACCCGGATGACTTTCGGCGTGGCCTGCCTCAACGCCAACTGAACCAGGAACGTGGAAACCCAACTGACGCGACCGTCGAATTTGCCAATGGGCACCTCGTCCAAGGGGATCAGTTGCAGTTCTTCCGCGATCCGAGCAGGGATCACCGTGATGTCAGCCGCCGTGTCCAAGAGGGCCGGCAAGTCGGAGACGGCGATTCCGCGCTCGGGCGGCCGGACGGTGACATGCACAAACGGTGCCGGAGGCGTGAGCTGCTGGTTGTAGCTGTATCGAATCATGCTTTACGGGCCTCGCCAATGACTCGCGGGGAGGGCACCCGGAACATTCGCCACGGCTCGTCCGACACGAGACCCACATAGATCGGTACGTACCCGAACCGCCGGTACGCGCGCAGGGCTAATTCGACTTGATTCGTTCCGCTGGCGACGACTTGGCCCTCGTGAATGGCAACGTATTGGTCGCGGTACTGAGACACCAGCGTGGGCAACAACCGCCAATAGGCGGAGCGTTCTTGTTCCCACTTGCTCATCCCGTCAACGCATGGTTCGAGTTCGGGTGCCGGAAGCACTTCTGCCTGAATCATGCTCTTCTCCTTCTTCGCGACAATTGATCAACGCAGCATTCACTTGCACCTATCCCGTCCGCCGGGAAGGAACCGCCGAGTTACCCACTGCTCGTACCCGGATTATATCATCCGCAGCGTCAAGCAGACAGCGGCGTCTCCCTCCCCGACGACTCCGTCCGTCATGTCCTGGGACGTGAACGTGACCGGTTTGCGAGATTTCCATCAAACGACACGCGAATCGGTGCCATCGACGAATTCCGCGATGATGTGGTCCACACGCTTCGCAATCTGCCCGATTGCCTGCCGCCCCCGCTGCATATTCACAGTCTGCCGCTCGATCCGACCGACGCGGACTTTGCCGACCGCGTCAATGCTGTACCACCGGACGTCATGACCCGACGGCGCGACGAGGCGGTTCAGGGCCGAGAGGCGGCGTCGGACCCGGAGGCATTGGCCGGTCTTGCGGGCCCTGGGGTCCGCGCGGCCTTGCCATGTCACGTCCCGGTGCACCCGGCGGCGGGCCGCGACGATCTTCCGGGCCGGGGCGATCGAAGCTGCGTTCGCGTCCCTCGGGACCGCGCGGCGGCGGGCCTTGCGGTCCGGCCTGGGGTCCCGGCGGCAGGTCGTCCCAACCCATTGCGCGTCCCGGCCCGCGAGGCGGACCCGGAGGCATTGGCCGGTCTTGCGGGCCCTGGGGTCCGCGCGGCCTTGCCATGTCACGTCCCGGCGCACCCGGCGGCGGGCCGCGGCGATCTTCCGGGCCGGGGCGATCGAAGCTGCGTTCGCGTCCCTCGGGACCGCGCGGCGGCCCTTGCGGTCCGGCCTGGGGTCCCGGCGGCAGATTGTCCCAATCGCTCGCACGTCCCGGCCCGCGAGGCGGACCCGGGGGCATCGGCCGGTCTTGCAGGCCCTGGGGTCCGCGCGGCCTTGCCATGTCACGTCCGGGCGCACCCGGCGGCGGGCCGCGATGACCGTCCGGGCCGCGGCGATCGAAGCTGCGTCCCTCGGGACCGCGCGGCGGCGGGCCTTGCGGTCCGGCCTGGGGTCCCGGCGGCAGGTCGTCCCAACCCATTGCGCGTCCCGGCCCGCGAGGCGGACCCGGAGGCATTGGCCGGTCTTGCGGGCCCTGGGGTCCGCGCGGCCTTGCCATGTCACGTCCCGGTGCACCCGGCGGCGGGCCGCGGCGATCTTCCGGGCCGCGGCGGTCGAAGCCGCGTCCCTCGGGACCGCGCGGCGGCGGGCCTTGCGGGCCGGCCTGGGGTCCCGGCGGCAGATTGTCCCAATCCATGGCGCGTCCCGGCCCGCGAGGCGGACCCGGAGGCATCGGCCGGTCTTGCGGGCCCTGGGGTCCGCGCGGCCTTGCCATGTCATGTCCCGGCGCACCCGGCGGCGGGCCGCGGCGATCTTCCGGGCCGGGGCGATCGAAGCTGCGTCGCTCGGGACCGCGCGGCGGCGTCCCTTGCGGTCCGGCCTGGGGTCCCGGCGGCAGATTGTCCCAATCGCTCGCGCGTCCCGGCCCGCGAGGCGGACCCGGAGGCATCGGCCGGTCTTGCGGGCCCTGGGGTCCGCGCGGCCTTGCCATGTCACGTCCCGGTGCACCCGGCGGCGGGCCGCGGCGATCTTCCGGGCCACGGCGGTCGAAGCTGCGTCCCTCGGGACCTCCCTCGGGGCGTCCCTCGGGGCGTCCCTCGGGGCGTCCCTCGGGGCGGCGCGAACGCGGCCCCCGCTCGCCAGCCCGCGGATCGGGGCCCCGCCCGTCACGCTCGACTTGGCCCTCGCCGCCTCTGGCTTCGGGCGGCCCGCTATCTTCCTCTTCGGCGGCTGCGGCTCGGCCAGCCGACAAGGCCAGCGTGCATGCCACCACGGCGGCGATCGGCACAGCTCGCCGTAGCCACCGCAGCCAAAAACTACTAAACCTGTTCACTCGCATCGTTCGTATCTCCTGTACCAAGGGGGGAAGGCGCGCACCGCGAACGCTCTGCACCATGCCAGCGTTTTGCGGATGCGCAGTTTCAGAAAGGGGGCAATTGATGACCGGCGGAAATCTTCGAACTAGAACTGAGGCTCGTCTTGCATCCCCAACAGCTCGGCGACCCGACGGTTGACGATCTGCGGCTGGGCTTCCTGGCGTTTGTCGATCGACTCGCGCAGCCGCTTCAATTCTTCTTCCAGCCGCTTTAGTTCCAGCCGTCGCCGCTGTTGCCGCGCTTCGAAGTGCTCCGTCACCGACTTTTCGAGCTTCTGCTTGATCGCCTCGCGCTGGTCTTCGGGGGCTTGCCGATACTGCATGGCCAGCTCCTGACTGTGCCTCTCCAACGTGAAATCCGCTTGCAATAACTTGTGCATCTCCGGATCGTTCTGTTCGAGCGACTGCCAGTCGCCGTGGGGCCAGCGGGGTGGGCCGGGCGGCATTCCCATTCCCGGCCCCGGCATTCCCATTCCCGGCGGTCCCCCGGGCAATCCACCGGGACCACGCGACGCATCGCCGGGCCGGAAGCCCTCGGAGAAACCGGGACGCTCAAACGGGCCCTTGCCCCGGCCACCTTCGCCCGGCGGACCGCCGTTCCTCTCTCCCGGCTGGCCGCCCGGCCGAGCCCCTGACGGCCCGCCGGGAACGTGCTCTCCAGCTCCGGCTGGACGGCCGAATTCATGAGGACCGCGCGGCCCGCGACCATCGAGCTTGCCCGGTGGGAATATCGGCCGAAAGTCATCGCCGGGCGCCTCGGACGCATCCGGCTTGGGCGGCACCCCTGGCTTGGGCTTCGCCCCAGCGTCCTGCGCGACCGCCGCACTGAAAGCCAACAGACAGGAAAGCAAACTCAGTATGCCTGGCAAACACCACTTTCGCCTGATCATCATGCTCTCTCCTATGGCAAAGAGGTTCACAAAGTGCCGTCTTCGATGTCCTTTTTGATTTCGTCCAGCCCGCGTTCGATTGCGCTAAAGCTGACCGCCTGGGCGTACCAGTCTTCGCGAACCCAAGCGGTGGCTTGAGCCACGGCAGTAATCTGATCGTCGAGCGCGCTGTCCCATTGCAACTCGTCCGGCACCGCGGCGATCAGCAGGTCCCGCTGGGGCTCGCTGTCAGCCCGCGCCAGTGCGTCCGGTGCGTCTGCAGCGTCCGCCACAACGTCCGTCGGCGCGCGGTCGTCCTGGGCGATCGTCGGCAGATCCATTCGCATGCCGCCCGACCCGTCGATCGACCGATAGGCCAGCGTCAGCCCGGCGGCGATCAACAGCGACGCAGCGACGGCGACGGCGACGGCCCACGCCAGCGGCCGCCTGCGGTGCGCCGCCGGTCGAGGCGCGACCTTCCCGTGCTGCCACGGCGTGTCTCCCGCCGGTTGGGCGTCTTCCAGCAAGCGGCCCAAGGTCAGCCAGCTGTCGCGCAGCGACGACGTTTCCGCGTCCAAGTCCGCAGGCACCTGGTCGCCCGGAGCCGTCGCCCGCTCCAGTCTGGCTTGCAGTCCCTTCGTTTCGTCGTTCACGGCTTGTCCTCCGCGAATTGTCTTCGCAGCATCTCCAGCCCGCGACGGCAATGACTTAATGCCGTGCTCAACGGGCAGCCGAGCGTTTCGGCGATTTGATCGAACGTCAGTTGGCCATAGTATCGCAGCAGCAGCACGCGCCGTTGGATCGGCGTCAGCTGATCCAGGGCCGTGTTCAGCCGCCGAGCGGCCTCGTGGGCAACCGCCCTGGCCGACGGATCTTCCGTGTCGCTCCACGGCTCGTTGTTCCGCCAGCCTTCGTCGCTCAACGTGGTCTCCGGCCGCGTGCGGCGGACGCGATCACAGGCCAGCCGGTCGGCAATCCGCAGCAGATAGGTCCGCGCATGGCCCTCTTCCCGGTATCGCTCGCGACCCTGCCACGCCCGGCAGAACACTTCTTGAGCCAGATCGTCGGCGTCGTCGCCGTGCCGCAGGATCCCCCGCAAATAACCGCGGACGGCGGACCCGTGCTCGCGGACCCACTCGGCCATGCGTTCCGTTTCCGATGATTCTCGACCGCTGGTTGTCATCGCTATCAGAATAAACGCAGCAGCGCGGCGTTTATTGCAGGGGACGAGAAAAATGACAAGTTTCGGCCATCCGGCAAAACAAGCGCAGCCGGGACGCCTAACGCGGATTGTCTAGCAACCCACGGAATGAAGAAATCCCTTTCTTCCGGTCGCCCAGGAAACGTTCTAGGCCAACGGCGAAGCCACAGGCCTGCCGAATGGATTCGTCTGCCTGTTACCCGTAGAGGGGGCCAAAATTCTTGCACGCGCGATAGTCGGTACCGATCGGATCGTCCCCACCGAACAGTCCCCACACGTGGGGACGGAAAATGGCCTCCTCCGGCACGTTGGACATTGCCACCGGGATCCGCAGCATCGCCGCCAGTGTGATCATGTCCGCACCGATGTGGCCATAGCTGATGGCGCCGTGATTGGCGCTCCAGTTGTTCATCACGCTATAGACGTCGCGGAACGCGCCCTTTCCGGTCAGACGCGGCACGAACCAGGTACAGGGCCAAGTTGGATCCGTACGGTCCATCAGCGCCTGGCTGACATCCGCCGGCAGGTCGCTGGACCAGCCTTCGGCGATCTGCAGCACCGGCCCCTGGCCCTTGACGATGCTGATGCGGGTCATGGTCATCGGCATGCCGCCTTCGGAAAGGAAGCTGGACGAGTATCCGCCGCCGCGGAAGTATTCGACGTTGGCCGGCTCCCACCGCGTGGCCGCCAGGCACGCCTCCGCTTCCTCCTGGGTAATCTCCCAAAAGGGCTTCATGGCCGGCTGGCCGTTGGCTCGCTGCTTGCCACAGGCATCCAAACAGGCCGCGCCCGAGTTGAGCAGGTGGATGAAGCCGTTGGCGTTCAAGCCGCTCATCTCCTTGCCGGTGACGCGTTTGACCGCCTCGGGACTCCAGTAGGTCCGCACGTCCGCAAAGAGCTGCGCGCGATTGGTCAGCAGGTACATGAGCAACATGCAGACGCCGTTGAGCGAGTCGTTCTCGGTTGCCACGATGTAGGGCGCGCGAAGGCCGTTCCAGTCGAAGGAGCTGTTGAGGATCGCCTCCAGGAAATCGCCGTTCGGCCAGTGGTCGGTCCATTGACGCTGCCCCTGGAAGCCCGAGGCGATCGCGTTGCGGCCGAGCGCCTCTTCGCCAAAACCCATTTGATCCAGTACCGGGTTGCCGACCATCAGGTCGCGCACGATGATCGCCATTTTGACCACGTATTCCCAGTCGGCATCCTTGGCGGCGCGCGACTTCTGCAACGCCTTCTTGTTCACATCCTGGCCTTCCTGACAGTGCTGCCTGGTCCACGCCAGGGCCTGTTCATACTCGGCCTGGTCGTAAAGGCCCTCGGCAATCCTGCGGTCCACCTCGCACATGTCGACGTTCTCGGTGCGCATGCCCAGATAGTCTTGAAAGAAGTCGGGGTTCACAAACGAGCCGGCGATCCCCATCGACGAGGTGCCGACCGAGAGATAGGATTTGCCGCGCATCATCGCTACGGCAAGACCGCTCTGAACGAACCGCAGGAGCTTTTCCCGCACGTCGGCCGGCACCGAGGTGTCGGTGCGATCTTGCACGTCTTGTCCGTAAATGCCATAGGCCGGTAACCCCTTTTGCGCATAACCCGCCAACATGGCCGCCAGATAAACCGCACCGGGACGCTCCGTGCCGTTGAAGCCCCACACCGCCTTGGGCAGACTGGGGCTGGTGTCCATCGTCTCCGTGCCGTAGCACCAACAGGGCGTCACCGTCAGCGACACGCCGACGTTCTCCCGCTCGAACTTCGCCGCACAAGCCGCCGCTTCGGCACAACCGCCGATGTTCGTGTCGGAAATCACGCACAGCACCGGCGAACCGTCCGGATACTTGAGGCTCTCGGAGATTAGACGAGCCGCGCTCTCGGCCATGTTCCTGGTCTGATCTTCCAGCGACTCGCGCACACCGCGCCGACGCCCGTCGATCACCGGACGGATACCAACCTTGGGAAAATCATTGCCGCACCAAATCGTTTTGCTCATAACAAGACTCTCTACGATGGCTCTCTGGAGCACAAAACATTCCGCAGGTCGGGACCGGGACACCGTGCAACGCGGCGAGGACGTCCTGCCCTTCTCAGACCAGGCCTCGTTTCGTCGCCCAGAAAGCCGCCGCCGTGCGGTCCTGTGTGTCAAGCTTGCGCATGATGTTCTGGACGTGTTCCTTGACGGTTTCCACGCTGATGCTCAACGAGTATCCAATTTCCCGATTGCTCAGGCCATAGGCCAGGTGAAGCAGGACTTGGTACTCGCGGCGGGTCAGCGGTACGTCATCTGCGCGCGGATCAGGCCGCGTCTGAAGCTTCGCTTTGATTTTGCTCAGCGGCGAATCGGCGGGCGACGGCTCCCCTCGGACGGCCCGTTTGATGCTGGCCGCAAAGGCTTTGCCCGGTACGTCCTTGAGGAGAAAATCATCGGCCCCCAGGGCTGCGGCACGAGCCACGTAAGTGGGGTTGTCGGAGGCCGACATGATGATCACCTTCGTCGTCGGCGAAATCTTCCGGATTTTTTCCAGGGCATCCAGACCGTCCATGTCCGGCATCAGCACGTCCATCAACAGCACGTTCGGCTTGTGCTTCTTGGTCTTGGCAGCGGCGTCATTGCCGGTGGTCGCCTCGGCGACAATCTCGATGTCCTCGCCAGAGAGCAAACTTGCCAATCCCTTGCGGATTACCTCCTGGTCATCGGCCACGATCAACTTGATAGCCATCGCCTCGAATCCTATTAAGTGTGTCAAATGTTATCTGGACAGAACTCTTAGCCATGAGAATACCCTTGCCCGCGACAAAAAACCAGTGGCTTCCGAAAAACGTTGACGACCGAATGGCCGGGAAATCCCCGGAGCGAGTTCGTATGAGAACTCCGGATGATCGGACTCGGCTTGGGCCTGCTTGTGCCGCCGGAGGGGCTTGTTTACCATCAGGTTTCAGGAATCGGGCAACGAGAGAACCATCAAGAGCGACCACCAGGAGCGATGTCCCATGAAACGTTTTTCCACCATCCTGGCTTGCGTAATCGGCAGCTTGCTGTGGCCCGTTCCGGCGGCGATGGCGACGGCGCCGAGCCGGCCGAACATCATTCTGATCATGGCGGATGACATGGGCTATTCCGATCTTGGCTGCTACGGCGGCGAGATCGCCACCCCGCATCTGGACGCGCTGGCTCAAGGCGGCGTCCGCTTTACGCAGTTCTACAACACGGGCCGCTGCTGTCCCACGCGGGCTTCGCTGCTGACCGGGCTGTATCCGCACCAGGCGGGTATCGGGCACATGATGGAGGACAAGGGCTTGGACGGTTACCGCGGGGATCTCAACACCCGCTGCGTCACGATTGCCGAGGCGCTGCGGCCGGCCGGCTACCGCACCTATATGGTGGGCAAGTGGCATGTGACGAAGAAGGTGAATCCGGCGGAGGAATCCGGCCGCCACAATTGGCCGCTGCAACGCGGTTTCGACCGCTTCTACGGGACGATCCACGGCGCGGGCAGCTTTTTCGATCCGAACTCGCTGACCCGCGACAACCGGCACATCTCGCCCTATGCCGACCCCGAGTACCGGCCGGACGCATTCTATTATACCGATGCGATCAACGACCACGCGGCGCGGTTCATCGCCGATCACGCGCGAGATCACCGCGAGCAGCCGTTCTTGATGTACGTGGCTCACACGGCCCCGCACTGGCCCATGCATGCCAAGGCGAAGGACATCGAGAAATACCGGGGCAAGTACGACGCGGGCTACGACGCGATCCGCGCCGCGCGCGTGGAACGGATGCGGGCGATGGGCCTGATCGACCCGCGCTGGGAGATCGCCCCGCAACAGGGCGGAACGTGGGATGCGGTGAAGAACCGGGCGTTTGAGATCCGCTGTATGGAGGTCTTCGCCGCCATGATCGACTGTCTGGACCAAGGCGTCGGCCGGATGGTGGCCGAGTTGAAGCGGACGGGACAGTTCGACAATACGCTGATTCTCTTCTTTCAAGACAACGGCGGGTGCGCCGAGGGGATGGGACGCCGCGAGGGCGACATCGTTCCCCGCGCGGACCAGCCGCCGCTGCCGCCGCTGGCCGCCGATTACCTCCAACCGAACATGATTCCCAACCAGACCCGCGACGGTTGGCCGATCCGGCAAGGGTACGGCGTGCTGCCCGGCGCGGCGGACACGTACCACGGCTATGGCGAAGCATGGGCCAATGTCAGCAACACGCCGTTCCGCGAATACAAGCACTGGGTCCACGAGGGCGGGATCGCCACACCGCTGGTCGCGCACTGGCCGGCGGGGATCCGGACGGCACCCGACCAAACGCCGGGGCGACTGGTTCGCGATCCGGCCCATCTGATCGACCTGATGGCCACGTGCGTGGACCTGAGCGGTGCCGTGTATCCCCGGGAGTTCGGCGGCCAAGCCATCCAGCCGATGGAGGGCGTCAGTTTGCGGCCGGCTTTCGCGGGGCAGCCGCTCGACCGCTCGCAGCCGATCTTTTTCGAGCACGAGGGCAATCGCGCGGTCCGCGACGGACAGTGGAAACTGGTCGCCAAAGGGCCTGCCGGTCGCTGGGAACTGTACGACATGATTGCCGACCGGACGGAAATCCAGGATTTGTCCGCCAGCCAACCCGAGCGTTTGGGAAGGATGGTCCGGCAATGGGAGGAGTGGGCGGTTCGAGCCCAAGTCGTGCCGTGGATTTGGCGGCCCGCCTATGGTGAGAGTGCCCCGGCGACGCCGGCCAAAAAAGCCAAAAGGAAACCCACGCCATGAAGACCATCGCCACGTTGGTGACCCTGCTGACGCTGTGCCCGACCGCCGCGGCGGCCGAGCGCCGCCCGAATATCGTCATGGTGTTCATCGACGACCTGGGCTGGGGCGACTTCTCCTGCTTTGGAAACACGCAGGCCAGCACGCCGCACATCGACCGCTTGGCGGCCGAAGGCATTCGCTTCTCGCAGTTCTATGTCAACGCGCCCCTCTGTTCGCCGTCGCGCTGTGCCTTGACGACCGGACAGTATCCTCACCGCTGGCGGATCACATCCTATTTGAGCAACCGCGCCGAGAACGAAAAACGCGGCATGACCCACTGGCTCGATCCGCAAGCCCCGGTGTTGGCTCGTTTCCTGCAACACAGCGGTTACGCCACCGGGCATTTCGGCAAATGGCACCTCGGCGGCCAGCGCGACGTGGGCGAAGCCCCTCTGATCACGGAGTACGGGTTCGACGAATCGTTGACGAACTTCGAGGGCCTCGGTCCGCGGCTGCTGGGCCTGTGCGATGCGCACGATGGCCAGCCGCCGCGGCGGCATGCGTTGGGTTCCGACAAGCTCGGACGCGGACCGGTCATCTGGTACGACCGCGCGTCGCTGACGGCCGGTTTCACGGGCGCTGCGATGGAGTTCCTGGACAAGGCTGCCGCGGATGACCGGCCCTGCTACCTGAACCTGTGGCCCGACGACGTCCATTCCCCCTTCTTTCCGCCGCTGGCCAAACGCGGCGACGGGACGAAACGCGACTTGTACCACGGTGTGCTGGAAACGATGGACGCCCAACTGGGCGTGCTCTTTGATCGCATCCGCAACACGCCCCCGCTACGCGATAATACGCTGGTCCTCGTCTGTTCCGACAACGGTCACGAACCCGGCGCGGGATCTGCCGGCCCTTTGCGCGGGGCCAAGACCACGCTGTACGAAGGCGGCGTCCGCTCGCCGCTGGTCGTTTGGGGACCGGGCCTGATCGCCGCGGACAAAGCCGGTCAGCACAACGAAACCTCCGTCTTTTCCGCGATGGACTTGGTGCCCTCGCTGCTGGAACTGGCCCAGGTCAGCCTGCCGGAAAATGTCGTCTTCGACGGTGAACCGCTGGCCGATGTGCTGCTGGGCAAGAGTGCCGACTCGCGCCGGGCTCCGCTGTTCTGGCGTCGCCCACCGGATCGAAAGTCCTGGGCCGGGCAAGGCATTCCCCCGCAACCGGACCTCGCCGTCCGCGCCGGCGATTGGAAGCTGTTTTGCGAATACGACGGCAGCAAGCCGGAATTGTACGACCTGGCCCAGGACCGTGCCGAGGTCACCAACGTCGCGGAGCAGCATCCCGAAGTCGTCCGGCGACTCACGGCCGACTTGCTGGCCTGGCATCAATCCCTGCCACCGGACAGCGGTGCGACGTACGCGAACCAAGGACCGAAACCCAAGGTCTCGGCGAAGAGTAAGGCAAGCGACAATTGAGTGCTTACCTGTCCGAGAGGTCCATTTCGAATGCCTGGTTGAGCCGAAGATGGTCAAAGGTCTCTTGGATCAACGGGCACAGCCCCCGCAGAACCAGTCGCCCGCCGGCGGCGTGAACGAGCTTGTTCAGCGACAGGAGGCGAGCAACGAAAGCACTGTCGATGATGTCCAGGCGGTGCAAGTCGATGACCACACGGGCGTGGGCGTTTCGGTGTACAAGTGCTTTGACCAATTGATCGACGTCCCACGGTTCGGGGGTTCGCCGGGGCAAGACCTCCAGTTCCGTCACGTCACGGGGAGCGAGTTGGCGACACCACAGATGATATCCGCACTCCGAACAGGGAGCGTCATATCGAGGCAAGGCAGGTTCGTAGGGCAAGGTGTTGCCGCAAATTGCGCAATGATAGGACGATTCTTCGGAGATTTCTCTGTCTCGACGATTCACCATCGGAACACTGCCATTGAGGGTAAGAAAAAAGCCGCCACGACACCCAGCATTATACCGATTTTTTGCGAGCACGACAACCGTAATTCGCAAACCGTTTGGGGGGCCTGCTGGAAAAGACCGCCTCCACAGCACGTTGTATCTGCCCGCACGCCAAACGGCTATTCGTTGTGGTGCCTGTCCCCTTTCAGCATGCTCTTGGGGGGGTGCGGGGGAAGAGATGTCGAGGCGCCAGCTGGGGAGCGGCGAGCGGAAAGAAACTCTGTTATAATCGCGGTGGCCTTGTCCACAACCACCAACCGACCGGCTGCCCCGCCTTCTTGTTGACGGCAATTGTTTCGATTCTGACGCTGGCCGCCGTGGCTGGGGCCGACCAGCCTCAATGGGGCCAGCGGCATTCGCGAAATATGATCTCGGACGAGGTCGGATTGCCGGAACGTTTCGACCCGAAAACGGGCGAGAATGTTAAATGGTCGGTGGAGATCGGGACGCAGTGTTGGGCGACGCCCGTCGTGGCGGGGGGGCAAGCTGCTGATCGGAACCAATAACGGCCGGCCGCGAGACCCGAAACACGAGGGCGACCGCGGGGTGCTGATGTGCTTGAACGAGGCCGACGGCAGTTTCCTTTGGCAAATGGTCGTGCCGAAGTTGGCGGAAGACATGTATTTCGACTGGCCGCAAGCCGGGATGTGCTCACCGCCGACCGTCGAGGGCGACCGGGTTTACATGGTCACCAATCGGGCCGAAGTCGTCTGTTTGGATCTGCACGGCATGGCCAACGGCAACGACGGTCCGTATCGGGACGAAGGCCGGCACATGGCCCCACCGGACCAGCCTGCGTTGGAGCCCGGTCCGACCGATGCCGATATCCTGTGGTTGCTGGATCTGCGCACCGCCGCAGGGGTCCGGCCGCACGATTCGTCCCACTGTTCGATCCTCGTCGACGGCCCGTACCTGTACGTCAATACGAGCAACGGCCTGACGAGCCGACACGACGGGGTGGATCGACCGGATGCCCCGGCGTTGGTGGTTGTGGACAAGGCCACCGGCGCCCTGATCGCCCAAGAACGCGAAGGCATCAGCCAGCGGATTTTCCATTGCCAGTGGTCCTCGCCCGCGCTGGGCACGGTCAACGGCCGACGACTTGTTTTCCTCGGCGGCGGCGATGGCTGGTGCTATGCGTTCGAGGCTTTGGAGCCGAGGGAGCAGGGGGCGGCGCCTGCCCAGACGGCGCCTGCTCAGACGGTGCCTGCCCAGACGGTGCCTGCCCAGACGGCGGAGTTGCCGGCGCTGCGCTGTGTATGGCGGTTCGATTGCGACCCGACGGCGCCCAAGGAAAATATCCACACGTACATCCGCAATCGCCGCGAGAGTCCCAGTATCATCAAAGGCATGCCGGTCTTCCACGACGGACGGCTGTATGTGACCGTCGGCGGCGACATCTGGTGGGGCAAACGCGAGGCCTGGCTGCAATGCATCGACGCCACTCAAACCGGCGAGATTACCTCCAGCGGCCTGCTATGGTCGTATCCTGTCGAGCGGCATTGTTGCACGACTCCAGCGATCCACGACGGTTTGGCTTACGTCGCCGATTGCGCCGGCAAAGTTCATTGCGTCGATCTTCAGACCGGACGCCCGGTTTGGGTACACGACGCGGGCGCCGAAACCTGGGCCTCGACGCTGGTCGCCGACGGCAAGGTATACATCGGTACACGCCGCGGAGATTTCACGGTCTTGGCCGCGGGTCGACAGCTTCGCGTCCTCAGCTCGATCCGCCTGGACGACGCCGTGATCAGCACCCCGGTCGCCGCCAATGGCACGCTGTACGTCGGGACCATGGGGGCGTTGTTCGCTTTGCAGTCGGGGGCGACGAGCGCACCGAAATGAACCTTTGCACCGGGATTCGACAGACGATGCCACGGCGGCCGAAATCACTTCACGATTCTCGCTGCTCGCCAGCAGGTCGATTTCTGCCCAAATCGGCAAGTTCCTTCGAACCGTTGCTCCGTCCTGCAATGGCCGGTTCGAAGAACCGGCGGTCCTGTTGGGCCATTTCCAACAGCAGCGGCGTAGGTTGGGCACGGGCGCCGAGGTAGTCGAGCGTGCCCAGCAGCTGGACGATCCGCGCCGCGCCCAACTGGTCTGCCCAGTACAGCAGTCCGCCTCGCGACTCGGGAAATCCGAAGCCGCACAGGATGGCCAAGTCGATCTGGCCGGCATCTCGCACGCTGCCGCGCTGCAGCATCCGCGTCGCCTCGAGCAGCATCGGTGTCAACAGTCGCCAGGTGATCGTCTCGGCGGTGTGGGGCTGCGACGGGTGCGGCCAGCGGGCGAGTGTCTTGGCCAGGTGCGGGTTGAGGGCACTCGGCCCCTGGTCTTGGCCGTCGTACAGGAAGAATCCGGCTTGGGTTTTACGGCCCAAGTGTTTGGCTTTGACCATCGCCACCAGCAGCGGCGAGCGGACGACGAGACTGGCGGAGCTGCCGGACATTGTCCAGGCGCACTCCAACGCCGTATCCAAACCGATTTCATCCAGCAGCCGTAGCGGTCCCATCGCCATGCCGAAATCCTCCGCGGCGCGCTCGACCACATCGACCGATACGCCCTCGGTCAACAAGTGCATGGCTTCGGCCAGGTAGGGCACCAGCAGCCGGTTGACGACGAATCCCGGCGCATCGGCCACGACCAGCGGCAGATGGCCGATAGCGTTGGCAAAGCCGATCGCCGCAACAATCGTGTCGTCGCGGGTCCGCTCGCCGCGAATGGTCTCCATCATGGCGGCTTGCCCCAGGGGCAAGAAGAAGTGGCAGCCGCACAACCGCCCGGGGTCGTGCAGGGACGTCGCCAGATGAGCCCAAGAAATGGTCGACGTGTTCGACGCGACGATTGTACCGGGGGCTACCAGCGGCTCCAACTGGGCCAGCAACTGCTGTTTCACCGCCAGTTTCTCGACCACGGATTCGATGACGAAATCGCAGCGGGCCGCTGCCGCCAGGTCCCGGCTGGTTCGCACCAGTTGCTGGACGTCCGCCGCCGATGCCTGCGTTTCGCCGGACAACGTGTCCAGCCGTCGCGCGATCCGTTGCGGCGCCGCGGCGACCGCCCGGTCGTCTTGGTCGACAATCCACACCGGAATCCGATGCCGGACCACGGCCGCCGCAATCGCAGTCCCCATGACGCCGGCGCCGACGATGCCGACCGTCGCCGGCGCACCGATGCCGTTGGCCCCGTACTGCGATTCGGCCCACCGCCGTTCGGCTGTCATCAGACGCTGAATGTGTTCGGCGGCCGCTTCGGGCGCGGCCGGCGCATGAATCAGCGACGGTTCCAGACGGCAATCCATTTCATGACCTCCGTGAACGTGCCTTACCATCCGGGTCCCCGAGTTTGGCAATCAGTTCCGGCACGGTTTCGTAAATATCCGCGACCAATCCGTAATCGGCAGCCGTGAAAACCGGCGCATCCGGGTCGCGGTTTATGGCCACGACACATTTGGCGCTCTTCATGCCGGCCAGGTGCTGGACGGTACCGGACAGTCCCAAGGCGATGTACAGGTCTGGGGCGACAATTTTGCCTGTCTGGCCCACCTGCGAGTCGCTGGGAGCGATGCCCGCATCGACCAGCGGCCGAGTGCTGCCGGTGGCGCCGCCGAGCGAGTCCGCCAAGCCGCCCACCAGTCGCTCGAAATCCTCGACGCTCTGCACGGCACGCCCCCCGCTGACAATGACTCGCGCGTCGCTGACATCCGGCCGTGCGGTACGCTGGGATACCCGTCCCACATACTCCATCTGCTGGGGCAAATCGGCCTCGTTAACGTCCAACCGGGTGATTTCCGCCGCTGTCGAACCGGGCTCCGCCGGGGGATAGGCGGAAGGCTGAACCGTGATGATTTGCGGGGCGCCGCACAATTCGACCGTCGCCAACACCGCCCCGGCGTACATCGGCCGCTGCAAGTAGAAACGCCCCTCGTGGAACTCGTGAGCCACCACGTCGCCGGCCATCGCGCCGCCTAGCAGCCCGGCGGCGCGAGTCACGATGTCCTTGGCCCAGGTGCCGGCCGCGGCCACCAGCAAGTCGGCCTGGCAGTGGCGGACCGCCGCCGCGATCAGGTGTGCGAATCGGTCGGCCAACGGATGAAGCAAAGCCGGGTTGTCGGCAACCAGGACGGGCGCAAAGGCAGCAGCGTCGGCCGCCGGCATGTCGAGTTGGTGCCCCAGCATCAGCCACTGCACCCTGCCGTCGGTGGCCGCAGCACAGGATCGAGCGAACGTCAGCGCCGACCGGCTGGCGAGGCGGACGGCGGTACCATCCTGCTCGGCGACGACGAGAATTCGCATGGCAGACCTCCGTGTCAAAGGACCTTGGCGGCGCGAAGTTCGGCAAGCAGTTCGTCTGCGGAACCGGCCACGCGGCAGCTTCGAGCCCCCGACGTGCTTTGCAACGAGACCACGCGAAGACGAGGTTCGACGGCCACGCCCAACGCGTCCAGCGTCAGCCGTTCCAACGGCTTTCTGCGCGCCCGCAGAATGGCCGCCAAGGCCGCATAGCGGGGCTGGTTCAACCGCAGATCGACGGTGACCACGGCCGGCAAGCAAACATGCACGGTTTCGATGCCGGCGTCCGTTTCGCGATCCACGCGCAAGCCGCCATCCCGAACTTCGACGCGCGAGGCAAACGTGGCTTGCGGCCAACCCAATTGAGCCGCCAGGAACTGGCCCGCTTGATTGCTGTCGTCGTCGATTGCCTGTTTGCCCATCAGGACCAGTTGCGGCATTTCTCGCAGGACGATTTGCCGGAGGATCCTCGCCACGTTCCAGGAATCCAATGGCTCGTCGCACAATACCAGCACCGCCCGGTCGGCGCCCATCGCCATCGCCAGGCACAGCTGTTCGTCGCAGGACTCCGAGCCGATCCCCACGGCCAGCACCTCGACCGGTTCGGTGGCCCGCTCGCGCATCGCAATCGCTTCCTCCAGCGCCACCTCGTCGAACGGATTGACAACGAACGTCAGATCCCGGTCGTCGATCCCCAAACCGTCGGCGCGCACCGCGATCGGCAGATTTGGATCGGGGACACGTTTTGCACAAACCAGGATCTTCACAATCGCCTCGCTGCCAGACGCCAACTAGGGGCATAGCATAACGAATTGCGCCGCCATTGCGAAGGGCAGCACACGCCTGGAGGTTTCTTCACGCGCGGACGAGCGAAACGACCTCTCGGGCGACTTCCTCGACGCTCATGTACGAGACGTCGATGCGGCGCCAGCCGCAGCGGCCGATCAGCTGTTCGGTCTGCCGCAGTTCGGCTTCGATCTCGTGCAGGCTGCCGTACTTGTCGAATGCGCCGTCGCCCAACGTCTTGATCCGCGCTTCACGCACGCTCTGCAGGCGGTTGGCGTTCATCGTCAAGCCGATGACCTTTCGCTTGTCGACGGCCAGCAGTTCGGCGGGCGGTTCGAGGCCGGGGATCAGCGGCACGTTGGCCGCGCGGATGCCGTCGTAGGCCAAGTAAAAACACGTGACGCTTTTCGAGACCCGCGAGGCGCCGACGATCACCACGTCGGCCTGGTCGAGTTCCGCCAAGCCGGCGCCGTCGTCGTGCGCCAGCGTGTAGGTAACGGCCTCGATCCGCTCCAGACGCTCCCGCTGGGTTTGAAATGCCAGGCCCGCCAGACCGCGCGGCTGCTGGCCGAGCTGATCTTGCAGCAGGATGAGCAACGGCCCCAGGATGTCGATCGCGGGCACGCGCAGCGCTGTCGCCTCGCAAAGCAGTGCCGCATGAAGTTCCGGTACGACCAGACTGTGGCAGATGACGCCCCCCGCTTCGGCGGCCGCGCGGACCTCGCGGATCACGTCCGCTTCGCTGGCCAGATGCGACCGCCGTACGATCTGCACTCGGGGGTCGTCAAACTGGGCCAAGGCGGCTCGAAGCACCTCGTCGCATGTGCGACCCGTCGAGCCGGACAAGATGAAGATCGTCAGCGATTTGTTGGCGTCGGTCGAGGAAGACATCAGACACTAACGTTCCTGAACGGGGTCCACGGGCCTTGCGGTGATCGCAGACACGGCAAACGAAAGACAGGGGAATCCGGATAGCGGATGACGCTCGCTCTCGCTATATTAAGATCGAAATTTCGAGAATACAACACCCCCTTCCTTCATAGCACGCCCTGCACGCAGTCTATGGACATCGAAGTCGAATTGTTCGCGACGCTCCGACAAGGGCGTTTTCGACGGAAACGGTTGGTATTGCCCCCGGACAGTACGCTCGACGACGTCTGCCGTCATGTGGGCATCGATCTTCAAGAAGCTGCCTTTGTGACGGTCAACGGGACGACGGCGACTCGCCAGCAGGCGTTGAAATCCGGAGACGCCGTGGGCCTGTTCCCTGCTCTCGGCGGGGGTTAATGTAAATTGAGCGAGGTATTTTATGGCACGTAAACTGGCGGCAGTTCCGGAATTATGTTCCGGCTGCAGGATCTGTGAACTGACCTGCGCCATCGAGCATTTCGGGGTCAATAATCCCAAGAAGAGCGCGGTTCGCGTTCTGGTCACCTATCCGCACCCCGTGGTACGGCTGCCGATCGTGTGCAGCCAGTGCAAGCTGCCGCTGTGTGCCGAGGCCTGCCCCGTCGGCGCGCTGCGGCGGACCGAGACGCTGGTCGAGCAGGACCATACCCACTGTATCTCGTGCATGAAGTGTGTCGAGGCATGTCCGTTCGGCGCGATTTTTGCCCACGGCGACTTGGAATATCCCATCAAGTGCGACTTGTGCGGCGGGCAGCCCAAGTGTGTCGAGTCCTGTCCCAAGGGCGCGTTGCGATTCATTCCCGAACAGGCGTTGGGCGAGTCCAAGCGGATGAACAACATCCTGACCTACACGCACATGAAGGAAATCGAATTCACCGAAAAGGGTGAACAACGCATCATCCGCTACGCCGAAATTGGCCACGAGGAGCTGTAAGCCATGACGATCAAATCGGGCTATTTCAAGACGCGTTTGCACGTCGACCTCAGCAGCGGCAGTTGCCAACGGCAGAAGCTGTCCGACGATTTTCTGGAACAGTACGTCGGCGGCCGAGGCTTCGGCGCGAAACTGGTCTGGGATCACCTCGTCCAGCACAACTTTCAGATCGATCCGCTGGGGCCGGAGAACCTGTTGGTCATCGCCCCCGGCCCGTTGACGGGTGCCTACCTGCCGTCGTCCGGCAAGTGCTCGTTCGTCTCGATCTCGCCGCAGACGGGTGTCTATGGCGATTCGTCCATCGGCGGCACGTTCGGCGTGGAATTGCGTCAAGCGGGACTCGACATGCTGACCGTCGTCGGTCGCGCGCCCGAGTTGTCCGTGTTGTGGATCGACGAAGACGAAACGCGGATCCTGCCCATGCCCGAACTGGCCGGCAAGTCGTGTTTGGAAGCCGAGGGGCTGATCAAGGAGCGGCTGCGGACGCACGACGTCAAGGTGGCGGTGATCGGCGTCGCCGGCGAGAACCTGGTCCGTTTTGCCTGTGTCAACGCCGACTGGTCCCGCAACGCGGGCCGCGCGGGCATGGGGGCCATTCTCGGCTCAAAAAACATCAAAGCCATCGCCCTTCGCGGGCACAAGGATCTGCCGGTCCATGATATTCGCGGCTTGATGGGTGAAGCCGAGACGGCCTTTGCCTACATGCGCAACCACAAGTACTTTAAGATGTGGCAGCGCGAGGGCCTGATGATGGTCGTGGATTATGCCAGTGCGGCCGGCATCTTGCCGACGCACAATTTCAAGGACGGCACGTTTGCTCGCGTAGGCCAGATCAACGGCGAGACGATGCTCAACGGCTACAAGATCGGCGACAGCGCCTGTTTCGGGTGTCCGATGAGTTGCGGGAATCTGTGCCTGGTCAAGCAAGGCCGGTATGTGGGCACGGTCACCGAGGGCCCGGAATACGAATCCTGCGCCATGCTGGGCTCGAACGTCGGCATCGACAATTACGCTGCCGTGCTGCACGCCAACCAGTTGTGCGACGAGCTGGGCATGGATTCGATCTCGGTAGGCGGACTGGTGGGGGCGACCATCGAAGGCTACGAAAAGGGCGTACTCTCGCTGGCGGACCTGGACGGCCAGCCGATTGCCTGGGGCGACGACGCGGCGATTATGGACTTGATTTCCAAGATCGCCCGCCGCGAGGGCATCGGCGACGTGCTGGCCGACGGCGCGCGGGCCGTCATCCGCCGCTGGCCGGAAATGGACAAGCTGATCGTCCAGGTCAAGGGGTTGGAGCAGAGCGCCTACGACAGCCGCGCCGCCGCCAGCATGGCGTTGGCCTACGCGACCAGCGACATCGGGGCGCATCATACCCGCGCCTGGACCATCGCCAAGGAAGTCGAGCAGGGCGAGAACTGGACCGACGAGGAGCGGGTGAACCTGGTCATCTACCATCAGTCCCTCCGCCCGATGTTCGACATGCTGGGCGTCTGCCGCCTGCCCTGGATCGAACTCGGCTTGAACGAACAGCACTATCCCCGTTTCTATTCTGCCGTGACGGGCCACGAAGCCACGCTGGCCGACCTGCTGGAAAAGTCCAACAGCATCTACAACTTGACCCGCCTGATCAACAACCGGCTGGGCTTGACCCGCCAGGACGACGCGCTGCCCTACAAAGTCCACTCCTGCCCGATCCAAACGGGGGCCACCGCCGGAAAATTCATCCCGCAAGACACGTTCGATCGACTGCTCGACCTGTACTATCAAAAACGCGGTTGGGACGCCGAGGGCAAACCGTCCGCCGAGGCGGAGCGGTTGCACAGCGTGTGCTGAATCGCGAGGAGAGCCACACCAGCACCTGGCTTCTGGCCATCGGTAAGGATCGGCAAAACAACTACTATCGCATTCAAAGTGGCGTAAGCTTCCAGCTTACGCCACTTATTTTTTGGCCGATCCTAACTCGGGCAGACATCTGTTCGAGCAGATATTGAACGAAGCGAACCACATGGCCGAGCATATCGCGCGGACCTTTATTCGCTCCGCTGCGGCCAGCCCCACGGCAAGGGGAGACCGGAACCAGGCCCTCGACAACGTTCAGGCCGCTTCGCCAGCCGTTCATTTCGGCGGGCTTTCCGTCAACGCCGCTTGGGCTTCGCTTTCACTCAAGCCTTCGACCTCCGCCAATAGCCGCTCGAACTCTGCGTCGGACGGTTGTTCGGTGCCTTGCTCGGACGCGGCGACTGGCACTGCCACGCCGCCGGCCACCTCGGCCAAGTAGCGGGACAGCGCGGCAGGCGTGGGATAGTTCCAGGCCACAATGGGCGTCAGCGGAACGTGCAGCCACTGTTCCAACTCGGCGCTCAACTCCACCGCCGCCAGCGAGTCCAAGCCATACTCGGCAAACGGCCGGTCCCGATTCGCCTCGTCCGCCGCCGCGCCCGCTCGTTCGACCAGCCATTCCAGCACGAACGCCTCGATACGTTCCGCCAAACGGTCCACTTCGCTGGCCGTTAAGGGCCGCTCCGGCTTGGTGAAGACGGGCGGTTTGACCAGTCGGCTTGTCTCCGAAGCCACGGCTCCGGCAGACGCCCCGGCCCTGTCGACGAAACCGGCAGACGGCTGGAACGGCTCGGTGTCGGGCGCGGCAGACGTGGCGGGCGCGTCGGGCGAGGAATCCTCGCCCACCAGCCCGGCTCGAGCGGCGGCGTTGATCCATTGGGCAACCACATTCAAGCTGCCGTCGAGATACTGTTGCCGGCACAATGTCCGCTGCACCTTGCCACTGGTCGTGCGTGCCAGACTCACCATCCGAATCAGCACGACCGCATGGGGATCCAGTTCATGGTCATCGACAATCGCCCGCCGCGCACCACGAACCACGGCGTCCAAGTCGCTGCTGCGAAACTGGCGGTCCACCTCGTGAACGACCACCAGTCGCTCTTCCCCAGCGACTTCGACCGAAAAGGCCGCTCCCGCGCCGGTCGCCAGCGCCGGGTGCGAGCGGCCGACACTCAACTCGATGTCGTGTGGGTACAGATTGCGGCCCCGCACGATGATCATCTCTTTCTCACGCCCGGTGACAAACAGGTTGCCGCCGCTCAGGAACCCCAGATCGCCCGTGCGCATCCAGCTGGCCGAATCCTCGCCCTCGATCGCAGCTTGAAACTCCAACCGGGTGTCCTCGGGCCGGTTCCAATACCCTTTCGCCACACTCGGGCCGCGCACCCAGATCTCGCCGACCCGATGCTCGGCCAGTCGCCGGTGCGTTTCGTCGTCGACGATCGCGACCTCCTGGCCCAGCCACACGGTACCGCAGCCCACCAACGCCTGTTCGGGAATGAATCGCAACGCGCCCTTGGGACAGG
>Ga0351940_1011_pt1 | contig 82372 bp, 57 predicted proteins | sample TotcelHT113001N8_FD_205819 | JGI IMG/M metagenome (GOLD analysis project Ga0351940, IMG submission 205819) | Enriched cells from coal bed in the Powder River Basin, Montana, United States - Total cells T11 rep2 HSBNCT.T11.300.1.N8 ... | reverse complement strand
CGCAGTCGTCAACCGACGGGGGCGCGACCTCCGCGATCGCCCGCAAAGCGTCTGCGGCAATCGACAACTGGGCTATGCGAACCAGTTGGCTGATGAGGATGGGTTCCTTCCAAGGAATCGGCGAAGCGGAGCCCCGTCAGCGCCGTACGCCACGCCGCGTCGGTCTTTCCGGCGGCCGCCTGCCGTCGCGCGAGCACAGATAGGGTTCTCGACACCGCACGATTGTCGGTGAGGTGCGGCATGAGAATCCCCGCGCCCTGAGAGTAGTCCAGTTCCTGTCGGTATCCGGGTCTTTCAGAGCCGCGCTCGATGGCCGTCAGGAACTCGACAACGCGTGGATGGCCGAGAAGCCGGGTGACCTGTTCCGCCGCGCCAGCGTTATCTGTGTCTTTCAAGGCCGCCGCGGCGACATCGAGTTGGTCGAACAGATTCTTGACGACCTGCCCGGAGGGCGGAGTGTAGCCCTCCAGCGCGAGCGGGGGTTCGACCCTTAGCATCTGGATGGCGGCGTTGTAGACCAGAGCCGCGTTGTCCACATCGGGAATTCGCGGCGGGATAATCTCGCGCGGTTCCATGGGACGCCCCTCGGCCCGCAGTTCGGCGTATTCGCGCTTGAGGGCGCGGCGCGAGACGAGGTCCAGTGCTCCGTACACAAGGCCCAAGCCGAGGATGACGAGGCCAATCCACTTAAAAATTTTGACGGTCCGTTTTTTCATGTGGATACTCCTTGATTGATTTGGTTTATATTTTTCCGCAGTTGTGCGGCTTCACAGGAAAGACAAGCGGACCGAGCGGATTTGTCTATCTGCGCTGAAAAATGTTCAGCCACCGTTGGCGCGGAGATTGCCTGCTTCGACAGCCAGGGCTTTCAGATGCCGGGCCAGCAACTCGGCAGGATTCGCTTCGGGTTTCGCGACCTTCTGGCGCAGCCGCGCCAGTTCCGGTCGCCCGGTCATTGCCCACAGGTCGTTGGCCTGCCGGGCCGCGGGGGTTTCCTGCACCCTGATGATGGCGCGCTCGGGGTGGAGTGAATGCCTCGAATGCACCCAGATGAGGGGAAGGGACGCCAGCATCAAACAGGCGGCGAGCCGCAGGACGGGCCAGAACCATGGAACGTCGTCGGACGGCGCCGTTTCCCAGGCGTTTCGGGCGGCGCCGAGAACCCGTTCCTTCAGTTCCGGAGTCGGCGCCGGAAGGCGGCAAGCGCGCAGGCGCTGCTCGATGGTGCCGTGGTGATGATCGAGCTTCTTCATTGCAATTCCTCCTCAAACAGGGTTTGCAGTTTTTCCAGAGCGTAGCGCAGACGACTCGCGGCGGTGTTTGCCGAAATTCCGAGCAGCGCCGCAATCTCGCCGAAGGTATGATCCCGAAAGAACTTCAACGTCACCACAACACGCTGCTTTTCCGGCAGTCGGGCCAGCGCGGCGGCCAATTGCTTTGAACGCTCGTCCCCATCGGCAACTGTCTCGTTCGCCTCCAGCCATTCGGAGGCGGCCCGCTCCTTCTCGCGCTTCCTGCCTTCGCGCCGGATCCGATTGATGGCGATGTTGCGCGCCATCCTGAACAGGTAGGCCTTGAGATTGCAGGCCGCCGCCAGACGCGCCCGCTTGGTCGCAATCGCGACAAACACGTCCTGCAGGCTGTCTTCCGCTTCCGCGCGGGAACGGTGAATGGTCAGCAGGTAGCCGAAAAGATCCGACGCATAGGCGTTCCAGGTTGCCTCCAGCGCCGAGGGATCGTCGGCCGTCAGCAGGCCTTTGATTCGCTGGTCGTCGGCCGCATTGACCATGTCTGTGGTTTCTTCCATGCCAGTAAGACACCCGACAACCGCCGATTTGTCTATGCCGTCGGAAAATTTTCGGACACCGTTCACGGGATGGCGCCATCCCGTGCCCTCAGGAGTTCGGCGAACGAGAATGCACAGCCCGAGGCCTCCATGCATGCCCCCCGGGGGACAGGGTGCCACATCATGCCCCGGAGCTGAAGTTCCGGCCACCTTCCTGCCCCTGCCAGGATGCGCCCGAAACTACTTCAGCTTCCTTCCGAGCGCGAAGAAGAACCCCGACAGCCCTTCTCCGACTCCATAGGTGTCCCGGTCATTGTCTCGACCTGTGTCTTGACCTCGCCGGCCTGCTGGTAGCGCAGTTCCGGCTCTTTTTCGAGCGTCTTCAGGACGATCTCGTCCAGACGGACATCCACCTGCACCTTTTGCGACGGCGGCGCGAAGCGGCCCAGCGGCAGCTCGCCGGTGAGCATCTCGTAAAAGACCACGCCCAGCGAGTAGATGTCGGCCCGGTGATCCACCGACTGCGGTTTCTCGACCTGCTCGGGCGCCATGTACTGCGGCGTGCCCATGGCCTGCCGAGTCAGGGTCAGGTCGGCGCCGCCCGCCTCCGGGCGCATGAGCTTGGCCAGGCCGAAGTCGGCGATCTTGACGCGCCCCTGCGCGTCCAGCAGGATGTTCTCCGGCTTGATGTCGCGGTGGACAACGCCGCGATCGTGCGCGAACTGCAACGCCTCGCAGATCTGCGGCACGATGGCCAGCGTCTCGCGCGGGCTGAGCCGCCCGGCACGCTGGAGCTGGCGCAGATTGACGCCATCGATGTACTCCATGATGAAGTAGGCGAATTTGCCCGCCTGACCGAAATCATGGATGCCGACGATGTGCGGGTGGCTGAACTGGGCCAGGGTGCGCGCCTCGCGCTGGAAGCGCTCCGCGAAGGCCGGATCCGCGTCCGCCTCGGCCGGCAGGATCTTGAGCGCCACCACGCGGTCCAGGCTCTTCTGCTTCGCCTTGTACACCGCGCCCATGCCGCCGCGGCCGAGCAGTTCCAGAATCTCGAACTGCGGCAGGATTTCCGCCAGTTCCTGCGGCGACGGTGGTGTGAACCCCGCCAGTCCCGGCCCCGAAGCTGCCGAGTCCTGGGCCACCTGCCGCAGCAGGCAGGCCGGGCAGAGCCCCTGCGTCGTGCCCGGCGCCAGCCGTTGGCCACAGTGCGGACAAGCGCCTTGCACCACAGTCGGCGGCGGCGGGGTCGAGGTCGGCGCTGCCTTCGGCAGCCAATCCTTGCGCAAAATCAGCCAAACCAACAGGCCGACCGGCCACAGGACCAGGCCGATCAGCAACACGGACAGGATCGCCAGCCAGACCGGCTTGCCGCACCGTCTGGCGTCGCGCCAGACCCAGACCAACGTGGCGATCCAGACGGGCAGCCAGACGAGAACGAAAACCCCAAGCACAAACGAGATCAGTCCGGCGATTTGCTGAGCACTGTTCACCGTAACGTCGTTCATTGCAGTTCCCCCTCAACCAGCGGTTTCTTCTTCATCAGCTCGTCAACCTGGACTAAAACATTAATGGGGTTAGAGATGCCGTCAACGACAAACTCGAACATCCCCTGATACTGGGAAAGCCCCGTATGAGTTGCTATCGAATCGAGCTGTATGAGCGAGCGTTGATCCCGCCCTTGGACCTGCCAGTGAACTTCCAGATGGTAACGGTTCGCCCGCGCGTCGAACTTCATACCCTCAACCCTCACGGACTTGTCGCCGAGTCCTTCGGGGAGTCTCTCCAGAAGACTCTTTTCAATCCTATCGAACCAATCCCGGAGTAGCTTTTCCACGGCCGCCTTCACCACGTCCAGGCGGATCGGTTTGCAGGGTGAATTGACCCATGCCACGCTGCCGTCGCCAAAGGCGATGGCACCGCCCTTGCCGTCGTGGTAAGCCCAGTCCTGCCGAACAATGATGTCGCTCGCCTCCGTGCCGGGTAGCAGTTCGAACCAGGCATGAGCCGGAAACTGTTCCGGGGCGAAGCCGAGCTCACCCAAGGTTTTTGGCGGCTGCCCATGCGCGTCCCGATACTGTAGGTAGGCGGCGGCGACCGCCCTGACTACAGCAATGGACTCCGCAGGATCCCGATGATGTGTCGCCCGAGAGCGCTGATGGACAAGATTCTCGCTTCGCTCCGTTCTTAAGTAGAAGGGCAAAAACATTCCCACCCCAATGGGGATCAACGCGATGATGACCACCACCAGCAACGCCCAGAAACACCCGCGTTCGCCCCGCCCGGGTGTTGCCGTGCCGCCTGGGCTTGGCAGGGCTGGCCGCGCCGCCAGCCAGACGATCAGACTGAGCGGCCAGAAGAGGAAGGCCACCAGCACCGCCACGATGAAGCCCGGCTGGCCGCGCCGTTCGGCATCGCGCCAGACCCAGGCGATGCTGCCCGCGAAGGCCGCCGCCACCACCACCAGAACGACACCTGCAAGAATAATCGTTCCAAGTCCCATTGTTCAACTCCTTGACTTTGAAAGGTGTTATGATCGCCGCCTGGATGATTCAGGCCATGCCCGCGCCGGGCCGTCCCTCCTTCTTCGCCTTGTTGATCAGGTGGATATACAGGCTTAGCATCATCAGCGGGCCAAACAGGAGGCCGCCGATCAGGAACAGAATCTGCCGTGCCTGGCCGACGCCGAGATCCAGTGCCCACTTGGCACAGACAATGGCGCAATAGACGTTGCATACTGCAATCACTTCCCATGATTGCATCGCACTTTTCCTTATTTGCTTTACGGACGGTGCACCATTGCCCCCTCAACCTTGCTCAGAAGCAAAGTCGCGGAAAGGTTACATGACCGGCGAAAAAAACCACCCGGACAGTTTGCGCCCCAAAGGCGAGAAGGTAGCCGGAGCTGGCAGCTCCGGCCACCCTCCCTACCCGCGGAACGCGGCCAGGAGCGACCGGAGTCTTCGAAGTTGCGCATTTCTGTGCCGTCGCGTCCCCGCCGACCCCGCGTCGGTGGAAGCAGGTTTGGGAACCAAGCGAGGGCGGATCGAGCGCGCGGGCGCTCGTACGTTACCTAGTCTCCAAACCTGCTTCCACCGGCACGGGGCCGGATGGGGACGATGAAAATGCGCAACTTCGAAGGCCGCCGGCACCGCCGCCGCGCTGGCCAAAGAGTTGGATGTGGACCTGCCCGACGTGCCGCCGGATCGGCTGCGCACCGCGCTGCGCGAGCAACACGTCCAGTTGGAACATCCTATGCCAGAGTCGCTGCACAGGTACTTGACCTGCGAATGATGATTCCCGAAAACATACATCCTAGAAACCTAGCCGACGCGAGTCTATCCTCGCGGTCATTGCACTTTCCCTCGGGTCACACGCGGTGTTGGCTGGCGCCTACCGAGCCGCACCCCGCGCGGTGGCACGGGCAAAGGCATTTGGAGTCACTAGGAATGGAAGGAATACTCACCATGAAGCCCACCCTTGGATTCCTTTCCGCACTGTTGCTTGCAGGGCTCACCCCGTTGCCTGCGGCAGAGTTCTTCGTCAGCCCGTCAGGCAACGATACCGATCCCGGCACCGAAGCGAAGCCGCTGGCGACGGTGGAACGGGCGCGCGATGCGGCGCGACAGCAGGGCGAGGCGGGACGCATCGTGGTGCGGGGCGGCGTTTACTACTGGAAGCAGGCGCTGACACTTGAACCGCAGGACTCCGGCCTGACCATCGAGGCGGCCAAGGGCGAGGAGGTTGTCATCAGCGGCGGGCGCGTGGTGAACGAGTGGCGGCCGTGGCGCGGAGAGGTGTTGCAGAGCGATCTCGGCCGGCTCGATTTGCCGGACGGCAAGTTTCAGCAGCTCTACTTCGAAGGCCGGCGTCAGCCGCTCGCGCGCGTGCCGAACTTCGACCCGGAGCATCCGCGCATCGGCGGCGTGCTGTTCAACGAGCGGCTCGTCGAGCCGGGCACGAAAACGAAGTTCGGCTATCGCGCCGGCGAACTCGACCCGGCGAAGTGGACCCATCCGGAGCGGGCGACGATGGTGTTTCACGATTCGCTGAACTACGAGCAGACCTGGGCGCCGCTGAAGAGCGTGGACGCGGCGAACCGCGTCCTCGAGGCGGCGCGCGGCGTCTATGTGCTCGCGCCGGGCTGTCCTTACTATGTCTGCGGGTTGCTGGAGGAACTCGACGCGCCGGGCGAGTGGTATGTGGACCCGGACAGCAAGACGCTTTATTTCTGGCCGCCGTCGGGCGTGCCAAAACGCGACTCCGTCATCGTGCCGGCGCTCAGCTCGCTGTTCGTCTTGCAGGGCGACGCGAAGGCCGGCAAGTTCGTCGAGAACATCCGCATCACGGGCCTGGCGCTGCGTGATTGCCGGGGCAGGACGATTGACGTAAAAGCCGCACGCCACTGCGCCGTGACGGCCTGCGATCTGCGCAACGTCGGCACCGGCGTGTACCTGGGCGACGACACGCACGCCTGCCGCGTCGCGGGCTGCGACATGACGCAGACGCTCGGCGACGGCGTCAGCATCCTCGGCACGAGCACCGACCACAGCCGCGTCAGCGACCACGTCGTGGACAACAACTACATTGGGGACTTCGGCTGGGGGCACATCCACAACCGTTGCGGCGGCGTCTATATGCACCGTTGCTCGCGCTGCCGCGTTACGCACAACCACATCCACGACGGCCCGCGCTACGCCATCGGCATGGACGTCGGCAACGATTGCGAGATCGCCTGGAACCATTGCCATCACGTCAACCTGACCACGTGCGACACGAGCATCATCGAAGCGGCGACGGCGCTCGACTGGAGATTCCCCATCGAGGAGCAAGTCGAGCGCAACCGCCGCTTCAACGGGAACAACGTCGTCCACCACAACCTGCTTCACGATTCCGGCGGCTACGGCCCGGGACGCGGCGGCAAGTTCGAGTTCCCGCACTACTCGTGGGGCATCTACCTCGACCTCGCGTGCAGCGGCTGGCGGATCCACGACAACATCGTCTGGAACACCGTGCTCGGCGGTTTCATGCTCAACGCCGGCCTCGACAATACCGTTGAAAACAACGTCTTCGTCGGCGGCAAACAAAACCAGGTCCAGTTCAACCCGTGGCCGAAGTACCCGATGTCCGGCCACCGCTGCGAGCGCAACATCATCAGCTACGAGGGCGGCGCGGCGAGCCTCTACACCGTCCGCCAGATCACCACCGACACGTGCCGCTTCTCCAGCAACCTCATCCATTGCGCGGGCGGCCCGCCGCGCATCGCCGGCATCCCGCGCGGTGCGACGCAGAAGAACTGGGACGAATGGCTCGCGATGGGTCAGGACCGCGGTTCGGTGCTTGCGGATCCGAAGTTCGTGAACGCCGCGGCGCGCGACTACCGGCTGCAACCCAATTCGCCCGCGCTGCAGCTCGGCATCAGGTCGGTTGATCTCCGCGGCGCCGGCAACTACGCCAGCCCCGAGCGCCGCACGTGGCCGCGACCGGAGATGGAAGTGCTGCGTGAACCGGCGGACTACCAGCCGGCGCTTACGATCGAGCCGCAACAGCCGGCGTTGCGCACCTACGAAGACTACGCCCTCGGCGAGTCCGAGCGCGGCGCGGCTGTTGGCGCCGAAGCGGGGGTGAGTTCCGTGGCCGTGACCGACGAGACCTCCGCGTCCGGCAAACACAGCCTCAAGATATCCGACGGAGCGGGGCAGAAGCCGTCCTACTTTCCCTACATCACCTATCCCTTGGAGATGGCCGAGGGCTGCCTCTGCGCCGGCTTCGACCTGCGCGTCGAGCCAGGCGCGCAGGTCGTCTATGAGTGGCGGGACGATCCCTACAAATACAACCTCGGCCCGCGGCTCGCCGTGGACGCGCAAGGCTGGCTCACCGCGAACAACAAGCGTTTGCTCCGACTGCCGTACAGCAAGTGGGTGCGTTTCGACATCGTCTGCGCCCTCGGCCCGAAAGCCATCGGCACCTACGAACTGACGATCCGTCTGCCCGATGCCGCACCGCAGCACTTTGCCAATCTCGCCTGCGCGCCGGAATTCAAGATACTCAACTGCGTCGTCATCATGGCTCCGGCGAATGGGCCATCGGTCTACTATCTGGACAACGTCGAGTTCAAACGGGAGAAGAAGACATGAACCCCCTCACCAGACGTTCTTTCTGGAAATCCTCGGCCTGTGGCACAGCAAGCGGGTTGTTGGCAACGGCCGCCGACAACCGTGACAAACCAGGCGGCAAGGAAACGTTGCGAACCGGCCAGCCCGCGTGCGACGCCGACACTGCGAAGCTCGTCGAGACCCTACGCGCCAACGGTGCCTACCTGCCCCAAACCGAACTGCGAAAGACGATGATGCGCGCGGCGTGATTAACGGCGACACGGCAACGAGAAACTGAACCGGCAAGCGAAAGTAACAATTATGAAACCCAACCTCACTCTCCTTACCGCCCTGCTGCTGCCTGTCGCGCTCGCGAGCGCCGCCGACTCCGGCGCGCCGTTCGCGCAGATGGCGCGGCCTTGGCCGCGCACCAACGGCGCGCCGAAAGCTTCGGACGTTTGTTTCTCGACGCGCTGGCCGCGGCCGATGAACCCGGCGGACAAGTGGAATGCGTTCCAGGCGGCCCGCGAATTTCATGCAACACGGCTGGACTGGCTCTACTTGTCGGGCCAGCCGGATCGCGACAAGGCGTTCGTCGCGAAGTTCAAGGCCGCGGGATTCCCGGTCGGGGGCACACTCAACTGCCAGCTGGCGGACTCGCCGACCGCCGCGAAACGCACGTACACGATGGCGCGCACGGTGGACATGAAGGGCGAGCCGCTGAAGGACCCTTGGACGAAGAGCTGGGGCATGCGGTTCTGTTGCCCGAACAATCCCGACTACGCGAAGCTCTATCTTGACCACGCCCGCTACGCGCTCGAAATAGGCGTGGATCATTTCCAGATGGATGGCGTTCAACTCAACGACATCATGCTGCACTACGGCGGTTGTTTCTGCGCGCACTGCGTCAACGGCTTCCGCGAATACCTCGCCAAGCACTCGACGCACGGCCAGCGCACCACGTGGGGCATCGGCGACTTGGCCGCGTTCGACTATGCTCATTTCCTGCTCGGCCTCGGCACGGCAGCGGACGCCGCCAGCAGCGCGTGGAAAGGGCCGAGGGAACTACGCGAGCTATTCCGCGCGTTCCAGATCGAGTCGGGCCTGGGATTTCTCCGCGACATGCACCGGGAGATTGACCGCATCGCCGGGCGCAAGGTCGGTTACTCGTGCAACGCGACGGAGGAGTTTCTCGTGGAGTACCACAAGGTCCACGATTTCGCGCTCAACGAGACCTATCCCGCCACGGAGGGCGACCCTGCGTTCCTCTACGAACGGCGTTTGAAGCCGGCGCACGAGTTGAGCAAGCCGTTCCTGATGACATTCGTCTCGACCGACGTGCCGCACAACCGCCGCTTCATCGCGTCGGCCTATGCGCTCGGCGCGAACGTGATCGTGCCGTGGGACGTCTTCACGGGGTTCACCTCACCGCGTTTCTTCGGCACGCCGGAACAGTTCAGCGACCTGTTCGGCTTCATCCGGGCCAACGCCGCGCTGCTCGACGGCTACGAGGACGCGGGCGTGTTCGGGGCGGGCATCCGGGATCCGCGGTTCTCGGAGCATGAACCGCCGCTCCAGGTCTATGCCGCGTCGGACGTGCTCGCCGTGGTCCGCGCCAAGCCTGGCCAAGCCGATGCGCCGGTGGTCATCCATCTCGTCGGCGCGAAGAGCAACCAGACCGGCCCGATGCGCGTGACTTTCGATCCGCAACGGTTCTTCGGCGGACGGCCGTTGAAGCTCCGCTTCCTCGTCCCCGCGGCCTATGACGCGGTCGCGCACGAGAAGGCCGAAGCTTCGCGCGACTTCGCGCCCCTCACCACAGCTACCGAACTGCCGGGTGGGCCGGTCAGCGTCGTTCAACTGCCCGGAGTTGATCCGTGGGGCATCCTCGTCATCGAACCTGCCGCCGAGCGAGCCGCGACTCCGTGGCAGCCCGCCGTCTGGTGCGATGAGAAAAGCCGCTTCAGCGAAAGCCTGCAAGTGCGGTTGGGTTGCCCGACGCCCGATACGCAGATTCGCTACACGCTCGACGGTTCGGAGCCGGCGAAGACCGCCACGCTTTACCAGAAGCCGTTCCGGCTCGATGGCTCGACAATCGTCACGGCGAAAGCGTTCGACGCGCGCGGCGTAGCAGGACCGTCGGTCTCGGTGCGCTTCGAGCGCGGCAGCGCCCGTCCGCGTCTTGCGCCCGATGCCGATGCGCTCCAAGCGAATCTCAAACTGTGGCTCAGCGCCGGCACCCTCGCCACGACGCTCAAGGACGGCGCGCCCGTCTCGAACTGGCCCGCCGTCGTGGGACCGGCCGCCACCATCCCCACCGCCAAACTTCTCACTGGCGCAACACCCGCCGCCCCGGCGTTTGGCGCCACGCTCATCAACGGCCAACCGGGCGTCCGGTTCGACGGCGTGGACGATCAATTGGCGGTCGCCGGCTTTGCGAACGCCTGCCTCGCGGGGAAACCGTTTACGGTGTTCCTCGTCACACAATCCGACGACACGCAATTCGGTGTCTGCGGCAACGCCGCCAACGGCTCCGGCGGCATCCCGCGTCTGTATTTGACGCGCGGCACGTTCAGCTACGACCGAATTGCCGACTCCGCTGCCGTGGGGGCCCGACCCGGCGCCGCGGCCGTCACCGTCTACCGGCACGACGGCATCAAAACCGCCTCCGCCCGTAGCGGCGGACGCGCCACGGAAAATCGCGACGACCTGCCCGTGGTCAGACAATTCGGCGGCGGCGATCTCGCCATGCCCTTCTGGGCAGGCAACAACAGCCACGCCGGCATTCTCGGCGAAATCATCGTCTACGATCGGCATCTCGACGTTGCGGAACTCGAGGCGATCGAAGAGGACCTTGCCCAACGCTATGGCATCGGCGACCATCCGCGCTGGCAATGAGGAGCACGACACGAGCATCCCGCCCGTCACACGCGACCTCGCCGACCACGCGATCCGCGTCTTTACCCGTCCAAGCACACCACAACACTCGTGAGGAAAGCAGGGGTGCGGCCGTGAACTCGAGAGAACGATTCCAGGCCTGCTGCCAGGGCAAGACGCTCGATCGCGCGCCGATCGATTATCTGGCCCATCATGAGTTGGACCGGCGGTTGAAGGCGCATCTGGGGGCCAACTCCGAAAGCGAGTTGCTCGATGCGTTGGGGTGCGACTTCTTCTATCTGCCGGCCCGCGACCTGAGCCAGCGCGAGGACTTTCTGCCCTACGACAAGCACGCGGACCGCCTCGAATTGACCGACGCCGAGCGCACGTGTCCGCTGGGGATTCGCTGGCGACGCGAAGTGCGGGCAGCGAAGTTCTCGGTGGACGAAGCCATCTGCGGCCCGCTCCAGGACACGACCGATCCTCAGCACGTCCTGCGTTTCCCCTGGCCGAAGGCGGGCCGATCTCGACTGGCTTTTCGCCAAGCTGCCGCCCCGGGGGCTGGCAATCATCACGGTCGTCAACACGCCCGACCAGGCCCAAGACCTTTGGAGGACTTATGTTGAAAAGCGCCCTGAAACTCGATCTTGATGCCTTGCGGTTGAATCTGTTGCGGCAGAAGGAGCCGGCTCGCGTCCAGATCTTCGAACACGGCGTGGCCGACGAGGTCAAGGACGAACTCGACCGGCGTTTCGGCTTGACGCGGGCCATCCGCGCGCCGCGTGGCACGGCGGAGTATGGGTGGCAGCGCGACGTCGCCGTGCAGCGTTTCATCGGCAGCGAGCTGCTGCGCATTTGGCTGCCGGGAGCGGAGTTTGCCGTCGCCGGCTCGCGAGGCATCACGTGGGGCGAGGAACACGCCGGACCAATCCAAACTGGGGAGGACATCGAGAAATACAACTGGCCCAAACCCGAAGCCATCAACTGGGCGGAACTGGAATGGCACGAACGGAACCTGCCGCCCGACATGGGCATCATTCACGTCGTGAAAGTCTGGGAGGTCGTGCGCGAACTGCTTGGCTTCGAGACGTTCTGCTTCAAACTCCACGAAGACCCGGCGCTGGTGGACGAGGTCATTCGGCGGGTTGGCGAGTTCCACATGGCGCTCACGCGCGGCCTGTGCGACTTCCGCCGCGTCTTCGCCGTGTATGCGGCCGACGACTACGCCTACAAGACGGCGACGATGTTCGCGCCGCAGACGGTCGTAGAGAAGTTCCTGCCCTGGCACCGCCGGATGTCGGCGCACGCGCACGAGCGCGGCAAACTCTTCTTCTTCCACTGCTGCGGAAAGGCCGATGCGCTCATGGATGCGCTGATTGACGACGTAAAGATTGACGCGAAGCATTCCTTCGAGGACACGGTCGTGCCGGTGACGGAGGCGAAGCGACTCTGGGGCCAACGCGTGGCGTTGCTGGGTGGACTGGACGTGGATTTCGTCGCGCGCAGCGACGAAGCGGCCATCCGTCGCCGCGTGCGCGAGACGCTCGCGGTCTGCCAGCCCGGCGGGGGCTATTGTCTCGGCCTCGGCAACTGGGTGACCAGTTACATCCCCGCCGACAACTACCTGGCCGTCCTCGACGAGGCGCGGAGGTTTTCGCTGTGACTCCCATTCACGCAAGTGCCCGGGGCGCGAGAGCTAGTGACCGGCTTCGCCGGAACTCTCGCGAGTTCCTAGTCTTTTCCCTTAACCTTTCGCCTTAATCTTCCTCCGGCTGCACGCGAATGGATGGAGAGATTAAGGAGAGAGATTAAGGAGAGAGATTAAGGAGAAAGATCAAGGGGAAAGATCAAGGTTTCGTGGACGCGGGATAGCAAACACCAACAGGGAGAATGTATGAGCAGAACGAAAGACAAGATTTACCAAGGCCAGCCGGTTCTGGGCGGGTGGACGTTGACGGGACATCCGGCGGTCGCCGAGATCATGGCGGCCGAGGGCTTCGATTTCCTGGTCGCCGACATGGAACATACGCCGATCAGCGTCGAGGCTTTCTACCACATCGCGCTGGCGGCGAAAGGCACGGACTGCGACGTGCTCGCCCGGTTGCCGTCCTGCGATGCCGCGCTCGCCAAGCAGGTGCTCGATTCGGGCGCTGCCGGCATCATCGTGCCATCGGTCAACACGCCCGCCGAAGCGGCCCAGAGCGTGGCGATGGCCAAGTTTCCGCCGGCGGGGATTCGCGGCGCGTCGTTGTGCCGGGCGACCGGCTTCGGTTCGCGGTTCAGCGAGTATTTCCAAGCCCACAACGACGAAGTGCTGGTGGTGGTCATGCTGGAGCACATCACGGCGGTGCAGAACGCCGACGCGATCCTGGCCACGCCGGGCCTGGACGCCGTCTTGATCGGGCCGTATGACCTGTCGGCCTCGATGGGGCTGGCCGGCCAGTTGCAGCATCCCGACGTGCTGGCCGCCCAGGAGGCCATCCTCGACGCCTGCCGCCGCCGCCAGGTCGCGGCCGGCATCCACGTGGTGCCGGTGGACGCCGGCGAGGTGCGGCGGCGGATCCAGCAAGGCTTCCGCTTCATCGCCTGCGGGATTGACACGCTGTTTATCCGGGAAGGTTGCCGGAACATGCTGACGGCACGGGAAGTCTGAGAGGGAATCATGGAAACGATTTTGGTTACAGAACTGGAATTCGCGAAAGCCGCGGAGGTGTTCCGCGACGCGCAGGGCGTGCGCTGCGAACCGGCAGCGGCGGACGAAACCGGACTGGCTCGGGCCGTCGCCGCACACGGCGCACGGGCGGTGATCGTGGGTGTGGCCCCGTATCGCGGCCCGCTGTATGAGGCGCTCGGCCGCAACGGCCCCGCGCTCCTTGCCCGGTTCGGTGTCGGTCACGACAACATCGACAAAACGCTGGCCCGGCAGCACGGGATCGTGGTCACCAACACGCCCGGGGCGCTCGATAGCAGCGTCGCCGAGCACACGCTGTGGCTGATGGGCTGCCTGGCGCGGAAGGTTGTCCGCGCCGAGACGCGGTTGCGCGGGGGGGAATTCGTCGGCGAGGCCGGCCTGGAGCTGTGCGGCAAGACGCTCGGAATCCTGGGCTTCGGCGCCATCGGCCGCCGGGTGGCGGGCATCGCACACTTCGGTTTCGGGATGAAGGTGGCCGCCTGCGACCAGATCTCGCCGGACAAGGTTGCGGAGGCGATCGCCACGCATGGCGTCGAGGACTACACGACGGACGCGGAGTCACTCTTGCGCCAGTCCGATTTCCTCAGCGTCCACCTGCCGGTGGTGCCGAGCACACTGCGGTTCGTCAACGCCGCGCGCTTGGCGTGGCTCAAACCCGGCGCCCTGCTCATCAATACCGCCCGCGGTGCGGTGCTGGACGAGGAAGCGCTCTACGACGCGCTCGCCTCCGGCCGGCTGGCGGGCGCGGCGCTCGACGTATTCGTGCGGGAACCGTACGTTCCGGCCGATCCGGGAAAGGATCTGCGAACGCTGGAAAACGTCGTCCTCACGCCACACATCGGCTCGAACACGCGCGAGGCGAATCAGCGGATGGCCGTGGCCAGCCTGCAGAACGTGCGGGATTTTCTGGCCGGACGACCGGAGCGCCTTACCCGTGTGGATCAACTCGTTCCGGGCAGTTCTTCGTGTCCATAACACTTGGTGTTTCGTGAAATGGGGTGGGTTCGCCGGGGTCAGGGTTCGCCGGGGTCAGACTTGGGATTAGGGATTGGATGCGTGTCCGGGAATTGCTGCGTTACGTTCCGGTCGGTGTTCCGTTGAGCCGGTTGGGTACGATGGAATGGTTGTCAGGTGCCCCGTTTGCCTCAAGTACGCCAAGCGAAACCGTCGCACGGGACACCTCTTTCAAGGACGCTACAAGGCTTTCCCGGTCCTTGTAAAACTACTGTACATACGTTCCAATCAGCGTCCCGTTCCAGTTTTTCCCGCTTCCGCCCGAAAAGGACTCCTTGCCGTGGTCGCCGTGTCCTGTCCGACGGCCGACAACGCATCCGGTCGATCGACCCGGCCACGCGCACGATCGAGCTGGAACCGCCGGATCACAACTACGGCTACCGGAAAGGTCAACGTTACTATGCCTTCAACGTGCTGGCCGAACTCGATTCGCCGGGCGAATGGTATCTGGACCGCCAGCGCGGCTTGCTGTACTTCTGGCCTCCCGAGGACGGCCTGGAATCGGCCGTGTTGTCGGTGCTGCCCACGCTGCTCTCCCTGAACAACGCCTCGTGGGTCACGGTCCGCGGGTTGGTGCTCGAAAACACGCGGGCCACGGCGGTCACGATCGCCGGAGGCGAAGGGGTGCGCGTCGGCGGCTGTCTGATCCGCAACGTCGGCGGCGGAGGGGTGGCGGTCAACGGCGGCGCGAATCACGGCGTGCTCGGCTGTGACATCACGCAAACCGGCGAAAGCGGCGTCTCGCTCAGCGGCGGCGATCGCGCGACGCTGACTCCGGCCGAGCATTTTGCCGAGAACAACCACATCCATCACTACGCCCGCCTGCAACGTACTTACCGCCCGGCGGTCGGGCTCAATGGAGTCGGCAACCGGGTGTCGCACAATCTGATCCACGACGCCCCGCACAACGCGATCCAGTTGGGCGGCAACGAGCACGTGATCGAGTTCAACGAGATTCACCGGGTCTGTCAGGAGACGGGCGATGTCGGGGCCTACTACATGGGCCGCGACTGGACCATGCGCGGCAATCTGATCCGGCACAATTATTTCCACGAGATCAGCGGACCCGGCCTGCACGGGGCGATGGCCGTGTATCTGGACGACGCGGCCAGCGGAACCACGGTCTTCGGCAACGTCTTTTACCGGGCGTCCCGTGCGGCCTTTATTGGCGGGGGGCGGGACAACATCGTCGAGAACAACGTGTTCGTCGAATGCCGGCCATCGGTCCACGTCGACGCCCGAGGACTGGGCTGGATGCACGCGACCGTCGCACCCGGCGGGCTGATGCACCAGCGGCTGGCCGCGATGCCCTACCAGCAACCGCCCTGGAGCACCCGGTATCCCGAACTGGCCCGCATCCTGGAGGAAAACCCGCCGGCGCCCCGCGGCAACCGCGTGGTGCGCAACATCAGCCTCGGCGGCACCTGGCTGAACCTCGAAAAGGCTGCCGAACCGGGCGTGACGTTCGAAGACAACCTGGTCGACCAGGATCCGCATTTCGTGGATGCCGACCAGCGCAACTTCCAACTCCGCCCCGACTCGCCCGCCTGGCAACTGGGCTTCCGGAAGATCCCGTTCGAGCAGATCGGATTGCGCGAGGACCAATGGCGCCGGGCAAGGCCCGTCGAGCGGAGCCCCCGGGACGGAGGCTGATCGGACCGAACGGATTGCCGGGGCCGCCTATGGTTCGCGTCATTAGACCACCAAACATGCTGCGAGGGCGACGAAGAGCGGCACGTCTACCGTCTCCCCGGCCTTCAGGCTGAGCGTCGATTGGCGGCGGGAGTACCCGCAGGTACAATGGGGCGGCAGCGGAACGTAATCCCAAAAAATCCAACCGGTTGAGCGTGGCGGTCCAGTTACCATACAATCTTGTGGTGTGCGGTTGCTTGCCATCGTGACAGGGGCGAGACGATTTGTGCATAACGGTTGCTTTCTTCCACTGCCCGGCGGATTCAAACTTGGGGAGCGGACCCGCCTGCGTCCTGCAGGAAAGGAGTTTTCCATGAATCCTAGGCGTAAGAATCGTAAGCGAGGATTGTTTCTGGAGCAGCTCGAAGGCCGCTGTCTTCTTGCGGCAAGTGTGGTCGATCTCGGCTTCGACGGCTGGGATCTGGGACTCACGGCCGATGGCACTCCGGTGGTGGTTGGCTATAAGGTCGACCCCGCCACGGGCGTGACGATTGGCCAGGTTGCCGAGATTCCTGCGGGAACCGGCCGGAATGATGTGAGCGTGGTCACGACCGGCAACCTGATGGACGGCGGGGACACGTTTGTCTACGCTGTTTCCCCCGATGGTATCACCTTCGGGGGTGGTGCAGAGTCTCCCAGCGCGGCACCCTACCACCCCCAAGGCTTTCTGGCACTGGTGGCCGATCCCGGGGCGCTGCACGGGCTTGACTATGTCCTGGTTCCAACTGCTGAGTTTCGGTATAATCCGGTCTTTGCCGTAGCCAACAACCAGACGGGCTACGGTCACTCGAATGGTGGGGCTCTGGCATTTGGCGGAGCCATTGACGGCACGTCTTGGCAATTGCCTGGTACATACTTTTTCGCTCAAGCAATCGCCACTACCGCCGACGGCAACCTCCAGGCCGGTGACATCGCCACCCCCCCCCCTCTGGGTTGCAACCTGGAGGTGGGCCCTATATCACCAGCCCCGCCCTCTGGTCGAACAACGTCGGCCTGACTGTGCTGGAAAACGGTGGCGACAGTGGTATCGTCCGCCACATGTCGACGGACGGTGTTTTTCTGATCGGAGGCACCACCTTCTTCGACATCAACATCATGGATACGGTCCACCAGGTAGCCCTCTGGATCGACTCCGACCGCAGCGTCCCATCGACTGCGGATCAGGTCGCCTCGGACTACGAACTGGTCGTCCTGAGCCTTCCCGGAAACGGGGTCTTTGAGGCGGACGGCTTGAGCGTGGAAACGGTTACGCTCAACGGCGAAAGCAAGTGGCTGGCAGCAGGAGGGACGGCCTACTTCGGAATAACTCGGGTAGGTCCCTGGCTCTGGTTCGAGGACTGGACGGAGCCCAAGCTACTGGCTGACATACTCCAGGCCGAGGGCATCGAGCTGCCAACTATGCTGGAGTCAATCGCCAAAGCGCGGGTCGACCCGGCGACGGGAACGGTCCACATGGTGGTGAAAGACTACGATCCGGATTCCGGGTACTATGTGGCGATCACCGGCATGTTCCCGCCGGTGATTGTCGAGGGCCCGGAATGGCAGAATCCGGTTAATCGATGGGATGTCGACGGAGATGGGAACGTAGCGCCATTGGATGTCCTGACACTGATCAACGACATCAATACGCACGGTTCCCGAAGTCTTCCGACAAGGCCCTCCGGTCCCGTGCCCCCGTTCTTTGACGTCGACGGCGACGGCTCTCTGACGCCCAGTGACGTCTTGACGGTTATCAACTACATCAATTCCCGTGTTGCCGGCTCGGCTGGCGAAGGTGAGTCCCGCAATTTCTCATCCGTCAGCACGTCGCCCTTTGACGGTGCTGCTGCCTTGCCCCTGGTTTTTTCCGACGCAGTCCGATCGGCCAACAGCTCGTCTTCCGCCGTGGGTCCCGATTGGCCATTTCCTCCGGAGCGTTGGTTACCACGGCTGCCGTTTGATCTCCATTCTTCGACTCGCGTGCGTCTTCCTGCCGCGGTCGATGCCGATTTCTGGGACGCCTTGTTTCCCTTCGATTCCGAGCTTCTTGCGGATGTAGCGGGCCGGCTCCCGGTCTGACGTTGGTCCCCCGACGGCAACCAGCTTCTCTTGCGTGACTTGTATCTCGCCGATTCGGTCCGCCTTTGCTCGGCGGATGGTTCTCTGTCCCGCCTGGCTTGGCTGTCGTGCCCCGGCTGCCTCCGTCGCTTCGCAGCAGGACACGGCCGTTGGGGAGTGAGTCGCTGCCGGGTTTTCGGCGAACGCCTGCGCCGCTGTTTTCAACTCGGGAAGAGTCCAGGGACACAGCGCTTAGCAGACTGGCTTGGAGACCACTCACCCTAACAAACGGGGGGAGTTTGGCTTACGCCTTGAGTGGCAAGCGGCGGGCGTGGACGAGGGGACGGGGGTGGCGTGTTCAATTTCTGCTTGTCAAGGCCAATGTCCTTGATCCCGTTTTTGTTCTGCGGAGAACCTCCAAGCAGGAGCTTCGAGCCCTTTTTTCATCAGCCATGCGCGATCGCACGTCCGCTTCAAAAACGCTGCACTATTCAGCGTCACCTCGGCCTGATGAAAAAGGGGCTGCCATCGTCGGCGGACACGGCCAGCAGCAGCCCGCCGCGTCGACCTTTGAACGCCACTTGCTGCTCGTGGACAGCGCCTTCCGAATGAATCGAAGATGGTGCGCGCGGGCGGATGCTTTCGTGGCAGCTCGTCCAACGCTGGCTCGTGGGCCGGACCGCCCATGCGAACGAAGGTGACGTCGAACGACTCGCCTGCGATATCGATGGTCCCCAGTTGCCAGGCGGATTCGCGGATCAACTCGTCGGCCGACTGGCCGGTCCCCACAGCCGCCGACAGGACCGTGACCAACCGGCGAACGTCGACGGTCCACTGCCGCAAGCGGTCTTCCGAGATCTCGCCCCAGCCACCTCGGCTGCCAGCTTCTTGTTCATCGCTGGTCTCCTTGTGGGCTGCCCGCTGCCGGTGGCCCTTCCGCGCGGTAATCGCAAGGCAGTTCGGGAGCGGTTGGTCGGGGTTGAAGTTGCCCGATTCGGCAGTGACGAAAGAAGCCCTGCGCCAGAATAGCAGCCACTTGGCAACGGCGTTCGTGGGGCGTCAGGTCGTCAGCGGACGGAAAAGCGTAAGTAGGCATGAGTCGTTACCAACACCTAGGGGGATAGCGACTGTGGACGCGCGTTGCGTCCAACCCTGGGTTCTGTATGCCGTTCACACGCGACGCTGCTCGCTGTTTTGAAGAATGGAGTGAACTAGCCCTTTTTCCTTCGATCCGATTTCGTCGATTTTTCCACGGCCGGCCCTCGCCACGGGTCGCCGGGCAATCGTTCCACCAGCGCCTTTCGTACCGTTGAAAGGGCAACCGCGGCGTCGTAATTCAAACCCGGCCGAAGTAAAGGTCGCATGTCAGACAGGAACGCGGTGTCTGATTCCTTATCATGGAGATTCTGCTCGAACTGGGCACGTGTCAGTGTATGACCCTCGCGATCCATGTATTCGAGAAAGCAATCAACGAGACGCTGGGGATCAATCAATCGTTGTTCCAGGCAGAGCCACAGGTCGAAAAGGTCTCGTCCCTTGCGCCGCTGATAAAGCGCTCGCAACTTGGTGGCCAGCAGTTCGTCAATCTGGAACGTAGCAATCTTACACTCGCCGGTGAACCAGGGATTGGTTACCGCGAACTCGAGCTGATTCAAACCTAACAACACGAAATGTTCACGAGTGTTAATCTCGATCTTCAACTTCATCGGCCGCACGGGTGGGATTTCCGACTCAAAGCGATACTTCAGCGTAACGGCACCTAGACCCCGTTCGCGTATCGGTTTCCCGAGCCACGGATCAAGATTGCCGCGAATTGTATCGATCACGGAACCGATCGGCCCGGCCTGGATCTGTACAAGATCGATGTCTTCGGAATACCGATGCGGCGGGTGAAAAAACAACTTGTGGAGCGACGTGCCACCACGGAGAGCAATCTTGCCGGTCAATGCGTCATCAGCAAACAACTCAACAGCCGCGCGGGAAAGAACCAAATCCTGCTCAACTTGCGCGTCGTCAGCCCACGGCGCTCTGGCGCGCCAAGCCGTGATATTCGCCTGAGGAATCACGTCTCCACCTCCAACGGCCGATCGACGGTGACGTTCCAGCGCCGATCTTCCGACCCGTCCTGTGAACGATGACCTGCTCGGAGCGGCACGCAGTTCGGAGATTGGCCGCCAATCCATTCCCGTAATGGGCCGGCAGCTTTCCGGGCATGGACATGCTCCAGCACGTAGCCTAGCCGTTGGGCGTTTGGTATGTCGCCGACGAGCTTCACAGCCGTCAGCAGCTTCTTCGGGTCAAGTAACGAAGATAACTCTGCGACCACCGTGGCCACATTGTCGAGTTGACCAGCGGCCTTGGAAAACCGTACCAGATCGACAACGGTTGTTTCGGGCGTCGATACTCGCATCGTTCCCGTCGGCGTCTTGACATTCGCCGCGGCGGCGTCCGTGACATACTGGCTGGCGAAGAATCGAATCTTCGCTCGCCCGACAACGATCGGACGAACAAACCGATCCGTCACAACCTGAAACTCCTGGGGCGCGTGGTGAGATGCGCCATGCTGGGCTGCGGCGGTGAGCAAGCCCACGTAGTACGGCAGTGCCATCGCCGCCATCAGATCATTGACGAACCAAGACGCCGGCGGGGCTCCCGCGGCTGCGTACTCTAACGGGACGATCACGTAGAAGTAGTCCTTCGCCTTGGCGATCCGCCCGCGCGCTGTCATGCGCTGCAGTGCCTTCTTGACAGCCTCGGCCGACAGCCCACTCTCTTCGACGGCTTCTCTGCGAAGAAACGCATATCGCCCACCCATTTGGCGTTTGTCAATCCACCTCTCCAGCGTTGCGGCAGCCATGTCGCGATCTCCACGTCGTCTGCGCAAAGGGATAGAAAGTGTCCCCCTGCGCAGATCAATATAGGGCGGGAACCAGCGCCCGGCAAGGCCGGATTCTGCCTGACAACCTTTGGATTCCTCCGGCAGGAGGCAGTCATGCCCGAGCCGTTTGATCCTCAGGGAATCGTGACTGAGTACTCGCGAACGCTGATCCGCGTCAAAGCCAAGCAGATTGTCCGCCGCCTGCCCGCCGGCCAGGTGCTGGACCTGCTGGACGACCACGAGATCGCTCCACACCTGTGGGCCGACTCTCGACCCGGCCGACGACCAACAAGACCCGGTTCATCCTGCGCGGCCAACTTCGCCCGGATCGGTTCGACTTCGAATCCAAGGCCCCGATACCAGGCGACGCCGCCGAATACCTGGCAGCTTGCCCGAATGGCGACGCCCTTCTGATCCAGGACTACGGCAAAGGCGTCTGCACGGCGTCGTTGTACGATCACTGCTGTCGCAGACCACGGTCGCAGGCGTTCCCGTCCTCGTGGACCCGGCCCGCGGTCGGGACTGGCGGGACTACGAGGGCTGCACCGTGATCAAAGCGAACCGGATCGAGGCCGCCGAGGCCCTGGGTTGCCACCTCGGCGATCCGCCCGCCATGATGGCTCGCCGGTTGGCGATCCGGCAGGGATGTCACGTCGTGGTCACGGCAGGCGAGCTTGGCCTCTGGTGGTCGGACGGGCAGACAGTACGACGCGTGCCCGCGGTCCCAGTCCAGGCCCGTGACGTCTGCGGGGCAGGTGACACGGTTTTCGCGGCGTTGGGCCTAGAGATGGCCACAACCGCAGGCATTCGAGCCTTTGATCCGAGTGATTTCGGACTCGGACGGTGCTACCGTAATCGCGGCCGTCGAGGCGTTGGGCAAACTGCGCGATTCGCGAGCCGTTGAGCCATTGCTTCGCTTGCTCGGCAAAGTCTCTGGTGAGGATCGCAGGACGGTGGCGAGGGTACTTGACGAGTTGGGCGAGTCGAAATGGAAGGGCCTAATCGAAGGGAATACCGCGGATTTTTCCAGACTTGGGCAGACCGGCGATGTTCGAGTGTTCGAGCCCCTGGTAGCGGCATTGCACAATAAGGACAAGGATTGGCGTCGCTCCGCTGCCAGGTCGCTCGTCACAGCGGTTACATCAGCAATGAAGAACGGACTTAAATCCCAATTCTCTATTGAAAGGTGGCAACAGATTCGGTCGACGGTCCAGTCGCACCTGGACCATGAACATCCTCATGGGGATTGGAACGAACCCCATTCCGATTACAAAGACCACACTTGTTCCCACACCGATGGAAGCAGTCATCATGACGAACACCGACATAAAGACACCGGAATCGGCGTAGCATGGCCGTTCACGCCTGCGCAGATGGAACTTTTTGTGGCGCCACCCGCGGGCCCCAGTGGGGGCTCCCAACTGTCACCGCCTCCGACAGGTACGGTCCGCACACAGGGGACCGTCTACGTTGTCGTCTGCCCTGGCTGCCGCCACAGTCTGCGCGTCTGTTCGGCACATGCCGGAAAACAGGGCCGGTGTCCGAAGTGCAAGCAGGTTGTCGACGTTCCGATGTCACCACCGACGGACAGTACTCCCGACTTCTGAAAACACGGAGATACCCACGTGGCTTCACAACTCTACAACGGTCCATCAATTTTCGCCACGACAAGCGAGCAAGGCAGTATTACCCCGACCGAAAGGGTCTCGAACTCAGCAAGCAACTCTCGAAAAACGATTTACCACTATGAAAAAAGCGAGTATCGCCACGAAGGGGTTCATTCCAAGCGAACTAAAGCCGCATATTTTTCCCGGTAATGAAGTCCGGATTATTACCGGCACATCCGAGACGGCTCGAAGCGAGTGCGGACCACACAACTGGTTTTGACGGTAGCGAACTCCGGCTACCGCAGGGTTATAAGAAAGGCCGGCGCGCGAGAGGTGCTGGGCTTTTTGCGTTTTATCGCCAGTTCTAGTAGGAGGTTGCGACGACGCGGCGAGTCTCTTTCCCGCGGCCCCAGATCGCGGCGCGAGGTCCGTCAATTCGAGTCTCTTCAGCGACCTGGGGAAGCTGCGGGGCATGCAGGATGTGGACGTGGGTTGTGCTGGCACATTACGCTGGGTATGGGGTCGCTCACCCTCGATCACGCCGAACCGGCGGGGCTTCGATCGCAGCGTTATCCGCTCATTCCGCCGCAAAACACAGCAGTTGGCCCGCGTGGGTGGACAGGTAAAGACGTCCGCCGGCTGCTGCCATGCCGTCCCAGGCGGGCATCGCGTCCAGCCGGTACTCGGCCAGTTGGTTGCCATCGTCGGCGGACACGGCCAGCAGCAGCCCGCCGCGTCGGCCTTCGAAGGCCGACTGCTGTTCGCGAGCGGCGTCTTCCGAATGGATGCGGTACGGGTGGACTTCGCGGTTGTCCACGTAAGTCAGCACATCGGGCGGACCGGCAACGAACAGGATCCGGTCGCTCAACACCATCGCCCGCGCCATCAGCGGCAGCGTCCGGGACCAGCGGGCGACGACGTTGCGAGCCACCGGTGCGGCGGCCGGTTTCTTCGCCTGCTTTGCTTTGCTCGCGGGTTGGCTTGCTGGCGCCGGCGGCTGATTCCGCTCGGCGGCGTACAGCAGTTGGCGCACGTTGCCCATGCCGACGTGGCTGCCGTTGCGATGGTATTGATTGAAGCGCCCGAATCCGTAGACCGTCGAATCATCCAGGACCAGCAAACGTCCGGCCGGCACTTGGTTCCCCGAGTCGGGCCAGGCACCCCACCCCGACCGCATGTTCGTGCCGAAGATCCAGTAGGTGCGATGCCACCACGAGTCGTCCAGGAACCCGGCCGGACTGTACAAATGCGGCACGTTCGGCGGTTGCTCCGCCCCTTGACGATCGAACCGCCGATGCCGCAGGAACACGGACGTCCCGTCGCTCGCCAACACATCTGGCAGCGCGGCCGTGTCGATCGGCGTCGCCGAGAGGGATTTGCCCGTGGCAGCGTCCAGCCGATGCAAGACCATGCCGCCGTCCAAATAGGCGGTCCGGCCGGCCACGGCGTAGACTTGGTCATCCAGCACGAGCACGCTGCCGTGCAGCGGCCACGCGGATTCCAACTGCTCGTAGGACACGATGCGGCGTTCCTCGGCTGCCGCCCGGAAACGCCAAGCCAACTGGCCGTCGTTCGTTCGCGCGCAATAGATCCAGCCGTCCGCCGAGCCGAAAATCGCCGTTCCGCGATGGATGGTGGGCGGCGAGTCGATGCGTCCGCCGGCGGTGAAACTCCAAAGCCGCCGGCCGCTGTCCGCATCCAAGGCATGGACCGTGTGCGTGTCGATCGAGGCGACAAACACTCGCCCGTCGGCGATTACGGGACTGCTGATCGGGCCTTCGTTTAAGGTCGCTTCCCAAGCCGGCTTGACGGTGGCCGGCACGGCCGCCGGACTGGCGCCGCTGCGCGCCGCGTCGTAGCGGTACGTGGGCCAGTCCGCTGCGGCGATCGATTCCGTCGGCTGGTCATCCGCCGGCCCGTCGGCGTAGGCCGGTCCCTTTTCCCATCGAGTCTCCGGACCTGCTCCGTGGTCCGGCCGCCCCGCCGTCGTCCGCGCCGGCGCCAACACGTTGAAGCTGTTCAACTTGGATTCGACGTGACAGGCGCAGGAATGGGGCGGCGAATAGATCAGCCCGTTGCAAGGCATCACGCCGTATTGGCAGGAACCTCGCACCCAGGCATACCCGAAGCCTTCGCCGCTGGCCGTGTCGATCAATTCGATCCCGTCCCGGCCCAGCACCAGAAACCGCTCGGTCGCCTTGTTGCGGTAACACCGTTGGTGCCCCATCACGATGTTGAAGAATTCCTGGTCGGCGGGACGCTCGCGTTTGATCTCGCCCGTCCGCAGATCGCGGCCGACCGTGATTCCCGGATCGCGTTTGGAAACCAAGTCGCCCGACCAGACCAGGCAGTCGGCCACCAATACATCGACCGGCGCGTTGTAGCACTCGCGACATGCCGCTTCCCACAGCGGCTGGCCCGTTTCCGCCGAGAAGGCGAGCAACTGTCCCGGCGGCGATTGGCCGCCGCTGGAATTGACCACCCACTGAGTTGCCCGATCGGTGTCTGGCGCATCGGGGGCCACCCCCGATACGGCTCGATCCGCGGACAACACCACTCCGTCCCATACCACCAGCGTCGGTGCCGACCACGTGGGACGCCGGCGGCTGACCGGACGATCGGCCTGCCAAAGTTCGCGGCCGGTTCGCGATTCGAGCGACACGATCCGGTCAAAGTTCTGGAAAAACAACCGCGAGCCGGACGCCGCCAGCGTGCAGGGCAACAGCTCCGCCGTCTCGGCGTCGTCCTTTTCCCAAATCACGCGGCCGCTGGCATCGTCCACGGCCAGCAATCGCTTGCGAGGCGGCGTCTCTTCCCAAATGGCCCACCAATGCCACAGCCGCTGCGGATCGCGGGGCAGCGCGGCGCCGTCCGTATTGTCCGGCAGACGGTCGCCGGCCACGACGAACACCACGCCATCATGCAAGATGATCTCCAACGCGTGGTCCGTTCGATCGTAGCTTTGGATCGTCTCGCCCGTGGCCGCCTGCAACACGCTTACCGGCTGGCCGTAGCCCAAGGTGACGTACACTCGATCGCCGTGGGCGACCAAGCGCCGAGCCAGATCGGTCGGTCCGCTGCGGAACCCGCGCAGATGGCCTTCCCAGGAAAGGATCGGCCGCTTCCAAAGCAGCACGCCGCTAAAGGCATCGCGGGCGACCAGTTGCCACTGGGGCGGTGCCGCGACCGAGGCCGTGGGGCCTTCGTCCACGATGTAGAAGATCCGTCCGTTCGCCGAGACCATCGCGCTGAACGTCGACAGATGATCGTGGCTGCGCGCCCAGCGCGGCCCGGCGATCCACTGATAGCCGCTCGGCGGCCCGACCACCCGGTCCTGCGCCACGGCATTGTTGCTGGCATTGTGCAGAAAGTGCGTCCAGTCGTCGATCTCGGTGGGCCACGGCTTGACCGTCTTTTCCCAATCGTCGCCGCGCCGGATCAACGCGGTTCCGCCCGGCGCCAACACGCGCAGCACCTCGTCCCGCGGAACGTCGCCAAGCGTTTCGGCAATCAGCAGCTTGACCAACTGATCCGTGTAAGGCAGGTTGCGGCCATCGAACCAATCGACCGAGACAGGTCCATAGACGCCTCGGGACCGCAGCGACTGCCGAGCCGCATGGACATGCTCCCAACGGCGATCCAGGCCATGAACCAAGAACCGGTCGCCGGTGCGCAGTGCAGCGGTCACTCCGGCGACCGGCGCATCGCCGAAGTTCAAGTGTACGACCAACCCGCCCTGGACCCCCGCGTCGTTCAGCATACTCGCTGCCAACGCATCGGCCTCACCATCCGCAGCCAACGCATTCGGCCCGGTAAGCCAACCAGTCAAGACGAGCAGAACCAATAGCCACCAACCTCGGTGCGACGTAATCATCGGCAAGACCCTCCATACGAATACGCCCGATTGTCACTGGCAGGTCGGCAAGATGCAAGTAGAAGAGCTGGCACCAGGACAGATTCCGCGCCGCCCTGTCGCTGCGCAGCATCCGCGCCGGTGCGGGCCGCCTGGCGTGATGGCCGACAAGCGGTGGCTGGCACCGGCGCGCAGGTACAGGCGGGACCGTGGCACGTGGCACAACCACCGGTCGCAGAGCAGGAATTGGCAAGGATGATCGATCTGAGTGCGCGCGATACTCAGGGGGACGCTCTCTGGAAGCCCCAACCCGACTGGCAGGACGGTCGCGTGCTGGATATCGGGGATACCCCGTGGACGGCATACCGCACGCTGCCCTGTACGGTTCTGTATCGGATCAATGCCGATGGCGGGAACATGGAACGGCTTTCGCAGGGGATGCTCAGCGAGTTCACGCCCGCGGTGCTGGACGACGGCCGCATCCTCTACACGCGCTGGGAGTACGTCTACAAGGGTATTGCGGCCATCCAGCCGCTGTGGGCCATGCGGCCCGACGGTTCGGGTTCCGAAGATGTGTACGGCAACAACATCCGCGACCCCGGCCCCGGCGCGGCGGCGGAAACGCCCGCGGCCAGCCCTGCCAACGAACCGGTGGACGCGACGGCGACTTTGTTCTTGACCGACGTGTACGAAGGGCTGCCGGGCGTGGAGCGCGGCGAGGTGAAGCATCTGCGCGTGCTGCGTCAGGTGGAACGTCCGTGGTCGGTCTGGCCCCATGGCAGCGGCGACACGTTCCCCGGACAAATGGTCGCGGTAAGCTGGTACAGCCATATATGGGCAACCGCTGGAACGCGATCCTGTTCTGCGACGACTGGAGCGAACACGATCTGCACCTGAGCCTTTTGCAGAACGGCGCCGCGAACGTGGCCATCCACCGCGGTTCGGCCAGCGGCGCACATTTCGCGTCGTTCGCCGAGGTAGGAAGCCAGGCGTGGCATCACGTGGCCGTGGTCTGCGACACGCGCGAGGGCGGCTCGATCCAGTTCTACCTCGACGGCCGGCCCGACCGGCGGCACCGCGTTTTCGGCCCCGAGGCGACCGTGCGTCTGACCGGTGTCCGACTGGGCGGCTGCAACGTCTGGGAAAAACAACCCGGCGCCAACTTCCACGGGGCGAGGGGACGGAAACTTTTGCCGAGTTCTACGTTCGGAAAAGACCCACGCCCCCTTCCCGCCCCTCACTGAGGGGCAATGCCAGTAGATATTCGCCACAGAGAGCACAGAGCTTCCTCGGTATCCAGTTCCTCTCTTTGCGTCCGCCCGTGCAAGGCGGAGCATCATCCGCTTGATACGTCAGGGGAACCGGCGCGTCAACAGCCCCACGGCCCTCTGAGCCAGGCCGTCCCGGGTTCGGGCGATACGCTTCGTCCCCGCGGTCGCCCGAGAAAGCGGCAGGAATGACCGAAAAAACGCCTCATGGCTGCTTTCTTTTTGTATGAGTTTTCGTCATCTTGTTCAAGAGGCAGCGCTTGCAAAGCCCACGCACCCCAGCATAATGGATCGGCGTGGACGCGGAAACCGAGCCGCGAAGCGACGTTCGCGGGCAGTCGACTGGACGAGCAGTGGGATGAGGAGATGCCAATGCAACCCCTGTGCGTATTCCCGAGACAAATCCTCCAGAGCACGAGCGTCACCGTGATGATGTTGGGATCGTTCTGTGCCGCCTGGGCGGGTGATCAGCCCGGTCAGGAACGAGTGCCCAACGCCTTTTTTCCCATGAACTTCGAGCGGCACGATCTGGAGCTGGCGTCGTCACTCAAGCTGCAGGCTCGGCTGCTTCAGGAACTGGGCTACCGAGGACACGCCCGACGACCTGAAGTCGGACGACTTCGACCCCCAAGGAGACGCCAAAGTCCGTCCCGATTTGCCTGCGGAAGAGGAGTCGATGAACAGGCGAAATACGAGCGGCAATACCGGGAACACGTGTCGGAAGCCGCCAAGCAGTTTCACGGCAAGGGTCAGGCTGCAAAGCAGCCGCAGAAGCCACCGCCTCCACGGGCCATGACGTGGCCGCGTTGCCGCAAGGAAGTTGCTCACGTGTCCAACACACCCTTGTGCAATTCCTGCACACCGCCGGTGATGAGCGATTATGGAACCTACTATTTTTCTCGCGGCAAATCCGGGGGCAAGGAGAAGGCTTTCTATGAGTAGTGACCATGACGGGTACGTGGTCCGGAACCAATCACGGAGAGTAGGATTGGAATTGGGGGAAGAACCTCGACATTGCTATTGGAGAGCAAGATCATGAATCCGAAGGAACATCCACTGTCTGTTATCCGATGGCTGCCGATATCGACGGCAGTCCTGCTTTGCATCGCCGGTGCGCCCGCTTCGGGTATCGGCCCGGAGATATTTGGTATACCGGCTGGATCCGACAATGATGCCCCGGGGCCGACAGGGGAGAAACCCAGTGGATGTGAACGATGCCAGGGCAGCGGGTGGATCAGCAGCGAGGGTTACGAACCTCACGAAGGGCACAAACAAGTGAGGGCTCGCTGCACGGATTGTCGTCCCACAAGGGAAGAGAGGAGGCGCCAGGATCGCGAGGCCTTCGACTTCAGGGCGTTCGGCGAACGGTTCGCGAGAGATAACAAGGACAGGCTCGCGGGGATGAGTAAGCTTCAGCAAGCCAAAGAGGGCTACCGGGCTTATCTGAAGTTCCTGGACAGCAGGGACGCACCCATCAGCGAATCGTGGGGGGACAGGGTCGTGGATGCCTTGTTCAGACCCGATCACAGACATCTGACCTGTGGCCAGCACACCGAGAACGTGCAGGCACTGTTCCACGGTATGGGAGTCGCCGAAGGCGGAAACGTCGGTTCGATATCCGTGGAGAACGAGTCGAAGGGTGCGCGGGGCATTCGGACTTTCGGCGGGACGGATGTCCACATGGCCGACCATGGTGCGGCGTGGTTTCGCGATGAGGATGGAGTCGTGTGGGTCTTTGATGCCTGGGAGCACGGCATAGTCAGAAAGAACGAAGGACGTCGGCCGTACTCCGGCGACCCCAATATCGTCTCGCCAGTGAGACGCGCTGATGATTGGGCCCGTGCGTGGTTGCACACGTTTGAACGGCTTTCACCGTATGGCGGGCTGGCGATCGAACTGCTCAGATCATTGGGTCCCGTCAGCGGCGACACCGAAGCGTGTGAACGGTGCAAGGGCAGAGGGTGGAGTACCAGCGAGGGCATCGATGATCACGGCGATTACCGGCAAGTGACCAGTCGCTGCCCGGATTGCCGTGGGCTTGGAACGGTTCACCGAAGAGGGGTTTGGGTTCTTGACGCACCTGGTAATCCCCGGATTATCCCGCGCGATCCTGCGAGCCACAGTGGGGTCGCGACGGGCAGCCAGATCATGGGAGGGGGCGGAGCGTGGGTGCATGGCGAGGGCGCGCAGGCCTCCTGGGCGGATCACCAGCAGGTCGACCCGCCTGTCACTCTCGGTCCGTTCGTGGTAACCCCAGGCGTCTACTCGGCGCACCTGAGTTTCGATCCGCCCCTCGCGCCCGGGATGACGGCCGGCAACCTCAACACAGGGATGAGTGTCGTCTTCGCGCCGATGGGGGCACCCGCGGCATACGCGGGGGGAGCCACTTCGCTCAGCGTGAACATGGACGGCAAGACCAGGGACAGGAGCGCAGAGTTCACCATCAGTGAGCCGGGGCAGATTTGGGTGACCTTCAGTCCGGCCACCTCGTGGGGCCACGCGGGTGGGCGCCGTTACCTGCCTCAGTCCTATCAGGGGCGCGTCTCACTCGCGAAGCATCTCGCTGAGCTTCGCGCGTTCCGAGGCATGGAACTGCATCCCGGGGATACGCTGCGCGCCGGGAACTCGGCCGTCGTCGCGCAGGGGAATGGTGTCATGATGGTCCTGCAGCCAGGGGCCGAGTTCAGGATTGACCGGATGCCTGACGGTCATGGGTTGTGCGCGGAGAGGCTTCGCGGCGAGATTCGCTTCTGGGCTACCGGCTGGTCGCCAAAAGGCATTGAGTTCATCGACGGAAAACGGACCATCAAAGTCAAAGGGACCGACTTCGTCCTCAAGGATAGTGGTGTGGAGGTCATTTCCGGTCGCGTGGAAGTGAGTGGCGAGGACGAGACGGTCACTTTGCAGGCCGGCCAGAAGCTGGATTACCGCAACGGAACAGTGGAGCAGTTCGACGCTGCCGCCCTCGGGCCACCTTTGGCCGCTGATGGCATCCCGGCGGATCCCGAGTACTGGTTCGAGCCCTCCGCTGAACCGTTCGGGAAGAAGGAACTCAGCATGGCTGGCGGTGTCCTCGACGATGGCTGGCTGCTTGCCGATCCGCCTGTTCGACGGGGACCGCGGGTTGAGGTGGAGAGCCCGGCTTCCGGTGTGTTGCGCGTGACCGCGCCCGGTGACAGCGCACTTGCGTGTGGGCACTACGCGGCGGACACCGCGCCGCGTCTGCTCCATCGGGCTACCGGAGACTTCGACTTGCAGGCCTTGGTGATGATGGAGGGGCAGCCGGGTTACGGTGCGAACCTTGGCTTCCTGGTCCGCGCTCCCGGTGCGTATCCCGGACTGGTAGCGACTCGTACCCACGGGCAAAGGAGTGGGGACTTCGCGCTGCCACGGGGGGTTGGTCGGAGTTACTGGCGGCCAGGTGATGCACTCGCCATGTTTGGCGGATCGATTCGCCTACCCTTGCTCAACACGGGCTCAGGGTCGTGGCTGGCGGCCGGAGATGCGCCGGTATGGGTCCGACTGAGTCGCCGGCAAGATGTGTGGACCACCGCATGGAGCCGCGATGGCCGGGAATGGCAGATCAGCACGGTGCATGTGGCCGACTTGCCCGAGACCCTCTGGGCGGGGTGGTCGTTTGAGAACTACTCGTTCGGAAGACCTCATGGGCCGGCCGCATTCACACTTCGGGACGTCAGTCTGCAAACGAGCCCGCCCGGCACGCTCGACCGGGACTGGGGCCTATTCTCGCAACACGGCGCTGCCCAGACCGCCGGGGCATCCGTTCATCTGAGCCTTGACGGCTCTGGTCCCGGCACGGCGAGAGCGTTTTCCCCCGATTGTGCAGAGGGTGATTTCGATATAGCAGTCACTGTGGACGCCCCGATGTCGGAGGTGCCACCTGGTGACCATGTGTGCGGATGGAGCGTGGTGGCAGCAAGCAATGTGGAGCAGACAGTGGGCCTGATGGCCGAGGTGCGTCAGCAGGGCGCACGCTACGGGCTGACGCGAGATAATTCGCCCGGTCACCGCGCCCCGGTGGCAGACTATTGGATCCCTGAGAGCCATCTGGTCGGCGCGACGGACAACCGTACCTTCAGAGTTCGTCTCCGGCGCACCGACGGCCGGGTCACTGCCCACTTCTGGAGCGACGGCGAGTGGAAACCGGCCCGCCCAGACCATCCGGGACGGCTTCTGGAGGGGCCGGTGTTCCTGCGTTTGGAGGCGTACAACGGCGATGCCAGAACGAAGGTTCTAGCACCTATGAACGTCACGTTTACGGTCGAGGCATCAGGGGCAGCGTCCGTGGCATCTCCGACCATGCATCCCGTGCCTTCGGACAAAGGGCCCAGGGAACATGAAGTCGAGGCGCCCGCGCATGCCGTGAATGTGCCCGCCGGCACCGTCAAAGTCAGGCAGCTTCGGGACGGCCGCCCTCGATCGGTCGGGCTGCGGGTGGCGTCGGGCGACTTCGACGAGGCGCTCGCCCGGGGCGTGGAGGCGCCCGTGGGCGTCGTCATCACGCACGTTGCGCCCAATAGCACCGCGGCGGCAGCCGGTTTCCGGGTTAACGATGTGATCGAACAAATGGGCGATCGCAAGCTCGAAAACATCGAGGATTTTGAAGCGACGCTGTTGACCGTCGAACCCGACAGCCGGCAAGCGGTTATCCTCGTGCGCGGCCGGCAGCGTGGGACGCTGCAATTGCCCATCACGCTGGCCGACCCGCCTGCTCCGGCTTTCCTTTCCTACACTGTCCCGGGCGGCGGCTACCAGTTCGATTACTTCCCAGACTGGAAGCTGGCTCCCGGCCCGCTCCGCGAGGAGGTCACGGGGCGCGTCTACTATTATTTGCAATCGACCGACGATAACTATCGGCTCTACCTGTACGCCGACTCCGAGCCGGCCGCCAATGCTGTTGAATCCCTCGAAGCGTTTCGCCGGCAGACCGGCGAGGCATTTCTCCACGGCAAATCAGGTTGGGTCCTATTCGGCGACATTCCCGCAGTGTTCGCGTCGGGGGTTGTGGGGCGCGAGCGGCTGTTCACCCTGTACCGGCTTGCCTTGGTAGTGGACGCGAGGCGGTACGAAGTGAATCTCTTCACCCCGCCTAAAAATGACCCTGCCCGATTGCCGTTTGTGATGGAAACCATTCTGGGAACGCTGCGCCGGCCGGACCCAACGCGGCACGGGGGCCCGGAACCCGATCCCGCTATCGCAGGAGCACCTGCTCCACCGCCGGACATAACGCACAGGCCCACGCCTTCGCCGCCGGCCGTAGCGTTGCCTTCGCCTGCCGTGCCGCGAGCGGAACTCGACGCTCTGGCGGCGCAACTTCAGGCAATCGACGCCGAGGTGGAACGTACGTTGGGCATTCGGCCGCCGCCACCGCGGCCCCCGGTCGAAACACGTCCCTCGCCGCCTTCCAAGCTCGCCCCCATGCCGTCCGTTACCCAAATTGAACAACTGCGGAAGAACGCCGTGGAGGTGTGGAGTCCGCCGGTCGACGTCGGCGACGACCAAGACTTCCAGTTTCCCGAGCAAGACCCCGAACCGGCCCCGGCCGGCTGGGCGAAAAGCGAACACGATCCAAACAAGCTGGTCGACCTGTTCAAACCGTTGCGGCTGCGGAAAGGCTACGTGTTGCGGGCGTACATATTTCGCGAAAACGGCAACGCCAGCGGTGTGGTTTGGGCCATGCCCGAGAACGCAGAGTTTCCGGAGCCGAAAGACAGCCCGACCCTGGAGAATCACATTTTCAACGCTCCCAAGCCGTGGGACGCCCTCGACGACCTGATGGAAGCGATCGAAGGGGACGGATCCCAGTGGTCCTACCTGGCGGCCTCCGTGCTACGCCGGGAGCTGCGCGAGTTCGGCGCCTCGTGGCACGGCATCGACTGGGGCACCCACGTCCTCCTGGAGGGCGATCCGTGGAAGAAGCCGTCGGCAGAGGACGAGTTCCCGCCTTCCCATCCAACCACTCCGGCCGGCCAGTGGAAGTGGTCGGCCGCAAGGCCGCAACATTGGGCGCCGACGGTGCGCATCGAACCTGGCCAGGTCACGGTTACGTTCTACACATTCACCGGGAAGGCGCCCGAGAGGATCTTTCGCCATACGGAAACGTACCGCCCGGGCCGATACCGGGCCCGGGTTGAAGACCAACTGATTGGCCAGGGAAAGGGCGGGTTCCTGTTCTGATGACCCGAAACAACCAATTCCCGAAAGACGTTCTGCTGCAATGGCCCGGACGGCTGCCACGGTTCTCTCGCGCGCTCGAGGGCGGGCCCGGAACGCCGCGCACCTTGACGGTCATGGCCGTGCTGGCCGCGGCCATGGTCTGGCAGGGGGCGCGAATGGTCGATCGCAGCGGGATTGACGGCGCCGGCCCGGCCCTGGTGCTGCTCGGCGGCGCCTGGCTGCTGTTCCTGCTGGTCTGGGTGCTGATCAAAGCCGGTCTGCGCGACCCGGCAGTCGTTTTCTACGTAACGGAACAAGGCGCGGGAATCATGCCGTCCGCGCGGCAGCGCTCCACCGACCGGGGCGTGGGGTTCCTGATGTGGGTCGTGTTTCTGATCACCTTCAAAGGCGGGCAATGGAGCGCGTGGCATCCGTTCACGCGATGGAAGGAGGCCCGGCAGATCGAGACCAACGACCTGACCCGGCACGTCCTCATCTCGGGCGGCGCGTGGGATGTCCGGCTGATTTGCGAACCGGGCTATTATAACGCCGCCAAGACGCTGATTCGCGACCGAGTCCGCGAGGCCGGCAAGCAATGCACCTTCGTCGGCATCGAGCAACTTTGAGCACTGCCGTCAAGCTCCCGCACACAATGTGCGGCGTTAATCGCCCAACTCGGCTACAAGCATGAGCCGTTTTCTGGCCCACCGTGAAGTTCGAAAACCGTCACAGGGGAAACTAGACGGTGCCGTGTCAGGTTTATGCCTCCTCCCTCCCGACCGCCTGGCCCACCCACACCTTGGCCCGGGCCACCTGCGGATCATCGCTGAAGTAAAATTCTTATCAGATGTTTCCAGTTTTCGCTCCGTGGGTTGAAACCCACGGGCCCGTTCAGCAGCCGCTACGCGGCGATGATCGCGATCATTTTCCTTCGGGACGCGACGCGTTATCAACGGGACTGTCCGTGAAAATCCAACATGCCCTCTCAGGGCCAGTGCGCACTGGTTACGATGCGGGGCGCCGTTTGCGCAACCGGGCAACCAGCACGCACGACGCCGTCACCAACAGAATCAACCCGAATACGCCGGCCGGCAGCAGGAACAACCATACGATGCCGACGACCGCGGCCGGCCAGGGCCAATAATGGCGGGCCAAGGCGGCCGCGTTGGGACGCCTCAGAATGTGCGCGACGGCCACTGCCAGCGTCAAGCACAGACCGGCCCAGACCAGGGCCAACAGGGTCTGCGTCAGGCTTTCGTGGCGGGCGTCAAGAACCAGCCGCGGTTCCCCATGAAGCTTGCGGAAATGATAGGCGGTTCCCACCTGGGCCACGTTCAAATCCAGGGACAACAAACGGCCTGTCAGGGGTGCGGCGACTGCGGGCCCCCGCGCGGCTTGTGCCTCCTGGGACGCGGGCTCTCCGCTGTGTTCATCGGTCGCAAGCGGCAAGCCAGCCGTCCTCTCCTGCCGCTCGCCTTCCGGCGCCTCTGCTGGCGCCTCTGCTGGCGATTGCGGAGCGGCTTCCCTTGGTTGAGCGAATTCCTCTTGCTGCATCGTTTGCAGTTTTGCCAACTGCTCGGCCGCTTGCTTGCGCAAATCACCTCGCCGTTCTTCCGGACGGTCATGGCCCTCGTCCGGCGACTCCTTGCGTTCGTCCTCCGGTGCGGTTCGCTCCGCCTGCGGCGTGGCCAATTCGGGAAGCGCCTCCAAACGCCGCGTTCGATCGGCATCGACCTGGCCGTCTTCCGGCTCGCCTCGCAGTGGCCCGAAATAGTAGGCGGCGTCTGCATCGGCCCGCTTGTCGTCAGGCTTCAGTGCTTCCAATCGGCGGATTTCCGCTTCGACCTGTTGAGCCTGTTCGCGGACGACGGCGGCGTGTTCCGGATCGACTTGGGTACGCTCCTGAGCATAGTCCTGCAGCGTGAGATCGATTTGCTTCAAGTTATCCCAGGCTTTGGTTCGTGCGGCCGACTTGCTCACCGTGCTGGCCACTTGCACGATCTCCCGCATTTCGTCAAGGAACGACAGCTTCCGTTCCTCCTGCTGGTATGCCGCGGCGACCCGTTCCAGATTGCTCTGCTGTTTCACCAACCGGACGCGGTACTCGGGGGGAACACAGACCGTCCACAGCGTCCGCGAGACGGGGACGTCACTGACGATCTGCGGAGCGGCCAGTCGGATCTGCGTCCAGCGGTGCAGTGGTTCTTCCTGCTGGCCCGAGTAGATCACGACGACTTTGGACGAGAAGTCACCGGCCGACGTTTTCTGCAGCGGCAACCGCGTGATCGGCCGGCCCTGTCGGTGCAGCGTGGTCGGACGCACGGGTTGGTCCGATACGTGGACGGACCAGACTTGACTGTTGGGGGGCAACTCCAATTCGAGAAACTGCAAGGTCCAGTTGCGGATGTTGTAAGCGGCCCGGGCGAGGTAGCGGCCGTCGGCATGAATGACGGTCGTCAAGTCGACCAGGGGGATACTGGCCCGCAGACCGGTGTCCTGCTGCCGCACCCGACGTTGCCACGTCAGCACGGCAGCGGGCTCGTTGATTCGATATGCGGCAACAGCTTGCCGGCGGATCGCATCCGCCAACCCCTCGGGCACGGCGGCCAGCGAGATCGGAACCGCACCGGTCATCGTGGCCGTCGCGATTTCGTCCGCCGTGGCGTTTTCGAGGACCATGTGACCGCGCGACCGTTCCACGTCGAGCGGCCGGATGACGGCGGCGGAAATTGTGCCGTCGTCCGGCAGGGGCAGGGTTTGCATCAGGTGCAGACGATAGCTTCCCCGCACCGGCTGCTGCAGTTCGATGTCCCAGGTGCGCTCGCCATTGGCAACCCGGGAACGAATCTGCCGGATCTGATCGCCCTGCAGTTCGAGATCGTCGCCCAGCCATTCCGGGGTGACGACTTGAAACCGGGAACGGCCTGCTTGCCGGATCTCGAAACTCACCTGACTGATATACGCCACCGCGCCCTCACGGACACTGACCACCGTGGTCACATCCGCGTTCAATCGCGACAGAGCGGGCGACAGCTGCAGACGCAACTCGTCCGGCGGCGACTCGTACCGGAACGCATAGCGCACCGACCGGCTGTCGTCCGGCCGCAGCACGCTGTCGAGTTCGGCCGGATCGATGGGACGCACGCGGCGGTCATGAATCAAGACCGCTTCCAGATCGTCGTCCAGATAGATGGCCAATTGGCCGCGTTGGGCCTGGACGGCCTCCACCGTGACGCCGGGCACGGTAAACTCGGTTTGAGTCGCATCTCGCACCAGAGTGCCCGTCAATGCCACGTCCAGCTTCCCGACGGTCGGTTCGTTCAGTTCCACTCGCAGCCGCTGGTCTTTGTCGTCGCGTTCGAGGAACCAGTCGGCGCCGGGAGGAATGCGAACTTGCGACATGCGGAGCGTCGCCGGCAACCGGACGGCGAATGACGGAATCGGGGCGCCGGTAATATCTGCAGTCAGCAGGGTTCGCAAGGTGGCTTGCCGTGCCGTCACGGCCACGACCGTGCGATCGGTTACCTCAACCTGCGGCTGATAACGCTCGACCTCCAGCTGCAGACGCCACGGCCGCGAGGTGTACCGATACGCCGACAAAAAGGCACAGCCGTCGCGGGAACTGTGCGGCAGTTCCAGTCCCGTGCGGTCGATCTGGTCGATGCGATCCGTCTGACCGATATGCACGCGGAAATGGCTCGAACAGCCGATGGCGATGCGCCCGGTTTCCCGGACGACTCCCTGCGGCTCAAGGGCCTGGATCTCGATCGTTCCCGTCACCTGGCGATCGCGGCGGAAGGCGTGGATCTCCAGATCCGCACTGGTCGTCAGGTCGGTCTTCAGCGAGACGACAAGCCGTGCCGTTCCCGCATCGGGTTCGTCGGCCGCATCGGGTTCGTCGGCCGCATCGGGTTCGTCGGCCGCATCGGTTTCGATCGACCAATCGGCCACTTCCGGGCCCTCGACGCGTTGGACGGCGATGCCGGCCGGGATCCGCAGTTGCAATTCGCGGACCGCCCCCTGCTGAATTCGATAGTGGAATTTACTCTGAACATGGACCCCGGAATCCAGCACATCGATCAGCAGGGCATGATCCACGCTGATCAGATGCCCTTGCCGAGCCTCGATTTGCCGCGGCTGCCAACGGATGGACAACTCGTCAGTCGCACCGAGCGGGACGCGGATCAACTCGCCGGCGGTTTCCGCAGCCGTGCCGTTGTCGTCGGGACCCGGCACGTGCCGGCGCCAGCCTCCGGGGCATCCGCTGACCTGGACATCCAGATCATTCGCGGGTAACTGGAGCCGCAGGCTGCCCGCGGACACCGGGCGCAACGGGATCGTCAACTGGCCCGTGGCCCCCAAGCGACTGACGGGCACACTGAACCTCAGGTCCACGACGTGCGGGCCGGGTTTGTCGAGGTAGATCGCGGGCTGGCCCACCGTAGGACAGGCCGACTGGCCTGTTTCGGATTCGACCGGGGCGACCGGCAAGGCGGCTTGTCCTGCGCCATGCGAATCGTCGTCGGCCAGGGTGGCCGCCTGGCCGTCGATCTCGATTTTTTCGAGGGCAACCTCGCCGAGCGGCAGCGCGATTCGCGCCCAGCCCTCGGCGAAATGATGGATCAACAGTCGGCCCTCGAAGCGGGCCACGTCGTTCTGCAGCTGTCCCGAGTATTCGGCGTGACAGACGATCGCCGGCACATCCGGAGGCATGGGGTGTGGCTTATCGGGATGAGCTTGCTTCCACAACCGCAGGAACTCGTCGTGGGGCAAGTACACCTGCGTGTTCTGCAACGGCTTGTCGTGCTCCGGATCATACGGGATATACAGAGTCAATCCGGACGGCCGAACCGGCTCGGTTGCTGCCGAGCCGTTGGCCTCGGGACGAGGCTCCTCCGCCCCGCTCAGGCCGGCGGCAACCCCCAAGCCGATGCCCGTCACGATACCCACCACCGTCGCCGCCGCCGCCGCGCCCTTCGACACGGACAGCGTGATCGCCGTGGTGATTCTCCGCAGAAGCCACAGGCATCCTCCGGCCAAGGTACCCAGCAACAGCCCATCCAGCAGCAGCGTCCAGGCCGGCGGGACCAGCCCCGACAAGCCGATCGGCACGGCCAGTCCCACGACGACCGCCATCCCGCGCTGGGCTCCGGACGCACGTCGCCAGGCCCAAGCAGCCAGCAGCACCGCGGCCACGACCAGCCATTGCAGGGTGCGCGCCAACGTTCCGTCCTGCAGTCCAATCACCAGTTCGCCGGTCCCGCCCTCGCGCCGGAAACGGATCGCTTCTCCGCCGGGCCGCTCGAGTCCAACGCGCAGAGAAAGACGCGCACGGTCACCGCGCTGGATGGACGGCGGTGGCGGCGTCTGAGCCGACGGCTTGTCCTCGGGTGGCGCCGGTGCCGCCCTGAGACGTTCCGCTGCCGCCTCGTCTTTCACGTCCACGGCTCCGGCGACGTCCTTTTTCACTTCCTCTTCCATTTCTTCGATCGGCGGCTCCGCTTCCAGCGACGACGCGGGCACCGCCGTTGCACTGTCGGCGCCCGGCCGTGCTTCCACAGGCGGCGCGTCCCGGTCGTCCAACTTGACGATCTGCCCGTCCTGGGCGATGGCCAAGCGGCGGAGGGTCTGGGGATCGGTATTAGGAGTGACAAACTGCACCGATCCGTCCGCGAACAGGAACAGCCCTCCGCCCGGATGTTGACTCCAGGGCTTCTTGGCAATCCAATCGTCGATCCGGCGAGCCGTGCCGGCGCCACCGGCGAACCACGCGCCACCGTCGGTTACCTCCGCCACAATGGCCGTGTTGCTGGTGCCATCCGTGATCTCCTCCATACGAAGCCCGCGGTCGAGTCCGAGAATCCCTCGCGAACTGCGAAACTCGGGCGATGCAGCGGCGCCGGTGATGGCCACGTAGGACGTCTTGCGAAAGCCTTGTTCCGTCGCCATCGGCGCTGGATCCGATGGGCAGGCCAACCAGTCGGGAAACGCGGTTTGCAGCACAGCCGTGTTGTGCGGGTCATCCCAGGGCAAGTCGAGGCGAAGCTTGTCGTACAAATTCCGCTGTTCCATGAAGGGCAGAATGGCCACCATCCAGCTGAACTGCCGTTCGCGCGGTACGTTGTGGGGACCGATGACCGCAGGCGGAAACTGTCCGTAGGTATCGTGATAGTTGTGCAGAGCGAGACCGATCATCTTGAGATTATTGTTGCATTGCGTGCGACGTGCGGCTTCGCGCGCCGATTGCGTGGCCGGCAACAGCAGGGCGACAAGAATGCCGATGATGGCGATGACCACGAGCAGCTCGACCAGGCTAAACCCGCCCTTCTTGCTGGTCCTGGCCAGCGCGAACAAGCCCACCAAGATGCCGGCCACAACGAGACCGCCCACCTTCCAGGACAGCCCGGACGTGCTGTGGTGGCCGATCGTTTCTGCCAGGCGTGTGACCAGCGCCGAGCGAGCGGGCGGTGTTTCCGCTTGGAATTGCCCATCGGTCGACACCCAATCCGTCCCCTCAGGCGGATGGATGTACCACGTCGTGCCCAGCGTCGGCATGGCGATTTCGGGCGACTTCTGACAAAGGGTCTGGGGCCACAGTCGTTCCCAAACATCCCTCGCAGCGAAACGCGGGATGTCCGTTTCGTAAACCAGCGTCAGGTCACGCGGCTCGTCGGCCGAGCCTGCTTGTCCGGCCGGCAAGGGAACAAGGCAAGTGCCCTGACTCCGCCGCACTTCCACTGGCTCGCTGTCAATCATCACGGACCACAAGTCGGCGCCGTCGGGCAGCGTGACAGGTACGTGTTGCAGGTTGAGGCCCCGCACGGAAAACCGTGCCTGGTGACGCATCCGGCCTTGGTGCCCGGCGACGCTGACAATCTCGGCCGATTCGCAGATCGCGGTCAGCACGGGCTCGGATCTGTGACGCGTGGCCGAGAGCATCAGTCGGTACGGCAGCCGCGGATACTGATACGCGGCCACGATCCGCTGACGGGGAACGTAGGTTCGCGGTTGGAACACGTCCGCCGGATCCAGGTCCCGCAGGTTCTCGGGTTCGAAATCGACTTGTTGATCGTCGGCGGCCTCGACGGCTACCATCCCGCTCTGCCGCGAAACGTCTTGCACCGTCAGGACGGGAACGGCGACAGGAATGCCGCCTGGGGTAGAAGCGGATTCTCCGCCGAACGTTTCCGCGGTCTTGCCGTTCGCGCTCGATGCGGAAAACGTCTGCCCGAAATCCAGGGCCAGGATCAGGTGCCCCGTCACGGGCTGGTCGAGGACGATCTGCCACAAGGACAGGTCGCCATCGGTGTCATCGCCGCTGGACAGCAGAGCATGACGCTGCTCGATGACTCGGGCCGTCGAGTCGACCGTGGCAATCTGGACTTTCTCGCCGACCGCCGCGGGCAGGGTCAAGCGGATTTGCCGTACCATTCCCTGCCGGATGTGCAGGTCAACTTGACAATGGACGTCCAGCTTGCCGCGATCCAGCCGGACAAAGGCCAGTGTTTCCGCCGACAGCTTGGCCGGTTTCGTCCGCACCTGCAGCCGGCCCCTGACGCGGCCGTCGTCCTGATAGCGGTACTGCAGGGCCGTCCCCGCAGTTTGAACCGAAATCCCGCGTGCCCCTTCCGCCGCCACCGGTTGCAGATCGTCCGACAAGTCCGACACCAGCAACTCGATGTCCGGCGGAGCTTGAACCAGCAGCGTCCCTTCCACTTCGTCGGCATCGGCCCATCGCAGTTCGGGCAACGGAATGTCGCTGAATCCGTCGCTCTGCGTCAACCAGTCCTCCGGTTGCCGCTGGGCAGTCAGCGCGATTTCCAGCGACTGGCCGGGGGACAACGGCCGCGGGAGATCGAATCGGACGGTTTGCAGCAACGCATTCGCCGCAGGATCGGGATCCGTCCACGGCACCGATTCCCACGCCGCAGGCTCGTTGGCGGACAGCACGGAAGTGACTTCCCAGTCGTGCGGCAACTGCATTTGAACGTCAAACAGCGGAGCGTGCCGCGGCTCGACGCGCACGCTGCTCCGCAACACCACGCCGGTCCGAGTCACCTCCAGCAGAGTCGCTACCGACGCCTGGACGGTCCGGCGGCGAGCTGTCACGCGCAACGGCAAGCGGAAATCCTCGTCCCAGAACGCAAACGTCAACGGCGCGTTGGCATCCATCGGAGGCGAGTCTGTCGAGGTGTTTGCCAGACGCTCGGGCCTGATCCCGGTGAACGTGCCGACCTCGACTCTCAACGCCGGCGATGACGTCAGCGACACCTGCCCGACGTGCGACGCAGCCTCGAGCACCGCGACCGTGGGAACATCCCATTCGATCGACAAGGGCGCCGGCGCCAACCCGAGCAGCCGGACTGCACGCCGGCCGAGGAACGGCTTGCGGAAAGCGAGCCTTACCGCCGCCGTACCGTCCGCCTGTTCGTGGATCGTCCATTGGCTCAACTCCGCCGCCTCGACCTCCGCGACATCCACCGCGGCCGGCAATCGCAGCTGAAAGACGTCTGCGGCGCGCGCGTACACGTCCAGATCGAGGATGATCTCCCAGCGAAGTCCGGCCGGTTCGACGTGGCCGTTCGAGCGGCTGTGGACCAAGACCAGCGGCGCCCGGTTGCCGCCCGCCGAACGATCGGAGATCACCAGCGGCACCAGGCCCGAGCGATCGACCGCCATGCGAAACGTCTGCTGACCGCGAGCGGTGCTGTCGGCTGGCAGCACCGTCTCGCCGACCAGCAGTTGTTTGCCCTCGGCCAGCTGAATCCGGATTTCCGCTGCGGGCACCGGGGGCAATCGGAGCGTGGTTGCCAAATCCCCACCCTTGCTGGCCAGTGGGGCCGACATCTCCAGTTGCAGTTCGAACCGGCCTTCCTGATCAAGCACCAGAAACAGCGTGCCGTCGTCCTTGCGGCCGAACCGGGCCGGTTGATCGCCCACGTGCGCCGACTCGATCGCCAGTCCCCCAAAGGGCAGCTCGACTGCCTGCCAGCCGCTTCGCCATTTCACGATCTGGATGCGGCCGGTGATGCACAGCTCGTGAGCGTCCAGGCGGGCTTCGTAGGCGGCCTGCGTGACCACCGCATCCGTGGGCGGAAGTGTTTCCGAGGAAACGTGGCGTTGAGCTTTCTGCCACAAGGCCAAGATCTTGTCGCGCGGCATCAGCACGCCTTGGGCCGAACTGTCAAACAGCAATTTCAGCTGATCCGCCGGAATATACACGTGGCGAATTCGCGGCGGACCTTGCGTGACCTGCCCGACGGCAAAGGAAGGCAACAGACACAACAGCAACGCGGCAATCCCCACAAGAATGCGCCCCGCCGGGCCCCGGCGGTCCTTGCTGTCGTCCGTCGCCCTGTGTCTGCCGCTCCCCGCCGAGCTTGCTGGGAAGCCATGCTTGACGCATCGAGGGTCCGGTGAGCGAATCATTCGCTCCACCGAACCAGCTCGGCGCGGGCGATCGCGACCGGCTGTCTTACCGCACATCGCCGCCTCCTTCCCTTTCGCCCGTCCTCTGTTCCGGCTGCTCGGCCCCCGGAGCGACCGGCGCGGCGGCACGGGGCGTGGGCGGCGACGGCAGCGTCCAACCGGTCCGGCGGACGTGCAACAGCCAGACAACCAGCCACAAGGCGACCACGGCCGCGATCCCCAGCCGAGCGGCCAGCAGCCAGCTGTTGATCAAGGACGGCACGAACAAACCGGCGAACAGGGCTACCAGGACCAGCATCAGGACCGCGTAGACCTTGGTTTCAAGCGAGAACCACAGCAACACGACTCCGATCACCAGGGCGAGCGAACTGGCGATCAGGGTCATGGTGGGGATGTGCCAGTAGCCGATCGTCAACTCCGGCGGGCCGGTCAGGCTGCTAAACAAGTAGGTCGTCCCGCCGACCTGGAAGTCGAACGAGGACGTGTCTTTGGGAAACCAACTGTCGGGGTTGTCGGGGGCGTGGGTGATCGCGCGGGAATCCCACAGGCCGACGCCGAGATGGCTGGTGAATCCGCCGGGATTCCCCACCAGACGATAGTCCTTGGGCATCCAGACGCGGACGTACAGCTTCTGGAACTTGACGCCGTCCTCGAACTGCGGAAGCGGCAGATGCAAGAGGTCGGTGATCCCCAGTTCCTTGTCGGGCCGCGGGGTCTCGAAGACCGTGGCGATTTGGAACGGCTCGTCCGAGTCGGCCGTGCGCGCCACGTTGATGAAATAGGTCTTGTCCTCAGGGCTGCCGTCCGATGCGGCGGGCGCGATCTCGGGGGCCACCGCCTGGCCGGCCACCGTGATGCCCAGAATGCGCGGATTGCGGAGGGTGACCGCCAGCCGCTGCCGTTCGCTGGATTTCACCTCGTACCGGGCACGCACGGTCATCGGGCCGTCCTCCGTAATCACCGCTTCGACGTAAGCGCGATCCACGACGGTCCTGACGACGTCCTGCAGTTCGTGTTTCGTGACCTGCAGCGTCAGTCGCGCCGGATGTTGGAAATAGCGGTACGCCAGATGCGGCTGGGCCGTGCCGATCGGCTGCGACAACTCGCGAGGGTCGATCTCTTCCAGCCCGCTGGCCGTCGCTTCGACGGCCAGAGCCCGGTCTTTGTGGATCGCCATCTCGCCCGTTTCGCGGTCCACGTCCAGCGTCCGGATCGGTTGCAATTCGAATTGCGTCCCCTGCTCGGGAATGGAGATCCGCTGATCGTAGGTGGCGATGAACGAGCGCTGGCCGAGCGATTCGGAATGCAGCACAATCGTCCACTCGACCGCGCCGTCGTCGGCCGCAGGCTCCGACTTGCGTCGCTCTTTGATGCCTTCTCCTTCGATCTGCAGGCGGTCGGACACGGTCGCCGGTACCGCGATGCGGAAGGTGTCCGTGCCGGCAAACTGAATTTGGTAGCGGAACGTGGTGATCACCTGCAGCACGTCTTCCTTGACACTGGCCACCGTTGCGACGGCAGCCAAGGTGCGTCGCGGCCGTTCGGTAATCGTCTGTACGATACTGACGGGCCGCGTGACGAACGAGAAGGCGGCGGCGAGCGTCGCGCCTTCGGGGATCTGGGGCTGGAATCCGTTGGCCGTCAGTTCGGCGGGCGTGGCAGCCCGGGCGGATCGGAGTTGCGCCGCCTCGGTCTTGACCTCCAGGGATTCCGGGGCAAGCACGGCCACAAGCCCCTCCTCCCGTGTTGCGTTCAACGGTTCGATCAACGGCAGCGTCAGCTCGCCGGCGGGCTTGTCGCGCGGTTGGCTGGCCGTCACGGCGACCGTCAGATCGCCGAGCTGCTTGCTGGCGAAATACACCGTCAGGGTCTGCGCGTCGGCGACCGGAACGACCTCGAACCGCTCCAGCGCCTCCGTGCGGACGTCATCGACACCCAACCCGGCCGGCAGGCGGAACGTCAGGACAAAGATCCCGGACCGCGAAACCTGGTATCGGAACTCGCCGCGCGTGGTCAGCCGCGTCTTGTCCAACAGCACCGACAGGCGACTGTCGACCACCATCCGCGGTTTCAGGGCCGAGGCGACCACCGACAGGTTGTGGTCCGGCGTAAAGAACTTGTAGAACGTGCTGCCCGGTTTCTGCAAGGACAAGGGCGCGTCGGCGGCGTCGACGCGTGTGATCGACTCGCGTAGCACATATTCCAGGCCCACCTCTTCGGCGCTGCGGACAGCCAAGATCCCACTCTCCCGCGCCACGCCGATCGCGCGCACCTGCCCCACTTGGAACGCTTCTTCAGGGATGGGGGTCTCCGTGTGCAACTCCAGGCGGACCGACTCGGTGGCCGGGGCGTGCAACCGCACGGTCAACCGCTGGCGATCGTCCGCCGCCTCGGTCTGCCAGTCGCGCAACCCGGGCACCTGGACGTCCAGCAGACGATGATCGGCCGGGACTTCGACCAGCAGTTCGCTCAGTGCCCCGCGGAGGATTTGATAGTCGAAGACGGCCTGCGTGTGGACGACGCCGTCGCCCACATCGACGGCAATCGTGTCGGTGACGTTCGCCAGGCCCGCCGCCAGGTCGGTGCGGCCCGACTTGGGCTGCCAGCTGACCGTGAACGCCGTGGTGGCTCCCAGGACGGCGCGGACGCGCGTGGCATCCTGCAAATCGGGCTGCAGCTCGGACGTGCGGTGCGGAGTGACTTGGACCGCCAGGTCTTTTTCGGGGATGTCCAGTTCCAGGTTACTGACGCCCACGGGCGGGCATTGCACGGTGAAGCTGCGGCCTTCGGTGGCCGATTTGACTCCGGTCACCAGACGGAGCTTGATCTGGTGCTTGCCCTGTCCCCGCACCAACAGCTCGTACTGTCCCTCGCCGACGCCTCGCAGCAACACGCTGCCGTCCTCCGTCCGCGCCGAGCCGATCGCCGCCTCGCCGAATTGCACAGGCAGCTGCGCCCATTCGGCACTCAGCACTTCGACATCCAACGTCACGTCCAGATGGACCAGTTCGCCCTGGACGGACCCCGCGTAATCGGCACGGCTGATGACCCCGTTGACCGGCGGCTTGACGGGCGCCGAATCGGGCGGAACCAGCCGATTCCACATCTCCAGAAACTGTTTGTACGGCAGCACAATCGAGGAATCCTCGTCCTCGAACACGTCCTGCAGGTTCTCGAACGGCAAGTAGATAATGTGTTCCTGGCGCACCGGCGGCTGGGCAGCGGGTTCGCCTGGCACCGTCGGTTCCTCGCCAGCCGGCTGTGCCGCGGGTTGTGCGACATCCGATTCCATCTCGACCGGAGACGGCTCCGGGGCGGGGGGCGTGTCCTGCCCCGCGGCGAAATTGCTGAGCGTCGACACCAGTACCAGAAAGAACACGAGCGCGCGTGACATGATCTTGTCTCCCAACGCAGTTTCGCCGGGTGAAGGTCGCCGTTGACGGAAAAGCTGGATACGTGCATTCTACTTGGACAATATGCGTCACGCTATGGATTCCGTGCCATTAGCCCCAGGAGCACAGGCAGAGGATTCCATCTGTCCGTCGCTGTATCGGATCTGGTTCTTCGTGCGCACGCCGCCGCCACTGTCTGAGCAGTGGGAACGGCGACTTTCCGCGGCGGCCAGGCGTTGATCGTCGTCGCCAGCGACGGTCCCGCCGACGACGTGACGTTGGAACGCGACCTGGCCCGGCCTAGCGGGCCAGCTGTTGGGCGTGAACCTCGAGACCGGCCCGAGTATCGAGCAGACCGGGGCCGGGCGGTTCCAATGCCGCTGGGCCGACAGGATTTCTGTCTGTTGTACGTCGCGCCGGCATCGCCGTGAACGAGACGGCGATGGTGAGCTTCAACGTGGATTACTCCGCACGTTCCAATTTCAGATAATCCAGGCCGAACATGTGCCGCTTGACGGCTTGGGGATGAGCGCCGACGATTTCGACCACCAACTGGTTGGGACCTGCATTCAACGGGAACGAGCCCAGATCCAGCAGGTCGTGAGCCACCCGGGTAGCGTAGCGGTCGAATGTCTTGTCGGTCGGCTGGTCGTTCAGCCGCAGGCGGACCTGGGCATAGTCTCGGGCTTTGGTCAAATTGACCAGCACGCGATACGTCCCGGCTGCGGGGACTGGAACCTCCAGCACCAGCCGATCGCCCGGCTTGGCGTCGATCCACCATAATTGCTTGTCGTTGCTCCAGCGGAACGTGTCGACGTTTTGAATCTCCGTCGTGCCTCCCGACTTGTCGATGATCTTCAGACCCTCGCCTTCGATGGCCCCAGGCACGACCAGCATCTCGACGACATCGCTGCGTTGCAGCGCGACGGGCAACGCCGCCGTCTTGGCATCCGGCTCGACATTCCATTGAGCACCGGGCCGCGCATACCAGAACGTGGCCGGCGCGAAATTGATCACCGTGTTCCGCCAGTGCCACATCTCCATATCGAATCGGAACAACTTGGTAAAGGGGATCGCATCTAAGCTGCGGTAGCGGCTGTTGACCGAGAATCCGCCGGCGAGATTGCCCGCCCCACACGGTTGAGCGTGGAACGGCGCTTGAAAATACTCGGCGCGGCACCAGGCGTAGCCGTAGTAGTCCTCGGTGCCGGTGCCGATGTGCGAGGGGAACCGTTCGCCATCCACATAGATCTTTTCGTCCCCCTCGCCCCACCAGGCGGCTGTGCCGTTGAACAGCGTCAGCGTGTCACCCACGAACTGGCCTTGGCCCTGTACCTGAATATAGTTCACGTCGAATGCGCCTTGCCCGGTCTGGTCCTTGTCCGGTCCGGTATCCAATTTGGTGTACTGCCGCCAGGCGGCATGAAACAGCAGCGACCGATCGTCCCACGTCCAGGGGCTGCAGGCGACCTTGGCCTCTTGCACCTCGACGGGCTCGGACCCCAGATTATGCACGGTCAGGCGGCACGTGCGGGCAAAGGGCATGACCCAGAAACACTGCATGGTGCCGTCTGGGGTGACCTGAGTGTACCAGCTGCGATAGGCGTGGATCTGGTAGCCGGTGCCGAAGAACTCTCCCACGGGACACCACACGGTGCGCTGGTCGTCGAACTCGATTTCCAGCACGGTGGATCGCAAGGCTTGCGGCAAGTTCTCGGCCGCGATCCGCAGTGTCAACTGGCGGATGGCGGCGGGACCGGACAGCGTGACCGACTCCTGCTGGCCGGGCTCCAACGTGCCTCGCTCGGCCACGGTCTCGGCAGCCGTTTCCGGGACTCCCGACGCGAGCAACCGCTTGCCGACTTCGGTCACGACGGGGGTCAATGCCGCCAGGCGATCCGTGGTGAATGTTTCCACCGCTGTGCCTGCGGCATAGGTGCGATAGTTGATCTGATAGTACAGCGCCTCGCCCTGCTTGCCGCCAAGATCCTTCATCGCCTTGCTCTCGTAGGTGATTTTGCAGTGCCGGGCGTAGGGAATCGGCAGGTACAGGTTATGGCCGCGACGTTCGTAAGGCGAATCGGGCGAGACGGAATCGCTCAACGGAGGCGGCGCCAGGGCGCCACCGCTGATCAAGTCGGCCATCGGACCGTGGATGGCCGGGGTCGGATTACCGTCCAGGTAGACCCGCATGGTGCCGTTGCTGAACGGCCCACCGCCCGGTCCGTGCCAGGTCGCCCAGAAACGCACCACGGCGCCGGGGCCGGGAGCGTCCATCAGCACCCATTCCCGACGGCCCTCGTTTTCTTCGACACGCACGAACTGGCTGCGGTCCCAGTTGGCAAACCACCCAGGCTGATCCGGCGCGACCGTATCGCGGTCATAGCTGCTGAACTGCTGACAGGTAAAAGCCGGTTCCGGAAGACGTACCAGCCGGTCGCGGTCGCCCATTTCTCGCAACAGCGATTCCAGGCTGATCGGATCGGCCGCGCGGGCCGGCCGCACGGCAGCGGAAATCAAGACGCCGCCCAGTAAACTGGCCAGAATACAAAAGAGTGCTTTCGGGGTGGTTCTCATGGTGATCTCTCCGGAAGGTGGACTTGGTGAATGCGGCCCACCTGTCTACACATAACGTGCGGCGTTTTCAAGTGGGGTATGTTGCATGAATCAGGACGTTTCCGACAAGCCAGACAGGACGGGAATCCCCTCGTCCGCCGCCGACGCCTGGATCTGCGGTCTACATCGTTGTTGCCGAGTGGCCAACCTGTGGCTGCTGGCCGGGTACCGCCGCAAGGACGTGGTCCTCGTCCCGCGGTGGGAATGGCAGTTTTTCAAGCACATGGAGGTTGCGAGGCGAGCTGGGCGTGGACAGCCGGAAGACGTAGGCGAGGAGATCCATGACGACGTGAGATTACCTGCAATCCGTGGATATTCTGTGTCGCCAAGCGGAAACCGCCTGCCGGGTTGTGGCCCGTCGCGACCTGGAGGGCGTCGCGCATTGCTGACTACCCCGCCAAACTGTGGACTTGCGGTTCAAACGATTTGAGACTGCGGTCGTTCAGGAACTGGGAGAAGGCCGCTTGGGCCGCCGAGCGATCCATGCCGACCAGGCTGCGCACGAAATGGGCCAGTGATGGCGCCTCGCTGCGGGCCGACAAGGCGGACAGCAACGTTTCGCCGTCGTCTTCGCCGATCTCGACCAGCGTCCTCTCCAGGGACGTCAGGTCATCTGCCGTCAGCGGCTGATTGGTCCGCAGGCGGTGGATCACGATGTGACGGAGATGGTGCCGCGGGTAGTGGTGGTTGAACCGCTCTTCGATAAACCTGGCGTGTTCGTGGTTGCGGGCAAAGATGATCGTCTTGGCCAGCCGGTCGCCGCCGTCCACCTTGTGGCCATGCTGCATCAGGTGCTGCAGTACCCTGTCCACCGTATCCTTGTTGAACAGCCAGCTATTGATGGCGGCGGCGTTGACCCGGTCGGGCAAGCTGCCCGGCTCGACGTCGTCGCCCCAATCGAGGCTTTCCCATTGCGACTTTTCCTCGTCGGAGAGTTTGTCGTAAACGATGCCCTCGCGGGGAAATTTCGGGTCCACCTGTTGGACGCGGGGCGGGACCAGGAACCCGTCGGCCACGGCCTGCTCCAGTTCGTAGGCGTCCGTCGGCACGCCGGACTCTGGAGCCGGGGGCACGCGATCGTCACTCCACACGGGGTTTTCTTGGCCAGCGGCGGGCGTATAGGTGCACACCAGCCAGTGACACAGGTGATGCAGCTCTTTGACCACCTGCAGGGCGTCGTATTGGCGGATCGGTCGCCGGTTGTGAACGGCCTGGTTGCCCACCTTCTGAATCACGCGCGTTTTTGGAACACCGCCTCGGGCAGCAGGTTCTGGAAGCAGGGCTCGTGCAGCAGCGCGCCCAGGCTCTGGTCGTAGGGCATCCGCAGCGCAGCGTCGTGCCGGTACAGCCATTGGATGGCCGACTCCAGAGCGAAGCGAGCATGGAAACAGGCGGCCCGCGGATCGCCCATGATGTGGCTTTCCGCACGGGTGGCGGATTCCGCGATGTCGCGGAATTCGGCAGGGAGAAAGGAAAAATTGCTCATTCCGGTTCCCATAATCGCCTCACTACTGCCTCAAATCGCATCAAGACCGCTCATTTTGGGCCAACTTTCGGCTCACTACCGCCTCATATCGGCTCGTTATCGGCTCAGTGAGCCGATACGCGCAGCCCCCCATCCTTTCGAGGAGACAGGCGTCCAGGCGGTCAACGAGATCGCGAGGAACTCGGGCGGCAGGAAGGCGAAGTTGCTCATGGCTGTCTCCTGCGGGCCGAGCGCACTCGGTACATGCGCTCTGTGAAGCCGCCTTCATCCTCGAATTTTTTCGCGAGCAGCGCCACCTGGCGGTCCAGCAGAAAGCCCGCCACCGTAACTAGCGTCAGAATGGCGTTGGCCGAAAGTTCGGGGTAGAAAGTGGACGGAGTAGACGCAGCGGACGCAGTGCCTGTGTCGTGTCCACGGGGTCCACTTTTCCCCATTTCTTCCGTGCAGCGCAGTCGTGCTTTCTGCGCCACCCAGGCGGCGACCTGGTCCGGGTTCTTCAGCCGGGCATCGACCAGTTCCTGCCGCAGCGGGTGCTGGCGGTCCCAGCAGGGCAGTCCGCGGTGACGCAGGAAATCCTCGTAGTCGAGTTTCAATTCCTCCAGGCTCGCCCTTGCGACTTGCGTCAGTTTCAGCTCGGTCTTGCTGGACGTGGCCGCCGCTTCCGAGCCCTCGGCAATGTTCTGCACCCCCGACCGAGCGGCCTGGACCATCTGGTCCTGGGTGCGGCTGCGGCGGTCGATATAGCGGTCGCAGAACCGCACCGTCAGATCGTAGACCAATTGGGCAATCTGGAAACTTTTCAAGTTCCGGTATCCGCCGTGCGGACCCAGGATGGGCTCGCCCGGCCCGCCAGACGCCGGCGAAGCGGACCGGGCAGGCGAAGACGACGAAGTGGCCCGCCCGGTCGCCTCGGGTCTTCTCTGGCCGCTTCCGCCACTCTGTCCACTCTGTCCACTCTGACCGCTCATAGTTCCCCCTTGAAAGCACGGACCTGCAGCGAAGCGAACAGCGCGTCCAACTCGGCGAGGTGCGCCCGCATCCGGGTTTTCTGCAGTTCGACGGATTCGACGATGGCGGCGAAACGGCGTTGGAGGGCGATGGGCGGGAGTGGTATTGGCAGCCGCTTAATCACGCTCGATGTCTCCCGCTTGTTTCCACCAATCTGGACTTATCCAGGTCGCTCCGCTCGTTCTGCACCACGCCTTGGTATCCCGCCGCAACTGCCGTGGGTAGGCACTCCGTGAGCTTGGGCATCGGCTTGTCCTTCATGCGATTCGCGAGCGATCGAGGATCGTAGTCTAGCACAGCCTGCGGGCCTGCGATACCACTGGAATCTGGACCAAAAACCAGCCAGAATCTTGCACCGAATGGCTTGCTTCGGGCGGAAATTCCTAGCTCCTGTGTGTCTGTCGCCGGCGGATTAGCCGCCGATGGAAGAACGAACGCCAACACGAAAGGACGAAACGATGGCAACGAAGAAAACGACCGCGAAGCAAGACCCGGACGACCGCCAAGGCCAAAGCGACCAAGCCGGCGACGAAGAAGGCGCCGGTCAAAAAGGCGACGCCCACCGCCGAGCCCGGCAAGACGCTCAGCCAGTTCCAGGCGGCGGTCCAGGTCCTGGCGCAAACGGGCGAACCCATGACCTGCAAGGCGATGGTCGAGGCCATGACCGCCAAGGGGCTGTGGTCCAGCCTAGGCGGCAAGACGCCCGAGGCGACGCTGTACGCCTCGATCCTGCGGGACACCCGCAAGGGCAGCGACGCCCAATTCCGTAAGGCCGACGGCGGCCTGTTCACCTTGGCCTCGAAGAAGTAAGGGGCAGCCGATCATGACGAGATTACGTCTGCAAGCCGAACCCGCCTGCGAGAACGCCCACCTGGTCGCCCGCGACCTGCTGGACCGGATCGAGGAACTGCTGACCGCTCACGTCGCAAGATCGAGCGTGGCACCGAGAATCCATCGCTCGTTACCCGTCGCAGGAACAAAGATCCACGGCGTCTTTAACAGGGGGGCATCGAGTTCCGCGCGGCGACTTGATCGCACCGGGATGAAATGCCGTCAGCGCTGGCGCATGCCACCGACTCACCGCTCGGGCTTCCAGAATCGGCCCGTGGGGGCTTGGGGCCCGCTACGAGTTTTGGGGGCCGTGCCGGTCTGGGCGTCGCTCGCCTCTTTCGGGACGGCGGCCTTCGCCGGCGCCGGCTTGAGGACCAGCGGTGGGGTTGCCTCGGCCACGACGGCGGGCTTGACTGGCTTGTCCGGCTGGACTGGCTTGTCCGGCTGGACTGGCTTGTCCGGCTGGACTGGCTTGTCCGGCTGGACTGGCTCTTCCGCCGCCGCCAGGGCAACCGTGGGGGGAGCCTCTTCGTCCTTGGGGCGCCACGTCGCGGTGGCTTCGCGGTTGGCGACGTTTTCCGGTGACGGCGAGCGTCGGGGCGTCCAGCGCTGTGCGATCAGGTCCGCCGATTCGACCTCGATTTGCCGGTCGGTTTCGAGCTTTCGGCCGTCTGCGGTGAAGTAGCGGACGAACAGGTGCAGCCGTTTGCGGTCAGGAATCGTCTCCTGCCACGGCAGACGCAACAGCAGGCCGCTGTCCAGCGAGTCCGTTTGCAGGAATTCGGCGGCGGCGTCGGCATCGAAGTCCCAGCGGGCGACCCGCGCCGCCTCGTCGGTTTTGGACGGATCGAGCAGCACGATCGAAATCCGACCGCCCTCGGGAACGACCCCTCCGCGGCGATTGCGAGGCTCGATTAACACCGCGATGCCGTCGTCGCCAGGTTTCCCGTCGAAATCGATGCCACGGGTCCGCCGCGAGTTCAGGTGGATCGTCTCCACGCGTTGATCCAGGGCGGAGACAATCGCCGCGGCCAATTCGTCTTCGCTCAGCGGACGCGACTTGGCCGGCTTGACGGCTGACGCAGTGACCACCGGCGCGCCCGGCCGTGCGGCCGTCGGAGTCGCCCCGGCACGTCTCCGTTTTCCTTCTTCGACCCCCGGCGGCAATTCGATCGTCGGCAATTCCGGAGCCTCGTGCGGCTCGTCGTCCTCGGTTTCGATCAGCGGGCGTTCGGTCCCGCCGGACCGCGTCCGGCTGGCCGGTTTGCGAACGTCCTTGGCGGACGCTTGCGAGGCTTTCAGTTCGTTCAGCGCTTGTTCGTAATTGTATTCGGACTCGTACAGCCGGTCTTCCAAGACGCGTTTCTCTGCGTTGAGCATCTCGAGATAGGCGTCCCGATACGGATCGCTACGGCAGCCGAGCGACCACGCGGCCAGCACAAGGGCCGCGAGCACGCGGTGCGTATTTCGGAGGCCAAGGGTCCGCGCCTGCATCTGCTGCTGTCGCCTTACCAAGAAACAGGGGTTTACCAAGAGATAGAGGCAGCAGAGAGTACGCGGAAACCGCAAATCGCACAAGACGAACCCACAGCGTTTGACGCGGCGGTGCTAGCACCGCCCCTTCCTATTTCGGTTTCAGCCGCTAAATTGATGCATCAGGAGGCAGTCATGAAAGAAATCGATCCGATGCTAAAGGGCCTGGAAAACATCGTCTGGTGGGCGGTCAACGTACTGAAGTGCCCCTATCAGATCGGCGACCGCGTCGAAGTCCGCACCGACGAGGGGCTCAAACAGGGCATCGTCATTAGTTTTATGATGAAGCGGATCGACGATATGGCGTTCTTCCTGGAAATTGAAGGCGACGACGGCGAGAAACTGACGCCCAAGCGGGCGATGGACATCGTGCGCAAGCTCGAGTCGTGATTGGACGTCCGGGCGGCTCCGAACGATGTCCCAGAGGCTTGGATTGGGGATCGCGATTCTTGATTCCTGGCTTCCTCCTGCCTCTTTTTCTTTCTTGAAAGGCTCGGCGACATGCAAGCGAATCCAATTCTGGGAGTTGTCCTGCACAGCATCGGTGCGTTCTCGTCATCGAGTTGTTACACGCCGCAGAAGCAGACCAAGCTATGGGCCTGGGAGGTTTACTGGATTGCCCAGGCAACCTGTGCCTGGCTCGTTCTGCCGATCCTCGTGGCGTTCTTGACGATCCCCAACTACGTCGAGGTGCTGCGGAGTACCGAAGTGCTCGTGATGGGCAAGTCGTTTTCGCTGGGCGTTCTGTACGGGGTGGGAGGCCTGTCCTTCGGTCTGGGCATCCGCTACATCGGTTTTTCGCTGAACTATGCCATCGCCATCGGAATCTCGGCGGGCCTGGGAACGCTGCTGCCGCTGGTCTGGCATCCCAACCGGGGCTTTGTCTGGGAACTCGCGGACAAATTCAGCACGGGGCCGGGGCAGATTATCCTGGCGGGCATCATCGTCTCGCTCGCCGGGATCGCGATCTGCGGATGGGCCGGAGTACTGCGGGAAAAGTTGGAATCGCGTGACCAGACGCCGGTCTCGGAGCCGCAGGTTGCCCGCTATGCTTTCCGAGTCGGCATTCCGCTGGCCGTTCTGGCGGGTATTCTCTCTGCCGTTTTCAACTTTGCCCTGTTGGCAGGCGAACCTCTCGAACGGGCGGCGGTCGCGCACGGGGCGAGCGAGATGCTGAAAATGAACGCGATCTATCCTTTCTCCAACGGAGGGGCATGGGTCACGAACGTGATCTGGTGCTTGATCCTCATCCGCCGGAACCGGACGGCGTCCCAGTTCGTGCGGTTACCAGAGAAAGGGACGGCGACGCTGGCGTTCTACTATCTGATGGCGGCGCTGAGCGGGGCCTTCTGGTACTTCCAGTTCTTTTTCTATGGCATGGGCCACTCGCACATGGGGCAACAGTACGGGTTCACCAGCTGGGCCTTGCACATGGCCATGCTGATTCTGTTCAGCAACGTCTACGGTTGGCTGTTCCGCGAATGGGAAGGGATTTCGCCCACGCCCAAAAAGGTGCTTCACGTCGGCATGCTGATCATCGTCGTCGCCACGTTGATCATCACGTACGGCAATTATGTCGGGCAGCAACAGCCGCCGGTCCATTGAACCCGGCGTGCTTTCAAGAATCCGTCCGCCGGAAGTCATCGTCAGACCGTGGCGACGAACTGCTGGCGGCCGACGTCGAACAGGCCGCGAGGGGTGACCCGCAGTTCGGGGATTACGGGCAGCGGCAGGAACGACAAGGTGGCAAAGGGACTGGGCAGCGGGCAGCCCAGCGACTGGGCGGCCGCATGCAATTGCTGCAGCCGATCGCGAACCGTATGCACGTCCCAGGTGGACATCAGGCCGGCGATGGGTAACGGCAATTCGGCTAGCACCTGGCCCTCGGCGACGGCCACGAACCCGCCGCCGTGATGGGCCAGGGCTTGGACGCACACGAGCATGTCCTGCGGATTGGTGCCGGCGATGATCAGGTTGTGCGAATCGTGCGCGACGGACGACCCCATCGCGCCGTGACGCTGAAATCCCAACCCCTGGACCAACCCCAAGCCGATTTTTCCGCTGGCCTGATGGCGTTCGATACAGGCAGCCAAGGCCAGATCGCGATCGGGCGCAAAGCACCACCGCCCGTCTCGCGTCGGCACGTCCTCGACGGTGCCCTGCGTGACAATCTGCCCCGGCACGAGGCGGACAATCGGACAGGCTTTCCCGGCCGTCTTCAGTTCAAAATCCTCTGCGTTCACGGCGGCGATCCGCACGGTGTTGGCCAGCGGAAGGGGACGAACCTCGCCCTGCCATACGGCGCGTCCGTCGCGCGCGACGATCTGACCGCCGTGGACGACCAAGTCGGGCTGGAACGTCCGCAAGTCGTTCATCACCACGACGTCCGCGCGATAGCCTGGGGCCACCGCTCCGCGATCCCGCAGGCCATAATGCCGAGCCGGCACCAGGGTGGCATGGCGGACGGCGCGGCATGGCGGCACGCCGGCTTCGACCGCACGCCGCAGCAGCGCGTTGATGTGGCCGCGTTCGAGGATGTCCGTCGGCAGGATGTCGTCGGTGGCCAGCGACCAATCGCCCAGTTGGTCTGCGACCAGCAGCGGCAGGAACGTTTCCAGGTTGTGTTCGCTGGATCCCTGCCGGACTTGGACCATCATGCCCAACGCCGCTTTCTGCAGCGCCTCGTCGACCTCCGTCGATTCATGGTCAGCCCGGATTCCAGCAGCCACGTAGCTGACCAGCGCCTGGCCGCGCAGTCCCGGTGCATGGCCGTCGATCGGCACACCGCGCCGCAGCGCCGCCACGACCTTGGCCAACACCGGCTCGCTGCCGTCCAGCACGCCCGGAAAGTTCATCACTTCGGCCAGTCCCAACACGCGCGGCAGCTGCAATAGCCGCTCGATCGCCTCGGCGTCCAGCACGGCGCCGGCATCTTCCCAGCTGGTCGCCGGCACGCACGAGGGGGCCATGAAGAACATGTCCAGCGGCAGGCCTTCGCTGGCGGCGAGCATCATCTCGACGCCGGGAATGCCCAGCACATTGGCGATTTCGTGCGGGTCGGCGATGATCGCTGCGGTGCCGAGCGGCACCAGCGCGCGAGCCAGTTCGGGCGGCCACAGCAGGGTGCTCTCCAAGTGCATGTGGGCGTCGATCAGGCCGGGTACCACCGGCCGTCCACCCAACTCGATCTCCTCTGCGGCCTGCCAGTCGTACGGCCCCACGCCGGCAATCCAGCCGTCGGCGATGACGATATTGCCCGGTTCGACCTGGCCGGTGAACACGTTGACGATCTGTCCGTTGCGCAGCAGCAGATCACCCGGTTCCCGTCCTCCGGCGACGCGGATTCGACGCTGCAGAAGTTCCAAGTCGTTCATCTTCTACCCCTCGCCTTTCACATGACCAATAAAAGGTAGTTCGCGGAACTGTTCGCCGCAATCCAAGCCATACCCGACCACAAACCGATCGGGGATCGAGAAGCCGACGTAGTCGCTGGACACCGGCACGCGCCGCCGTTCCGACTTGTCCAACAACACACACAGACGCACACTTGCCGGATTCTTCTGCTGCAGGTGGTCCAGTAGCCAGGCGGCCGAGATGCCCGTGTCCAAAATATCGTCCACGACCAGCACGTCGGCACCCGCGACCGACTCGGCAACGTCCAGCAACAGCTTCGGCTGGCCGCTGGTCTCGGTCCCCGCGCCGTAGCTGGTGACGCGGACGAAATCACAGCGGACCGGAACGGTTAGCTGCCGCACCAGGTCCGCGAGGAAGATCCAAGCGCCTTTGAGGACGCCGATGATCAACGGCTGTTTGCCGGCATAGTCGGCGGAGATCTGGGCTGCCAGCTGCTGGACTCGCGCGGCGATTTCGTCGGACGCGATCATCACGTCGACGCGGTTGGGATCGATGCTGGTGGTCATCGGCAGGGGGCCTTTCTGGATGACGTCTGAGCCTGGTGTACCGTTCCTTGCGACGACCGTCACTGTAACCCACAATTGGCCGGGCTGCAATTCCATGTACCGGCTCCTTTGTGTATGCTGGGCTGCCAGAGGAAAATCTATGGTATGGGATGTTGTGATCGTCGGAGCCGGTGCCGCGGGTTTGTTGGCGGCGATCAGCGCAGCCGAACTCGGGCGGCGAACGCTGGTATTGGAGAAGAATCCCCGGGCTGGGGTCAAAATCTTGATGTCCGGAGGCACGCGCTGCAACCTGACGCACGCCACAGACGCCAGCGGGGTGATCGCGGCATTTGGCCGCCAAGGCCGGTTTCTGCATTCCGCGCTGGCGGCGCTCGGCCCCGACGAGGTCGTGCAGATGTTCGAGCGCGAGGGAGTTGCGACCAAGGTCGAGGTGACAGGCAAGGTGTTTCCGGTCAGCGACCGCGCAGCGGACGTGGTCCAGGCGCTGTTGCGGCGACTGGGACGCAGCGGCGCCGAGTTATCGTTCTGCGAACCAGTGCTGCGATTGGCGGCGGATACGGACGGATTCCGCCTGACCACTGCGCGGCGCGAGGTCGAGGCCCGCGCGGCGATTCTGACTACCGGCGGCATGTCGTATCCCGGTTGCGGAACGACCGGAGACGGCTACGCTTGGGCGACGGAATTGGGGCATCGCCTGGTGCCTCCCCGTCCCGCCCTGACTCCGATCCTGACCGCCGCGGAATGGGTCAAGCCGTTGAGCGGTGTGACCATCCCGGATGTGGCCGTCCAGGTGTGTGAAGCCCCGGCGCAAGCCGGCGAAGCGGCCCAGCGCGGCAAGCGGCGGGGATCGTCCGAGTCGCGGGGCCTGTTGGCCGCCGCCCGCGGTTCGCTGTTGTTCACACACGTTGGCTTGTCGGGTCCGGTTGTGCTGGATGTCAGCCGAGCCGTCAGCGGCGCGCCGCAGCCACAGACATTGGAGTTGCGCTGCGACTTTGCGCCCGCCGAATCGGCCGACGAACTGGAACGTTGGCTCGACGAGCGGTGCTGCCGCGAGGGCGGCCGGCAGATCGACGGCTTGTTGGCGGAACGTTGGCCCCGCCGCCTGATCCAAACGTTGGCGGACCTGGCGGCGGTGCCCGTTGCCCAACGCGCTGCCGAGACGCCCAAGCGGGATCGACAACGGCTGATCGAAACCCTTAAACGCACTCGGGTGCCGGTCCGCGGCGTGATGGGGTTCCGCAAAGCGGAAGTCACGGCGGGCGGCGTCAGCTTGGACGAAGTCGATTCGCGGACCATGCAGAGCAAACGCGTTACCGGCTTGTACTTTGCCGGCGAGATCCTGGACCTGGACGGTCCCATCGGCGGTTACAACTTCCAAGCGGCTTTCAGTACCGGTTCTCTGGCAGGCCAGAGTGCCGCTGCAGGCCGTTAACGGAGTTAAGCGGTCCAGTTGGGACGGGCCATGGCCGAGCACGACTGGATGGTCGTCACCGGAGCCGCGCGAGGCATCATGGAAGCGGGGCACCAGGGCGCCGGGCGGATGCATGCGATGGGCCTGAACATCCTGCTGCCGTTCGAGCAGGAATCCAATGCGATCATCCACGGCGATCCGAAACTGGTCTACATGAAGTACTTTTTCACCCGCAAGCTGATGCTGGTGAAAGAGTGCGACGCCGTGGTCTGTTTGCCCGGCGGCTTCGGCACCATCGACGAGGCGATGGAAGTGCTAACCCTCCTGCAAACCGGCAAACGCGACCTGATTCCCGTCGTTCAACCGCCGCGATCACGGCCGCCTCCGCCAACTGATCGACATCTTGAACGGCTGACGGGCAAGGATTACAGCGCGTCTTCGCCGCTCTCACCGGTGCGGATGCGAATCACGTTCTGCAGATCCGAGACGAAGATCTTGCCGTCGCCGATTTCGCCCGTCGGGGCGGCGCCCAGGATCGTGTCGACGACTTTCTGCAGGTTGTCGTCCGCACAGGTGATCTCGAGTTTGACCTTGGGCACGAAATCGACCGTGTACTCGTTTCCGCGATACCGCTCGGTCTGCCCCTTCTGGCGGCCAAAGCCGCGGACTTCCATGACCGTCATGCCGTGGATGCCGTTGCGGGTTAACGCTTCTTTGACTTCGTCCAATTTGAAGCTGCGAATGACGGCTTCGACTTTTTTCATCGCGGGTTCCTTTGTTTCTTCCGGTCGACTAGGCTAACAAAATAGCTGCCGCCGAGTCCACCGTAAAGTCGAGACACCTTGAATCTCGGGAAATGGAACAGGCACCTAGACGCCGGAGACGGACTTCTCACTCCGCGGGCGACTGCGCCGGTGACAACGGTTCCGCTGGCTGGCGCGCGCTGATCTCGCCCAGCTGGTGGGTGTCGGATTGGTAGGTGTACGTCAGCCGTTCCGGGCCCGGCTCCTGGCGCAGCACGGGCCACTGGCCGGAACTCTGCTGCTCGCGCACGTAACGCACGGTGCGGGCCTCGCTCGCCCGACCCTGCTCGTCCCGTTTCAGGACCAGGGCCCCGTCGCGCGTGAACGCCTCGGTCGCGCCGTCGCGGGTCCGCGTCCAACCCAGCAACTGGCCTTGCGGATCGTACTGGTACACATCGCGCCAGGAAGCGGGGGTGAGCAAGGCCGGATCGGCGTAGGACTCCGGTTGCGACGCCGGGCGATATTCGACGGCCGCGATGCGACGCGCGTCGTCGTACGTGCGTCTTTCGTTGGCAGGAAAGTACCAACTGATGAAAGCCGGCGCCGAATAGTGCGCTCCGTTGTGTGCGAACACGCCGATGTCCACCCGGCTGGACAGCAAGGCACTGCCCGGCTCGATCGGCCGCCGCTCGTGCCAGGCCACCAGCAATTCGGCTTGCGTGCCCTGCGGATCCAGCGGCTTGATCTGCACGCGCTCCGGATCGCCGCGCAGCAGACGCCAGTGGTAGACCAGCGGCCGGTTGTTCGGATCACGGGAGTTCTCGGCACTGACCAACATCCGCCGCTGCCAGCGGGTCGCGCGGGCGACGCGGGCGATCGCCGAAACGGTGTCGAACACCTTCTCGACGTTTACCTTGTGCGTGTTTACCTTGTGCGTGTTTACCTTGTCCGTGTTTACCTTGTCCGTGTTCACCTTGTCCGCATCGCCGGCCTCGAAGTAATCCACGCCCGCGCGGGCGGTATCCTCCTCCACGACCCGCAACAGGACCAGCGGCGGGATCTCGTCGGGCTTCAAGTCATGGGCGGCGCGGACCATTTTCTCGACGTCCAGGGTCTCTTCGCCGAAGACGGTCGGATGGGCCTTGCCGGTCAGGTAATCGTCCGGTCCGGCCACCGGTTTCCGGCTCCTCCGAAAGACCATCTGGACGGTCGGCATCAGCAGCTTTTTCTCGATCAACAAGCGTTGCGTGTCCGGGCGGAAGGCGGCCAGCGTACAGGCCACGGCATGCAGGAACGCTCGGTCCGAGCCCGACGAGCCTTGGCTGGTGATCGTGTACGGGGTATTGGCGTGGTACACATCGCCGAACCCGTCGGCATCGTGATCGCGGTGCTCCGGGTAGAAGTACAAGTGGTTGTTCAGGTACTGCTGGGCGAGCACGTTTGCGGTGCGCGCCTGCCGCAGTGCGATGCGGGACTGACTGGACCACAAGGGGCCGGCCACCAGGGCCGTCGATGAATTGCCGATCGTCGGTGCGTTGTGCAGGAATAGTTGCTGCAAGCCGTGGTCGAACCCGCGTTTCTTAGCCGGCTCGGCATACTCGACGCGCGTCAGGCCCGGGAACCGGCCGAAGTCCATATTGCTGTGGTCCCGGTCGTGGTTGTCGTACAGGAACCCGTGCAAGCCGGCTGCCGTGCCCTCCTTGTGCCACTGCCGCAGCAGGTCGCCGACCGGTCCGCTCAGGGTCGTGATCGGCTGGTTCGGATCGGCCGGCGGGAACTGGTGCAGCACGAGGAACTGCTGGACCTGCGGGAACCAATTGGTATTGGCGTCGCTGACCAAGGCGACGCCGTCCTTGACTGCGGCCTGGACCGGTGGAGTGGGTTTGGCCTGTTGGGCCTGCTCCGCAGCGGCCTGGGCGAGTTCCTCGAAGCGGGGCAACGCGCGGAGCGACTCCAGATCCGCGTCCTTGCGCAGGTGTTCGGCATTGGCCCAGCCACGTTCCACGGCGGCAGCCAGACTGGCCAACGCCGCCTCGGTCTTGCCCTGGACCGCCTGGGCACAGGCGAGGTTGTAGCGATTGGCCGCGTTGTCCAAGCGGCGTTCCTGGACGGCGCGCGTCAGCAGGTCCTCGGCTTCGGCCAGCTTTTTGGCTTGTGCCAACTGCAGGAATCGCAGCAACAGCGACGTTTGCATCGCCTGAATCTGCGGGGCGTCGAAGACCGTGTCCTCGGTGGGTTCCGCAGCAGGCGGCGGGGCCTTCTCCGACGCGCCATCTTCGGCACTCCAGAGCGACGAGGTGCCGGGCAGTATCAGGACGGCGAACACGGGCCAGGCAAACAACCGTCGGCAAGAGGAACGGTCCTGCGTCTGCATGTCGAATCCTTTGTGGAACAGGGTTTCACTTGACTTGATTGCGGGGAAAGTTCAACCGGACTTGCACATCAACTCCAGGGCTCAGCCATCGGGATGCAAGCCCGCGATTTCGACACTCGCCTCGGCCAGGAACTCGCGGACCGCATCTTGCCGGCTCCACGCGAATCGCAGCGCGATGCCGCAATCGCTGGAGAATTGGCGCGGCGTAGGGATCATCTTGATCGCCAGGCCCTGCCGGAGCAGCGTCTTCTCGGCCCGCATGGCGGACGAGGTGGTGTGAAACAGGACGACGCCGTACTCGCTCATGAGCCCACCAACTGTCGTACGGCGGCGATCGCCGCATGAATGTCGTTCAAGGTCGTGCTCGCTCCGGCGGCAAAACGCACCGTACCTTGGGGAAAGGTGCCCAGGCTGCGATGCGCGGCGGGCGCGCAGTGCAGTCCCACGCGGCACAAGACGTCGAACTCGTCGTCCAATCGCAAACCGATCTCGGATACGGTCCGCTGGCCGACGTCGAACGACACGGTGGCGGTGCGGTGCGACGCGTCCGCCGCCCCGTAGACGGTGACGTGGGGGATCGCGGACAGGCCCTCGATCAAGACGCGGGTCAATTCGCGCTCGTGATCGCGAATCGCCTCGACGCCGCGGTCCAGCAGCCACCGCACGCCCGCGCCCAAGCCTGCGATTCCGGCGCCGTTGGGTGTGCCGCTCTCGAATTTGTCGGGACAGGCTTCCGGCTGCGTCTCGTGCTCGGAGCGGCTGCCTGTACCGCCCCGCACCAAGGGCTCGATCTGCGAGGTGTCGACCGTGTCGTTGATGACCAAACCGCCCGTGCCGGGCGGGCCCTGAAGTCCCTTGTGGCCGGTAAAGGCCAGCAGGTCAATGCCCATCGCCCGCACGTCGATCGGCAGGACCCCGGCGGTTTGAGCCGCATCCAGCAGGAGCCACGCGCCGGCTTGATGGGCCAGCCGAGCGACCTGTGCGGCGGGCAAGATGGTCCCCGCGACGTTGCTGGCGTGGTTCAGTACGACCAGTCGCGTAGCGGGTGTGATGACGGCTGCCGCCTGTGCCACGTCGAGCGAGCCGTCTGCGGCACAGGGGATCACGGTGAGCCGCACGCCGCGAGCCTCCAACGCACGCAGCGGACGCATCACCGCGTTATGTTCCATGCCGGTCGTGACCACGCCGTCCCCGGCGTGCAGCAAGCCCTGCAATACCAGGTTGATCGCGTGCGTGGCGTTGGCCGTGAAGATGATCCGCAGCGGATCGGACGCGCCGAACAGTTCAGCCAGCGACTCGCGCGCGTCGTAGACAATCCGGGCGGCCGCAAGGGACAGACGGTGCCCCGAACGACCGGGATTGCCCCCGGCATGCTCGCAAAAGTCGACCATCGCGCGGAGCACTGCGGGTGGTTTGGGCCAAGAAGTCGCGGCGTGATCGAGGTAGATCATGAGGCATCCCTAAGAACCCGTTGAGGGCACCACGACCCGCGTTGGCCCGCTGTTGTCTTCTCACTCATCGCGCTCCTCGTGTTCCTCGCGTTCGTCCAAGTGCCTCGTCCGCCCCACCCCGCCCCGGCCCACCCCGCCCGGCCTACGCGGCCGGTGGTTCGCGCATGACCAATCCGATCAGCGAACAGGCAATCAGGCCCATGACCACCGCCGCCGGGCCGAAAGCCCCCGGGCCGCTGGGAGAACTCGCTGCACTGAAATTGTGGACGAATCCACTTCCCACGATCATCCCCAATACGAAGACCGCGGCATCCCCGTCGCCTTCGCCGGAGAGGATCAATTGACGCCCCGGGCAACCACCGCCCAGGGTGAACGCCAGCCCCGACAGTACCATCCCCGCAAAGTTCCACAAGACGTTGGTGTGCGCAATCGGCTGATCGTCAAAACCCGCATGGAACTGACCGAGCGCGAGGTTCGTCGCCAGCGCTGCGACGGTCAAGGCCGCCACGCCGTTGAACAGATGCGGATCGCGGAGCAACATCAGATCCCGCAGCGCGCCGATCGTGCAAAAGCGGCTGCGCTGCGCCAGAAATCCCACCAGCAAGCCGGCAACGAGGGAAATCCAGATCGCCGCATGCTGGCTGCCGGGACCTTTCACGGATCGAAATATCGGTCCTGTCGGCGCTCCCTCCGCGTCCCGACCGAACGGCGCCGCGTAGACCAATGCCAGTAGCAGCACGCCCATCAACACGGGCATCACCCAGCCCAGCGCGGGCGTCGCCCGCCGGTTACGGCCTAAACTGAATCCCCGCCGCAGGAAGAGGATGCCGAGCCCGATCCCCACGGCTAGGCCCAGAATACCGAACAGCGAATTCCCGTCGCCGCCGCCCAAACGCAGGTAAGCTCGCCACGGGCAACCGAGAAAGACGAGCGCACCGATGACCGCTAACATGCCCAGCAGGAATCGCACCAGCGGCGCAGATCCGGTCCGCGGCTTGAATTCGCGGAAAACCAGCGCGGCAGCAAGCGCCCCCAGGACCAAGCCGACGATCTCTGGCCGGATGTACTGGACGGCCGCGGCGCGGTGCAATCCCAGGGCTCCGGCAATGTCGCGGCTGAAACACGCCACGCATAATCCCATGTTTCCAGGATTGCCCAGGCGGACCAGAACCGGAGCCAGCACGCCGACAATCGCGCCGGTGACAATCGGTCCCCAACGGGATGTCAACACGCGGGCCAGAAAACTCATGTCGATTCCTTCGTACGTGGCTCGAACCTGACCGGACGATTCCGTCCCGCCGCCGCTGGCAGCGGGAAGAAAAACAGGCACGTCGCGGGGAGCGTCGTCGCCCGTGAAAAACAGTTTATCGAGTCTGCCCGAGCATACAAGGCAAAGGACGCCGAATTCATCGCCATCCGGCCGTGATGGCGATCAGAACGGCAACCAGCGCGCCGCTGCCGGTGCGCCAGCGCGAACTATCTCACGTCCCGCCGGGCGACGTCTTGCAGCACACGTTGCAGTCGTGGGAACTCCAGTTCGAGTTCGCCGAGCAGCGTGGGGAGCGCGGCCAGATTCCCGGCCGAAGCTTGCTTTTCCAGGCTTTCGGCGATCGCTCGCAGGGCTCGTCCATGCAGGTTCCCCACCGAGCCTTTCACCCGATGCGCTCGCCGCGCCACGTCGGCGGTATCCTGCTGGGCAATGGCCGCGCGGATCCGAGGCAGTTCGTCGTGAAACAGCTGGAAAAACATATCCGCCAGGCTGGACACGAAGCCAACGTCGTGGTCGTAGGCTTCCAACAGTCCGGGGACATCGCAGGTGGGCGGAGGCTCGGCGCGGGCCGGGACAGCAGATGCCGTCTGCACGCCCCGGCAGGCTTCGATCGTCCGCAGGAATTCGTCGCGGTGAATCGGCTTGGCAACGTAGCGGTCCATGCCTGCGGCCAGGTAGCGTTCGGCGTCGCCCCGTAACGCATTGGCGGTCATGGCGACGATCGGCAGCCGGCGTCCAGTCGGAGGCTCGATCTGGCGGATCGCTTGGGTGAGATCCACGCCTCCCAGCTCTGGCATGGAGATATCCGTCACCAAGACGTCGAAGCCGTCCGGGTTGGCCTCCCACATCTCCAGCGCCTGCCGCCCGCTGGCCGCCGCCGTGACCGTATGCCCTCGCCGGGTCAGGATCCGTACCACGACTTCGCGGCTGACGTCCTCGTCCTCGGCCAGCAGAATCCGCAGGGAAGACTCCGGCGGCACGACGGACGCTGGTTTCGCGGCCGCTGCCGGGGCGGGCTGATCGGGCGGAGGGGCCGACGTCCGGTCGACGTCCAGTTCCAAGCAGAAATGAAAGGTGCTCCCGACGCCGACCTGCCCGTCTACCCAGATCTCGCCGCCCATCAACTTCACCAGGCGGGAGCAGAGGGCCAGTCCCAGACCTGTGCCGCCGTGGCGGCGCGTGAGCGATTGGTCGATCTGCTCGAAAACTTGAAAAATCGCCTGCCGTTTCGCTTCGGGAATCCCAGGCCCGGTGTCTGCGACAAAGGCGTGCAGACGGACTCGTTGATCGACCAGGCGATGAGTTGCGGCGCCGATGCGAATCGTGCCCTGGTCGGTGAACTTGACGGCATTGCTGACCAGGTTCAACAGCACCTGGCTCAAGCGGCTCGCGTCGCCCATCAGGCGGTCGGGAATCCCGGTCAGATCCTCCACCAGCACCTCCAACCCCTTTCGTTTCGCCCGCAAGGAAACCGTCCGGACGACTTGGTCGATGACCTGACCGAGGGAAAACGGCGCGTGTTCGAGTTGCATTCTGCCGGCCTCGATTTTCGAGAAGTCAAGCACATCGTCCAAGATTGCCCGCAGCCCATCGATGGCCGAGCGAGCCATGCCCAGTTGGTCTCGCTGCTCGTCGCCCAAGGACGTGTCGAGCGTCAGGTCGAGCATGCCCATGATGCCATTGATCGGCGTGCGGATTTCGTGGCTGATCATCGCCAGGAATTCGGACTTGGCTCGGTTCGCGGCTTCCGCCGCTTCCTTGGCCAGCGCCAGCGCGTCGCGATCCCGGCGCAATTCCTCCTCGGCCCGCTTGCGGACGATGAACTGACCGAGTTGATGGCCGATGCCATCCAGCATCTGCAACAGTTCTTCGTCCGGCGGTTCCGCGTCGGCAGCGAACATTTCGATCACGCCCCAGCACTGGCCTTCGACGGGAATGGGAACGGCCAAGCCGCAGCGCAGGCCCGCGGCGGCAGCTGCCGTGACGCGGGACGAGCCAGGTTCCTGGGTGAAATCGGTCACCCAAAGCGGCGTTGCCAACGCCCACACGCTTCCCGGCAGGTCCTCGCCGGCAGCGCAAGCGATCTGACGGCTCTGCTGACAAAACAGGCTGTCACTGGCGGCCTTCGTGGACCAAAGATAGGCGCACTGCAAGACGCCCGCCTCGGGATCGACGCGCCAGATAACCCCGACCTCCCGCTCCATGTTCTTCCCCACGGTTTGCAGCAGCCGCGGAGCAGCTTGCTCCATTGTCGAGGATTCGGCCAGGATCCGCGAGGCCAAGCATTGGGACGTTTGCCGGAGTTGCGCTTGCCGCCGCCTCGTGATATCGCTTTCGATGGCCATGAAACCGGTCAACTGCCCCCGCGGATCGTAGATCGGTTGCACTTCGATCGCCGCCCAATACTTGCGTCCGTGGCGGTCGTAGTTGAGCACCTCGGCACTGAAGCCTTCGCCCCGTGCCAAGCACTGACGCATGGAAGCGACGGTGCGCGGATCCGTCTGGGGGCCCTGCAAGATGATTCCCGGTTTTCGGCCTTCCACGTCGGCCAGCGAGTAACCGGTCTGACGCGTGAAGCCGTCGTTGACCCATTGGACGTGCCCGTCGGGACCGGTCAGGATCACAGCGTTGCTGGTGCGGGAGGCGATCGCGGCCAGCCGGCGGATCACGGCATCGGATTCCTTCCGCTCGGTGATGTCTCGCATCGAACCGACCCAGCCGCCGCTTTCGCTGGAACGGATCGCCACTTCGACCCAGATCGGCGCTCCCTCCTCGCGAGTCATCCGCAGTTCGCACGCCGGGCGAGGATCGGGCAAAGCCGCAGGCGTCTGCAGCAGCCGCTCCCAAACAGAACGATCCTCGGCCAGGATGTAATCTGCCAAGGGGGTCCCCAAGGCCGCGGCCGCATCGCGTCCCAAGTTCCTCTGCCAGGCGAGATTCACGAACGACAGCTTTCCGGCGGCGTCTGTCTCGAAGACGATTTCGTGGAGCGTATTCAGCCGCAACGAAGCGAGACGCTCGGCCTTGGCCAACGCTTCCACCAACCGATATTGAGCTTGAACAACGATTTCGTCGGACATGGATCGCTCTTGAAACGGAGGAACGTCAGATGCTACGCGGTTTCTCTAACACCCCAAGTCTGCAAGCCACTGATGGCTCGTCAGGACTCGGGCGTACATGGGGTAGATCTCGGACAAGTAAAACTCCTGTTCGACCCGCGTCCGTCCCGCGATACAGTTCGCGATGATGGTCACGCCATAGCCTCGTTCATAAGCGGCACGGCCGGTCGAATCGATGCACAGCGAAGCCACCACGCCGCCGATCGCCACGTCGCGCACCCCGTGGGCCTGTAGGATCTCATCCAGCTGGGTGTTGGAGAAGGCATTCAGGCCCCGCTTGCCCGGCACCTCGACCAGCCGATCTCCAAATTGCGTCAGTTCCGGGATTGTCGCCGCGCCGAAACTGCCGGCGCGAAAGGCACCTGCATCCTTGATCACCTTGAGGATCCCCACGGGGTGTTGCAGTTCGCTGTAATCAGGGGTAAACACGATCGGCGTCGTGATCATCAGCACGGCAGTCGGCCCCAGCCGCTCGATCAGTTCCATCGTGTTCCGGAGCGTGCCGCTCACCAGGGACGGCTCTTCGATCGCCTCACGCAACACGCCCTGCGGCGAGAAATAGTCGTTCTGGTAGCCGATCAACAACAAGGCCGTCGTTCTTGGGGCCATACGTAGTCCTTGGATTCTAGGGAAACAACCGCCGAAACGCTCTTCTCGAATAAGCTAACAACCGGTCTTGCACGGCACAACCTCTAGCACTTCAGACGGAACACGCCACGGTTGCCACTCTTTTCTCGGACATCGCTTACAGCAACTCCAGCGGGTTGCCGCGGTGCTGCAGCGGGAACTTGGCCGGGCCGCCCAGGCGGTGCGATTCGAAGACGGCCGAGATCATCTCGATGGTCATGCGGGCTTCGTACACGTTGCACTCGGGCAGGCGGTCTTCTTCGATCGCCGACATCAGGTCCAGGCAGGCCAGGACGTTGCCGCCGTGCAGTCCGCCGTCACGCAGCGGTTCCGGCTGGCCGATGCCGGCCGAGCTGACCGGAACCCACGACTTGCCGCTACGGCCGGGCGACCACGCGGCGTCCTGGAGAATATGCACCGGCGGCAGGTGGCCGGTCAGGATTTCGATCACACCCTCGGAACCCAAGACCTGTAGACCAAAGCGATTGCCGGTCGCATTGCGGCGGCTGCCGAAATAGGCCGCCGCGCCGTTGTCCAACTGGTACATGGCGTGGATCGTGTCGCCCGCCAAGGCCCCGATGCCTTCGTTGCCCGCACGGACGTGCTCTTTCGTCACCGGCTGGCCTTCCTGCAGTACGCTGCCGCAGCACCACAGCGGCTGGCCGCCCAAATAATGGATCAGGTTCATCACGTGGCTGCCCAGCACCCACAGATCCTCGCCGCCGCCGCGCGAGTCCTCTTTGCCGCGGCCGCGCAGCTCCAGCACGCTGCCGATCGCGCCGTCCTCGATCAACTGCCGCACCCTCTGCAGGCGAGGACTGTAGCGAGTCTGGTGGGCGATCGCCAGTTTGACGTTGTGCTGCTCGCACGCCGCAACGATCTCGTCCGCTTCCTGGGGCGTCCGGCAGAACGGCTTTTCCATGTAAACGTGGAGCCCCCGCTCGGCGGCGGCCACCACCATGTCGCGATGCTGATCCAGCCACCGCGGACCGATCGCCACGATATCGGGCTTCGTCTCGTCCAACAGTTGGCGATAGTCCGCATAGCCCTTGGGGGCCTTCAGCCGCTGGACCGCCGCAGCCAACCCCCGCTCATCGGCGTCGGCCACACCCACGATTTCGCAGCCCGGGATATCGAACCACACCGTGTCGATGCCGTGGCCGTAATTACCGCGGCCGGTGTGTCCAATCACCGCGATACGGTACTTGCGAAGCATCATCGTTTCTCCCTCCCGTAGAGGCATCAAGTTGAAAACCCACGTCACGAGCACGCGCTCACATGATTCGCACCTTTGCCGCCGCCCCCGGCACTTCGCGGACATATCGGGGAACGGCGTAGCCGGGCAAGCGGGTGGTCAGCTCGGCGATCAGTTGCCGACCCACCTCGACAGGTGTTTCGAAATGAGCCGCGCCCGCCACACGATCCAGTTGGTGTAAATAATACGGCAAGACGCGGCAGTCCAACAGCCGCTGTGACAAATCGGCCAGCACGTCCGCACGATCGTTGACGCCCCGTAGCAGCACGGCCTGGTTCAGCAACGGGATGCCTGCATCCGCCAACCGGCCGAGCGCGGTTTGCACCGCGCCGTCCAGTTCGCGAGGATGATTCGCATGCACGACCATGACCGGCGTCAACCGCGTGGCGCGAAGCCACCGGACCAGTTCCTCGGTGACCCGCTCGGGAATGACAATCGGCAGCCGTGTATGGATTCGCAGCCTCCGAAGATGAGGGATGCTTGCTAGCAGTTCGGCCAGGTTGGCCAAAGGCGAGTCCCCGATCGTCAAGGGGTCGCCGCCGCTAAGGATCACCTCTTCCAGGGACGAATCCTGCCGGATTTCCTCCACGGCTGCCGCCCAGCGAACGGGCATCCCAGGGCTGTCTTCGTACGGATATTGTCGTCGAAAGCAGTATCGGCAATGGACGGCACAAACGCCCGTCGTTATCATCAACGCCCGTCCGTGGTACTTGTGCAGCAGGCCGGCGGCTCGCCGAGCGGCCAAATCGCCCACGGGATCCGACGTAAAGCCTTGCGCTGCAAGTAGTTCGTCGTCCAACGGCAGCACTTGACGCAGCAGCGGATCGCGTGGGTTGCCCCGTTCCATGCGGGCGATATAGGAAAGAGGAGCAAAAACGGGGAAATCGCGGCTGGCTCGAATTGCGGCAGATTCGAACTCGGCCGGCAGTTGCAGCCGCTGACAAAGCTCGCCTGGATCGCGCACGGACGTCTGCAAGGCTTGTCGCCACGCAGCCAGCGGCGCCCTACCGGCGCGGACAGGATCGGAGGAAGACGTTAAAATAGTCATCGTTTTTGTGGCAACATCGTCTGTTTGTAGCAGCATCGTAACGGTTTCAATTACAGAATCGAAGTGGGGACTAGACCAGTGGGCGTTTACAAGACCAGCGATTTCCGCAAGGGGCTGAAGGTTCAGATCGACGGGGAACCTTATCTGATGATCGAAATGAACTTTGTCAAACCAGGCAAAGGCAACGCGATGTACAAGTGCCGGATGCGGAACTTGATCCGCGGCACGACACTGGAACGTACCTACAAGGGGGGCGATTCCTTGGAGTCTGCCGATGTAGAGGAGATCGAGGTCCAGTACCTGTACCGGCAGGGCGACACGTTCGTGTTCATGGACAACAAGAGCTACGAGCAATACGAATTGTCTGCCGAGCAGGTGGATGATGCCTGGAAGTACCTCAAGGAAGGCATGGCCTGCTCGATGGTGTTATACAACGGCAGTCCGATCACGATGTCACCGCCGAACCATGTCATGCTGAAGGTGGAGTACTGCGAGCCGGGCGTCAAGGGCGACACAGCGACCAACGTGACGAAGCCGGTCAAGGTGGAGACGGGCGCGGAGATCAATTGTCCGTCGTTCATCAACATCGGAAATGTGATCAAGGTCGACACGCGGACCGGCGACTACGTCGAACGCGTCAGCACCTGACGCGGTGACGACGATGCACGCAGACAACGCTGCGCCGGCCGACTTCCTACCTACGGCGTCGCCGGCCAACTTGGTGCTTCGCGCTCGGCTGTTGCGGCGCGTGCGCGAGTTCTTCGATGGCAGGGGCTTTCTGGAAGTCGAGACGCCGGTATTGTCTGCCGACACGGTGGTCGACCGGCACCTCGATCCGCTGGCGGTGATGCTGTTCGACGACCCGCGCGAGCCGTCGATCGGCCGTACCCTTTGGCTGCAGACGTCGCCGGAATTCGGTATGAAGCGGCTGTTGGCGGCCGGTGCCACAGCCATCTATCAGGTGGCTCGCGTGTTCCGCGGTGGTGAACGCGGCGCGTGGCACAATCCGGAGTTTACGATGGTCGAGTGGTATCGCGTGGGCGATGGGATGCAAGAGGGAATGCAGTTGCTTTCGGATTTGGCCGAACACGTACTTGGTTGGGGGGCGGCGGAGCAGTTCAGCTACCGTCAAGCGTTCCAAGCCTGCGTCGGTCTCGATCCGCTGCTGACGCCGATCCGTCGCTTGGAGGAAACAGCGCGACAGCGCGGCGTGGCCGCACCCGCGGGACTGGACAACGACCGCGACGCCTGGCTGGACTTGCTGTTGACCGAATGCGTTCAGCCGAACCTCGGCCGAGACCGTCCTGCGATCCTGTACGACTATCCGGCCAGCCAAGCAGCCTTGGCGCGAGTGCGGGACGAAGATCCGCCCGTGGCGGAACGTTTCGAGTTGTTCATCCGCGGCGTCGAACTGGCCAACGGTTACCACGAGCTGATCGATGCCGACGTGTTGCGCCAGCGGAACGCGACCGCCAACCGCCACCGCGCGGCCGACGGCAAGTACCGCGTGCCGGAAGACAGCCGCTTGCTGGCGGCGATGGACCGCGGCTTGCCGCCCTGCACCGGTGTCGCCCTCGGTTTTGATCGCCTCGTGATGCTCGCCGCCGGTGCGGCGGACATTGCTCAAGTCGTCGCGTTCCCCGTCGAACGAGCCTAGCCAGACAACTGACCCCTGACACCTGACACCTGACACCTGACACCTGACCCCTGACAACTGCCCTCTGCCCCCTGGAGCTTTCCCATGTCCGATTCCACAGCGATCAACAATCGCATTCCGCCGCGGCGGGTTCACGAAGTCGCCTCTGAATTGGGCCTCGATCCCGACGTCATCCTCCTGCACGGGCACTACATCGCGAAGATCCCCTTCGACGAACTGCAGCGACGCGCAGGTGATTCGGACGGCGATTTGGTGTTGGTCACCGCCATGAGTCCGACGCCGACCGGCGAAGGCAAGACGACGACCACGATCGGCTTGGGAGACGCGCTGCGGCAGATCGGCAAGCGGTCGACGATCTGTCTGCGCGAGCCATCGCTGGGGCCCTACTTCGGTATCAAGGGGGGTGGCACGGGCGCGGGGCGGGCCCAGGTGGTGCCGGCCGAGGACATCAACCTCCACTTTGTGGGCGACATGTATTCGGTCAGCAAAGCCAACAACCTGCTGGCCGCGATGGTAGACAACCACTTGCAACACGGCAACGAATTGGGGATCGATCCCCGCCGCATCGTGCTCCGCCGGGTGATCGACCTGAACGACCGGGCCTTGCGCGAGATCTTCGTCGGCCTGGGCGGCGTCAAGCACGGCATTCCGCGGCAGGACGGGTTCAACATCACACCGGCGTCCGAAGTCATGGCGATCCTGTGCCTGGCCGGCGACTTTGCCGACTTGGGCCGGCGATTGGCCAACATGGTGGTCGCTTTTACCTACCGCGGCAAACCGGTGTTCGCCCGCGACATCCAAGCCGAAGGCGCGATGCAGGTCCTGCTCCGCGACGCCATCAATCCGAATCTGGTCCAGACGATGGAGGGGACGCCCGCCTTTGTCCACGGCGGCCCGTTTGCCAATATCGCCCAGGGCACGAATACCGCAATCGCCACTCGAATGGCTCTGAAACTGTCGGAAATCGTCATCACCGAGGCCGGCTTCGGATCTGACTTGGGCGCCGAGAAGTTCTTCGACATCAAGTGCCGCACGGCGGGCCTGGAACCGAATGCAGTGATCATCGTGGCAACGGCCAAGTCAGTTCATTATCACGGCGGTTTCACGGACGACGGCGGACTGGGCAACCTGGCCAAGCACATCGAAAACGTCCGCCTATTCAATTTGGAACCGGTCGTCGCGCTGAACCGTTTCGCCGACGACAGCGACGCCGACTTGAACGAGATCATCGAGTTCTGTCGCACGCTGGGCGTCGAGGCGGTCGTCGCTTCGCATTTTGCAGACGGTGGCGCGGGCGCACTCGACTTGGCGCACGCCGTGCTCCGGTGCATCGAGAAGAACCGGGGCCGAAAACTGCGGTTCGCGTACCCGCTGGAGATGCCGCTGGTGGACAAGATCGCCAAAGTCGCCCGCGATCTGTATGGAGCCAAGGATGTGGATTACGAGCGGCGGGCAAAGGAAGATTTGAAGCTGCTCCAGGAATCCGGTTACGGCGAGTTGCCGATTTGCATCGCCAAGACGCCCAAATCGCTGTCCGACGACCCCCGACTGCTGGGCCGCCCCCGCGATTTCACGATGACGGTCAGCGAACTGCGGATCAGCGCCGGGGCCGGCTTCGTGGTCGTGATCTGCGGCGACATCATGACCATGCCGGGACTGCCCAAAGTTCCTGCGGCGGCCCGCATCAAAGTTGCCGCCGACGGAACCGCGACGGGGTTGAGCTGAGTCTCGCGGGGAAGCTGTCAAGTACCACCAGTCATCTTGGCAACGCGGAACCCCCAGGCGCTGGACCGTTCTTCGGGCGGGGCCGAAGTAATGATACGCGGCGCGGAATAGTCCCGCAGCGTGGTGCGCCACGAACCGCCACACAACACCCGCGACGAGCCTGAATCGGGACCCGTGGGATCTTCTGGGGAAGAGTTCGCGTAGCGGTCGTCCGCGTGCCAGTCGGCACACCATTCCCATACGTTCCCCCACATATCGAACAACCCAAACGCGTTGGGCCGCAACTGTCCCACCGGCTGCGTCCTGCCGGCCGAATTATTTGCCCACCAAGCGTACTGGCCAAGAATTCCCTCGTCGTCGCCGGATCTGTACTGCGTCGTCGTGCCGGCACGGCACGCATACTCCCACTCGGCTTCGGTGAGCAAGCGGTACACGGCCCCGGCCTTCTTCTCCTCGGCCAGTTCGCCCAAGCGGCGGCAGAAATCCACCGCCTCGGACCAACTTACGTGTTCCACCGGCCGGCTTGGGTTGCCCTTCAAGCGGCTCGGGTTCGTGCCCATCACCCGCTCGTACTCCGCCTGGGTTACCTCCCAGATGCCCGCATAATACGGCCGCGTAATCCTGACACGGTGCTTGGGGGCTTCGGAAGGCAATCGTTCGAGATCCCCTCCAGGCGACTTCTGCACCCTGGCTTTGGCCTCGTCCAATAATCGAACCGTCTCCTTCTCCGTCGCCTCCATGTCGAACTCGCCCGGCGGAATCAGCACGAACCGCATGCCGATTGTGTTCGTCCACAGCACGGGAACGTTCAAGTGCTTGGCCCAAGCGGCCTGATATTGTGTTGCGGCTTTCTCGTCGAACGGGGCAATCGCCAGCGGCGGGGACTTCTGCAGGGTTGCGGGCGGGCTCGATGCCGCCGGGATCTCGCGGCCCAGCTTCGAAATCGCGTCCAATCGCTGCTTGATCTTCATCCCGGCCAGTCCCCCGGCGACCGACGGAGCCGCTTGGCGATACCAAGATCCGGCGCGCAGCCGCAGCAGGTCCCGCTCGTCGCCCGGCCTGGTTTCGGCCGCGTCCCACCACGCGTCGCCGATCACGGTCTGCGCGTCGGCCGAAGCGGCGCCGCGCAGTTCCAGCAACGCCACGGACCGCAAGTCCGCGTCGCTGCCCAAAGCCAGCATCGGTACGCCCCGCTGCCAATCACCTTTGACCAAGCACAGATACCGGCCCGCCGTGAGGTTGGCGCCCGGCTGGGCGGGATCGTCCTCCATGACGGCCAGCGCCTCGCGGTACGTTTGGAATTCCTTCTGCATGCGTCTCAGTTCCGGCAACCGTCCCGACAGGTCTGCGGCGAGCTTGAATTCCCGGGCCTTCTGAGCGGCCTCGCGTGCCGCTTCGCACACGCGGATGGCCAATTCGTGTTCGTCCGCTTGCGACAGCTGCGCAAGCACGCTCGGGGCCGCTTCCGCTACCGCTTTGCGCTGCCCCGACATCGTAGCTTGTTGGGCCGCGGCCAGAAACGTTTCCGCCGTCAAAGTTGCCGCCGCTACCTCAAACCGCTGGACGAGTTCTTTGACCGCCGCCAGGGCCGTCGGCGCATCGCCCGCGCCAAGCGCAACGTCCCGCGCGATCCGCAACAGCACGAACTGATCCGCAGACCCGTTCTGGACCTTCAGCGCGGCCTCAATCATCTCCGCGGCCAGGGCCGTCTTGTCGGCCGCCGTCTTGGCCAGCGCAAAGCGACCCCCGTAAATCTCGCCCGCCATCCGCTTGGCCGTCTGCTCCGCCGCCTCCTCCGGAGCGGGCGATCTTTCCTGCGCCATCAATTCGCCGCCCACGGCGAGGTATGTCAGCGTCAGAAACACTTGCGCGAGGAATCGGGCTCGGTGGCCGCTGAATGACATGGTAGGTCCCAGCCATTCGTCGTACGGATTGATGGTTTTCGTTTGCATCTGGCCAGCCTCCACCCGGTTTGTCCGATCCAGCGTATCATACCGGCCGCGAACGTGCGTGTCGAGCAACACTGTCGCCGCCGCGGCGCCGGCTGCGGACGTTGAGAGCGGGGTTACCTGTCCGTTCCCTTCTGGCCTCTCTAGCGACCCGAACGACTTCGCGGGGCCTTGATGAGCGGTTCCGCTTGCTGGCCGAACTGGAACAGGGATTGGATGTATCACCAATCAATTCGGCAGCCGGTTCGTCGAACTGTTCGAGCAGGCGTTCAGCCGCTTGCAGGGCCGTTGCCGCGTCGCCGGTCGCCGCCGCCGCGTCGCGCGCGATCTTCAGCAGAACATACTGGTCCGCCGAACCGGCCTGGACGTTGCCCGCCGCGTCCATCATGTCGGTCGCCAGGGCTGTTTTCTCGGCGGTCGTCGTGGCCTACTTGAAACGATCCGCAAACAGCTCGCCCGCCGCCTTCTTGGCCGTTTGCTGAGCCGCCGCGTCCGAGATGGGCGTCTTCGGCTGGGCCGCCAATTCGCCTGCCGTGGCGATACCCGTCGCCACGATCACAATTTGCACAAGGATATCGTGTCGGCTAAATGGCATAGCTGGGCTCCTTGACCCGTTCCAACCCAAGCTGACGGTAGCGGTTCGGTGGTGGTCGTTGGGCGGAATCCCGGCCATTCGTAGAACGGTAAGTTATTTGGTGCCGCTTGCCTTCCGAGCTTGCCGGGCCGCGAACTGCTTCACTCGGCGGGATCGTCGCTTGGACCCAACCAGTTCTGCAGATCAGCCAGCGACCGAAAATCGAGCAAGGCCTCGCTCAATTCCTCGATCTGTTGAAACGGCAGGCTGCGAATGCGATTCGTGACGTCCTCCGGCAGACATCCACAAACCTTGGCAAGCTGCCGCAGCAAAAGGCTGACACCACCTCGCGCTTCCCCGCGAGCTTCGGCAATTCGCTCCACGGATGTTACGTACGGCATATTCAAGTTCTCCTCAAACTCGCGAAGTTCCTGTTCAAATCGCTGACTCAAGGCGTCCGTGAGATGCATCATCCAGTCGATCAGACGGAAGATCTCCCGCAATTCCTCCGCATTATAGCCCAATTCGTACAGTTTTCGAACCAGTCGCGATTTGGCTCGGTATCGGCCTTCCGGATCGCTGGCAGTCCGCAGGGCCTCGATTTGGGCTCGAGCGATCTGCACGGGCAGCGAGTGATCGTCGCGCCAATCGGTCTCCAAGCGATCCATCAGCTTGCAAGTCGGAAACCGCAGGCGGCTCTCGAAATCCGCGACCTGGAACAGATCTTCGCCGGGACGCCAATCCTCACGCAAGTCGGCCAGCACGACCAACGTAATCACCCGCTGGTCGTGAACCCAGAACAGGCCGCTGTGGTATCGCGCCACACGGCGCTCGAAGCCAGCTTCCGGCGAACTCTGGACTTCCGCATGCAACAAAACCCATTGCTCGGCACCCGACAGCAGCCGCACCTGGACCAACACGTCCACCGGCCGGTTGCGCCGGTTAGCTTTTCCCATCACTTGGCTGAGTTCCTTGTCGCATAACTTCGGCTCGACACTCCAATCGATGGCGGCGTACACGTCCGGAAAGTACTGCTTCAGCAGTTCCCGCAGATGCGTCCGCAAAGCCTCTTTCCAGGCCCCATCGTAATCACTGTCCTGCTCGCGTTTCTTTCTCTTGGCCATGACTCGACATCTCATTTTTTGATTCGTGGGCGTCACGGGGCGAGTTGCCTTCAACCGGTCAACATACCCCGACCAGCCGCGACGGACAAGTCACGGAAACGAGGAGCTTCGGCCACGCTTCGTCGGGCACCGCATCTTGCCGGCGCAGCCGTCCTCGCGCAGTCTTTCAACTGGCACGACCACAGATCCGTTCCAAGAGCTGACAACTCTTGACTCTCGTCACGATGCGGGGCAATCTCTCGCTGCAGAATGGTGTCAAGTGTCAGAGTTGACCCCATCCCTTGCGCCGCAGGCAAACGACGAAGGCTGGCTCAAAAGGCGATTCGCCCCGCCGATATGTCCCGGCCAAGTTCCGTCGGAACGTTGGTGATCGATCAGCCATTGATAAGCAGCGCGGCGGTAGGCAGCCGCTTTTGGACATTGCAGAGGGAACGTCCGGGCATATCGCGGCGAAGCGGGCAGAGCGACCTCCAGGGGTACTTGTTGGCCATTGCGCGCGACGGTCATTTTCAACTTGGGGTGCGGCCGGGAACACGCTTCATCCAACGCCGTGGCCAATGCGGTTTGCGGCCCCATCAACTCCGCGTCGAGGTCACTGGAGTAAGGCGGCATGGCCTTGCCTTCGATGGCCACGATGGCGTCGCCCACCCGCAAGCCGGCTCGCTGGCCGGGACCGTCGGGCCCCACGTCCATCACGGTGATGGCCGTCGCCCCGTGCTGCAGACGCCCGGTAGCCGACAGCACCCCGAGCGGGAAATCTTGCACTTCGCCGTCCTTGCTGTTCCGCAGTTTGGGGGCGTAGTACGGAAAGGGCGACTGGGCAAGTGTGGAACTGCCGGCAAGGAGTGCGAGCGGGATTGTGACGCTCAGGTATCGACGCATGCTTGCCCCTTGATTGTTTGCCGACCGACGGCCTGCGCCGCCTCGCCGGGCGCCGCCAATCGGGCCTCGCCCGTCCTGCGAGTCTCCCTGCCCAATCACCAACTACTCTCCCACCAACTGCGCAGCTAGCGCGGCTTCGGCACGGGTAGCTTCCACAGGTGGATCTTGCCATCGCCGCCGATGAAGACGGCGAAACGCGGGTCGGGCAGGAAGGCCACACCGCGGGCCTCACCCTCCAGCTTCCAAGCGCCCACGAGATTGCCTCTATTCAGGTTCCAAAGGCGCACTGCGCCGTCCTTGGCCGAGCTTGCGAGCCAGATGCCATCGGTCGAGACGCTCACGCCTGTCACTTCGGCCTGATTGCCCTCGAACCGGCGGATCGGCGTGCCGGTCGTCAAGTCCCACTCGTACACTATCTTATCCGAGCCCCCAGACAAGATTCTTCTTCCGTCGGGGCAGAAAGCGGCGCAACTCAACTCCGCGGGTTGGCCCTTGAACGAGCGCACAATTTTGCCGGTGCCGGCCTCGTAGAGGCAAAGACCGCCCTGCAGGAACCCGGCGAGCACGTATTGTCCGTCGGGAGAGAGGCACAGCGCGCGCACGTTCCCGCTAGACGATGGCAGGCTCGCCAGGGACCGTCGAGCCTCTATCCCCCATATTTGCAGCGGATTGACTTTTTCCGTGGCGACGATGATGTTCCGCGTGTCGGTTGCAAAGGCCACTCGGGTCGCCCAGCTTCCCGTGGGACCGATCGTGCCAATCGGTTCAAGAGTGTTCAGGTTTAGCACATGGGCGTGGGTGTCCTCGCACGCGCAGGCGGCGAGCTTGCCGTCGCGCGAGATGGCGACGCCGAATATTCTTCCGTCGATCTTGCGGCGAGCTAGTTCCTTGCCCGTCCCGATTTCCCACACTGCCGCGTGGCCGTCCTCACACCCGCCCAGAAGGACGTCGCCTGCGGGCGCGAGCGCGATGGCATTGACCTTGGACATGTCTGGTCCGAACCGCCTCACTTCACCGACGGGCAAGGAGTCGGCGCTCAGAACGACTTCGGAGCGCGAACCCGCCAGGGGCCGCAGCCTCTGGCCCAGAACAGCGATTTCCTTCAGCCGCTGTTTGACTTTCAGCCCGGCCAGACCGCCCGCCAGCTGTGGTTCGGCCTGCCGATACCAGAAGCCCGCGCGCAGCCGTAGCGTGTCCCGCTCCTCGCCCTGCCTGGTTTCCGCCAAATCCCACCAGGCATCGCCGATCACGGCCTGCTCGTCGGCCGAATTAGCCCCGCGCAGATCCTTGATCGCGGCCGCCCTCAATGCCTCGTCGCTTCCCAAAGCCAACATCGGCACGCCGCGATCCCAATTGCCCTTGACGAAGCACAGATGCCAACCGGCAGCCAGGTTGGCCGCCGGATCCGTGGGCTTGGCGTCCAGCACGCTCAACGCCTTGCGGTACTCCTCCGACAGCAGTTGTTGACGGTTGATTTCTTCGATCCGGGCCGTCAACTCCTTGGCCAGCGGGTACAACTTGGCCCTCTGAGCCGACGATCTTGCCGCTTCGCACAAACGGAGTGCCGTCTCGTATTGGTCGGCATCCGCCAACTTCCCTGCAAACGTCAGGGCCGCTTCCGCAACCGCTTTGTGTTGGGCGGAAGCGGAGGCTTGCCGAGCCGCCGTCAGCAGCGTTTCGCCGATCAGTTCGGCGGCTGGCTCGTCGAACTGTCCGAGCAGCCGTTCGACCGCTTGCAGCGCCGTTGCCGCATCCCCCGTCCCGGCCGCCACGTCGCGGGCGATCTTGAGCAGCACATACTGGTCCGCCGAACCGGCCTGGACCTTGCTCGCCGCATCCATCATGTCGGTCGCCAGGGCTGTTTTCTCCGCGGTCGTCTTGGCTTGCTTGAAACGATCCGCAAACAGCTCGCCTGCCGCCTTCTTGGCCGTTTGCTGAGCCGCCGCGTCGGGGACGGGCGTCTTGGGCCGAGCGGCGGATTCGTCCATCGCGGCGAGGCATGACGCAATCAGAAAGACCGGGACGAGAAGAACGTGTCGGCTAAATGGCATGGACGGCCTCCTTGGGATTGGCTCGTGCGGGCCTTGTCTTGGCTTACGCTTCTTGATATTACGCGTTTTTCGCCATACGCTTGGTTTCTATAACTGCTGACATGGCGGGTGCTTGTGACCATCAACCGGCATGGTACTTGGTCAACCGGGAACGAATTCACGGCGCGATCGTCCGGGCCACGCGGAAGCCGCGGTAGCTGTTGCGGTCGCCAGGGGCTCGCCCGCCGCGGTACGACGCCCGACAGTAGAACGTACGGTCATCGTTCCACCCGCCGCCTCGGCACACTCGTTGTTGACCAGCTGCGGGGCCCGATGGATTCTCTGGCGGCGACAGCCCGTAGTAATTGTTGGCGTACCAATCCTGGCACCATTCCCACACGTTGCCATGCATATCGTACAGGCCCCAGGCATTCGGCCGCAGGCGGCCGACCGGCTGGGGCCGTCCCGGCGATGTTCGTCCCCACCAAACGGACATGGTGAGGACTTCCGGGCTGTCCCCAAGGTTGTAACGAGTCGTCGTGCCCGCTCGGCAGGCGTATTCCCATTCAGCCTCCGTCGGCAGACGATACGCCGTACCGGTCGCGCGCTCCTGCGCCAGTTCACCGAGCTTGCGACAGAACGCTGATGCCTCGTCCCAATTGACACCTTCTACGGGACAATTTGGGTTCCCTTTGAAGTTGCTTGGATTGCTGCCCGTCACTCGCTCGTATTCCGCCTGCGTTAACTCGCAAGACCCCAGGTAAAACGGCTTCGTGATCTTAACGCGATGCCCGGGGGCTTCGCGTGGCAGGCTGTCGAGATACCAGTGTGGCGCCTTGTCGCGCTTAGCCTCGTCTAACAGTCGGGCGACCTCCTCGGCGGTCGATCCCATGTCAAATTCGCCCGGCGGGATCAGCACGAAACGTATCCCGATCGAGTTCG
>Ga0351940_1006_pt2 | contig 95376 bp, 100 predicted proteins | sample TotcelHT113001N8_FD_205819 | JGI IMG/M metagenome (GOLD analysis project Ga0351940, IMG submission 205819) | Enriched cells from coal bed in the Powder River Basin, Montana, United States - Total cells T11 rep2 HSBNCT.T11.300.1.N8 ... | reverse complement strand
GGACATATCCGCTTCCCTAAATCCCCATTTTCTTCTTGACCTTTGAAACACGAGGCATAAACTGGTTATTAATGTTTTATATCATATCCTATATTGATCGGGAGACCATTATGAAAAAGTTTCTATTTGTTTTTGGCGTCATCATGGCATCAGCTGCTGGCATTGCTTGCGCAGACACCACCAAAGTACGCACAGAGCTCGAGCAGGCAAGAGTAGAACATAAAAACTGCGATGATATTAAAGCAATCATCAAGGCAGCCGTTGCTCGTGGTGATATCAATCTCACCGAAGCAGACCAATTGATCGCAGAATTCTGCGCACAGTAAAAAACGGATTTGAGGCTGGCGTCTTGGAATAACCGAAACGCCAGCCTTTTCCTATTCGGCGCATAAGAGCCTCTTCGAGCCCCAACCTCTACCAATCACCTAAACACCACACAGCCCTACACACGAACACCCTCTCACAAACAATTCCCCAAGTATACGCCTCCACCACACCCTAAAGAGACTTGACTCAGCAGCACCAAATCGCGCACTCTCGACATTTTTCCCACTTTTGATATGCTTTGATAATCAGAAAGAAATTCATGGAGGCTGGTATTTTGGTATTAATGCAACAAATGCACAAGATTTGCACAAAAGGACCCTTGCACTGTATTCTTGCACTAGTCCTGCCCATGCTAATCAGTTGGCCCCTATACGGCATCGCTGATGCAGCAGACGTTTTCAGGCAGGAACAAATCTCAACGCAAGTTGCCTTTGCTACAGCGGTACTGAAGTGCCAGAAGAAAAAAAACGTTCTCCGCGCTCAGGCTTTTACGCGCCTCTGGTCAACCACCCGCATCGTTCTTACGGTTGGATGTCTTGCTCTGGGAGCAATTGCGGCAAAAAAATTGTATGACGCTTATGGGATCATTCAGCAATGCAAAGCACTCCCCTCAAAAGAGGAACAGGTCAATTTTATGCGCCAGCACCGCTGGACATTTGGATTCTTGATGCCCCTGGATTCACTTGCAGACACCTGGAAGGCCTACTGGTCAGGAACCCCCACCGACAAATACAAAGCTGCCGTTGCCGGCTATGCCCATGCGTGTCTGATCAATGACACGCCCCCTGCCTGGCACGAGCGCGAGGCCGTGCGCATGTGGGATATAGGCGCGTGGGATTACTGCAAATCATGGGCATCAAGCGCACTCGCATATCTTCCCTCCTTTAGCACCGGCGCCACTACGCCCACTTCAAGCCCATCTGTCTGGGAACGCTGCAAATCATTAACATCATCCCTCCTCTCATACGTACGCCTTCCCTACTGGGGCAGCAGCACTCCGGCTCCCCGACCCTGCCCATCGGCACTAAACAAGATCCCTTTGTAATATTTTCAGGGCACAAGAAAAAATTCTTCGCACAAAACCATTGCTTTTTATTTAATAAATTTACTATCATGAAATATTGAGAATAGAAGAGATTAGGAAAGCCAAGGGGATTCCCCATGAACCATGCATACAAAGCATACAAAACCTTATGGTTTGTGCTCGCCATCAGCGCTAGCACATGCTTGGGCTCCAATGTCACCGTTGCCCGCACCCCAGAAGAATTGCTAGCAATCCAAAACCAAGAAGATTTCTTTGTAAGCGCAATTAAATCGCTCACATCCGGCAGCTTCACCGATACATTCATGCGTCAAAGCAAACAGTTTGAGCACAAAATAAACCTACTAGTACGCGAATTGACGCCGCCGGTAGAAGACGTCAAACTGGAGGACAAATTGTCTCCCGTTGCTATGCTTGTGCTATGGCACTGGTTGCGCGGGCAAAACGCAAAAAACGCAAAAAAAGATACATCAGGAGTGTAGCAAAATGGACTATTTATATGCCCCGTGGCGCGGCACCTACGCCACACAACTAACAGACAAAAAGAAACAGCCCCACGCTCAGCATGAAAGTATATTTACCGTACAGTTTGCTGATGGCAAAAGCGATCAAGAACATCTGATCCTCACGCGCCTGGCGCATGTAATCATCCTGCTCAACCTCTACCCCTACAACCCCGGCCATATTTTGGTTGTTCCGGTACGAAAAGTTGCACGACTAGATGAGCTCACACGCACCGAGCGGGCCGAACTCATGGAAGCAATTGCAGCAAGCGCTGCACTATTAGAAAAAATATTGGGCAATCCCGGCACAAATGTCGGATTTAATTTGGGTGATTGGTCGTCGGGAGGAAGCATCCCGGACCATCTCCATGCCCATGTGATACCACGCTGGCGTGGTGACACCGGTTTTTTACCCCTGCTTGCGCAAGTCAAGCCATTATCAGAGGACTTGCGGGAAGTTTATGAAAAATTACGAGAGCCATTCAAACAATTGGAGATACTCTCGCAAAACAACACATAAAATGTTGACGCGTCGTCTTGTTTCTCCGTACAGTACCCATGGGTACCATGGTATAACCACACGAGAAACTGGAGTCGCATATGAAGCTGGCATACAAATTATACATCCTTTCGGGGATGGTTTGGACACTCTGCGGAGCGCCTGTTGCTAATGAAAGCAGACAGGTGACCGCACGGGGTGAACCTGAATTTTTAGGCGATCTTGGGGATGAGCTCCTCGTCGATCGCCTAATACAATTTGAGGGGATTTTAAGCACCTTGGCACCCGTATCCGTCCCGGGCGTGTTGTTATCACTCTCCGACGATGAAGTAAAATCACTCCGCACGAAACAAAAAATCAGGGTCGACTTTATGCGCCCCCTGGGCAAGAAAAAAGGCAACGTTGCGCTTGCCGGGTTTGAAAATTACCTGGAAAAGCTCACGCAACAAAAAAGCCCCTCCGAAGATGATCAATCAAAACTCCATGCAGCGATCGGTTTTTTACAACGCACCGTCTCTGTTCCCCCCGAAATCCACAAAAAAATGTCCCCACAACTCGACAAACTCCTTGCCGGCGGCACCGCAGAATTTGCCGCTCTGGAGGAAATAGCAGCCTTTGCCCGCCAGCATTACCCAGCACTCTATGCCCAAGAAAAAGAGAAACTTGAGCAACTGAGTACTGACATACAACGACGAAAAACGGCCAAGCAGGCCCCAAAAAAAATATCGGAGAAACAGCCAGAAAAAATACGGCAACCACGCACGGTTAAGTTTGTAAAGACAGGACAAAAACCACCTAAAGAACCATTTAAAGCCCCTATTAGAGCTAAAGAAAGAAAAAAGCCATCTAAAAAACCATCGGTTGTTCCACCAATCAAGCCATCCGTTCCAGAAAAACCGACCCCACCGCCAGCGATTCCTGGAGCAATCCCAGAAACGCCAAGCACCACGCCCCCAATCCCGAGCGTAGCACCAGTAGCGCCGAGCCCCGCTCCAGCATTGCCGGGAGCACCAAAAACACCTGCAGTCCCGGTTGTCATACCGGCACCACCAGCAGCCGCCCCAACAATCCCTGCACCTACACCTGCGCCACCTATTCCTGCGCCGGCACCAGTAGTGCCGGTAGCAATCCAAATACCTGCAACACCGGTTGTTGTACCGGCAGTCCCAGTACCTACACCAGCCACTACTGCGACAGCGGCAGGAACTCCGGCTGATAAAGTAGCAGCTGCAAGGGCAGAAGGATTGTTTGTGGGCATGTCAGACGCAGACCTGATAAACCTGGCTTCATCGAGTAATTGGGACACACTCCGCGCAACCGAGAAAGACAAGACAACAAAGGCTGCTGCTGATAAAACCACCGCAGATTTTGCAAAACTTATCTCCGCAGCAGCAGAAAAGGCTTTTGCTGATAAAGCCGCTACAGATAAAGCCGCTGCAGATAAGAAAGCTGCCACAGACCAGCAGGCGCCCGCAGCCACTGAACAACCCCCCGTGCCACCAACACCACAAATCATAACCCCAACTGGCAAGAGCATGGCAACCCAAAAAGGCACCCAGCAGGCAACAGCAGAGCTACTTACACAACAACGCGCAGACCAACAAAGAGTGCCCCGAAAACGCGGGCAATAACAGATAAAACCGCACAAAATAGCAACGGTTTGGAAAAAATTAATCCAAACTGTTGCTATTTTATTATTAAAACTAATAAAATAATAGTAGGCCAAATGGTGGCTGGAAGAATACATCCAAAAGGGAAACACTGGGCTAATGAGCCGTACATTATGGAGGAAAGATCATGAAAAAATTAGTACTTGTCGCAGCCGCGTTGCTGATCGCAGCAGGAGCCTGTAGGGCAGTCATCGATCCAGTTGCAATAAACATATCAGAGCTGGTTGCTAAGGGGAAGATTTCTATGGCCCTGGCAAAGGTAGAGAACGACACACTATTTAACCAGGCGTTGGCGATGATTCTCAACGCTATAGGGCAGAACAAGCGGACATACAATAACGTAAAGATTGAAACGGTCAAAGCCCGTACCGCCGAATTTATTACTAAGTGGGCACAACAAAAACGGCTCGGCCGGTCTGAGCTAACCATCCGCCTAAGCAAAAATCTCCCAGCAGAATGGAAATATCAACCGGTTCAATCGTGGTGGGGGTCGTTCACTTTTTAACAGAGATGAAAACAAAAAACCGATCGAGTGGGACCTGCTATTGCTGGCAGGTCCCACTCGATTTTTACGCTAAAAATGGGCACCACGTAGCCCAGCGGCCTCAGGCACTCGCAAATAATTTCTAAGAAAAATCACGCTCTTGTTTTCTATAGCCCTGAGCCACCCACCAAACGCGAAAACTACACAAAAAAAGCATAAAAATAGTCATACGCGCACCGGCGTAGTACACTTATGACATGATTACAATATTTCTTGGTTTCGCCTTGTTCGCAAGTGCGTTTACCGTCAACAAACTTATTCTTGGCCACCTTTCACCGGTCTTTTTTGTCGGGCTACGCACCCTGCCCGCCGGGTTAATCATCATGGTCACGCATGCGTGGCGCACGCGCAAACCGCAGCTCTGTACCCTCCGGAAAGATTGGCTCTTCTTGCTATTAATTGGAGCCCTGACGACGTTTCTTCCCTCAGTCCTCAAAAACTATGGCTTAAAATATTTAGTTTCATCAAAATCGGCCCTCTTGGGGAGCCTAGACCCGTTTGTCACGGCCATTTACGCCTATTTTCTCTGGAAAGAAAAACTTCGCCTACGCCAAATAGTTGGCATGTTTATTGGCTTTTCTGGCGTTGCCGTCTTAATTTACTCTACCTCTGCGCTGGAAGAGACCCTCGGGGTCTTTATGGGTATTTTTTCATGGCCCGAACTTGCGGCCCTTGCCTCAATGGTCATCAGCCGTTTTGGCTGGATTTTGGCCCAAGGCTTGCTGAAAAGCGAACGGTACCAGCCCTCTGAAATTAACGGGATTATCATGGTCACCGGCGGCACCATGGCATTTATTACTTCGTTTTTTTGGAACCAATGTGATTTTTGCGCCATTCCCCTCACGTGGGGCTTTTTGGGGCTCTATACCTACTCGGTCGTCATGGGAAATATCCTAGGCTATACCATCTACACCTATCTGCTCAAACACTACAATATGACCCTGATTTCGCTCTGTGGCCTATCTGTACCACTTTTTACTCACCTCTTTGGGCCGATAATTGGCGAACCGCTATCGCTTAATTTCTTTATTTCACTAGCACTGGTAACACTGGGTATGACGCTCTTCATGGTCGATCCACGAAAACTTCCCGCCCATTTTTTTGCGTATCGAGAAGCACGACGGCAAAGAAAATAGCCAAGACGCAAGCACCAAATGCTTAAGTCTCGACTATCTCTACTTTGAGCGCTATGAAACAGCGCCCAAAACTCTGGTTTAAAATTACTTGAGGTCTGACGACGGCGCTTTGCCACCTTCCTGTGTTACCAACAACGACCTCAACATCCACGCACTCTTATCGTGCTGGATAATGAGCTCTTCAAGCATATTGGCCGTAGCCCCATCGCCCAGCTTCTGCAGTTCGACAACATCAGCACGCAGGTTCTTGGCAATCATCTCATGATCCTGCAATAGGTCTTTGATCATCTGCGTATCACGTACCTGCTTCCCGGGCGCCTCAACAAGACGTGCCAGTTTCAAAAACTCCGCCATGCTACCCGCAGGCGTACCTTCAAGCGCACGAATCCGCTCGGCCACAAGATCAACCGTCTTGAATGCCTGTTCGTATTGCGTACCAAAGAGACTATGCAATGGCCCAAAGAACGGGCCAGTCACGTTCCAATGGTAATTTAACAGCTTGGTGAGCAACACGTACTCATCAGCAAGTTCTCTTCCCAAGAGCTGTACACCCGCCGCGCGGGCATCCTGCCCCAATAAAACGGCAACAGGCTCAACGGCTTCCGGATTATCCTGTTCAGTACCAACAGCAGGCGCAGCCGCTACCGATTTGGCACCAACTTGGGCACACACAGGCCCAATGCACATAAGCAACGCAATCGTCAATAAGGTTATTTTGGTATCCATAGCAAGATCCCTCCCTATAAAAATAAATTTCCCAAGCCAAGCGTTCCCGACACCTAGATCGCGAATCCGGCTTTTATATATTACTGTCTGTCTATATTAAGACTAACATATACATGTAATTATTTTCAAGAATTTACCCGCTTTTCTTCTATTGCCGCTACTGGAGCCACCAACACAAGCAACAAGCACTTCGCGTTTAGGCTAGAAACCGCGACCAGCCTCCATCCTCTTCGTTCTTGGAGCTCTGTTTTTCGGGCTGTTGGTAGCCATTTACCACGCCTTCCCGCAAATCTCTAAAATATAATGGCCTGATTTTATCTACATATTGCGTAAGCGCCGCACGTAGGTTCTTTCTGCCACCAAAATAGGCCTGCCAAAATAGCGATTTTCCGTCACAATCAAACTGATCGATATCAACAGTCTTTTGCACCTCAAAAAGCCGCTTAATAATAGCCCTATTATTGGTGTATGCCAGGGGAGGGCGGCCGAAGTTATCCAGCGCCCCTGCAATGGAATAGGCCCCTATGGCCTGTGCGGTATCCAAAAAATACCCCACTACGGTTTCTAGATCAGAACGCACGGCCCAGTGAATCGGGGCGAACCCGCCCGATTGTTCCCCATAAAAATCATTCACTACGCCGCCCAGCATAGAAGCTACCTGCAGCTGATCGTTTTTGACCGGCTCAACAATGTCCTGAATCATATGCAGGCGTACATTCTGCGCATAGAGGGTCTGCATCGCTCGACAAAGTGCCATGGCACGCGCATATGAACCAAATGGCCAGAGCCCTAAAGTTTTACAATTTTGCTGATCATTAAAGCGCACCGCCTCCAAAAGCCGTAGATACGCATGATACTCGGGCGTCTGAAGATGCGCAAGCAAGAGCAGGTCTAGCAGGGACCGATATGGCCTTTCTCGGCACCTATACAAATAATAGATATAATAATTTTTTCGCGCAAAAGCCTCATGTAACTTATGCTGAGCCACCATCTTATAAATCTTCTCAATCTTATCCACAGCAGCACCTGCAAGCCTAGGTTCTTGTAAGACAGCGTCAAGCAGGGGCAAGACAGACTGCACAACTTTCTGCGGGGATGATACTGCCTTCCGATCAAGAATGGTCCCCGTCTGCATAGTCACCTTAAATTCCTTCGGTTCGCCCCCAACCCAGTCACTGAGCTCCTTATTTGAATCCAAGAAAAAATATCCCGCCCGGCGACTACAGGAAAAGTTGTCACGCTTGGTTGGCAACCGCTCACGCAAAGCACCATCCTTAAAAACCAACACCTTTTTATATTTATTTTCAGGTTTATATTTATTTTCAGGCTTTTTATGATTCATAGCGCTCACAGACCCAAAACATAGCAGCAAAAAAAAACATCCCCTACCCAAAAAATTCATTAATCCCCCCCGGAGCGCTCGGCGTTTCTCGGCACCAGCGCTTGCATATATGACCCTTCGCCCCTATTTAATAGCAATATATCTAAATAGGGTTTAAAAAATATATAGATATAGTGAATTTTCTACAAAAGGGGCACCGAGCGCTGGCGCTCTAGACCTGCCCGCTGTCGCGGGTAATTACACCATCAACAAGCTCTATAGTGCGTCCGGTCTGCTGGGCGAGGTCCCGGTCGTGGGTGACAATAATAAACGTTATGCCGTGCTCAGCGTTCAGGTTTTTAAAGAGTTCAAATATTTGGGTGCCGGTTTTGGAATCAAGATTACCGGTCGGTTCGTCTGCCAAAATAAGCATAGGCCGGTTAATCAAGGACCGGGCAATTGCCACCCGCTGTTTCTGGCCGCCTGAAAGTTGATTAGGATAATAGTTCAGGCGATCTTCTAAACCAACTATAGTCAGCTGCTCCCGCGCTTTTTCAAGCGCAACCCGTTCTGACGAACCGGCATACAACTGGGGCAATGCTACGTTATCAAGGGCCGTCAGATCTTCCAATAGATTAAACGTCTGAAAGACAAAGCCTATTTTTTCGTTTCGTATACCAGCAAGCGTATCAGGATCCGCACGAACAACATTAAAACCATCAAACAGATAGGTTCCACTGGTTGGGGTATCGAGACAACCCAAAATATTCATCAAAGTTGTCTTGCCCGAACCTGACTTGCCAACAATAGCAACAAATTCACCCGCCCCAATCGTCAGGGATACCTCGTGCAGCACAGCCAGATGAGCGGCATCAGAATTATTAAAAACGCGCGTAATTTTTTCGGTGGTTATCAGCTGTTTCATGGGACACACTACAAGTTATAGAGCGCGTCAACAGGATCAAGGCGTGACGCCTTGCGAGCAGGATAGTAGCCAAAAAACATCCCCAATAGCAGCGTTATCAAGAGCGACATAACCAGAGGCGGAATCTCAATAACACTTGGCAAATTCGTCAGCAACCCCACACCATAGCACGCAAGCATCCCCATAATAATCCCCAAAATTCCCCCGAAGAGACACAGCACTATCGCTTCGATCAGAAATTGGGTCTCTATAGTGCTTTGGGTGGCACCCAGCGCCAATCGAATACCAATTTCACGGGTCCGCTCATGAACAGAGACTAACATGATATTCATGATACCAATACCCCCAACCAACAGCGAGATAGACGCTGCTAAAAGCCCAAAGAGCTGGATAATCGCCGAGGCCGTCTCAGCCGACTTGGCAATCGATTGCTGATCAAAAATCGTAAAATCGTCTTCTTCATCTTCTTTGATTGCATGCGTTTGGCGCAGAGCACGCGTAATTTTGCGCAGGCCCTCGCCGGGCATCTCTTCGTGCCCAAGTTTAATGGCGATAAAATCAAGATCAAACTTGGTCTTATCAGGCTTTAAAAAATATTTCCGGGCAACCGTATAGGGCATGTACGCACGCTTATTGGGATCTTCAGTCCCCCAATAATTGTCTTCGCGCGCCAAAATACCGATAACCGTAAAGGGTACATTGTTGATGTGGAGCACTTTATTAAGGGGCTCAGCGCCCTTAAAGAGATTTTTCGCCATCTCTGAGCCCACCACAATCACATTGCTCCGGTGCTGGACATCAAAATCGGTAAAAAAGCGCCCCCGAGCAACTGCCTGCCCCCGAATGGTTAGTATGGACACATCGCCCCCCCAACTTCGATCTTTGGTCGAATTGGTCCCGTACGTAATGGTCTCCATGACTTCGTTGCCGGGTGAAATATACTCAATTGCAGCAACCTGCTCTTTGAGTGCGTAGAGATCCTCCCAGGTTAATTTGGGCGGCTTGGGCAACGTAGAGCGAACGCGCCCACGCTCGATAATATTCCCCGGGATTATATAGAGCGAATTTTCTCCCAACGACATAATTTGCGCCTTAACACGCATTTCTGCACCACGACCAATCGAAAACGTCACAATAATGGCCATAATCCCAATGGTGATCCCAAGCACGGTTAACACCGAACGGACAGCATGGCGCCGGATCATGCCAAAGGACGTGCGAACGATAATAGTAAAGTTCATCGCAACCCCCCACCAAACATTTTTTTGAAGAATTTATCCATAGCGTTTTCTTCAATGGTATCGTCAACCACTTTGTCTTGCTCAGTGATTCCCTCAAGCACCTCAAAAAACGCATTGTCGGTTATACCAACGGTGATCGGACATTCAACAAAGCTTTTATCCCGCTCAACCCAGACAACCTTATGATTGCCGTGCTTTTGCATTTCCAGACGCTGCTGCGAATCGAGCGGCTTGTATTCGTAGCCCAGGATCTGCGCAACCTGTTTCATTGTCTTTGGACTAATTGAACACTGTTGGCCAGACACCACCAGAACATTCTCTTTTTCAGCTACAACAATTTCAGCATCGATAGTCATACCGGGCTTAAAGAGTAGCTTGCTGTTATTTATTGGCACCGTTGCCAGATAATTAACCGTACCACTCTTACCCAAGGGGTTATTACTCACGTCAGAGATATTTCCCGAAAATATTTGCCCCAAATACGTATCACAGGTCAGCTGAACCAGCATGCCCTTTTTGATAAAACTGACATTGCTTTCATCTATCTCAAGCTTCGCTTCCATCTTGCGAATATCTTTGGCAAGGGTGTAAATAACCGTCGCCTGGGCAAGCGTCGTTACCCCTTCCCCTTCGGTACCATTCTTCCCAACAACAATACCCGCCTCGGGAGCAACCAATTTCTTTTTCTCGAAGATCATGCTTGCCGTGTCAAAATCGGCTTTGCGAAGTTGTTCGTCAGCCTCGGCTACTTGCAGGTCACGGGTTACTTGATCAAATTCATCGTCAGAAATAAATTTTTCTGCATGCAGCGCCTTTTGACGCTTAAAAAACTCGCGCAGGTAAGCGCGCTTGGCAACAGCCGATTCCCATGCTGCTTTGGTTGAACGCACCTGTGTATCGCCCTTGCCATCATCAATAATGGCGAGCAATTCTCCTTTGGCTACCACCTCGTTTTCTTCGACAAGCATCTTTTCAATAATACCACCCACAATACTGCCAACTTTCATCATATCTTCCGGTTGTATGGAGCCGGTTGCTTTGATCATATGGCGCATAAACCGCCGCTCAGGCGCTTTAGTATTATAAAGACGCTCAAATGGCTTATAAAAAAAAGAGCTGTAAATAAAATATGAAAGAATTGCGAGACACGTTATAAAGACCACTTTTATAAATAGCGTTCCTGTTTTCATGCACACTCCTGTTTATTGTGCCCACTATCTTGTCCGTTATCCTGCACATTTTCCTGAAGGGCTGTTCGGTACTTATCTGGATATCCCATGTTATATAATAATTCTTGGTATTTTGCCGCTGCCTGCAGAATCGCACGATCAATCTCACTCTGTACCTGCTCAAGTGCCGCCGTCGCTTGTGCAAATTTTGGCACCGAAAGCAACCCAACTTCATACGCTTTTTTCTGTTTCGCAAAAGCGGTCAGCTCATGCTCTTTTTTGGTTTTAAGCGCCCTGATTTGCTCCTGCGCTATTTGCAGTTCGCTATTAGCGCGCTGCAGGTCACCCTTTAGGGTATATTCAGCATGTTTTTTATTAAGCAACTCTTCCAAGTATTTCGCCCGCTGCGCACGCACTCGATGCAGCGTTGTAAACCCATCAAAATTCCAGGTCATTTTAAACCCAAAACTCCAGGGATACACACCAAGAAGAGGCAGATTGTCAGTTTGCGGGTCAACAGCAAGGGCACGCGGGGCGTCACCAAAGCGCTGTTGAAAAATCGAAGCGAAAAATGAGATCGAGGGCAAAGTGCTTGCACGCAAAAGCCCAACCTCAATTTCCGCTGCGCGTATTTTGGCGTCCTGAAGGGCAAGCCCTGCATTGTTATTAACTGCAATATCGTAATAATCTTCAACGCCGCTCACATCGCACATGCGCTTTGCGTAGCCAGACAAAAATTGCTCAAGTGATGCCGGCACCGGCATCTGGAGCTGCTTGGGGTCAACGTTCATTTCAGTGCTTGTGACAATTCCATACTCGCCAATACACCGATTGCACCAATAATTACGCACATCGGCATCAACAGCATCAAAATCAAAACGGGCCTGCTGGAAAGCCTCAATCGACAAAAGTCCCTGCATATATTTACTCTTTGCATGGGCAAAGGCTATCTCAGCAGCCGCTTTTTGCTCCCGGCGATATTTTTCTTCAAACATATTTTGGGCATATGAGAGATAGGCCCGCTCGACAGCAAACTGACAATCATATATCGTATAGACACTGCTCCGATAGGCAATTTCACTCGCCTGACGTGCCCGGTATATCGTATGCAGGGGCCCTACAGGATCAATAAACGACTGAGTAATAGTAAACTGGGCCTGCACGAAGGGCAGCGCATCAAAGTACTCACCAAGATGGAGAAACTTCTGACTCTGCTGAAGGTACGTTACAATACTTACCTGCGGCAACATGCCACACAAAATAGCATCTTCTTCGTGTTTGCACCGCAGCCTGTTCTTTTCAGCAGCCAAAATATCTGAACGATTTTCAGTGGCATATTCAATAAGCTCAGAGACCTCAACCTGTGCATGTGCAAGACTTATAAGCGCCAATAAACCTACCAAAGCCAGGCGCTTGACCATACAAACCGGCTTGTCCGGCGCAACTCGAATCTCATATTTCATGGTTACCACCAAAACCTTGGCCCCATACACTCTGCCTTTAGGATATGTCTACCACAGTTGCCATGATCTGTATACGGGTTTCCCAATACATCGCAAAACAGACCGCACCCCATTTGGGCATGGCTGGTCGCCGAGAAAGCGCACCTCTCGCAAGATAAAAAATAAACACCCAGATCGTTGAATTATCCTAACTGAAATTGTTAATATAAAAATTGGATAATTAGCTATACGGCGCAGGCACAAAAAGCCTGGGCAACAACAGAAGGAAAATGCCTCATGAATATTCGATCCCTTGCGCTCAGCGCGTTGCTTGTTGGTGGAGCAAGCAGCATAGTATGTGCTGCATCACCAGAAAGTCCGGCCAAAAAGGCGGCAGCCCTGCTGCCCGATAAAGTCTTTGGCATAGATTCACGGCCCTTAAAGGGGCTGCTGACGGCAGAAACTATAACACCCGAACTGAAGACCACGATTGCCCTGGCCATGGTAGAAATACTTCCAGACACCGTCTATGACTTGGACCTGAAGCCATTAAAATCGCTCTTAACAACCGGCAAAGTATCTAAAGCAACCGCTGAAAAGATACTGGGTGCAACAAAACCACTCAAAGAAAATTGGGTTACTATAAAAGTAGGACTTCCCTTAGCCCTTGGAGACATCAAAACGCTCCTGAGCGATGAAGCGTACGAAAAAACCGTCAATCAACTCACCACACTCCCCCAAAAAGTTCGGGATTGGATCAAAGAATCTTACAAAGCCGGCAATAAGCACATAGCCCTGCTAGACGCCACGTGCAAGGCATTCAAAACCACCATGTGGCCGACAATCAAAGCCATGATTAGTGAGCTATTAAACAAAAACAGCGCCGAAGAGATCACCATGATGGATAACACCGAAAAAGTTAAAACTCTTCTTGATCGCGCGTTCAGTTTCGCAGAGACCATAAAACCAGTTCTTATCACCGAGATACTTGAAAACGGGCTCATGACAACCGTGGACGATCTTGCGAAAAAAGCCCCCGTACTAACAGCAGAAGAAATACAGACCATCAAGTTCGATAAACTTATGGAAGAGGCCAGTACAAAGGGGGCTACTACGTACCTGACAAAGGCCCTTGCAGAATCGTTATTTGACTCGCTTTTCGACGATTAAGAAGAGCAATTTAAAGAAAGGAGAGGGGTATGAATATACGATATTTTGCGCTTAGCACATTGCTTGCCGTTATTGGCAGCACCTGCCTTGCGGAAAAACTTATGTTTAACAACAAGTTTATTAGTGTACAAATCAGGGGCAAAGTTACAACTGCTGAAAATAAAGATGTTGCAACCGACTTTACTCTCAAAGACATGACATCAGAAGGCACAAAGGGCACCACAAGTTGGCTTATTAGCACGCAGGCCTCCATGCCAATGCCGTGTTCTCCTGATGGCCGGTGCCCAAAGTCGTTTGATCGGGTAGACGTCTATCTTACTTGCAACAAGGAGGGCAAACTTCAAACGAACATCGATGACTCAGAAAAATCTGCTCTGTGGTCACAACAAATGGCCGGGAAAGAAAAAACATTTCACAATCAAGAGGTTCCGGCTTGCACGGTAGTCATGGAATAATTCCCCACAGAAAGAACAAGCGACTTGTGTGATTTGGGCTTAAGCCCAGATTGCGCCGGCCCTCTCGACACCTAAAACAATAGCTGGATCCCGAGCATAAGAGCCAAAAGCCCCCAGATGACCAACCTTTTTGTGCGCAAATCTTTTACAAAAAACGGCACGAGCTGAAGCAGGCCCAAATAAACCCATAGGCTTACTGGCGCCTCTTTAAATGCGCGCTGCATAAAATCACGGCTCAGCACATAGACCAAGACTCCCAAAATGGCAACAAAGGGAAACAAAATCTGTACCGACAGCCAAAAAGATCTTAAACGTCGCGAGTAAATCATTGTCATTTTCCTTTAGGGGCCATGGAGCCCATGGGCATGGTGGGCGGCCCCCACGCCAAACTTAAATAATAATTCTTGCCTGAGGCCCATCCTGCGCAATTATAAAGCTACGCACACAGCCCCCGGAGCTAAAACTCCCTCCGGGAGCTATGTAACGCATTCAGCCATTCAAGCATTTCAAGGCAAGTTCCACAAAAAATAACCTGCTATAGAAAAAAATACAAAATGCCCTATGAGCCGGCCCGGAATTCCTTCTTGCATAAATTCATAGTCTGATTCGCTTAAAAAATATTTTTCCAAGCCCAACATCAGTGTTAATTCCACGAGCATAAAAGCTATCAAGGAGTGCATATATTGATTCATCGCTTTGAGTACCATTTTAGCCAGCAAGTTCTGATGTGGTAACCTATTAATACCCCAACAAGTCCTGCAAAATACAATTCATACCAATACCACATGGTTAAATTGGCCCCGAGGCTGTAGCAAGGGCTATCGCGCCCGTAATTGACGCTATGTTTGTTGCGACCCCACAACTGGCGTATAAGCCCATGCTACAGTTACTCCAAGACCAACAGCGTAATAGCGGCATAGTCAATTAACAAGAAAATGTAAAATAGAGCCCGAAAGCAATGATTGGAGACACTACTCCTATCAAAAATGATTCAATTTTAGCGTTAGGATCATCATGTCCTGGTACAAACCTATCAGGATAGAAAATCATTCCTGTTATATGAAGAAGTACCCACGCAATCAATGTATGCATTCCAGCATTCATTTTTTTCCTTTAACGTAATGTACATCAATATAATTGCAAATCATCAGCGCAATCAGTCCTAGAAAGTATTGCGTATACCATTTATACATTATTAAATTCCACTGCTACACAGGGCCTGTCATGATACCACCCCATATTCCGTATGGTTTTGTCGAATTGCAGAGCTCTCCGGAGTTAAAATTACCTCAGAGAGCCCTGTGATGAATTCAACCATTCGAGAGTTTTAAGGCAATTTCCATACTTGATAAAACGCAATGGCGCTAGCTATAAAAAGTCCTACAAGCCGGACAGGAATTTGTTCTTGCGCAAGTTTATAGTGGTATTCGCTTAAAAAATATTTTTCCAAGCCCAACATCTTTGTTAATTCCATAAGCAGAAGAGCCATAAATAAATGCATATATTGATTCATTGCTCTTAATCCCATTTTAACCAACGAGTTCTGAGATAGTTCCCGACATGGTGACATATTAGCAGCGTAAGAAATCCGAGCAAATATAATTCATACCAATACCACATAGTTAGATTGGCCCCGTGGCTGTACCAACGGCTATCGCACCCGTAATTGCCGCTGTATGTGTTGCGACCACTGCAACTGGCGCACAAATCCATGCTACCCCCGCCGCAGCTGCACACCCTGCACCGGGACCTGCAACCGCAGTTACTCCAACACCAACAACGTAATAAAAGTAACCGAATGCCGCGGCCGTTGCTGTCCCTGCAACATAAAATCCTACAGTAGCTCCTGCTACACCATTATGAATTAAAATACCATTCTGAGAAGCAAAGAAATTCGCATGCTCATCAACTTCGATAAAAACCATTGTTAATTGCTGCTGTTTGCGACAAATATTTGTAATGTGTACGTAGGTGCCATCCCTCCTAAGCAAAAAGTCATTGAGCGACAGATCTCTCACTGAAATCCATTTGAATGGTACAAACACATATTGATCAACCGACAAGCACATTGTTGTATTATCATCTGTTGTTAATTCGACATATTGATCGACCGCGACTTCGTGCATACTTTTGACCGAACGGAGCTGCTGAGCAAGTTTCTCATCAGCGCATGCAATCATGTCACCTTGTTGCAATTTATTAATTGCCTGAAGCCCTGCGGCTGTATACACAAGCGTGTTATCTGCAACCCCACACTGCACCAACAATGGAAAAACGAGACCTACCGTTAATAAGACTTTTTTCATCTTGGCCTCAACTAAGTTTTTCATAAATATCTTTTTCATGATTAGTACGATCGATTTATTCTACAACTTCATTACCGATCATTAACGTGCCCCTCTCCGATTGGACACAAATGTAGACATAGTTAGTATTCAGGAATCATTACCACCCCGCTTTTTCTAATCAAAAGTTTTTCAAAGTCAAAACTTCAGAACAATTCTGCCTGAGACCCTTGCTGAACGCTTACAAAAATACGCGCATCCAGCAAAGCGCTTTAAAGATCAGGCAAATTAGATTAAGCATGCCAATTTTTTTGCATTATGCAAGCTCATAGAAGTATTTTTCTAAAAACAACAGCACGCCATAACCTTCAAATCATGCGCCCAAGAGACTGATTAGAATTAGACATCTGTCACGAGCAAATTATATTGGCGATTGAATGCGACGCCCGGTACCATATCCTGCAAACCAGTACAATTTTGTATCAAAGATGCTAATCTAAAACCTGAATATTTTATTCGTGTACATTTTAGGGGCATCACACAGGAGAGCGTCACGTGCAGGCCGAATTTCACGATCACCCCCGCTGCGGCATAATCCTGCAATCGCAGGTATGGCAGAACCCTCGCATGACCATTTTTGACCGTCAGGCCGGAAAAGTTTGCGTTCGAATGACCGAAAAGCCGCATCGCTGCAATTGGTCTACGGGATCGATACTACAGTACACGCTGCGCAAAAAAGCACGCATACACGATCTCGAAAATGCAGTCTTGTGCGAACAGCCATTGGTTGCCTGCTATGACGATATTTTGTTCGTTCATCATGTACTCGAAATTCTCTGGGCATTCTTGCCTGATGACGACCCACACCCTGACGTTTACGATTGGTATATTCAATTATACCAACCGGACTACCGGGCAATGACCTATGCACAAAAAATCGCCTGGCTCTGCGCCTTATTTTTCAAGCTAGGAATCTACCCACCCCCGACCGGGTCGCTCTATACGTTTTCTTACCTCGTATCCTTGATTTCTCGCGGGCAACTCTCTAATGTAAGTGATAAGAGTGAAGGAGCACTGGAGCATTTGGTTGTTTGGCTGCGGCAATGCCTTGAAACACATCCGGCAGAATACCGTTTTAAAACGAACCATTTTCTTCACAAAGCGCGGGATAACGATCGTGACTAAAAAAGTATCTATTCTATTGTGGATTGCCGCCCTCTGGCATATGTCCGGAATCTGCTCCCTGGGTGGGGTCTTAAACACATCCCCTCTACAAAAATCAAGTCAGACTGAACAGGGCAGCGCCATCGCCAAGCAAATTGAGAATCTCAAAAATACGACCAAAAAATATAGCGACCAAGCCCCCGAACAGGCCCTGCTACAAAAAATTGGTCATGACCTCCAGGTACTCACCACTGCACGGGCAACCGGCGACAAGACCGTACATGAAGAATTTATACAAAAAAAACGAGACGTTCTTAGTCGTTTTTATCAAGTCGTTACGGAAATAATACAGCTTAAAACACAAATTGCATCCGTCTTGCAAGAGCATATAGCCGTTTTGGAACAATATCGGCTTAACCCGAATTCTGAAGACACGGGTACCCAGCAGAAGGCTTCAGCAAGCTTTCAGGATATCCAGAAAGCTACCAAACTTATTGCAGGGCTTCGCGATAAAATTGAAGAGTTTACGCGCATTAAAGAAACTATAAAGCTCGAACAGGAAAAGCGCAAAACCGCTCTTGATGCGGCCACCAAAGAGGCTGAAGAAAAGAAGAAGCAGCAGGACAATTTCCATACAACCGAACAAGCCCCCGAAGATCTAAAAAAGTTTTCCAAGCAACAGCAGGGCGAAATTATCGATGAGCAACTGCACCTGCTGCAAAACCAGCAGATTCTCGCACAACTCAAATATGACGAAGGACACGAGCGCTTCGCTTTTTTGGAAACCAAGATTTCGCTCAATAGCAGGCGCTTAGCCCTTGTTGAAGAGCACTACAAAACCATCAAGCATGTAGTTGTTATTGATAAAGCAACTATTCAACAAGAAGAAGAGGCTCTGGAAAAGAGCCGGCACGAGTTTTCCCTCAAACGAGAAAAGTTTGAAGAGCGCATTCGCGCACTCCTGCCCGTCGTTGAAGAGATGCGCCATAATTTCCAAATCGCCATCACTCAGATAGCTACTTCTCCAAACACGATTACGGCTATCAAAAATTGGGTCGTTGATCCCGAACTCATAAAGTCTGCCAGCGAGTGGGAATCACTCTGTACCTTGGGATTAAAACACGCCCAGCTCACAACCGTCGAGGCAAACGTCAGCCTTGCGGAAGCCCATATTCTCGAGGCAAAACTTCTCTTACGACAACAAGAACACTACGTTGAGATTCTGCGCACCTGGGATAAAATAACCAAGCCGCCCTTCTACACAGCAGCTCAAGATGCAATGCAACAAGAGACGAATAAATACGACAATGACCGCTCACAGCTCCTCGTTACTACAGGAGAACTCACCGAAAAACGCGATGGGTCTATCGAGCTTCTCTACAATCTTAATCTTGCACGCGATACCATTAAGAAGCTTCTAGTAGCCGTTAAAAAACAAAAATCAACCCTTTTTGCTCAGGATGAATCAAAATATACGGCCGTTCTAAGCTCCCTCATGGCTGCCGACGATGAACTGCGCAAGCGCATTGATGTCACCACCAAATTGATGGAGACCTATGCCAAAGGACTCGGCATTGTGCGCGAAGACGCCAAGGGACTCGAGACTATTCTCAACGAACTCACCACTAAAGCCTTTTGGACACGCTCAAAACACTCTATTGAGTGGCGCGAAGTAAAAAACTTTCTGCCTGATATTCAGCGCTTTTTCGATGATCTCGGCATCTCAATCCTCACCTCTATGACTCCTGAAAGCGTCATCCTGACACTGGGTAATGGCATCAAGTATCCCTACGAGCATCCCCTTTTATTCTTATTCATTCTCATGGTTATCATATGGGTCGCTCTTGCATTTGTTGTCATCCACTGGTATGCCCCAGCCGCAAACCTTGAACTCGCGCGACCAACCGAATGGAATGCAGCCAGCACCTCACGCTGGCGCCTATTTGCTTCACTTGTCATAACCTTTTGTAACGACCACCTGCTGGGACTCTACGCGTGGAGCATACTGTTTCTTGCATCCCATTTTCTCTGGCCACACTCACTAGGAGCTGTGCTTTTCTATTTGCTCTCAATACCATACTTAGGGTACCTCTCATACAGCCTCATGACCCGCCTCCTCCAGGTAAACACTGACCATGGGCTTATATTTTTTGATCGGTATTATCAGAGCCGCTTTGACCCCTTTTTGCCGATTCTTGCACCACTCTCAGTAGGAGCCCTCTGCTTCAGACACGCCTTTATTCTCGGCAACTATTATCATTCGCAAGTGCCTGAAATTTCACTTGCATTCCTGGTTATCGTACTCCAAATAGCCCTCGTCTGGCTCATTATGAGCAAAGAGGTAATTATTGGGCGGACGCATGTCTTCTGGTTTTTTTCGCGCTCGACACCCTTTGGCAAGTGGCTCGAAGAGCGCATCGACCAATACTTCTATGTCTTTTTTGCCTGTTTTGCCGCTATTATTATTATGATCAATCCCTACGTTGGCTACGGCAAACAGGTTGTATACATACTTTTCCGGGTCTTGGTCACCGCCCTGCTCATACCGGTCATTATCTGGCTCTACGAGCGCATCAAGCGGGCTTCATCTGAACTCTTTTTCTACTATCCAGACGGATCACTCATTAAAGAGCGTTTCACTGGTGGCCGTACCTGGTATGGACTGGTCGTTATCTCGTCATTCTTTTTTGTGGTCATGCTTGGACTCTTTGTTATTTCGAACATCTGGGACAAGGGAGTCTCATTCCACCACTTCTCCAGCGCGCTCCACTACCCGCTTTACAATACTGGCGAAATCGACGAAGTGACGAGACAACAAGTTCAGGTCACGCTCTTTTCGATCTTCAAAATCTTCTTCTATATTCTCGGTGGCATGAGCCTTGTATTTTTTTTTAATGTTTTTTTTTTGAGTGTTATCTTCTAAAGGATTATCGTCGGCAGCGGCGTACAAAATACCATCACAACACTCACCCGTTATATCATCATTCTGATAGCCTTCTTCATGGGACTCAATAACGCAGGCCTCGGGAGCATGGCAACGAAATTTGCCATCATCATAACGGTCTTGGGCTATATCGCCAAAGATCCGCTCTCTGATTTTTTTGCCTATTTTATTATTTTGGTCCAAAGGCCCATCAAGATCGGCGATTACATCGTAGTAGACAGCCCAAGCACTGCACGCCTGAGTGGCGTGGTGCGTCACATAACCCCGCGCTACACCGTCGTTCGTCAGCGTAACAGTACCACCTGTCTGGTCCCAAACAGCTTACTTATCACCAAAGTCGTGCGCAACTGGCACTACTCAAGAACATTTATTGCTTTTGAAGATATCTTAGTCCCCGTCCCACAAACGGCATCAGCCGACCTGGTCAGGAAGCTACTACTCCAGGTACTTGACGAGCACACGTACATTCTTAAAAACCCTACCCCGATCGTCCGGTTGGTCGATTTCACCAATAACGGCTACCAATTTATGGTTCGGGGCTTTTTGTCGTCAGACAAGGTCATGGATAAATGGGAGATCGAATCACAGGTTCGGCTGGCAATTGTCCGGCGCTTGAGCGAAGCAGGAATTTCACTCACTTCGCCAACACACGTTATCCTGCAATCTGAATCACGCACAGACTTACCAGACGACCCTATACGCGAATAACCCGCACCGGCTCGCCCCGCCTGCCCTTCGGCTTCGCTCCCAGCTGTCGCAGCTAGAGCCGCTATGGCGGGCACGGTAGGATGAGCGGACAAACGCGCTACCACGAGTCAACTCCGGGCACAAGCGGGCATTACCCCTGGCGCTTAATGCGCGCAACCAGCTCAGCCTGGCCAACTTTCTCTTCCGTGCCCGCCACCATGTGCTTGAGCGTCACGTAATTATTGGCCTGTTCGTCCTCGCCAATCAGCACCACCTGCTGTGCGCCGGCTTTATTGGCCTTTCTGAGCATATTTTTGATTGACCCGCCATCCAAGAAAGCCTCACAACAAAGACCTACTGCCCGTATTTCGCTCGCACACAAGAGTGCCAACGGGACCTGTGCAGGGCTAAATGGTATCACAACGGTCAGGGCTGGCCGAGGGGGAATTACGAACTGCACATGGCCCTCAAGCGAGAGCAATAGGCGCTCGATCCCGATACCAACGCCAATGGCCGGCACGGCATCACGCTCACCAAGCGTTTGTGACAAGAAATCGTAACGGCCACCACCACAGAGGGCATTTTGAGCGCCCAAGTTGCCGCCGACAAATTCAAAAACAGTCTTATTATAATAATCAAGGCCACGTACCAGCCGTGGATTGTGTATATGCGTTACCGAAAGCTGATCTAAAAGCTGGCGCAGATGCACCCATTCTGCCTGTGATTCGGGGCAGAGATAATCAGTCATGACCGGCGCGTTTTCAAGCGCCTTTTGGCACTCTTCGTCTTTCAGGTCAAAAATGCGCAAAATATTAGTCTTTTGGCGCTCGCGAATCTTTTCTGGCAGGTTTGGCTGTGCATCAAGAAAGCTATTTAAAACCGTTTTATAATTTTCTCGATCAGCCGGCGAGCCCAAAAAGTTAAGCGCAAGCACGTAATTTTGCATGCGCAAAACAGTCCCAAAAAAATCATCGACCATGGCGATAAATTCAGCGTCAAACGCGACGCTCTCAGCACCAATTAGTTCAATATTGACCTGGGAAAATTGCCTAAACCGCCCCTTTTGAGGCCGTTCGTGCCGGAAAACCGGCCCACAGGAAAACACTCTCCAGGGCCGCTGATCAACACTCGCATTAAAAAATGCCCGCATCGTAGACGCCGTCATCTCGGGACGCAAACAGATCGACTCTTCGCTGTCATGCGTCGTCGTGACCAAATACATCTCTTTGGATACGACGTCAGTGTGCAGCCCCAACGACCGTTTAAAAAGCTCGGTAGGCTCAATAATGGGCGTGATAATCTCGTCAAAATTATACGTAGCCAGGTGCTGACGCATCAGCTCAAGCAGCCGGTTATAGGGACGCAGATCAAGAACGTCCTGGGTCCCACGAATACGCTGTAACATATCTTACTCCTGAGTGGTAATATGCGCACTCTTAACAGTGCGTCACGGGGCGCAACGCGCGCAAGCTTTTTTAAAATACCTGTTTTTAGAATACCCAGATTGTACATTTTTTTGTACTGTCCCCGATTTGGCCGAAAATCTATACAGGGGGGTTAGTAGCCCCCTGTTTTTATCCTTAAGAATTAGAACGAAACACCCAATTGCCCAAATACCGTCCAACGATCTGCTGCTGCGCTACCAGACGTAAAGTCATACGCGCCACCAACCGAGAAAATTACTGGGTAGCAACAATCACGCCGGGTGTAGCCGATTGTCCCATATATGGTGTTGGCACTGACCCCCGGCTGTGCACCAGAATTCCAATCAATGTCATTCACCAGGAATACCAGGGCCTCATAGGCAGCTTGTGTTGGAGCATAGTCACCGGAGTGTTCAATATACTGTGGCAATGCGGGGTTATTGCTCGTAACAACCTGCAATGTATCGCCGGGAACCACCGTAGGCACACCCGTAAGCGCTGGAGGAACCGCAAATTGTTGCTGTTCGCTTCCCGGAGGATTTGGCGGGGTCAAGGTTTGGGGTCCTGTCCACCCGGGTGCAGCATGTGCTGATACCGATACCGTGGCCGTGTTTGGTTCTGTATCAATCCAGATAGCTGGATCTCGTATCGTTCGAGCCTTGGTAAGGTACCCATAGCCATAGCGCGATTTGAGAACGGGGCCTGTAGCCCAGTTAGGCTTGATCTTCTCCGCATGACGTGAATAGAACGTCCAGCCGCCTTCAGCCACAACGTTGCAGCCTTCATAGATGATGGCCGTATTTATGTTCACCTGGAGTCCTGGGGTAACCTCTACGTCGCGGGTCATAAGGTTAATACCGGAGGTACCAGAGTATGCGCTTGCCGCCGTGCTACCTGCCTGAGCCGCTTGTGCTTCTGCAAGGTTTTTGTACATTGCCATGTACCGACTCCATGCCTTACCGAAACCGAGCAATTCAAAAGAGCGGTACATTTCTTCCTTAAAGAGGTACCGGGAATCACCGTCAACACGAAGACCAAACGTGGATTCATCACCACACCAGAGTGTGTAGGCAAGATTCAAACCCCAAGAGATCCCGTAGTGTTTGCCATTACCAACGACAGGCTCGAAGACGTATTCTCCACGAGGCTTGTTGCCGGTTGGAAAGATTACCCCCAAATAGGGTGCACAGGTGCAGCAATCGGTCAAGACCCCATTGTAGCCAACTTTGAATTCAAGATCTGCTAAGCCGGTTTTTTCCATCTTGTGGCTATCGTCGATTTTGCCATATTTCCAATTGGACTGCTTGAACGCATCGGTCATGGTACCCACGATTGGCGCACCGTCAAGACCTGTTTTAGCTAGCGCACCACCGCCATTGTTGGTTATACTTTCAGTAAGGTGCATCTTGCTCTTGACGTGGAGCACGGGCCCATTCAATTCAAACCAGTAGCGTACCGAATTATCTTCGTGGAAAATGAAACCCTGCTTCCAATCCAAGCCAACACCAAAAACGGTGCGTTGCGGGTTAAACTCGATGGTACTTTGGAAGGCTCCATTGTTCGTAACAATGTTAAAGTGCGTAACATCAAAGTCACCAACAGCTAGTGTTCCTGACAAAATAGGATTGTTGTCCGATTCCCCTGCCACTAATTTGCGTTTGTGTTGAATACCGAAGTACTCGCCCATCAACCTACGGCCCGTATCGGTCAACGCGCCACCAAATGGCACCACGCGCAGTACTGTGCTCCATGCACACGTACACTTGTTCGCCACCCCCATCGCTTGATGCACAAGTGCATTGTAAAGGTAGGTACCCGATTCGAAATACCCAATTGGCTGAAAGTACGACTTGCACGTTTCATTCCCAGCAGCAAGGTCACTGATCGCCGTATTCTCGTTGCCACTTGCACCAATCCCCATCGTAACCAGCAAGCCAATGGCTGGTAATAATTTCCACATATCCTTCTCCTTCGTATAAAGATGAAAACATGACACAAACGCTCTGCCCACTCTTGGTAGCACAAGTGGCAAAATGCACGCACTTTTAACGGTGTAGCACAGGCGCGAAACACGCGCAATATTTTTAAAATACCGGTTTCCAGAACACCCCGTTTGTACATTTTTGTACTGCCAACCAAGGTTGTGCCAACCAAGGTTGTGCCAACCAATTTTACCAAAAACACCCCCCTCTCATTGACCCCTGGCACTCAGGGCGTGTATCCTAACAAATAGAGAAAAATCGGCGAAAAATCCGGCCATTTTTTTGCTTTTTTTATCAAACACGCCAACTCCACAAACTTGGAAGCCCTCGCTCATGAATAAAAAATTCGCCGTTTTTACCCTCCTAGGAACACTGGTAGCCCTGCACCAGGCGCAGGGCGTGCAGAACAAAGACTTGCAAAGCCAGTTCTTTGATGCCGTGCACCAGAACAAAGTTGGTAAACTAAGAGATGCCCTTGAAAAAGGTGCTGCTGTAAATATGCCCGAAGACCGCTATGGTACAACTGCGTTGCACCACGCATGCCTACGCGAGGGCCGCGAGGGCTATGAAGAAATCGTGCAGCTGCTGCTTGATTATAAAGCAGATCCCAATATGCCTGATGCCTGTGCCCTGACCCCACTTTATTTTGCCTGCTGGAACGGCAACTTCAAAATTGCTGCCGTGCTCATAAGCAGAGGCGCCAAGATTGACATGCGAGACAAACTTGGATTTACGTTACTGCATAACGCATGTCGTGATGGCAAACTAGATATCGTCATGTTCTTGGTAGAAAAAGGTGCAAATATCAACACAGAAGCAACCTATGATCACAGTACCCCTCTGTCATGTCTCTGCATACGGCCAGAAAGAACCTATCTGAGTATCGCCAAATTCCTGGTAGCACGCGGAGCTACCATCCCACGTTCTGATATCTCAGACAGCGGGACACCCGATGGACGTGCGGTACAATGGCTGTTCTGGTCGGTTCACCACTGGAAACAGGTACAAGAAAGCCCAAACAAGGAAAACGAGGATAGCGACCAGGAGTATTTCCAAATGCACCTAAAATACCTGCACAATGCCCCAACCAGAATGCTCCCGCTCCTGCTGCGCAGCAAAAAACTTGCAAAAAATCTGCTCAATGCCATTGATAACGATGACAAACAGCATGGGCGCAAATATCAAACACTTTCGAGGCTCTACATCAGATGTTTTAAAGACGCTACAGAGCCAATCAAGCCATTCACAAGGCACCAGATGGCCCTTGTCAAAGACATGCTTGAGAAAAAATTGATGCAATAACATTTATCAAACACACTGACTTCACAAAATGGAGGGCGCTCGCGACAGAGCAAAAGGCCTGCCTTTAAAGTTAATTTTTAATTTCTATTGAAAATAATATCTATCGAGTGTTACACTAACAATACACAGAACGAGAGCGCCGGCTAGGTGCTAACGCTAGGCGCAGGCACAATACCGAGAAAATTTCAAAAATGGAGTAGGAGTATGTTTTTGACACAGAAAAAAGTAGTGCTGGTGGCCTTCGGCCTCCTGGTTGTCTTGGGAGCCAGACAACAAACTGGGTGTAAAACGCTTAATCCCCGCGAGAGCTCAGAGCTCTTTGAGGCCGTACTCCAAAAATTACAAAGTGGGTCGCAAGAACCAGAGCCTATGGCAGCATTCGGCGCAAGCCCAACCGACCAACACGCGAAAGCCTCGATGCCCGCCCAAGCGGCAGCGCCAAACAAACCATGTGATCTAATAATCATTCGGTCACTGGTCGTACAAGAGACACGAATCGAGAAACAGACCACCGCTGCGCCCCTGTACATCGGCCGCAAAGGTGGTCATCTATACTCAATCGAGTGCCTGGATAAGAATGGCAGCGACACAGCAGCCAGCACACCAACCAACACATCTGGTAGTGTCAGCGAACCAGAACCAAGGGATTTCTTAAAAGCCAAAGATTTGAAATAAGCCCATACTGTTATACCCGCTTTTCGTACACCAGCATGCCAGGATGATACATGCTGTCCTTTGTGGCAGATGTATTGACGCGATCCTGACTATCCTGCTTCCTGAACTTCGGCCAATTCTGAAGAAAACTAGGCACATCTTGCACAACAGCGCCATTTAACAGTCGATATGGTCCAAACTTCTTAATGGTCTCTGGATCGCCAACTTTCCGGTATTGACGATCTTGATCACCATCATCATCTGCGAAGTACCAGGTACGTGTGCCAGTACCCGTATCACTTCCTACCAAAGCCCATATGTGATAGTCATCATAAAATAACCCCTGCACGTGCGATTGCACCACCGACATGCCGATCAAATCGTATGTCCCATACTGAGGGGACGTATAGGTCAACGGTATTTGCCCGTAGGCTTTTACTATTGCTGCCGTCTGCCCATCCTGAGCCGTTTCTTCCCAAATTTTTCCATCAAAACTTCCACCAACATCAAGCATGAGGATCTGTTGCCCTTTTGCATACTGGGCAAGTTTACCCGCGATATTCCCCAAGTCGTTCCACAAGACCGACTGTATTTCAATTAATGGCTTGCCTGAATCGTTTTTAAGATTTTTCCAGCCAAACCGATCATAAAAATCTCTGAAAAGAAGAATTTCGCTGCCATCAATCCCAATAGTCTTTGGAGCACGTATATTTATAGCGGCAATCTCTCCCGTATCGGCATAGCCGTAGATCGATTTTAAATTATTGACAAGCCTATACATAACCGTACGGTTCTTTTCAATCGTCTGCTGCGCTGCCCCTGCAAAAACACTATCAAAATACTTTCGTAGCTCTGTGCCTATTGGCTTGTTATCTGAAGCGCTCAGAAATCGCTGTAACGTCTTTGGCTGCATAGCATAAAGAAGATTTAGTACCGTATCGAATTGGCAGCTTGATTTTACCCATTTTAAGGGCACGGGCCCGATTATTTTTTTGGTATACCCTGGATACGGACCAGCCGCTGTTATGACAGCCGAAGCCAATATTGTCACCAGAGCCAGGCAACACAATAATCCCACACCAGACCCATATATATTTTTCATACACCCACTCCTCTGTTCACCGAATAACCAGCAACGACACCACCCCCCCACCAGAGGGGCACAAACTCTGTCATACCATATCTGATGCAAATAGTCTCCTAGGGCTAAAAACTAACCAAGCAAACTCAAAAAATATGAGTCACTTGTTATAAGATTTCTAAACCACTTGTTGAATTGGTTTTTGTTTTATATATACTAGTTATCGGATCCGTGGCCAGGGTACATGGCCAGGGAAAACCAGTACAAAAAATAAACATTTTTCATAAGATAGGGAGATTTTTCATGTACGATAAAATTCGTCCATTATACGATCGCATACTCGTAAAACGCCTCGAAGAGATCGAAGAAAAAAGTCCTGCAGGGATCATAATTCCTGACACTGCCAAAGAAAAAGGGCAGACGGGCAAGGTTCTTGCCGTCGGCGAAGGACGTCGCTCGGAATCGGGCACGGTCACGCCACTCAAAGTCAAAGTGGGCGATGTGGTCTTTTTTGCCAAGTATGCTGGCACTGACATTGGAAAAGAGCATATGATGTTGCGCGAAGACGATATTCTCGCCATCGTTGCCCAGTAAATTGCACGGCTTATACCCACTCGTTTCCTTCGTCCGCTCATCCTGAGCGTAGTCGAAGGGCGCTCAGGACGAGCGGGCAAACAAATACACACCAACTATTCACCAAACAAGGGAATAAAAATATGGCAGCAAAAAAAATAGTTTTCGGAGCAGATGCTCGAGAAAAACTCGCACGTGGCGTCAACGCACTCGCTGATGCCGTCAAGGCAACCCTCGGGCCCCGTGGCCGTAACGTCGCAATTCAAAAGTCGTTTGGCTCACCCATCGTCACCAAAGACGGCGTGACGGTAGCAAAAGAGATCGAACTACAAGATCCACTCGAAAATATGGCAGCACAACTGGTTAACGAAGTTGCCAGCAAAACCGCTGATGTAGCCGGCGACGGAACAACTACGGCAACTGTTTTAACGCAAGCGATTTTCAGGGAAGGCAACAAATTTGTTGCTGCGGGCGCAAATCCGGTTGAACTCAAGCGTGGCATCGACAAAGCCGTTGAAGCTATTGTGGCAGATATTCGCGCACGATCCATTCCAGTCAAGGGCAAAAAAGAGATTGAGCAAGTTGCGACTATCTCGGCAAATTCTGACACCTTTATCGGCCAGCAGATTGCTGAAGCTATGGAACGCGTTGGACGCGATGGCGTCATCACTGTCGAAGAAGCAAAAAGCATGGAGAGCGATCTTGAGGTCGTAGAAGGCATGCAATTTGATCGCGGCTATATCTCCCCGTACTTCGTCACCAGCCCAGAAAAAATGGAAGCCGTCTTAGACGCACCATTAATTCTTATTCACGAAAAGAAACTTTCGAGCATGAAAGCCCTGCTGCCCATCTTGGAAACAGCAGCTCGCTCATCGCGACCACTTTTGATTATCGCTGAAGATATTGAAGGCGAAGCGCTTACTACCCTCGTGGTTAATAAACTACGCGGCACACTCAACGTCGTTGGCGTAAAAGCCCCGGGATTTGGCGATCGTCGCAAAGCGATGCTTGAAGATGTTGCCGTCGTGACTAAAGGCATGCTGATTGCTGAAGAACTTGGACGCAAACTCGAAAACGTCACCGTTGCGGACTTGGGTGGCGCACAAAAGGTTATCGTCACCAAAGACACCTGCACCATCGTCGGTGGCAATGGCTCTGAGCATGATATTCAAGCACGTGTGGCGCAGATCAAAATGCAGATCGAAAACACGACGTCTGATTACGATAAAGAGAAGATGTACGAGCGCGTCGCAAAACTCTCCGGTGGCGTTGCCGTCATCAAAGTTGGCGCAGCAACCGAAACTGAAATGAAAGAGAAGAAAGATCGCGTTGACGATGCACTTCATGCAACCCGAGCAGCAGTCGAAGAAGGGATTGTTCCTGGCGGCGGCATTGCACTCTTGCGTGCAAAAGACGTTCTTGCAGGCTTGAAGCTTGAAGGCGACGAGAAGTTCGGCGCACAAATTATCGAGCGTTCACTTGAAGAGCCACTCAGAATTATCGCTTCAAACGCCGGCTTTGACGCATCCGTTATTATCAACAAAGTGCGCGAGGGCACAGGCAATTTTGGCTTTGATGCAAAAGACAACAAGTTTGTTGATATGGTCGAAGCGGGTATTATTGACCCGGCCAAAGTTGTTCGTTCGGCACTGCAGCACGCAGCATCAATTGCAGGCATGCTCTTGACCACTGAGGTCATGATTGCAGAGATTCCTGAAGAGAAAAAAGCCGGTGGCCCTGCAGGACATGATCACGGCATGCACGGCATGATGTAAGCAAAAACACACAACGCGTGAACTTAGAAGCGGCCCGGGTTTCCCCGGGCCGCTTGCGTAAGCCAACTATTTTTGCTCCCACTGGTATGCTACAGTTACGATATGCTAAAAAAGAATGGTTGCGGGGAAAATGCGTGGGGTATCATGAAGAAAAAATTGCCGTTAGGCATCAGCGATTTCAAAGAGATCATCACTGGCAACTATGCCTACGTCGATAAAACACTGCTGATCAAAGAACTGGTCGAGGGAGGAATAAAAGTCACGCTCATTCCCCGACCACGCAGGTTTGGCAAAACGATCAACCTGTCGATGCTTAAATATTTTTTCGAAAAACCGATCGACTCATCAAAACAATCCCAATCCCATCTTTTTGATGGGCTGGCTATCGCCAGCCATCCAGAAATCATGGAACATCAAGGGAAATATCCGGTCATTTTCATGACCTTCAAAGATGTCAAACAAGCTTCCTGGCACGAGTGCCTTGCTGATATAAAGAGAATTATTGGCAAAGAATTTGAACGACACAGTTACCTGCTTGCTTCTCCCATGCTTTCACCAAATCAAAAGCTTGAATATCAGGAAATTATTGCCCTTAGGGCGCCGAAAACAAGCTACCGCAACGCATTAAAAGATCTCTCTGAATACTTAGCCGCATTTCATGGCGCCAAAACCATTATTCTTCTCGACGAATATGATCTTGTCATCCAAGAAGCATATCTACGTGATTCGCACGCATTATATGACCATGCCATCACTTTTATGCGCACGTTTTTGGGCGGCGGACTCAAGGACAATACAGCCCTCCAACAAGGCATAATAACCGGCATTTTGCGCATAGCCAAAGAAAGCATTTTTAGCGGGCTCAACAACCTAAAGGTTTGCTCTCTCGTATCAGACGCTTACGCCGACAAATTCGGCCTCCTGGAGCACGAGGTTGCTGATTTACTTAAGGAGTTCGGCCTTGCCGGACAGGCCGATAATATTCGCCGCTGGTATAATGGCTACCGATCGGGAAAACACCACATTTACAATCCATGGTCGATCATCACATGCATTGAAAATAAAGGGAAATTTGGGGCCTACTGGGTCAACACCAGCCAGGATGGTTTAATCAAAAAGCTTATCCAGCTCAGTGGCAGCACGGTCAAAGAGGATTTCGAATTACTCGTTGCCGGAAAAACCATCACATCCCCCCTTGCAGAAAACATCGTCTTTCAGGCGCTTGAAAGCGATAGCACCGCACTCTGGAACTTTTTGCTTTTCACCGGCTATCTCACCTTTACACGCGTCTGGAACGAGCAAGACCTCCCCTACGTCGAGCTTGCCATCCCAAACGCCGAAATTAACTCTCTGTATCGCACGGTTATGACCACGTGGTTCACGCAAATCTTTGAGATAGCAAAATATCAGCGCATGCTGCAAAACCTAGTCCAAGGCAATATGCTTGAATTTCGCGAACGGTTCACTGACTTTGTAGGAAAAACCTTAAGCTCGTTTGACGTTGGCGGCACTGAACCAGAAAAGTTCTATCATGCCCTGGTGCTTGGCATGCTCGTAAGCCTTGAAAATACTCATGAGATAAAATCAAATCGCGAAAGTGGGTTTGGCCGCTACGACGTCATGCTGATCCCCAAAGATTCCAATTTGCCGGGGATTATTATCGAATTCAAAAAAGTCTCTACACTGAGAAAAGAGACACTCGAAACTGCCGCTCAGGCAGCGCTCGCGCAAATCGCTGAAAAAAACTATGCAGCCGAATTACACACTCGTGGCATCACACACAGCATCCCCCTTGCCATCGTATTTCAAGGCAGAGACGTGTTAGTACGGGAGGGCCCCTGCTAAAATCCCAAGCCCCTGTGGGGGACAAAAAATTATATGCCAAGCCAACGCCTAAAGGCTGGCAAGCAAGCTCCAGAAAAAGCCCGGCGGCTTGCTTTTTTACCCGGCAAAAACACTCCGGCAAGTACGGCCCCGAGGCAAAAACAGGGCTCGCAACATAAACCCTCTCGATATAATTTGAAAAGAAAAAGAAATTATGTCATGCTGAATTATATGTTTTTATTGCGACCTATTGTCACACTAGAGAATTTTTTAAGATTTTTCATTTCGCGGAGAAAATAACATGGCCTACAACTGGTATGCTCGAGTCGTTACTATTGGTTTAGCGATATTCGCGATGCTCTTTGGTGCAGGAAATCTTATTTTCCCCCTCAGATTGGGCGTTCATTCTGGCGGGCACCTTGCCCTTACTTTTGGTGGGTTTGCGTTAGGCGGCATCCTGCTTCCGGTACTGGGATTGCTTGCAATTGTTCTGTACCATGGCAGTTACGAAGATTATTTTGGCACGCTGGGCAAGCGCCTTGGCAGCATATTTATCTTCTGTTGCATGATGATTATTGGGCCCTTTTTGGTCATGCCGCGCATCATGGCGCTTTCGTACGACATGCTGTATAATTACATGCCCCCTATGTCAGTCTTTGTCTTCTCGATACTTTTTTCTTCTATCGCCTTTTTATTCACCTGCAGACTGGGCAAGGTGCTCGATCTCGTCGGTAATTATTTGAGTCCTATAAAAGTCGCTGGCCTGCTCTTTATTGTTGGAACTGGGCTCTGGTACAGCCCCGGAGTCTCTCGTATTGCAATTGACCACTGGGACCTGTTCAAACTATCACTCGTCAAAGGATATGGAACACTTGATCTGTTGGCCACCATCTTTTTTGGCGCTATTATCGTGCGTCTCTTAACACGCTACGCCGACAAGAGCGAACGAATCGATATGGCAGACGCGATAAAATTAACAACTATCGCAGGACTATGTGCCGGGGGACTATTGGGTGTTGTCTACTTGGGTATGATCTATTTGGGATCAGCCTATGGCGAGGGATTACTTGCGCTGCATGAAGGCAAAGTTTTCAGTACCGTTGCTCTACGCATCTTAGGTGACAATGGCGCCATTCTTGTTGGCTTGGTCGTCTTTATCGCCGGCCTTGTAACCGTTGTCTCGCTCACCACAGTAGTTGGCGAATACGTCAATCGTCTCATGCCACGACGGCTCACATACGTACAAGCCGTTATTGCGGTACTTCTCATCTGCTCGACCATTGCAAGTACCGGGCTCGACAACATTATCGATTATTCCGAACCCTTTATTGCGTTTTTCTACCCATTGATTATTGTCATAACCGTGTGTAACGTGTTACGTAAGCTGGTTGGGTTCACCTACATAAGACTGCCACTGGCAATAACGGCCGTATGCACTGCATACTATACGCTTCCCTGGCATTGGTTTCTGTAGGCATAAAAAATCATTTTGGAGAAAACGGGCATGAATTATGACTTTCGTACCATTGAAAAAAAATGGCAGCAGCGCTGGAAAGAAAACCCCGTAGCCCAGGCGAAGCCTGCTGGTAGTGGCAAGAAGTTTTATTGCCTGGATATGTTCCCCTACCCATCAGGCGCCGGTCTGCATGTTGGCCATTGGCGGGGCTATGTCCTCTCAGACGTGTATGCCCGCATGAAATGGCTTCAGGGCTATAATGTCTTACACCCCATGGGCTGGGATGCTTTTGGGCTTCCGGCAGAAAATTACGCCCTCCAGATGGGCGTACATCCAAAAATCAGCACGGCGGCCAATATCGCCAATTTCAAACGGCAGCTTGAAGAGATCGGCGCCGTCTACGACTGGCGCAAAGAGGTCGACACCACTGACCCCAGCTACTACAAATGGACTCAATGGATCTTTCTCCAGATGTACAAAGCCGGACTGGCCTACGAAACAGACATGGAAGTAAACTGGTGTCCGGTACTCAAAACCGTCGTTGCCAACGAAGAGGTGATTAATGGCACCTGCGAACGCTCCGGCGCAAAAGTAGTCAAGAAAAAAGTTCGTCAATGGATGCTACGCATCACCGCCTATGCCGAAAAACTACTTTCAGGGCTTGACAAGCTCGAGTGGCCTGAAAAAGTCAAAACAATGCAGCGCAACTGGATCGGCAAAAGCGAAGGCTACGTCGTTACGTTCCCGGTCTTTGGACTCGCCGATGCACAGGGTAAAACCCTTCAGCTTTCGGTGTTCACAACACGTCTGGATACGATCTTTGGGGTTACTTTTATTGCCATGGCACACGATCATGAGCTTGTACGAACGCTCGTCACCGACGAACAATGTCCAGCAGTAGCTGAGTTTTGTGCCCTCTGTGCTCAAGAAGTTGGTGGCGCGTGGACGCATGAAAAATCCGGCGTATTTACTGGCTCGTATGTCTTGAACCCCATAAACAACGAGCGAATCCCCGTTTATCTGTCCAATTTTGTGCTCAAAGAATATGGAACCGGCGCCGTGATGGCTGTCCCTGGCCATGATGAGCGTGATTATGAATTCGCTATTAAATTCCACCTGCCCGTACGCCATGTTATCCAAAACCCTGAAGGGCAGCAAAATGGCGCTTATTGCGGCAATGGACAACTGATGAACAGTGGCCCATTTGATGGCCTGCCTGCCCAAAGCGAGGGCGTTAAACAGATTGCCGATTATCTTGCCAAGCGGGGCGTAGCGGAAAAAATGGTGTCGTACAAGCTGCGCGACTGGATCTTTTCCCGCCAGCGCTACTGGGGCGAGCCAATACCTCTCATACACTGCCCAAAATGTGGCGTCGTGCCGGTACCAGAAGAGCAGCTACCCGTACTGTTGCCAGAGGTTGAACGCTATGAAGTGACGGGCACCGGCGAATCGCCGCTTGCCGGCATTCCTGAGTGGCTCAACACGACCTGCCCAGCCTGCGGTGGACCAGCAACGCGAGAGACCAATACGATGCCCCAATGGGCTGGATCATGCTGGTACTTTTTGCGCTATCCAAACCCACAGTTAGCCGACAAGCCGTTTGACGCAAAAGACATGAAGTACTGGCTTCCCGTCGACCTATATGTTGGCGGCATTGAACATGCTATTTTGCACTTGCTCTATTCACGTTTTTACATAAAAGTGCTGCACGATCTTGGCCACCTTCCATTTGACGAGCCATTTACGCACCTGTTCAACCAGGGCATGATTAATCGCTACTCAGAAAAAAGCGGCCTGATCGAAAAGATGTCAAAATCAAAAGGCAACGTAGTTAATCCCGATGACATGGTTCGTGAATTTGGCTCAGACGTGTTACGCATGTACATTCTGTTTATGGGACCACCAGAGCTTGACTGCGAATGGCAGGACACGGGCATCGAAGGGGTTAAGCGCTTTACGATGCGCTTCTGGAACTATATAACCAATCCAAAAACAATAGTTCCTGATGCATCACAAGAGTCTCCCGGGGCAGCGCATGGCGTGCACACGCTGTTAAAAAACGTCATGGAACGCTTTGACTGGGTCAAGCCAAACACCGCACTTTCAGCCTACATGGAGTGGCTCAACGAGGCCATTGCCCAAAACTGGCAACTTTCACGCGAAAACACTGAGAAAGTAATCGTAACGCTTTCGGTCATGGCACCGCATATGACCAGCGAGCTTCTCGAACAGCTTTTTGGCAAAACATTGGAACAATGCACCTGGCCAACCTACGATGAAGCGCTTGCCATCTCCCAGGAGCTGGAAATAGCGATTCAAGTGTGTGGCAAGATGCGCGGAACTATCAACGTGTCAGCTAAAGCCGATCGGCCAACGGTTGAAGCAGCAGCACGTGAAGCGGTGAGTAAATGGCTTGAAGGAAAAGAAGTAGTGAAAGTTATTGCCGTTCCCGGCAAGCTCATCAACTTTGTGATCAAGTAATACGCCTCACAAGAATTAATTTACCCGCCATAACGGCTCTAGCTAGGATGGCGGGTAATACTAATCCTGCAAAGTAGCCTTGCATTAAAAAACCCGCTCGTCCTGAGTGAAGCATGCCCTGAGCCTGACGAAGGTACGCTCTCAAGTTCTAAGCACACGCCTGCAACCGCTCGTCCTGAGCGAAGTCGAAGGATACGAGCGGGCAAAGTTGCTACGTCGGGCAGGCTCCGGATACAAGCGCGATAAGGAGTTTTGTGTTTTTAGCAAGAGTTTGGCGAAAAAGCCCAGCCGAGACAAAAGTCAAATGGTACCCCGCCGGCGAACTAGAATATACGTATTAATACCAAACCCGAAAAGTGACCCAGGATGGCCACCCACCGCTCGTCCCGAGCGTAGTTGAGGGATACGAGCGCGCAAGATACAAGTTTATATTACGGGATTGGTATAAATGCCTCTAAAAGCACGTCAATTATTGTTTTTGAAGATCAAGAAGCTTAGCTTGAATCACTTTCTCTGCCTCTGTGCACTGGTACTCTTTTGCCGATTCACTAAGCTTTTTCAGGATAGATTTATCAGCCGCCCCGACAACCTCGTCAAAATTTTTCTTATTATTATGGAAAGTACCAAGAATTCGCCAGGGATCGGTCGATTTCCCAACCAGACCAGGATAATACTCTTGATAGTTCTTAAATCCCGCCCCCCATGCAATGAGAAGGTGTACTATCTCCTTACGGTTAAAGGTACAGGCATGGCTCATTGGAGTAGTTACGGCTCGTCCATCAGAGAGCGGAACACCCTGCACGAGTAAATTGAGGGCTTCTTGAAAATCACCACCGCCGCACACCAGACAAAGCGAATTAAACTGCCGCAGCTTATTTTCAGCCAAGGCAATCTCCCTTGCTTTTTGCAAGTCTTTTATCAAAAAATACGCACCAAACGTCCAAAGAACAAAAAGCCCTGTCCCAAGGGCTACCCCTTGCCAATTGCTCTTGAGCCAAGCCCCAACGGTGCCGGCGAGACCAGTTGGCCACCAGCTTGCAGCGCACACTTCAACAGGAGCCGCAAGGCCTAACGCAAGCACAAGCCCGCAAAAAATAGTTTTTGAACGCGACATAGACATGAATCCCCCTATTATTTTTATCACGACAGCTCCAAAAGCCTGCAAGCCCCGCGCTGCCCGGTCTTTTTAATTATTCTTCTCAAGCCCCGCATATCGTGGGCGGTATGAAAAGATTTTTTTGGTAATCTCTTCAGGTAAAACTCGCAATTGGTTTTTCGATTCGAGAGTAAGTTTTTTGTTAGAGAGGCTCATTTGTCTAACCATAAGCCCTACAACTTCTTTACGCCGGGCAAGCTCGACTTTGAGTTCCTTCTCAGCGTCTGTGCATTGGTATTTCGCAGCATCAGCAATGAGCGCCTTCAGCCCGAGCCCATTTGCACGCTTAATGGAAGTCGCAAACGCTTTCTTGTCAGTATAAAAAGTGCCAAGAATTTGCCACGTTTCTGTGTCCATACCTATTATCTTCTTATACTTTGAAAACAAGCCCTCATCATCAGTCGGTATGCCTCGCGCTATGAGAAGCCTTACTATCTCGGCGTATCCACCCTTACAAGCCCAAAAGAGATGGCTTGTGCCGCCGCCAAAACCAATTTTTTTTATCCGGGCAAGCAAGGCAAGGGCTTCGTCAAAATAACCCTGCTGGCAAGCATCCATAAAAAATTCGTTTAAGAGGATTTCACTGCAAACCTCCTTCATTTGCACATTGATATAATCACGATCGTTGGGATCTCGAAAGACGTTTCCCGGCCTATGAGGAAGCACCAGAAAACAATAGATCTCCTCAAGTTGTTTCGCCCAGGAGCGTACACCAAGTACCGCTATAGTGCCGATCACGGCAACAAACGCTTTCTGTTTCCAATTGCTCTTATTCCAATTACTCTTGAGCCAAGCCCCGACGGTGCCGGCGAGACCAGTTGGCCACCAGCTTGCAGCGCACAGGTCAGCAGGAGCCGCAAGGCCCAACGCAAGCACAAGCCCGCAAAGCATAGTTTTTGAACGCGATATAGACATGAAAATCTCTTATTTTATAAAAAATTTGTATTTATTAGATATAAAAATATTAACACACCTGGCCTTCAAGGTCAATTAGGCGCACGTGACTTTCTGGCTCGTTTGAGCCAAAATTCTTCCCGTGGTACCCTGGTGCCGGAAAAATACGCTTAAACAGAACCCCCATTCAATAGCAAATAACGGTTTGGCTACCAATGCACATTTTCCCCAAATTCGCTAAGCTGGGGTTGTATAATGGTGCTGTTGGGAAGGATTTGTATATGAAAAAACAAAAGTTTCAACCAAAATTTCTCGTTGGCGAGGATGGGAAAGTATTCGCGGTGCAGCTCGATGTTGCAGCCTATGAGGCGCTGATGGAGGAACTCGAGGATATGCATGACATTGAGCGCGCTGAAAAAATTATGGCAAAAAAGCCCAAAATGCACACGCTCGAAGAGGTAAAAAAATCCCTTTTAATAAAGGGTAAGTAAACATGGGATATCCATCTTGTTCCGGATATGCAGTAGTGTTTACCGATGATGCCAAAAAAGACCTTGCGAAGCTTGATCGGCAAGCTGTTACGCGAGTGCTTGAAAAAGTACAAGATTTAGTTTCTGCCGATGCAGCCAATTTAAATATCAAAAAACTAAAAACCAAGGCTGTGCTGTTCCGGCTTCGTGTGGGGGATTATCGTGTTGTGTACTGCGTTGAACATAACAGAATAATCGTGTATGTGGTAGCCATTGGGCACCGAAGCGACATTTATGACCGTCTCTCGAAGCGGCCGCTAAAGACATTTTAACTTCAGGAGTTTATATGAAAAGTCTCGTCCCTAATTTGATGGTTACCAGTGTCAACGACACCATAGCCTTTTATCACGATGTGCTCGGATTTGAGATTATTGCCAAGCTTCCAGAAACCGGAACGCACGTCTGGGCCTTTATGAACCACGGTGGAGCGTTGGTAATGTTCCAAGAAAAGAGCAGCCTGGTCGCTGAGATTCCTGAACTGGCAAACCAGAAGATTGGCGGGTCTCTGACCCTGTACGTAAGCGTACCAGACGTACGCGCACTGTTCGAGCGGGTTAAGGGCAAAGCGCGGCTCGTGGCAGATATGCACACGACATTTTATGAGGCAGAAGAGTTTGCGATTGCTGATTGCAACGGCTACATTTTGGTTTTTGCTCAGCACAAAGAGTAATTGGGTTGGGTAATTTTTGGAGGAAAGCTTTTGGCTATAACCATTTCTCAAGCAACGTCTGCTGATGCGCGTGAGATGATCGATCTGTGGCGCTATGGCGCCAAGAGCGGCAACTGGGCTTTTATTGGCAGCACCAGCATCCCTGCCAAGACCGAGCTAGCCAATTTGCGCCGTGAGTTAGCAAGTAAAACACCAACAACCGTACGCTTGATCGCTCGCGACAACACAACAGGCAAATTGGTTGGCAACATAGCCGGCGCGTGGCGGCACGAAAGCCGCATGCGCCATGTTATTTCGTGCGGATGGGGCGTACATCCAGATTTCCAGAGGCAGGGGATTGGAACTGCCCTGCTCAGCGCGCTTATTACGTATGCGCGCATGCAGGGATTTAAGCGTATGGAAGCAGAGATTGCCATCGAAAATATCGCGTCTTTGCGCCTGGCTGCCAAACTAGGTTTTATCCAGGAAAGCGTCCGAAAGCTTGGCTTTATAACCGACGACTGCCGTTTTATCGATACGATCACTGTTGTGCTTATTTTGTAGTTTGAAAGCCTTCTTGTAAGTAGACTTTTTTATAAAGCCCAGCTCGTACCAAGTAACCCAGGAGCTTGTTGGTTGGCAGCCGGAAACCGAGGCTTTGCAACCGGTTAATCAATTCCGGAATATCACATCGGCGGCGCTCATCCTTTTCGACGTCATGCTTCTGCGCAACGGTTGCTATGGCCATCCAAATTTGTTTATCCTGCTTATACAACCCATCCAGCCCCAAGAAGCGCATTTCGCAAAACAAAGGAAGTGCCAAAATGTTATGTACAAAGATTTTGGTGTATTCGATGTTTTGGGAAAAATCAAGCTTATATTTTTCGTTGCACAATTTTGCTATATCCAAATATAGTTCAACTTCCAGCTTCTCGTTTCCCTTGATAACCAAACCATAGATCTCCTGTATAAGCATTAGTTGATCAATAGTATCACGCGAATCCAAAAAATATTTGATAACATTTTCGGCTTTTTTGCCGTCAAAGTGCCAAGGCTGTTGTTGTTGTAACACCTGCTGCTGGACGGCGCTCGTCATTTTTTTTAAGTTGCGCTCCCCCCCATTCACCTGCAAGCCGATTGGGTTGCTGGTGATTCCCTGTTGAAGCAAGATCTTTGGTTCTTCGATATGCCCATTTTCCAACGTGGCGCTTTTGAGTGTCGCATCTTTTACTATAGGCAAAAAGTTGGGGATCTGATCTGAAGACAAGCAACGCCCCTTAAAATTTTTTTTCTTACACACCCCCCCCCCTTTTTTTCCGCTTGCTCCTTTTAACTTCTTTCTGAAGAGCTTTTAAGAGGACTTGTTCCTCGGGCGAATTCCCCAGCTTAATTATAGCGTGGTCGGATTCAGTGAGAAACCAGAGATTTTTCTGGCTTGAAGTTTTCTCCTCACCATCCAGATCAATTGGATTATTACCGGTTTGCCCCGCCAATTCTAGGCTATTTCCGCCAGAAATGGTTTTGTTTTGATTGAGATCCCTCTGCATAGCTCCAAGATGTACCTGAAAGCTCAGGCACCCTAAAAGCCCCACTATCATAAATGTCTTGTAATTGAAATGAGCTTGCATCGTTATTTCCTTTATTGCAAAAGCATGTTCAGAGCGCATCGTGCGCCACTCCCGCCTAAATTTTACATCAAAATAAAAGTGTTATTTAATAATTATAATAAAAATATAAAAACATTGCAAGTCAGCAAGCCTGCCTAAATTCAGAAAGTTTTTGGAGTTTTTAACATGCTAAAGGCTCTGGAAGCGGCCTGAATCATAATAACGGCTCTTAGGCCATGTGCCCCGTAAAAAAAACGCGCGCCCGCGCTATTTTTGGGTATACTAGTAGGTGAGGAATCTGTTGAGATTTCTATTTGTGCGCCATATGGCCTATTTAAGTCTATTTAATTTTCGGGAGACATGTTTCATGAATAGCGAGAAACGTTATGCCGCGTTGTGCCATGCCGGTGATGTGGTGCACGAGATTTTTGGGGCCCATGTAGATCAAATCTATAATGGCGAAAATGGCGATTCATTGGCAATTTTGGATATTTTTGCGACTAAGCCACGCTTAACGGCCAAAGAATTTTCAGAAGAGCTCGAATGGCCTGAAGACGATGTCACTGAATTTTTGGATGAAATGTGCACCGCAGGCATGCTGGCAAAAGCAGCAGCAACGTATGCCGTAACGCCAAAACTACAGAAGCATTTTGACACTTTGGCTGCTAAATCACGCGAAGCGCTTGAAGTTATCTTCAAGGGGCTTTCTGATGCAGACGCAAAGGCATTAGATGCGATTCTTGAAAAAGTAACCGGCAATTGCGAAGCGTTTATGGAAAAGCATCCAGAGCTTTTTGCGATTGAAGACGAGTGTGATTGCGATAATTGTTCATGCTGCGATGACGATGACGACGAAGAAGACGAAGAAGCATAGTACGCGTTAGCGCGAATTGCGATTTTTGATGGGGGCAAGGTACTTTAGGTACCAGCCCCCATTTTTGCGTTTATTGGGCACAAAGTGTGCTCTTTAAACGCTTCCTGAGCTAAAAATTTATTACCTATGAGCTTTGATCATGCAAAAGAATGTATGCCAGCATCTGCTGGTTGGGGGAGCCTTATTGTTTTTTGGTATATTGGATGCCAAATCCGGGCGGCAGCACGCTCGACTTGAACGACAGGCCTCCTCTGTCGCTACGAGAACAACTGCAAAGAACAGACAGGACGAGTTTTCAAAGAGCGCTCGCGACACAAGAAGTGCTGCACCGTCGAACCCGAATGGCACTCCCAAGCGTGTGGCACAAAAAAGTAGTATGGCGAGTGTCATGTTAAAGCAGGAAGCCAAAGCACCTTCGCGCGAGGTTCTATTGGAAAAAAAAATTCATGTATTAATCAATCGCGAGCGAACCCAGCGTGGGCTGGTGCCACTTGTCTGGCATGACCTATTAGCAGACGCCGCGCGAAGCCATAGCCATGACATGGCAAAGCGGGACTACTTTGAGCACAAATCACCCGAGGGGCACGATTTTATGTGGCGATATGCACAGGTGGGGTTTAATGGGGTGATTATCGTCGAACGAGGCAATGTGGTAGAGACGCACTATGGGTCAGAAAACATTTTTCTTGGCTGGGTTGTGCCCGATACTGAAAAATTAGAAGCTGAAGTGCTTGCTGGCTATAACAAGAAGTACTCTGGGGCTTCTGCAGGAACAATAGCAGGCGATGGCTCGTATACTCTTGATGAAATGGCTAAAATTACGGTTGATTGCTGGATGAAAAGTAAAGGGCATCGCACCAATCTCTTACAACCCCATTGGCGCCGCGCAGGGGTTGGGGTGGCAATTGCACCCGATGGCAAGATTCTGGCGACCCAAAACTTTTGCTAAAAGCCAAGCCTCGTTTTTTACCCGGTTACTTTAACAACTCGAGTGGCACGTAGACGTTGGTGGGTTTGTTTGGGATGTAGTTTTTGGAGCTCTTGATTGGCAACAAATTGCCGGTTAAACCGGCCTGAATGACCGTCTCTTTGGTCACCACTTCGCCTTCGCGCCAGGGCTCGACGGTTATCTCATCACTCGTGTAGTCGACAAAATAGACCGGTACCAGCAATAGGCCCAATTTCTCTAGGGCCTTGACCCGATGGTGTCCATCAAGAATAACCCGCGTATTGCGGTCGACCGTAACCGGGTGGGGAACGTACCCGTTGAGCGTCATGATGGTTGCCAGCTCTTGTACATGAGCTTCATCGACCTGTTCATGAGGCTTAAGCGTATAGTTATGCACGAGAACAATACGGCTGTCAGGCTCATAAAGCGTGGGCAACTCAAGCGTTACCAGAGTTGCGGGTATGCAGGCGACAGCTATCAAAAGGGCTTTGAGAAATAACTTTTTCACCGATTAGCTCCTGGTTTTGCCGAGCATTAACGATATGCGTAACGGTCTAGATTAACCACGGTTTAGCAAAAAAGACAAGTAGATACAAATGCACATCTGGGCTTTGGAACTTTGTAGGGGTTAGCACATGCCGTCCATGCAGACACACTGATTTCAATAAAGGTGCACTTTTTGAAATAGCAAGACGTGTAACTAGACGAGACAACCTGTGCGTATTACTCAAACATTTTGGTATTCAGGTACTTGTCGCCTCGATCGGGAAAGACTGTCACGATAACGCCGCGATCAAGCTCTTTGCTCAACTCCAGCGCTCCCCAAAGCGCTGCGCCTGAAGACATACCAACAGAAACGCCCTCTTTGGTAAACAGTTCTCGTGCCAACGCAAACGCTTTTGCATCATCTTCAAGCATAAGTGTACGATCCAGTGCACTTTTGGTAAAAATAGGCGGGTTATACGCCGTCATATTGCGCAACCCCTGAATTGTTGACCCAGGGCGTGGTTCAATGCCAATCACCTGAATGGCTTTATCGTGCTCTTTGAACAGCCTGCCAGCACCCATCAAGGTGCCGCCGGTTCCCATCCCAGCAACAAAATGGGTAATTCCCGGCGCATCGCGTAAAATCTCAGGTCCTGTTGTTTCATAATGCGCAAGCACGTTGGCCCGGTTCTCGAACTGGTCAAGCATGACGTATTTCTCAGGATTCTCTTTCACGAGCTTGCGTGCAACTTCGATCGCATAATTGGTGCCCCCAGCACCATCGGTCAGCATGATATCTGCACCATAGGCTTTCAAGAGTTTCCGGCGTTCGATGCTCACGCTTTCGGGCATCACAGCCATAAACCTATAACCCATAAGGCTAGAAAGCATAGCAAGCGCAATTCCCGCGTTACCACTGGTTGCTTCCATGATAATCCTATCCGGCCGCAAGAGCCCCCGCCGCTCAGCATCCCGCATCATGTAGAGTGCAATACGGTCTTTGACTGACCCGCAGGGGTTATTTCCCTCGAGTTTTGCTAAAATAGTAACATTTGGATTTGGCGAATAGCGCGACAGTTTTACCAGCGGCGTATTCCCAATGGTTTCTAAAATAGTTTTGTGGCTCATGACATAACTCCCTGTATAGCTCCCTTGCGGGGCAGGCTGGACGTTCCGGTTACCGTAACATTTGTAATGGTATATTGAGTCCTGTAGGCCGATCAGGAATGTTGTGCCGCGATGTTTTGACGTTTAAAATGTCCCCCGAAATGCCGGCACACATAACCGTCTCTTTGGTAACCTCTTCGCCATCACGCCAGGCTGCAACCTGGATACAATTATTGTTATAGTCGACAAAGACACACCGGTATGCGCACCAACCCCAGTTTTTTGAGCGCATTAAAGCGGTGATGGCCATCGAGAATAATCAGCGTCCGCTTATCGACAATAATCGGATCGCGCACACACCCATCCTGGGCAATCTGACAAACTAACTCCTCAACATGCCGGTCATTGATCTTTTCATGCTGCCGAAGCAGCCCATGCTCAAGCAGACAGATATTGTATACCATAAACCTCCCCCTTGGGGTAAAGGGTTAACCCAACTTTCATCTTTAGGGTACATTTTTTATTGCCAAGAAGTCAATTTTAATTTATACAAATGCGTATAAAGCCAGAACGGCTGGCGACTTACCAGATCGATGCTTGATTTTTTTTGAAAAAACAATATAATAAAATAGCAAATAATACAATGACACCCTGAGTAGCCATACGCAACTATAATGTACCTATAAAGTGAGAGAATTTTATGATAAATAAAAGAGTAAACGGCTTCGCGCTGGGTCTGATTATGGTTTTTATCAGCTCGCCAAACGCATATGGCATGCAAGTATTTGATAACGATGCCTCTGCCGATCTGTTTAATGCTGCACAAAGCGGCGTACTTAAAAAGGCAGAGCTTGCCATTAAAAACCATGCCAACCCAAATGTGTGCGACAAAAATAGTTGGAGCGCCGCACACGAAGCCTGCACACAAAATAATACTAATATCCTAATGTTCTTGGCCGACAATGGGGCATCCCTTGACGTCACGACCAACAAGGGCTTGACGCTCTTCGACGTCGCCTGTGACTCCCCCCGTACCTGCATGGTTACAGCAAGAAAGCACAAGGAATTGGTCCTCTACCTCCTGTCAAAAAAATTAGGGACTCTGCCGCTCCTTACCAATGCACGCTCGATACTCCATTGGGCCTGCGAGAAAGGCTTCATTGAGGTAGTAAAGGTTCTTATAGAAGAAAAAAAAATAGACCTTGAAATAAAAGACGCCAACGGACACACTCCTTTGCAAGTAGCATGCAATTTTCCCCGAATAAGCGAGGCTGTAAAGAAATGGGGACGATGGCCTGGGAAGAAAAAAATTGAACTGGAGCGCATAAACAAAGAAATCGGGGAACTCGTATTCTACTTACTTTTACGGGGCGCCAATTATTCTCTACCACTAGAAAATGGGCACACATTGGTCCATTGGGCTTGCAAGACAGGGCATTTAGAAATCTTAAAGTTTCTATTTGACAAAGGGATGTCTATAACCGAGAAAACCGACAATAACTGGCGTCTAAGCCCTCTCCATATAGCTAGCGGCAAGGGGCGTCTCAACATCCTTAAATTCCTTTTTGAGCAAAAGGACCAACAATGCAACGACATTAACGGACAAGATCAAACGGGAAAAACGCCACTCCATTATGCTGCTATCGAAGGGCGCGCTGATGTAGTGGCTCTTTTATTGTCCAACAAAGCAGATCCCCGATTAAAAGATTCCGACGGGCAAACCCCGTACGACCGTGCCGTCTTTCGCGGCAATCTTGAGGCCTTCAAGAACTTCTTGACGGTGATGTCCGCACAACGAAAAAAAGGAACAGAGTTTGTTCTTTCCGAATGCAAGACGCCGGTTGACCTCGAGACCTTTGCACCCGGGTATGCGCGCATTAAGAAGCTGTTGCTGTCAGCCAATACCACCATGTAACGAATGAGAGGCCCCGTACTCATGCAAGCTCCAACAGTCTTAATCTGGGATGTAAGCGGAACACTCTATTCGCACGACGCTGACTATTATCAACTTGATTATCGCACTGTCGCTGCCGTCATAGCCGAATTGGATATAATGCCCTTTGAGCAGGCTCTAGCAGAGGCTGAAAAATCTAAACACGAGCGTGGCTCGACCTATGCCGTGTTTCTTGAAAAATATGGCGTCGACTTTGCGACACTTGACACCCGCTTTTGTGAAAAACTTCTCAAAGACCCGCTTTTTGCGTGCCCGTGGCGCCTGGTTCATGATGCGTTTGCTAAGCTGCCAGAGTCAATAACTAACGTAATTTTATCCCATGGGAAAGAACCGTGGGTCCGCGCCGTAATAACAAAAATCGGGCTTGGACATTTTTTTGCCCCGGAACACATTTTTAGTGCCAGCGACCCTGCTTTGCGCAAAAACCAGAGCACGAAACCATTTTTGATTATTTGCCAGGCACTTGGAGTTGAGCCGAGCGCGTGCACCATGATTGACGATAGCCCAGAAAATCTGGTATTCCCAAAAAAATTGGGCATGAAGACGGTTTTAATAACCGGGCAAAACCTCTTTGCCGAAAAAGCTCCAGACGCCAACTGGATTGATGAGCGATACCCAACGATTCTCGAGTTTTTGCGCCAAATATAAGCGCGCTCGCACGTTTTTCAGCAACCTCTTGCGCGTGCCCTCGCGCCTGAGCTAAAGTTGGTATTGTCAGGATATCCACAAGCTCACACGGGAGTTTCACGTGCTTTACACCACTAAATGTTTATTGCTGATTGGTTTTATGGCCACGTTTCGCGCCCTTAAATTTTTGGTGCTCGTTGGCTGTATTGTTGGGTGCATTCTCTGGTGCAGCAACCTGCTTCCAAAAACTGTTGCATTCGTGGGAGCCAAGGGGCCCAATGGCATGCGCGTACTCCTGATGACCAAACGAACCTGGAACAAACTACATCCCTTTTATACCGGCAAGGGAATTGCTGAGATAAAAAATCTAATCACCACGCAAACCGGTGGTCTACTTGATGCAAAAATACTGGGCGAGCCCGTAATCACTGGCAAAAAGTCCGGCATGACTATTCTGTTGTTCGAAGTGCCATTTTTACCCCTGCAAAAACTGTACGCTGCTCTGAAAGCAAAATGCGTTGAACGCGGGCGTGAGTTTGTCTGGATAACGGCAGGCGACCTAAAAAACGGGCGTATCCCCTGTGGGGCTGCCCAAAAAAACGTACCCATCTTCGCCGCAAGGATGATGTCGGGCGAGGTGCGTGACTGGCTCGAGTCAAGAACAAAATAACCAGAATTAAGAATTACCTGGAGCGGGGGTACCCCTCAGGCTACACTTTATGCAATACTACGCGCGCAATGGTGGCACCAAACTCCGTTGCTGCCATAGGGCCATTAGCCGTGATAATTTTCTCATGCCGAACAACCGGATGGCCACGTAAGTAGGTTGCGCCATATTGCTTGGTCAGTGGAGCCAGGGGTATCGAAGGGTCTTCGTCCCAGCCAGTCATGGCAACATTTTTCATGACGCCCGCTTTCAGTAAAATACGCGGGGAGATGCAGATTGCGCCAAAGGGCAACTTGGCCGTTTCAGCGTCTTTAATTTTTTTATACACCTGGGTGTTATCAAGGTGCTCGAGGGCCCCGGGGCCACCAATAATAAAAAATCCCTTACAATCAGCAACATGAAAATGCTCAAGCGTGTTGTCGACTGGTACGGTACTGCCATCAGTGGCAGTTGCACTCCCGTGATTATTACTAAGAGTTATGACATGTATCCCGTGCGCTTCAAGAGCAGTACGGGTGGCATGATATTCAGTGGGCTGAAAACCCGTATGCGATATCACAAGAGCAACATGAACTGTTTTCATGAACATATACTCCATAAGGGGGTTATGAACAAAATGTAGACCATTAGTAGCATATTTTCGGCGTACTGTCACTCTTTTTTTGCAGTGCAGTTGGTGCTTGTGGTAGTACTGGATTTTTTGTTGGCAATAACACCGTGCGCTTTGGGAAAAAGTGCGCCAAAAAGCACTTTCTGGGAATTTCTCCACAGGTATGGTACTCTGAGCAGGCAATATATTGGCAGGTTCTTAGAAGATGCCATTTTTTTTGGGTGGGGGGAATTTATGTTTAAGAAAATTTTTGGCGGTTTATGCGTGCTTGCATTCTTGCTATGCGTTTTGCTGGTGCAGGCATCATATGGGGATATAATCAATCTGTTTATTCCCTGTGCGGCCATTTTGGGAACAATTGGCTTGATGATAGTGGATTTACCACGATTTCAGATCAGAGGCCTTGCACCGGTAGCACATGATTCTAAGCTCTATGCAAACGTACAAGAACTTTATCATGACGTCACTGGTACACCAGGCGAATTAACGGTCCTTGAAGATCCTGCGGGGCAATTTGGCTACAAGGCAGTTGTCTACAATGGAAAAAACTACTTACTGGTCAATAAAAATAACTGCAAAGCAAACGCAGCACTGTTGTTGCATGCCCAACGCATCGCTCCTGTCGCTTTGGAGCAAGAGATTGCCACTGCGGGCCAAGGAGAATCTACCCTTGAGCAGTATTCGATCTGTATCCAATGTGCGCATATTGCGCTGCGTAATCCCCAGCGTTTTGTGCACGCTGACATTATCATCGCGACACTTGAGGTCGCTGCGTATGCGGCAATTTTCGCTATCGTCAACCTGATAGCTGGTCAATTTGGGGTATGGCCACGCATAGGCATGGCACTGCTTGGATATGTCATTGCTGAGCTAGAAATTGAAGCACTCGCTGGACGCTTGATACACCGACCTGCTACGCGGGCAGCTTTGCAAATGACCCTTGAATATGCGCATCAAAAAGAGCGTCTTGCCGTATGGGCCAATGTTATGATTACATTTTTCAAGCCCTTCGATGGCCCAAAGCCCTTTTCCGCACAATTGGAAAACTCAAAAGCCCTTGCCACCTCTCTCCCAGCTCATGAATTAATTGATTTGATCGAAGCATTTGTGAAGTCGCACTCATAAAGCTATTATTCTTGGCAACCCAAACCATCACATGCTCTCTACATACGTTACGGGCATGATATAATGGGGCATGTCATCGTCCCCTAGTTTGTTGCCTCGCGAGGCTTTTATGGTTTATTTGTGCATAAAGCGTATCATTCTTCCCGTGTCTTTCCTGCTCATAAGTGGTGGAGCCGCACGCTCGCTGTTCGCGGGACAAGAAATTGTTAACTACAACGACCAACGGGATTGGCCTTCTGCAAAGGCTATCTTCCAAAAAAACAGAGGCTGCTATTTCCCTCACGATATACAGAAGCCTTTCAAGAAAGCTCATGGGTACCTACAAGACCCCCAATTCCAAACAAAAGTCATACGCGTTGACGGGGTAAGTGTCGGGTTTATCAATTATATTTGCTGTAACGTGCCCGACACAGGCTTGATGGGCTTCATACATTTATTGGGCATCGATGCAGCGTATCGACGCAAGCGTTATGGACAGGCACTACTGGCATATGCAATAAATGACTTACGCAAACAAGCAGTCTTGTACATCCAACTATTTGCCAAAAAAAACAATCCTATTGCCAGCGCCTTCTATAAAAAAATGGGTTTTAGTGAGAGCTTTTTTAGTAGCGACGAAATGCTGTATCATCTTGATTGTGTAAAAGTATAGCCGGTCCCTGCACATGTGCTGACGAATTTTCCCTGACGCGTATACTGTACCCTGTGCTAGGGTAGCTTTTGTAGGCACAGCCTACAGATTCTTTTTTGTTTACTAGAAGGAGAATGCGACTATGAATAGGTTTTTTGTCTGGTACATGCTTGGGATGCTCTGCTTGGCGAGCGCAACGCCTGCTATAGCAAGCAATAATACCAACCCCGGTGGGAACATAAAAGGAGCTGCCCTTTTAAAATTCCCCCCATGGATCCTGGCTCTTTTCGGTCGCCCCCACCAGAAATCCAATACACCCGTTAATAACGGAGACTTTAAGCCTCTCAAGCGGTGCAGCACCAATATCGGTCCAAAGGTCCTGGCAGCTTTAGTAAGAAAACAGGAGATTTAATTATGAAATGGCTTGTCCCCAATCTTATGGTGACTGACGTTGCACAGACGATTGCGTTTTATCGTGACGTCTTGGGTTTTGAAGTTTTTGGGAAGTTTCCCGAAGCCGGCACCCCCTTTTGGGCAATGCTCAAGCGCGGCGCCGCAGAGCTCATGGTACAAGAAAAGCAAAACATGACCGGCGAATTTGCCCTTGGTGCCATTCCAGGGCTTGGCGGCTCATTTGGGCTCTACATGTCCGTACCGGACTTTGAGGCATTTTACGAGTCAGTAAAAAATCAGGTGACTATTGTCGAACAACCGCACCTGACATTTTATGGCGCCCAGCGCTTCGCCATTCGCGATTGCAACGGATATCTTCTGGTCTTCCAGAACAAGTAAGTATGGGTAAGGTTATGCGAAGATTGCTTCTTGCCCTTTTGTTGGCTATTTTGAGCTTAGCAAATGCTATCTGTGCGAAAGGGCAAAGCATGATTTTTGTTGTCCAGAAACATCAAGCAACACACTTACACTATGACTTTCGTCTTGAAATCGATGGGGTACTTAAATCGTGGGCAGTGCCCAAGGGCCCCTCGACCACGCCTAAAGAAAAACGCTTGGCCGTCTTGGTCGAAGACCACCCACTCTCGTACGCCACTTTTGAGGGCATTATTCCTGAAGGCTATGGTGCAGGAACAGTAGAAATCTGGGATTCAGGTACATTCGAAAATCGAACTGAAAAGAACGGCGTTCCGGTGCAGCTCGCCGAGGCTTTTAAGAACGGGCATATTCACATACGCCTCTCAGGAAGACGCCTAAGCGGCGACTATGTCTTGATGCGTTTTAAGGGCGATAAAAACTGGCTTTTGACTAAAGTCTTGAATGCGCCATAATCGATCCGAACGGCACAATGATTCTTTTCGGTAGCCCGAGTAATGAGAGTGCGCTATACTAGTACCACGTATTATCAAACCTAAGATCGAGAACATACAAGCAGAATTGACATAGCGATATTTTTTGATACGATAAGTGTCAGCGTTTTCTTATATTAAATACTCTTACTTCGAGGTTTTTATGAACAAGTTCTTTTTATCTCTTTTGTTTTGCGGTGTTGCAGCGGTTACAGTAACGGCCTATGGCGAGCAAGGACAGCAGCCAGATGTCTTCTATTTGAAGAATGGCGAGAAAATGACCGGCAGTCTTTTTGATCTCTACAATCCAGCTCTTAAGAAGCTGTGCTTGGAGCAAACAGAAACGAAACACCTCTGCGCAAAATTGCTTGCCTTGGCAAAATTGGCCAACGCAAACCTTACCGACGCTGACCGCGCTGCATTGCGCGAAGCTGGCCTTCTTGATACTACGACAGATACCTTGAAGCCTGAAGTAGCAACTTTGGTAAAAGCATCGCTCGTTGAAGACGAAAAAACGGGCGTATCCTACACCAACCCAGTACAACAAAAGCTTGCGTAGTCTTAAGCACGCATCTCGTGGCAGCAGTCATAGTATTCTAAATACGGCTGTTACAGAAGCATAGTTTTGTGCCCCCAATAAGGGTTGGGGGCTTTTTTACGAATCGTTACCGGAGACTTTGATGAATAAGCTATTCTCTTTCTTTATGTTGTGTAGCGTTGCTGCAATTGCTGTACATGTGCATGGCGTTGAAAATAAACGGCCCGATGTTGTGTTGGTTACCGGTGAAAAAATTACAGCAGCCAGCTTTGATCGCTATCTCCCCGCAGTTGAACAGCTGTGCCAAAAAGACCCTAAAAACCCGCTGTGTTTGAAGTTGCTTGCCTTGGCAAAATTAGCCAATGTAGCTATGTCAGACGCTGATCGTGAGGCAAATCTTTCAGACGCTGACCGTGTGGCACTTTTTAGAGTGGGACTTACGGGCACTTTGAAACCTGAAATAGCAGCCCTGTTGAAAGCCTCGCTCGTCGAAGACCCGAAAACTGGTTTATCCTACCGATACCCAGCCAAGACAACAGTACCCTTTAATTGGAAATAGTAACAGCTTTGGGCCCCCGCTAAACATGCCGGGGACTTTTCTGGCGAAGTGCCGCTTTATGGGATTTACTCTATTCTTGGAGACTTTATGAATAAATTACTTCTAACACTTCTGCTCGCAAGCATTGCAGGCGTTAGCGGGAACACCTATTGCGAGGTAGAGCAAGGCCCAACAACGGTTCTTTTGAATACCGGCGAAACGGTTGACAAAGAGTGGTTTGACCAACTCCATCCATTTTTCGAGAAGTTGTGCAAAGAGCAACCTAAAAACAACGCCCTCTGCGCAAAGCTTCTTGCCTTGGCAAAGGGGGTACGTTTTTCAAGTACTGAATGCGCGGCGCTACTTGAAGCAGGAGCTAATAACCCCGCTATAAAGAGATCAGTAGAAACGGGAAAGCCTTGGAATACTTCTGCATGGTTGCATGATCCAGGAGCAAAAATCACAATAGCGTCGCTCATAGAAACTGAAAATGGCGCGGTATACCGCAACCCTGTACTGCCACCATCTGGCGTATAACCTGGATATTTTATGAATAAATTGAGCGCAACACTTCTATTCGCAAGTTTTACAGGCTTTAGCATAAACATGCATTGCGTGGAAGATCCAAAGCCTGGCGTTCTTTTGAATACTGGGGCTACCGTGGATGCCCAGGACTTTGACTTCTACAGCCCCATAATTGCAGAGATCTGCAAAGAAGAGACTGCGCAAAAGCCACTCTGTTCGATATTGCTTGCCATGGCAAAAGGAGCAGCGGTAAAACTTGATGATGATGACCTTGAGGCGTTGGGCCGCACAGGGCTTCTTAACGACAAAGACCAACTCAATCCTGGGGTTGCGCCGCTCGCGCAAGCTTCGCTCAAAGAGAAAGAACCACAGGGAACATACGAGGCTTTGTGCGCATGGATTTGGGGGAAACAACTGGAATACTGTGATCCTGTAAGAAAGCCTGCAGGCACCCAGGGCGCAGGAAAACCGTGTGGGTAAATGTACGCGCCTGATATCTGAGAATATCTACCTCTGGGAGATTTTATGAATAAATTTGTTATAACAACACTTCTGCTCGCAGGTTTTGCGGGTTTTACCGTAAATGCGTATGGCTGGTTTGGCGAGGCGCCCAAACAACCGCCAATTCCCACTACTGTTCAGAACGAAAGCACGCTGGTCACGGGTAGAAAAATCGACAAAACTGTTTTGGCTTTTTACAGCCCCATTATTAAGGACATGTGTTCAGAGGACCCTGATTCAAAAGAAACCTGTCGTGCTTTAGTTCGCTTAGCATGTCGTGCTCGCTCAATAGACGCCAACGGGCCTGGTGCGATGGTACATCCCGACGATCCTACCTATGAAATATTATTAAAGGCGAAGCTCATCTATTCTGATGGGTGCCTAAGGCCAGAGGTTGAGTCGATTATTCGGGCATCGTTTCTTTTTACCCCTGCGGGCCTCAGGGCCTCAGGAGATCATTCCCTCGGATTGCGGTATACAGACCCAATAGGCAAAAAGTAGCTGGAGACTTTATGAATAAATTAGCCATAGTTCTTCTATTCGCAGGTTTTACAGGCAATGCAACAAGCATGTCCGGTGATTTTCCAGGGGAAAAAACGCTGGTCACGGGCGCGAAAATTGACGAGACTCTTTTGGCGCTTTACAGCCCTATTATGAAGAAAATGTGCGAAGAGAACGCTGAGGCAAAAGATGAGTGCCAGGCACTTGTTCGCTTGGCGTACAATTTTCGAATGAGTATAGATCCCACGGACAAATCGTATCATACACTGCTGGAAGCAAAACTTATCTATTCTGATGGCAATCTGAGACCTGAGATTCAGCCACTTGCACGGGCATCATTTATTTTTAATCCTTGGCTGGTTCATCTTTTCGAGGATCACCAGCCAATTGATTTACACTACAGAAACCCCGTAAACACTAAATAGTTTTTGGAGACTTTATGAATAAATTAAACGCGACCCTGTGGCTCTGTTTTTTTGCAGGGGTTGTGGGAAGTTTGTATGGCATGCAAGGCCAGCCGCCATCGAGCTTTTCGAGCGAAAAAACGCTGCGAGACGGGGCTAAAATTGATGGAAATGTTTTTGATTTCTATAACCCCATTCTTGAGAAAATGTGCAAAGAACAGCCAAAAAACAAACCAGAATGCAAGATGTTACTGTTTATGGCCAGGGCGGCTTTTAATGGCAGTGGCACTACAATTGTAGCTGGCGGCGAAGCATATAAAACATTATATAAGGCAGGGCTTGTACATTCAGGTGGAGCCCTAAAACCAGAAATTTGCGCGCTTGTTCTATCATCGTTTACAGAGCAGTTGAATACGTGGCAAAAGGGAAAATCATCAAAAGAGCTTTACGATAATCCGTACGAATTAATCTACGCCAACCCACTAAAAGGCCCTGTAACAACCTGTGCCCCAAAAGATACCAACCACTGGCAACCGATACTCGTCTGGAGATTTTATGAATAAATTAGTCACAGCTCTCATATTGTGCAGCTTTCTAGGAATTGGGAAAAGTTCTTATGGCGAGCAGCCATGCGAAAAAACACTCTATAACGACGAAAAAATAGATGCGAATCTTTTCGATCTCTATAACCCGATTATTAAAAAAATGTGCGAAGAGAATCCCAACATCAAGCAGGAGTGCCGACAATTATGGAACTTGGCCAGAAGTGCCCGGTCTGGGTTTAATTTCCCCGCAAGAGGACCTGCCCGTGATATATTGTTGCAATCAGGACTACTGTATTCAGATGGAACCCTAAAGCCCGAAGCGTACGCGCTTATTGCGGCATCGTTTGTGATGCATCCACTCAATGGACAATTGAAGCTAGAATCTTTAACCAAGGACGAGCTTCTTGCCGTACCTTGTAAGTTGGTGTACCACAACCCACTAGAGCAACCTGATTGGTCAAACCCCTTTCAAGAGCCTAAAGATGATAAATGGTCGGTAGAACTATAATGTCCAAACAATTGCCCTGGAGATTTTATGAATAAGTTAGTTATAGCTCTAGCGCTCTGTAGCATTGCAAAGATTGCGGGAAGTTCTTGTGACACGCAGGGCCAGCCGCCGCAAATGGATTTGGGCCGGGACGAAAAAATTTTGAATACCGGGGCCCAGGTTGATGGAAGTCTTTTTGATTTCTATAACCCAATTATTGAGAAAATGTGTAAGGAAAATCCAAGCACAAAGGGTGAATGTGATTTATTGGTTCGGATGGCTCATTTTCAGATAAAGGCACACAGCATTTCACGCTTGAACCCAAAGCACCGCCTCTCGAACATGCTTGTTGCATCCAAGTTGCTGTTTTCGGATTGCATACTAAAGCCTGAAGTTGACGAGCTGATTTTGGCATCTTTGGCGGTTCAGCTCAAGGATGATCGAGAACCGATGGTTTTCTTGGATCCCTACGAATTGACCTACACCAACCCATTAAAGCAACCTGCGCAACCATAGCGCTCATGATATTTTATAAAAATTGATACTCGTCTGGAGATCATATGAATATGAATAAGTTAGTTTTCTCTCTTGCTGCGCTCTGTGGCTGTGCAGGGATTGCGGTGAACTCATTTTGCATGCAGGGCTCACAGCCGAATGGTAGTGGCGGCATGAACGGGGGCGAGAAAAGCTTAAAGTGTTACATGCAAACAGACACCAGCGTTTTTGATTTCTACAACCCTATTCTTGAGCAGCTGTGCAAAGAATCCCCCGACACAAAGCCCGAATGTTGGATTTTGTTAAATTTGGCTCGAAGCGTTATAAACCCCCAAGGCCTGCCAAGCACTGGCAATGTGCTGAGCATGGATGCCTGCAACCCACTGTACCACAAGCTGCTTGCGGCAAAACTTTTGCATTCTAATGGCACACTCAAACCGGAGATCGTCCCGCTTGTCCTGTCGTCATTTTCGTTACAGAAAACAACTGGGTGGTTTTATGATGGCCCCTGGGAATTGAAATACAAGAGCCCCCTCACATAGATGAACCTAAATTGACATCGCGTCGTTTCTTGGCATATTGAAATTTGTTGTTTTATTTTTTTATAAGCTCGTATAGAGGAGTTTTTATGAATAAGTTAGTTACGTCACTTTTATTCTGTGGTTTTGTTGGCTGTGCGGCAAGCTCATATGGCAGTCCTGCTGCGGTAGACTTGAACACTGGCACGACTATAAGCGTCGATTCTTTTAATCGTTATATTGGCTACCTCACCAGCGAATGTAAAGAAAATCCCAACCAGCACCCACTGTGCGCGCAATGGCTCGCTATGGCAAAAATGGCCAGTGCAAATCATGGGAATGCCGCGGCCCTTGCTGGATACAAAGATCCACGGACCGTTGATGAAGACGATGCACTCGACCCTGAGTTTGCAGAACTGGTAAAAGCTTCCCTCAAAGAAAAAGAACCTCAGGATTATTATGAAGCTGTAAATGCATTTTTTTATGGAAAATCGCTGGAATTCGTTAATCCATTAGCTCAATCAACGAGCAACCCGGGCGCCGGAAAACCTCGCTGGTAAAGTTAGGAACTGGACTGGCCGGGGATAAAGCTACCGTTTTTTGGAGATTTTATGAATAAGCTAATTGGAGCTCTGGTACTTTGCAGCATTGCATGGATTGTGGGAAATTCATATGGCATGCAGAGTGGGCAGGAAACTACGCTTCCCAAAAATCCCTCGATGGTTAAAGTGCATGCGGGGGTCGTTGATAAAAACGTTTTTGGCGCGGTTGATCCCCTGGTACGTTTTTATTGCGACAAAGAGCACGGGGGCAATCCCTTGCAGTGCCTTATCCTTGCTGCGTTGCTCGGAAGGTACTGCCAAGCAACTACGAATCCGGCGTCACCAGAGCCAGATCTGTGCAAGATTCTGCGATCATCGTTTAACGAGGCAAGCGAGGGAATCGAATACGACAACCCTCTGACTTGTGAAAAGCCTCTCCAACCTAAGCCCGACTCCAACACCCTAGCCATCCGGCTCTAGGCAGGTAATCGAACAAAAAACCCCCGATATTTTGGGGTTTTTTGTTTAGTTGACCAGACGGTCTGGTTTTTGGCATACTACCAGTTGCTGTTTTGCGAGGGTCCCTATCTCTTGGAGATTTTATGAACAACGTAGCGAGAGTTCTTCTGTTCTGTGGCATTACCATAGGTACGATACAGGGGTATGCTGTTGAAAATTCGCAGCTACCCGATGGTCGTCCGGGCATAGGCGAAAATATGTTAAATACGGGCATTCTAATGGACGAATACCTTTTTAACTACTACAACCCGATTATTAAGAAACTGTGCGAAGATTTCCCAGACGAAAAAAATGAGTGCAAATTGCTGTTTATGCTTGCTAGAAACGTTCAACATGGGGTTTACGTTCCAAAAGATAAGATCGCACCAGCCGGGGCAATACTGTTAAAGGCAAAACTCGTGTACTCTGATGGCACAATCAAACCTGAAATTCGCGAGATTGTTCTTGCAGCTCTTGAGCAGCGGAAACTAGCATCGTTCGATAATATCTTCTACTTAAAATATCACGATCCATTATGGCGGGCTCATTGACTTTGGGCTTTTTTTTGGCATTATAAAACCTGATGTTAATGGTATTAATGCTCTAAAATAAAGGGTTTTTTGTGAATAAATTATTCTCGTCACTTGTCCTGTGCAGCGCTGTTGGTATTGCAATAAGCTTATGTGGCAGTCCTGCCCAAGTAACTTTGAATACCGGCGCTACCATAGATATTGATGCATTCAATTTTTATGCCCCAATTATCGAGGGACTATGCAGAGACAACCCAAATTCAGAAATCTGCAGGAAACTCGCTATTATGACCCAGTGGCGAAACACCAGAATTTACGGCGAGGATCACGACACATTGACCAACTTGGGAGTGCTTGATGGCAGCGGCCACCTCAAACCTGCCTGTGCATTGCTGGTGCAAGCATCGCTCAAAGAGCAGGGACTTAAATATTATGACCCCCGGGGACACCACAACGGGCCCGCTAACAGCGCGCCTGCAGGAAATATGGGCACTGGCAAACCTTGGTAAACAAGCTTCTGTAAGTTTTGCTACAAACAACATAGCTTTAGGCCCCCGATTTTGTCGGGGGTTTTATTGCGACTTGGCACAATAACTATTTTCCAGCATACTTGAGCTTGCTTGTTGTTGTTATAATAAATTCTCTAACTGGAGGCTTTATGAATAAGTTCTTTTTCTCTCTTCTGCTCTGTGGTATTGCAACAGTTGCAGCAAATGCATATGGCGAAGGCCACCAACGCCCGGACGTTCTCTTGAACACGGGCGAGAAGATTTCTGCTGAATTTTTCGACTTACACAACCCAATAATCAAGAAACTGTGCGAAAAAAATCCAAGTATGATGCTCGCCTGTCATGCCTTTGTGGATTATGCAGAGCTATTTCAATCGCGACTCCAAGCAGTAAAAACAGAAGAAGAACGGAAAGCGGCACTCAATGAACTGCGCGAGTATGGAATGACTGATGAACAAATTAGAAAAAATATTGAATTTGCAGCCCTTATTCGCGCCTCGTTTGAAGACACCCCAAAGGGAATCGCCTACCATGATCCAATAAAACCGGTCTCGGCTACTTCAGCACAGGCAGCAACAAAATAAGTTTTCTGGAACAAAAAAGCCCCCGACCAAATCGGGGGCTTTGCTGCAACTTGGCGCAAAACCTGTTTTTCAGTATACTTGAACCTGACTATTATTATCATGATAAATTCTCTAATTGGAGGTTTTATGAATAAGTTATTTTTCTCCCTTTTGCTCTGTGGCGTTACAGCAATTACAATAAACACCTATAGCGAGCAAGGCCAGCGGCCAGAGGTCATCTACTACTATTTTTTGAATAACGGCAACACCGTTGGCCAAACTACATATGACCATTACAATCCAATACTTGAGCAGCTGTGCTCCCCAGACCCAAACGCAAACCCTCTTTGCGCCAAATTGCTAGCGCTGGCAGAGTGGCCTGGGACACGTCTTGACCCTGAAGCCATAGTTAAATTACGCAAGTTGGGTCTGATCGATTCGTGTGGCGACATACGAGGGTATGAGGGTGGAAGACAACTCATAAGAGCCTCTCTAAAAGAAAAAGAACCAAACGGCATTTCTGAAACAGTATCGGCATGGCTGTATGGCAAAAAACTGGAATATTGCAATCCCCTTAAACCATCTACAAAGTAGGGCGGGGTTTTATGAATAAGCTAGTTACAGCTCTCATGCTCTGTTGTTTTGCAGGGCTTATGGGAAGCTCATATGGCATGCAGGAAGCAATGGACAAGTTGGTCAGACAGAAAGAAATAGCTGCGCAGGCGTTCAATTCCGTGGTGCATGTACATGAAGGATCGGTGAACGCAGCTCTTTTTGCAGCCCTTAACGCCGATCTTCAGACTGCATGCAGCGATAACAAAGAACAGACAAGCGACTGCCTTGAGCTCATAGCCCTCATGCAGAAGGTGTGTGAAGCACAAAAGCGCGAGACGACACAGTTCGTCCGTGAAGCAAGAGGTGATGCATGTAAGATTTTTAACTCATCGTTTATCGAACAAAACGGACAACTAAACTATCGGGATCCACTCGTGGATAACGTTATTGAGGCGAAGCCATTTGAAGCGCAACGCATACGAGGTTTTTGAACTCCCCGCCATGGCTAATTATCTAGGCGCCTGATACGGCCCACTGGTTTGTTATTATTTATGATATTAAACGCTCTTAATGGAGGCTTTATGAATAAGCTAGTCACAGTTCTTTTACTCGTCTCTCTTACAGGGGTTGCCATGCATGGGTTCGCCATGCAAACTGGAAATAGTACGCCAGGCAGCACCGGACAAAATCCCCCAACGGTCGTTGTACAAAAACAAACTGAACAAAGCCAACCTACAGCCATTGTACAAAAAGAAGCTGACCAGTTGCCGCCTATGGTTGAATTACGGAACGGGAGTGAGGTTAAACGCGATCTTTTGGCCGAATTGCTACCCTTCATGCATTTCCACTGCAAAGACACCGAGAAAGACGATACCAATTGCCAGATTTTGCATGATCTCATGAGAGACTACTGCCAAGACCCAGAAACCCTCAATTCACAACATCGCGAGCTTTGCAGTATCTATTACTCATCATTTAGAGGCCACACTGACGGGCACATAAACTATCAATCTCCACGCGCTTTCTAGGTCACCCCAGGCCATGCCTGTACGCTCGTAACTTTAAGCCCCCGGTTGTATCGGGGGCTTTTTTCTAGGTTGATAAACCCCCCGAATTGTTTTACGGTTGGTTCTGACGGAGAGGGCAGAATTTGTGCGGGAAAAAGGGCGTATATGCATGTTACCAGTGTAACCGTAGCCACCATGCTTGGATTTGCGTGTGGCGCATTGTCAGTGTTGGGAATAGTCTTGCTGTGGCGGACGCCGCAGGCAGCACACAAAAACTATTTTTTTAAAGATTCTTCTTTTGAATTCCAGTTTCTCCGCACCCTGGGACGGGCACCGTACCAGATGGCTGATATTGGTGAATGCCTCCAGGCAGCACGCACTATCAGCGAGGGAAACTTTGAGAGTTGGTACGCCAGTTGGTATGCCTTAGCAGAGCGTGTTTATACTGACGCAGAATCGTCATACGCTCAAGAGCACTACCAGAGTGCGTTAACAGCCTATCTACGAGCAAGCAATTATTATCGCGCGGCAGAGTTTTATCTGCACGGCAACCCGCAAGACACGCGCATTCTCGAGGCTTATAAAAAGAGCCGGGACTGTTTTTTGAACGTTACAAAACTTTCTAACCCAAAAATCGAAGTAGTTAAAATCCCCTACGAGAAGACGTTTTTACCGGGGTATTTTTATCGTGCCCCCGGCGTAACAGGCTCTCAGGACAAACGCCCTCTCGTTATCATCCAAACCGGTTTTGACGGAACGCAAGAAGAGCTCTACCCCTACGCGCAAGAGGCACTCAAGCGGGGGTTTAACGCCCTAACGTTCGAAGGCCCGGGGCAAGGGGGCGTATTGCGCGAACAGCACCTCCCGTTCAGGGCTGATTGGGAACAGGTGATTACGCCCGTGCTCGACTATGCGCTAACTCGTCCAGAAGTCGATGCAACGCGCGTTGCCTTGTACGGCCTGAGCCTTGGCGGCTATTTGGCCCCCCGCGGCGCAAGCAAAGACCACCGTGTAAAAGCCCTGATTGCCAACAGCGGCATCTACGACCTCTCTGAAGTTATTATCAAGAACTTCCCCGGAATAAACTCTCGCGAGCAATTTGTACAATTTGTAAATGCACATCCTGATGCCTGTAACGCAGCGCTCAGGGCGGCCATGAAAAAGAATATCCAGTTACGATGGACCATCGAACACGGCATGTACGCTTTTGCAGCACCAACACCACGAGATTTTCTCCTGAAATATCAAGAGTTTTCGCTCCAGGGCCTGATCAATACGATTGTATGCCCGACACTCGTTTGTGTTTCTGAATACGAAACGCCAGGGCTTGAAGACCAAGCAAAGCGCTTTTATGATTTCCTGACGTGTCCCAAAGAGTATATCTTCTTTACCACCGCCGAGGGGACCGGCGAACATTGCCAGATTACGGGGGTATTGCGCGCCAACCAGCGAGTATTTGACTGGCTTGACGCCCTCTGGGAGCCTACGGCACATTAAGACCCCTTTTATACCGCAAAATTATGGTACCACTCCGGTGCTACCGGTGGCTTTTGGTCGAGCATAACGCGCCATTTTTCATCAGTAAGTCGATCAGCCATAGAATGCTTAAATTCATAGTAGGTCAGCACGGGCCCAACGCCGAGTTGCATGGTACCATCAGGCAGCCGATAGGCAACTAAAAGCCAGGCGATATTCCCCGTTGCCTCTTCGAGCACCCGCCCACTGTTGCTGTCAGTATGCACGTCAGCCACAATGCTCGTTTTTTGCGCTTTTAATTCAATGCCTGCAACCAACGGCTTTAGGTTCGTGGCAATATCATCTATAAATGCATACTGTTCTTCAGTCAGCTCTTCACCGATAATTTCTTGCGCGGCAATCGTTGCAAGCATCTCCAGCACATTGCTCATCTGCTCAAGCCGATGCTCGCTGGTTTCGTCCAATAGATCGTGTTTTTCAAGACCATCGTACAAGAGCGTGACGACAGTGCCAAGTCGCTGGTAAAATTCGACTACCGGCTCAACAAAACCCCGCTCAACGGGCTGATTTTCTCGCCCAAAATCCGGTGCTGCCGATTTTGTAAGCGTGTAGCTCTGTTTTGCATACAAAATGGTATCGTGGCGCAGCTGTGCCCACGAGGCGAGCGCACTGGTAAGGCTTTTATCAAGCCATGCTGGTGTCTGCATCCAGGTTGGATATTGAGCGTCGTATGGCCCGAGCAATGGCTGCAACGCGTAGAGCCAGGCCCAATAGAGATTTTTTTCCCACGTGGTTTCAGGAAACACATCAAACTCAGCGCGTAATTTTTTGATTTGGGCAGCGTAGTTTTCGTATGCGTCGTCATGCCCGATCGCAAGCAGCTCCTGTGCTCGGGCAGAGCCAAGCACCGACATAATATCGAGCCCTCTTGGAAAGTCGCGCGAATTTTTCCCTTGGGTAAAGGCCGAACCTGAGCCCTGATATTTCTGTATAGCCGGGAAAACCAGTTGTTGGAAAACATATGAATCAGGCACAAACCGTTGCCCCATAAACCGCCAGCCGGCCGTTGAAGCTAGGCACCGGTCAAGATCCTGCATGCGTGCCGTTTTTGGATCGGCCATGCAGGCACCAGTCCCTCCGTAAATCTGTGGCAGGGGATAGTTTTCAATCAGCATTCTTTTGAGTTTTTCAAACATTTGGTGGGTAAAAGCCATGCTCGTAAAGCCGTCCGGCCAAAGCTGTTTCATGACAACGTCATATTCGCGGGGACCCCAGTCGTCCGAATAGCCAACGTAGAGGGCCGTGACCTCGTAGAGCGCATTCCACTTGCGCAAAAGCTCTGGATCTGATACCAAATGCTGGGTAAATAGACAAGCACTCAGCGTCTGGATATAAGCCTGCGGCGGCGCGTTACGAAAGAGATCGTCTTTGAGCAGGCGCGTAAGCCGCCCCGCCCACATAAACGCCCGAAAATAATTGGCAAGCTTGTCTGAATAGGTATAGTGCCCCCGTGGGACATACTGGGAATAATCTTCCTCATAGCCAAAAATCGGCGATTTTCTAAAACCTGCATGCGCCTGTATAAGCTCCAGCTCTTGGGCAACAATAGTGGTGACAGGCGCTGGGATGTGCACGCTATATTTTTGTTTATCAGCTAAGAAAAACGACTTTTGTAAACGCTGCTTAAGTTGCTCAAAGAGAGGGTTTTCGGCCGGCTTGCCAGGCGTCGCTAGTGGCTCGTCGGGCAACTGTTCAGATTTTGGGCGCAAGAGCTCGAGCGCAACGGCACAATAGGCCATGTTTAGACGCGCAGCAGCCTGCGCATCGCCCGTTGTGCTTTCGTAATCGAGACGGGATTTTTCCAGCAGGGTTAGATTAAGTTGCCACAGCAGATCAAAGAGCTTTTCTTGTTCGATATGTTTGAGCGTCTCATCAAACTGCAGGTGAAACAGGTGGAGCAGCGAGTCGGCCGTGATAAACAGGGGAAGTTGGTTATTTTTAACATACCGGTACGCAGCAAGCATGTCATCAAAGCTGCCGACCGGCTGGTCTTGTTGGACGACCACAAAGCCATTGGATTTGAGCATCTGTTGCGCCTGCGGCGTGAGGGGAAAGATGGCCGCCACGGATGAAAAGTTTTTAATAGGTGCGACTTCGAGCGGCAAAACCTGCAGGGAAACCACCGGCGCTACCGGTTCAAATGGTACAATCGAACTCTGGGGCATTTTGTGATGTCGGCCAAAGGGCATAAGAGGCAACACGCAAAAAAGCGCACATATGACCGGGAGTGCCCGACGGGTTTTGTAACGGACCATGGAAAAAGCTCCTGTGCCTACGAAGGCGAGTCACAACTATTTGTCTTCAGTTTACCGCTCGGCGGGTGAAGCGTCAAAAGGGTAGCCCCGGCCCTGTAAAAAAGAACGAGTGCGCTCCTGTTACAGAACGCACTCGGTTTACACCAGATTATACCAAACCCGAAAAGTAACCCAACATACCCACCCACCGTTCGTCCTGATCCGACTTCGCTCGCGAGGGAGCTTCGTCGTGACTCTGGCCTGCCTGCCCGCCGTAGCGACTCCAGTTGCGAAGGCTGGGTCGAAGGGTTCGAACGCGCCAATACAAATTTATAGCGTGTTGAGGTCTTTCTTTTCTTCGATCTTTTTTTCGATTGGCTTTTCGTCTTTTATTGGAGAAGAGACGATAGGGTCAACCTTCTTAGGCTTAAACTCATAGAACTTCACCAGATCTTCAGCTATTCGCTGTGGCGTTCTGCCTTTATGGACAAAATCCGGCTGTTCTTGCACTGTTTCAGTGGTGTCAGAACCAAAGAAACTGGTAGTTTTTTTCGTCCAGAGCTCGGTCTGTCCGGTAGTTTTCCCGTCGCGTTCCAACTTCCCGCCTTTTGAAGCCTTATTCTCATTGTGCTCCAAACACGCGTTGCCTTCGTGGTCCATGCCGAAGAAGCTCGTGCAGTGCAAAATATTCCAGAACTCCCCGCCCTTTTCGTCATAACGTATATGTCCACCATTAGTAAGACAGAGAAATGCATCAAGCCCCGGGCACAAACATTTAGGCGTGAATAGACCCGTTTCTTTATCATAAAAGATCTCTTCGGAAATATTCTTAAGCCCCGGGAATTTTTCGCTTATTTTGCGAGTGACCAGGGTGGCCAAGTTTTTAGCTAGCAGCGTTTTTGCTATGATCGCTTTTTTGTCGTTGAGCGTTTTTCGATCCTTCTCGATTTGCTCCGCAGTTCGTTTTTGATAGGTGAAATCAGGCGTTTCTTGCGTTGATTCCGTATTGTCAAAGCCAAAGAAATTGGTGCTTTTTTCAGCCCAGACATCGACCGCGCCCGTCGCAGGAACGCCCACTACAAATAATTTTGCCGTCTCTATAAGATATTTTTTTAAGGCATCGGAATAAAGAAGATCTTTAGCGAAGTAGTTCACGCAGTGCCAAATATTCCAAAGCTCCTCGCCACGTGCATGCCCACCGTCTTTGACACACTGTGCCACATCGAGTGCTGGACACGTGCACTCCCTGACTAAATCACCCGAGGGATTTATAAAGGTCTTTTCAGTAACGTTCAAACGAGGGAACCGCTCATTGATAAGCTTTACCACTCCTCTGACCTGTACCAAAAACCACTGCTTTTCTTGTTCTTCTTTAGTTAATACTAGGTCAGCAAGTTTCAATCCGACAACTTGTTTCGGCTTCAAGAATCCCCAGACGTAATGAGTGCTTTTCACCGCTAACAAAACAGCCACCGTTGCGCCCAGCAGCATGAGCAAGCGCTTGTCTTCGCTTGCATCAAGAAGATCAGAGGTCCGCTCTGTTTTTAGCCCCACACCGAGTGGCGGTACTGATTGTTCTATTTTTGGCTGTTGGATTTGGTGGGCCAGCACCGACACAGGCGGAATCTGCGAGTCCATCTTTTGATTTTGCTGCTGATTTTGCTGCATGCATTGGGTGCATGATACGCTGAAAAGCGCTGTGGCTAGAAAAATTATAACTTTTCGATGTTGCATAGCAACCTCCATCTGGTACAGTACGGCACAATACACTTTAAAAACAATACCTGAATCTTACTACTTCTCATCAGGCTACTCTTGTCAGAGTAACAGTATTTTTAAAAAAGTACAGTTATTTCTAATAAGATCTTTTAAGAGCCTTTATTCAATTTTTCATCACAAACTCTTAAGGCTGGGTCGCAGGGCCTGATCCGACGGTTATTACTGTATCGCAAGCATGCAAAAAAGTCCAGGCGTGCGCCTTTTTTTGATTTTCACTATCCTGTAATCTTCTTGAGCGCGTACCATTCCTCTCGCAGGGCGATCGCTTCTTCGAAGCGCAGGTCAGTGGCAGCCTCTTGCATCAGCCGTTCCACTTCGATCAGGCGCTTGAGCGCTTCAGCCGGCGCTTTACTCTTGACTTTTTTGTCAGACGGGCGACCCTTTTGGGCCTTTGCAATAGACTCCTGGAGGGACGATATGCTCTTGGTCACATCGCGTATAACCGTTTGTGGCGTGATATCGTGCGCTGTATTATAGGCAATCTGGAGCGTCCGTCGCCGTTCGGTTTCATCGATAGCGTTGCGCATAGAATTGGTTATCTTGTCGGCATACAAAAGCACTTTTGATTCGCTATTACGCGCAGCCCGGCCAATGGTCTGAATAAGCGAGCGTTTATCACGTAAAAAACTTTCAAGATCAGCATCCATGATCGCCACACAGGCGACTTCGGGCAGATCAAGCCCTTCGCGCAATAAGTTTATGCCAACCAGGACGTCGAAAACCCCTAAGCGCAATTTATGTAAGATCTCTGTCCGTTCAGGCGTTTTAAGGTCATGGTGCAAATAACAAACTTTAATGCCCTTATCTTCGAGATAATGCGCAAGCTCTTCAGCCAATTTTTTGGTCATAACAGTGATAAGCGTCCTGAAGCCCTGCGCCGTCGTCTCTTTAATGGTCTCAATTAAATGTGTAAGCTGCCCGGTACGAGGATGCACTTCGATACGTGGGTCAACCAAGCCCGTGGGCCGAATAACCTGCTCGGCAACCGTCGTACTTTTCTGGAGCTCATAGTCGCCGGGGGTGGCAGAAACAAATATCACGTCCTGAAAGTATCGTTCGATTTCTGGAAACGCCAATGGCCGATTATCCCGGGCCGATGGCAGACGAAACCCGTATTCGATAAGCGAGCCCTTACGCGCCTGGTCACCGGCGTACATGCCACGAAGTTGGGGTACGGCGATATGCGATTCGTCGATTATAAGCAAGCATTCATCAAAGAAGTCAAAAAGGCAAAATGGCGGCTTGCCCATATCGCGCCCATCAAAGTGGGAAGAATAATTCTCGATGCCCTGGCAATAGCCCTGCTCTTTAAGCATTTCAAGATCATAATTAACGCGCGTACGCAACCGTTCGCGATAAATAGGATTTGTAATAGTTGGCAGGCAGGCTTCCAGCTCAGCCGTAATACTCTTAACAGCCGCCTCTTTTTTCTCTTGAGTGGTAACAAAGTGCTTGGCTGGAAAGATTAACGTGTTATCGAGCTCGGCAACCACATGCCCCTCTTGTCGATGCACCCACTGCAAGCGCACAATCCTACTACCAGCAAATTCGACACGCAATTTTTCTTTCTGATAGGGCAGCTGAACTTCGACCGTCGGCCCGAACACCTGAAAAGTACCAGCCGACCGCTCAATATCATTTCGGGCGTACTGAATAAAAATTAATTTTCGTATAAAATCAGCGCGCGACATAAGATCGCCACACTGTAAGGGAAGCGCGAGCTGTCGGTAGTCTGTTGGATTACCAAGGGAATAAATACATGACACCGATGCAACGACGATCGTGTCTCGACGATTAATTATCGACGCCGTAGCTTCAATGCGCAAGCGTTCTATCTCGCTGTTAATGCGCGTCTCTTTGGGAATATAGAGGTCCTGGGCCGGCAGGTACGACTCGGGTTGGTAATAATCGTAATAGCTGACGAAATAACAGACTTTATTTTCCGGAAAAAATAACGAAAATTCTTCGTACAATTGCGCTGCCAGAGTCTTGTTGGGAGACAAGACCAACACCGGCCGCTCCTGCTGAGCGATAACCTGGGCAACGGTATACGTTTTGCCTGAGCCTGTGACACCCAAAAGGGTGGACTTGCCCGGCCGTCCTTCGACGAGCTTAGCAATTGCCTGCGGCTGATCACCGCCGGGTGGAAATGGTGCGCGAAGCTTGAAAAGCGACATATTTTGCCCCTTTTTATTTATTTTATATGCTTATTTTTTATTTAGCATAACACGGAATAAAGATTATTTCACTCTCCAATTTGGAGCCTATCCTCTTGGAGCCTATCCTCGCAATTTTGCTAGCGTCGTGTTGCCTGGGATATTGCTTCTGGCCGATAAATACCCTTATCAATAATCTCAAGTAACCTGAGAGCCGCATGGCTTGGCGTGCGCTCGCCAGATTCCCATGCCTGAACAGTTTTTATGCTGACATTGAGAACCTTTGCAAAAAGGCCTTGTGAATAATTGCCGCGTTCGCGAATTTTTTTGACATCTCGTGGCGTGTAGCTTGCTGGTGGCTCGGGAATTTCAAGCAACTCGGAGCGCAATGTAAGTTTTTCTTTTTTGTAGGCAGCAATCTCTTTGAGCCCATCGTGTAAATCTTTAAATAATTTACTCATGTTTTTTCCCTTTAATGTCATATACAAGCTCTCTGAGAGCCTTCTTTTCTGCTGGCGTCAGGTCTTCTTGCTCGTTTTTCGCGTAAATTATAATCAAGAAAAGCATTTCGCTTGCCTGGTCGTCCAAATAACAAACGCGCAATCCCCCGCTTTTGCCTTTGCCCGGTGATTTGAGCCGTATTTTTCGCAAGCCTCCAGTTCCCGGAATGACGGATCCCGACTTGGGATTTTCTACCAAAGTACGCTTGAGCAGCTCAAAATCGCACAACAAGAGGCTGTATGTGCGAAGAAGTTCTTCTACGCGCTTAGCAAACATTCGGGTTTGAACAATATGTCTTTTCATGCTTTAATTATCCCACAATGTAGCATAGTTTGTCAAGCTCCCGCCTACGCCAATTCGCCGTCGCTCCCGCGAGCAATGGCGTAACTCCAGAAACAAGCGCGCCTGATACAAGTTTAAATTACGGGATTGGTATTATACCGGCGTCGAAGCCCATTTTTCGAACATGCGCGTAACTGATTTTTCGTTCGTCGGCAACCCAAGGCGCTCTTTTGTCACCCAGCGCAGTTCATTAGATTCATAATTTTGTACAAAATTTTCGTCACTCTGGACCTTGAGCAAAAAGCGTACGTCATAGTGATAATGGGCCGGAAGCCCTTTTGAAGCAGGAATCGGGTGAATATCGATATCAAAAATTTCAGGCGACACCGGGGCTATGCCCAGTATGCCTGATTCTTCTTGCGCTTCTTTTAGGGCAACGCGCAAAAGATCGGGATCGCCATCAGCATGCCCCCCAGCTGTACCCAAATATCAAGCTTCTTGTGGTGCATCAAAAGAGCGCGTGAGCCATCACGGTTCAAAAGCCAGGCTGAGCCGGTAAAGTGTCCCGGCACACATGACCGCTCAAAGCAGTCTTCCTGCTCGCGAGCAAACGCCAACATTTGTTCCTTACACCGTTGCTCGCCAAGGTCATTTGGCTTATATTCCTGAAGCAAATTACGCACCAACGTTCTTTTCACGCCACACCAAAAAATTAGAACTTTTATAAAAATATACGACCTAAACAGCATCTCGATTGAGATTGATCTCAGGACGGACGGCATCTACAATCCCACTCGCAACAACACGAGCGCCAATCTTTTCAAGCCGTTCGACAAAGTCAGCAAGGGTACGCCGTAGCAACCCATCCGACACCTCAAAAGCTTCATCCAAAAAGAAAATAACTCGCTTTGAGTTTTGGTCGATACAGGAAAGTCGCGAATCTCGATAGTTCCAGAGCCAGCACAAAACTTTCTCGTCGTCAGCATAGACTACATGATTGTCAGCAACGGAAAAACTTTCAGAAGCCCCCAGCGGCGCAATCACCTCGCCCGCCTTGCCATACCGAACCACAATATCCCCTGCGATTTTGGTCATATCGTAGCCGCCCATAGGCACCAGCGAAAGAGCTGAACAGCAATTGTACAAATCGACCACGGTTGAAATATTCCAGATTTTTTGGCCATTAACGACACGCCGAACGAGTGACTCAACAGATGCGCAATACCCTTTGCCCATAACAAACGTCTCAAAAACGCGACGCCACCCGACAATTTCTGGCCGTGCTTCCCAAGTCTCTTTGGTAATACCCTGTCCTGCAAGCCGTTGCTGTAGCTCGTTTTTAAGCTGCTCGATATAAGGGTCAGACTTCGTAACAACAATATCAGCCACGACAAATCCCGCCTTGGCAGCCGGATACGCTCTAAAAATTTCATGATCAATAAAAATTTTCATAATCTCATCCCACAAGAAATATATCCACCTAAACTCTCTCTGCCCTAATCTTTGGTTTTTGAGTTAAATCAAATACCGCAGTTGCAATCAACAAGTTTGGCATTCGGCACAGGGCGTGGTCATTATTTAGTGTTTTCTGTCAATCAGGAGCACCCGCAACCTTTATTATTCTTCGAAAAGAGCATTGGGTGCTGGTCTATGTATTCAATGCAATTAGCTGCAATACGTTCCGAAACAGCATCAAATACTGCCGCATCCTGCTCTATCAATCCTTTAAATATGGTCCCAAAAGCCTCACGCTCTGCAGCGTCAAACGTGTCAAAATAATCCTGCAACTTTGGCGCCACCGAATAGATCCCACCATCCTTTGACAAGAATCCCTCATCACACATCTCGTCCAGCAGTGCAAGTACCTCATGTTCGTCGCGTTCGCAGACTACGGCAAACTCACTTGCCGTCAAACTCGGCTTCGAGCGAAAGGCCATAAGCATAAATACTTCATCTGTCAGTACCGCCTTACTCATAAGCGCTTCAAATACCATTTGTGCACCATTATTCATCAGGTGTATCGTAGTAAAGCGCTTTCCTTCAACATGATTCATCAAAAACCTCCTAATCATCAACAATTGTTAACTTGAGCAACAAGTTTTTTTACACCTGCGTGACGTAATTGTGCGCACCAGCACCCGCCGCGCTCAATATATCAAATCGCTTATTTTTAATATCATTCATATTCACTGATCGTTTCGGCTAAATATCCCTCACTCCAAAAACTATCGCCTAACACACATTCCACAAAGTCAGGAAATTCTTTTCGAACAACCGTACTGCTACCATCCTTAAAAAGCTGAATCATTTTATCAGCACTAAGACTTGGTTTACCCTGCAGCTGTAACCGCACATGATCAACCTGCAAATCTATTTTATGCAATTGTAAGCCATGTGCCTGAGCAGTCTGCGCAAAGGATTCACTCAACAGATCTCCCAATCTCCCCTCAATCCGCCTGGCTCGATTCGCGGGAATTATAACTACGTGATACAAAAGTTTGTGTTCAACGCGCCGTGACATATTTTTCTCCATAATCAAAAAAGGAATCTTAACACTTGCATTGCTTTTTAAAAATCATCGCCCACGCCTTCGGGGGTTACGGTCATGAGAAAATTTGTTTCGCCGGCAACAGGACACTCGTTATAGGGAATCCAATAAGATTTTTATATAAATCTTCGTAATCGGGAAACCACTTGCCTTTAAATAGCTTAGACATTTCGTTCATGTGCTTATTAACGCGCACAATTTTTGAATTTTCGATCGTCATACAAATATCCTGAATCCTGCCCCTTGGCTTTTTGGTTAAATTAAAGCGTTGCGCTTGCTCTTGAATTATCAGCTTTCTTACGAACATAAATACCGTTAAATCTTATACCGACTCCCCCCAAGACCGCACCTTTATATTCGCAAACCTTTATCCTGTCTTTATGGATTATTTCTATACGAATGGCATTCTTGGGGCTGTCTGAGCATTCTTCCTGAACAAACAGATGGCTATTGCGTGGCTTTTCCCCTGAGTCCTTCGTTTGTTTGATCCCAACAAAACCATTAATCTCCCCAACGTGCATCGAGTACGTGTACCGATTTGGCAGCTTGGTCAAAGCATTCCCGGTACAATAAACATCTCCATCTTTATACATAAATTCTAACGTCTGCTCATTGTAACCTTCTTCTTGACAGCACTCGCCCTGCGAATTCTCTATCTCTTCCCAGGCCCCAATCAACACCTTTTTGTCAAAAATCGGCAACAATGAAAGATCGCGGTCTCGCTGCTGCTCGTCAACAAGGCGTGCTCCCCCTTCGTCAATAAGCCAGGTACAACTATTGCCAATTTCCTCCGTAGAAGGCCGCACAGCATAATCAATAAAATTTTGGCCATCCTTTTCGCGGAAAGTAAAGCTGCCTGCCAAAGAATTGTTCTCCATGGGGAGAGAAAATGTTTTAGCCTGTGGCAAAAGAAAAGGAGTTAAGTTTATACCAAACCCACGATATAAATTTGTATTGGCGCGTTCGAACCCTTCGACAAGCTCAGGACGAACGGTGGGAGGGTATGTTGGGTTACTTTTCGGGTTTGGTATTAGCTGCCCATCTGATTGGCTTAATATAAAAAAACTATATTCCTCATGATAGGGTCCGGGCCGTCCACCGACGGCTACCAATATTTTGGATCGCGAAACCATGGGAATGAAAAAGAACGTTTCAGAAACGCGATCTTTGCTATTGTACCAAAAGGTATCTGTAACTTCCAACAATGAGACATTCGCTAAACAAGCAATAATGCGATCAATTTTTGAGGGATTTTTTAGAAATTCGTCCAGAAAAAAATCGCGCACCACGTGATCTTTCAACAATTCCAAGATGCGCGATTCGTACAAAAACTCAAGAGAACTGTCATCCTGATCGCGCTTCAGCATCCATTCTTGCTGCGCAGCACGCAGCTTGGGGTCATTGTGCGAAAGTTCCAGCGCTTTTTTATACACAACGCTCAAAGCACCATCTAGATCACCAAAATGTTCATTGCCGCAAATTGCTTTTTCAACTTTTGTCGTCGCTTTTTTGCAGTCAAAACTGGGCCCGGCATGGATCATAAAACCACACAAAGCCGCCAATATGCCGGCTAAAACCAATCCCGCTCTATAAGCTTGCATTCTGCAGTTAGCATCCCTCTGCTGAGCTAGTCGAAGCATCAGGATGAGCGGTGGGCAGGCATACAGAGTTGATTTTCGGGTTTTGTATAAAGCTATTTTGTTCATTATCTTACTTTCGGTTTTTTGGTTAAATCGATTTCCACTGGTTCTGCAGGGTAGTTCCCTGCAATAATAGCCGGCAAATGCTCCGGCAACAAAACCGGATATATAATTTCTTCGCTCTGCTGAATACGCGCAAGAGAAAGCCAAGAAAGTTTCTTTACCACCGGTTTTTCTTCGGGCATCAAATGGTCCAGCGTGACAGCGCTCTGCCTGGTACGCGCTACCAGAAAGCGTTCTTTAAAGCAGGTTATTTTGCCCGAAATTGTCAGGGTAAATTCCCCAAACCAGACAACCGGACCGAGCTCGACTTCTTCTGGGGCTATACCCGATTCTTCGTAGATTTCGCGCAAAGCAGCCTCTTCAAGAGACTCGCCTTCTTCAATCTTGCCACCGACAAGCGCCCAAACCGGGCCCCTATAGATGCCGTCGACAATGTAAAATCGAGGATCGTCGAAATGTAACACGAGCAGTTCGTCTTGCTCGTTTAACAGCAAAACCTTCACGGCATTTCTGATATTTACAGGCATCCCGGCTCCTCAATCTCGCACCAATAATTCGTCAACTCTTTGCCGTCTTCCATTGCTTGGCGCGCTCTTGCAACCCCTTCACAAAGGCATCTTTGTAATGATGGTAGTCGATAAGCGTTTTAAGACCCTTCCGGACAGCTTCACGCTTGATTGTTGCGTACCGACGCACTTCATCAGGGTGTGCCCGTAGATAGTCACGCGTCACCAGATTGTCGTGCCATTCAGGACTATCAAAGTGCACGATCCCAAGGTTAAAGTTCTTTACCCCACGCTTACGCAAGAAAAAGCGTTCAACACTTGGGTGCAGCTGCCCGATATATTCATAACCAAGCTGCTCTAAATTTTTGATTTCATCGTCCAAGAGCGCAAAATCACTCAAGCCAACCAGAATATCGACAATGGGTTTTGTAACGAGCCCGGGAACGGAGCTACTGCCGTAATGTTCCAAAGAAACGAGTCTCTCAGGAGCGAAGACTCGTTTAAGCGCCCCAACTTCCTGCGCAAACCACTCAAGCAACTCGCTCGTATATTCGATTATTTCGATCGATTCATCAAGTTTTTTTAAATCTACCATCCCAGCGCTCCTGCCTAGCTCGCGCGTTTGATCTCTTTTTATTATAGGTTTTACTAAAACCCCTACTGTTCCCAACTTCAAGCAGAGCCCGTGTGCAAGGGCCTGATTAACAGCCTGCAGTTCTGCAGACTCAAAAATTCTCCGGCTCAACGTTATGTGAGGCGTATACGTATCGTTTGTTGTTTCGTGATTAAGCGCAAAACCCTCTGCCACCAGGTACTCTTCAAGTTCCTGATTAAGCTTTTTCAACACAGCCACCATTGCCTGTGCTGGCACCAGTGCCGTAATTTTCCCAAACAGAACCTGGCAGGCTTTAACGCAAAACGTGTAGGAGTTTACATGAAGCTTTTTTTCCAAAAAAGCCGATCCCAAAGCAGTGGCTCGCTTGGCCGATTCTTCGTCGGGCAGTTGCAGATAGGCGATCGTCACATGGAGGGGATGGGTAAGCGCGTGCACCTGTTCATGAACAACTTGCCAGTCCTGATCAGTTACTTGTAACATAAGAGCCGCGCCATAGCCCGCTATTTCTGCGACGTTTTTTTCATCACCACGCATCCTAAACTCCTGAATTAACCCCAAGTGGATCAAGCAGCGCACATGCGCCATAAAGCACAGAAACAGCCCGCAACAGCAAGCAAGCATAAACGAAGCTCGCGAATAAATTTCGTAATTTTGCTTATTTTACCACATTTTTTTGCTATTTCAAAAAACTAAGACCCTGCAAACTATGGCAATATCTTGAGTTTTTACGTGCCCGAATTGGACTGAATCGAAATAACCCGTCCGTCCGTAATTTTTAAAAGATCGCTTGGCCGCAATTTAAAAACAGCAAACGGCGTTCCTGCTGCAGCCCAAATCTCCGCATAGCTCATAAGATCTTCATCAATAAATGGCCGTATCGGTTTTAGGTGCCCAACGGGCGGCACCCCACCGATAGCAAACCCCGTCTGCTCAAGCACAAAGGCGGCGTCAGCTTTTTCAATCTCTTCGCCAACATATTCTTGAATAATTTTTTCATCAACTCGATTTTTACCGCTCGCAATAACAAAAACCGGTTGCCTCGTCTTCTTGCCCCTAAAAATCAGCGATTTTGCAATCTGCCCTAACTCACAACCAATGGCGTCAGCAGCTTGTTGGGCAGTGCGTGTTTGTGCAGGAAATTCGACGACTACCAAGCCAAGCCCATACGCATCTAAAATGTCCTGGACTCGCTTGGCCGATGTTTTTAAACTTTCAGAAATCATGGTCTCTTTCACAAAATTTACAGCCCTAGGCACTTGTTTGCCGTTTCGTTATCTGGGGCAAGCACCACATTATTTGCGAAAAACCAACAACCCTTATAATCACTGCAAGAAGAACTGCGATCAACAAAGCGAACATACCAATTAAAAAACGTTTCAAAAAGACTTTTTTCACCGCCAAAATAACCAGTAAATTTTTCCGACTCGGGAGTTTTTATGCACAAAAAACCAGATTTTGCCATCATGCTTAATCCATCAAGAAACTCTTTGGTCCCAGGCTTCGAATGCCCAAAAAGCGTTTTCCCATAATACAGCATTCCCTCTTTGTCTCCCGCCAATGCTATTTTTTTCAATTCAGCTATGGCCTCTAGGGGAAACTTGCCACAATAAACGCGTAGCGCTGCTGGATATTTTTCTCCTAACCCCACTAACTGCGCAAGAAAAAGCCCCTCTTTTGCGGCATTTTCATAGATTTTTTTAACCACGCTTTCAGGGACTGGATGGTCAAGATCCTGTACGGAAGAATTTTTATCAATGAAAGTTGCTTCATCTAAAATGAAATAGGGGATATAGGCACCAGCCATTGCAAGCAGATCATAATCTGTCCTGCTAAACTGAGAAGGCAACGTTCGCTTACTTTCTTCCGTCCTCAACGAAGCTACATAGGCAGCCGAAAGGGCAACTTGCTTAACCCAATCTTTTTTTTCAAAAGCTAACTTGAATTCTTGTTTATACTTTTCGACATTACCTTTAAAGGCAAATCTGATTCGTTGCTGATCGTTCCAAAATTCACAAGACTCAGCATTACTCAAATCGGTATCCGGTAAACAAACCATCTCGTTCTTCATGCCCTGCAAGCATGCAACCAGATTCGCAATGCAAAAAAAAATCACATAAAAAACCAACTTTTTCATATTCGCGCCCTCAGAAAACAGCTTTCTTAACCAAAAAATATTTTATCCCACAAACCATCACGCGTGAATTGCCTCCCGTTTCAGCCGTTCCTGCAAAGCCTTAAAGGAATACGTATCTAAAACAACGCGCAGGCTCGTAATGCGATATTCAGCATCAAACTCAAACAGATCGACTGCCTCAATATGCAGGGTAGCTTTTTCCTGCCAGACAGCATCAAAAGAAAGGTGCAAAGCACCTGTTGCGCGTGGCGCAACATCGATAAACATATGGTGTATATCGAGCTTTGTTCGCCGACTATTGGCAAATAAATTCTTAAAAAAATCGGGCGCCGACGTTTCACCTGCTAAAAAGGAAACCACTCGCGCACCGGGTGCAAATAACCGCAACATGGCATGTTCGTCATTTTCGAGCAAAGCCTTGCCATAGGCCTGCATAACGGCTTTGTAACATGATACATCGCACATAAAACTACCCTTCGCTTACTGTTGTGAACGATTTTTGAATTCGTGGCCATGACAAAAGCCCCTATTGCTTAGCCTTGATCGAAACAACCTACCGATCACCAACCCCTAAACTTCTGAGGATCTAACGGAACCAGGGAATTTTCTACACTTGTCAGTGTACTTTCATTATGCAGTATACACCGCAACGAACGCAGGAGAACTTCTTGATCAAACTTTGAGTAATTGTCTTTCCGGTGGTGGTGCGCAATCTTCATGCAAAACGTTCTTCTTCTTGCCATAAGCTGATCAAATAGGTGGCGCGCAGTAATCAGAAGGTCTTTGGTTCCGACGGGAGCGTAAATTTTAATAAAGTCAGCCATCAAACTGGGATCCACCCCGTCAAAAACAGCCTTCAGACACGTCCAATAAGAATCGGGGTTCACCCATGCATAGTCGCCATCATCCGTGGACCGTGACTTTTTAAATGATTCCCAATATTCCCTTAAAGCCCCAAGCTCTTTATAATTTATTTTATTTTCAAGGGCTTCTGAAGAAACACTTTCACGTCTTTCACCACTGTTAACCACATCTCCTGGACGCTTTTTTGGCAAGGGGAACCCGACGAGATTGTTATACAAATGTGCGTAGTTTGCAAACCACTTGTCAGCAAAAAGCGCGTACAATTCATGCATATGCTCATTGATGCGCTCTATCTTCGTATTTTCGTTCATATTTTTTTCAATTCACACTTCACGCACAACCCATCCCAATCCTTAAAGAATTGGGCGTAAGCCATGTCCCCACAATACAAAAACCTTTCGCCTGCACCCGCAAGAATCTAATGGACCTCGCTGGATTCGTCGCACTCTGTATATTCCAGCACGCGCCCTTGCGGCAGATCACAATCTTTATTTTCAACAGAGTCAACGATGTAGTCGTCGTTCCAAAAGCCGCCCTCGCTGGCGCACTCTTTAAATTCCGGAAATAAAACGCGTATACGAGCACCACTTTCACTCTTAAACAACTGGATAAGTTGCTCTGCGCTCAAAGCCGGAGAACCCTGCACTCGCAACACAACCTGTTCCTTATTAATAACCATGTCTTGCAACCACCGTCCATACGTACAAATGCAATGCACAAACGAGTCATACAGTGCCTTTACAAGTACTCCCTCGATCACTCGCTTCTCATTGCGGGGAATCAACACTATTCGATACACCAATGAATGCTTTGTAAATGCCATAAAAACCTCCAATTTCACCCCTACAACAAACCAAACTCAAGCTCTTGCAAAACCGTTTTTTACTTAACGCAACTCGCTTCCGCTACATATGACCTTTCCGCTCCGAAGGACCCGCTTATACTCATATTGCAAATTCAATAACGCGGGAGCCTTTGCTTTCATTGCCGAAACACCGCACAATCCATCCCAAATTATGTGGTCCTTGTAAGGTAGTAGTGTCGTTACCACCCAATAAGGCGGCTTAAAGGGAACGATATCTACAAAAAAACTACGCAGGCTCTTGACTCCGTACAAAACGCACAGCTCAGTAGAACAAAAAATCGAATAATCTTCGCCGTATTCAAAAAGAATAAATTCTTCTCGCGCACGCCCTTTCCATGACTTCAGAACTGCAACATCATCGGCAGAAAGATCGGCGTGATCAGTAATAAATCGATCTATAAAAGATGGCGAGCTCTGCCAGCCATCGCGTATCTGTAGGCGCAATTCATCATCACTAGAAAAAACCAATATTTTCTGCCCAAAAACCTCTTGCCCAAGCTCAAGCACATAGTCATCAAGCCTATGGAGCAAATCACTACACCGCTGCACATCAGCCTCAGGAAGTCTCGTGTTTTCTGCATAGGCAAACTCATCAAAACCTTCACCCCTACTCTTGGAGTAACAGCAAAACTTTATTTTTTTTCCGCTCCCACATGGGCATGGACCATAGATTGAAGACATAGAGATCCCCTCAGAAAACACTTCGTACAAAAACTCATCCCAGATTCTTGAATTTATCTTACCAAAAAAATTCAAGATTTCGGCGATGGGAAAAAGAATCTTTTTTGCTAGAGCAAATTCTTCGTTATTGCACACTTCCCCGTTCGCAACTGTCATCCGACAGGCTCTCGACCCTCGCCCTTGTGGCTTCAAAGACCCTTGCAAGAACATACAGGCTACAGTGGGCAGGCAGGATGTAGCGGGCTACGAAGGACGGGCAGGCCTGTGAAGAATTAGAAGCACACGCTATTTCGCAACCAAAAACAAGTCACTTTGCGCTTGCCGAAACCGTATACGAAATCCGCGTTGTGCCGCCCTTATACTTTATTTTTGTAATAGTCACACTTCCTAACACTTGGGTAGTTGGTATATGGGTCCCTCCACAAGCGTTAGCTGCGAAGTCGCCAATTTGCATAAACCGCAAAGGCTTTTCGGCAGCCGAGCCCCCACCAGTAGTCTGCTTCGTTTCCTGCGTAACCCATGTTTTTATGGGCAAATTCTCTGCAATCAACCGATTCACATTTTCCTGGACGTTCTGCACAAATTGTTCACGCCCGTCCTCGGGAATCACTCCCTCATACTCGACATATGGTCCCTCGGGAAAATGATACCCCTTACCTGGCACCAAGGGGTACCCAAACAGTGCAACCGCTTCATCGATAACATGGCCAGCCGAATGGATGCAACTCAACAGCAACCGTCGCTGCGAGTCAACGTTCATGGTCACGACATCGCCGGGCGCAAATAACCCTTGTGTAAAATTCCCAAAATGGTGTACCGTTCCTTCGACATTGCGCACATCGGCTACAGTAAACGTGCCCTTTGGACTGGTTATGGTGCCTTGGTCGGCCGGTTGGCCGCCACCCTGGGGGTAAAAAATGGTCTGATCGAGTATGACAGCTTTTTTCCCGTCACGCTCGACAACATCAAGCACCTGTGCAGAAGCCTGCAATTGAGCACTGTCGCGCATATACAATAATTCCGTCATATCCGCCCTCCCAGACACATCTGAGAAATTTACACCTTGCAGACCCTAGGGGTCCGCCAAACACCCAAACAAACAGTCGTCGGCAGAGGAAAGAAGTCCCAAAGAACCTAAGTTCGTTATGCGGGCTCAAACTCCCCAATTTTTCAACACATATTAATTATGCCCAAAACATTCACCGGACGCAAAAAATACGAGATCATTCTGTCCGCAGCCAGCATACAAAAAAAAGAGACCCGATTTTACTCGAGTCTCTTTTAAATTAATCCCTGGCAGTACCTACTCTCCCAGTCCGTTACCAGACAAGTACCATCGGCGCTGCAAGCTTAACTGCCGTATTCGGAATGGGAACGGGTGTTTCCCTGCAGCTATACCCACCAGGAAATCTGTGGGATTGGCACTCTTACGAGTTTAACCAATCGAAAATTTCAAAATTTTCTTGTGATTTGAAATATCATGCAACTAAAACTTACTAGCGACAAAAATTATCATATAACGATAAACTAAAAAGCGTGATTAAAACATTCGATACATTAGTACCGGTCAGCTTAACAGATTACTCTGCTTACACACCCGGCCTATCAACCTTGTAGTCTTCAAGGGATCTTATGTCATAGCAAGCTATGACGGGGTATCTCATCTTGGAGCGAGTTTCCCACTTAGATGCTTTCAGCGGTTATCTCTTACCAGCATAGTTACCCAGCGTACCTTTGTTAGATAACTGGAACACCAGAGGCTGACTCATTCCGGTCCTCTCGTACTAGGAACAACCCTCCGCAAATACCCTACGCCCACGATGGATAAGGACCGAACTGTCTCACGACGTTCTGAACCCAGATCACGTACCGCTTTAACTGGCGAACAGCCAGACCCTTGGGACCTTCTCCAGCCCCAGGATGCGATGATCCGACATCGAGGTGCCAAACCTCCTCGTCGATATGAGCTCTCAGAGGAGATAAGCCTGTTATCCCCGGCGTACCTTTTATCCATTTAGCAATGGCCCTTCCATTCGGAACCACTGGATCACTAACTCCTGCTTTCGCATCTGCTCGACGTGTATGTCTCGCAGTTAAGCTCCCTTGTGCGTTTGCGCTCAACCAACGATTTCTATTCGTCTTGAGGGAACCTTTGAATGCCTCCGTTACAATTTAGGAGGCGACCACCCCAGTCAAACTGCCCACCAGACAATGTCCTTTGCCCGGATTACGGGTATCAAAGTTAGACTTTTAAACGGACAAGGGCGGTATTTCAAGGATGACTCCATGGAAGCTGGCGCTCCCACTTCAAAGTCTCCCGCCTATCCTACACGAGTCAATTCAAAAATCAATGTCAAGTTACAGTAAAGGTGCACGGGGTCTTTCCGTCCAATCGCGGGTAGCAGGCATTTTCACCTGCACTACAAATTCACTGAGTATATCATCAAGACAGCGCCCAAATCGTTACGCCATTCATGCAGGTCGGAACTTACCCGACAAGGGATTTCGCTACCTTAGGACCGTTATAGTTACGGCCGCCGTTTACCGGGGCTTCGATTCAATGCCTCGCTCTTTCGAGCTAACATCTCCTGTTAACCTTCCGGCACTGGGCAGGCGTCAGACTCTATACATCCTCTTACGAGTTAGCAGAGCCCTGTGTTTTTGTTAAACAGTCGCTTGGGCCTCTTTGTTGCAACCTGACAAAGCTCTTAGGTAAACCTAATCACCACGCAGGCACCTCTTCTCCCGAAGTTACGAGGCTATTTTGCCGAGTTCCTTGACGATACTTATCTCAACGCCTGAGCATTCTCAGCCCGTCTACCTGTGTCGGTTTGCGGTACGATCACTCACAAGACTCGCTAGAGGTTTTTCTAGTCAGCGTGAAATCAACGACGTACATATCACCCGAAGGTTCAATATACCCATCACATCCTAGAGTTAACGGTCCCGCGGATTTTCCTACAAGACCCTCCTCAATGCTTAGATTGGCACTACACAGTCCAACGCCGCCTATCCTCCTGCGTCACCCCATCACTCAAACGCCCTATAAGTGGTACAGGAATATTAACCTGTTGTCCATCGCCTACTCCAATTGGCCTCGGCTTAGGAATCGACTAACCCTGAGTGGACGAACCTTTCTCACGGAAACCTTAGACTTACGGCGAATGGGAATTTCACCCATTTTACGTTACTTATACCAACATTCTCACTTCTTTGGCCCACACCTGTCCTTACGGTCAAGATTGTATCTGCCAAAGAACGCTCTCCTACCCCTACACCATGAATAAATTCATATGTAAGCCGTGACTTCGGTAATCTGCTTGAGCCCCGCTCGTATTTAAGTACAAAAACACTATACCAGTGAGCTATTACGCTTTCTTTAAAGGATTGCTGCTTCTAAGCCAACCTCCTGGCTGTCTGTGCATTTTCACTTCTTTTAACACTAAGCAGATATTTTAGGACCTTAGTCGACGATCTGGGCTGTTTCCCTCTCGACTATGAGGCTTATCCCCCACAGTCCGACTCCCGTATTCGAACGCCGCGGTATTCAGAGTTAGTAAAGGACCGGTAAGCTTGCGCCCCCAAAACCTAAACTGTGCTTTACCCCCACGGCGAATCCTACGAGGCTATACTTAAATATATTTCGGAGAGAACCAGCTATCTCCCAGTTTGATTAGCCTTTCACTCCTACCCACACCTCATCCGAGCAGTTTTCAACCTACACCGGTTCGGTCCTCCATCCCATGTAACTGGAACTTCAACCTGGACATGGGTAGCTCACTGGGCTTCGGGTCTATTGCACACTACTAAACGCCCTATTCAGACTCGCTTTCGCTACGGCTCCGTTCTTTCCAAACTTAACCTTGCAATGTACAATAACTCGTTGGCTCATTATGCAAAAGGTACGTGGTTGCGCGTTCGTATACATCGCTTCCACCGATTATAGACTTTTGGTTTCAGATTCTATTTCACTCCCCTCCCGGGGTTCTTTTCACCTTTCCCTCGCGGTACTCGTTCACTATCGGTCATCAAGTAGTATTTAGCCTTACCCGATGGTCTGGGCAGATTCCCGCAGAATTTCACGTGCTCCACGGTACTTGGGAATTCCATTATACTATCTTCAAATTTTCGCTTACAAGGCTGTCACTTTCTATGGCCGCCCTTTCCAGAGCTGTTCTGCTAACATGAAGAATCGTATTCCAGAGTTAACACCCTCTGAGCATGTCTCCCACGACACCCATAACACAACGCGTGTTAGCTTGACATGTTATAGGTTTAGGCTGTTCCCTTTTCGCTCACCACTACACAGGGAATCACATTCGTTTTCTTTTCCTAGCGTTACTTAGATGTTTCAGTTCACGCCGTTAACTTCTCTACCCTATATATTCAGATAGAGATATCTTGGGTTTGCCAAGATAGGTTGCCCCATTCGGATACCTCCGGGTCAAAGCTTCGTTGACAGCTCACCGGAGTTTTTGGCAGTCTCGCGCCTCCTTCATCGTCTCTTGATACCAAGGCATCCACCAAAAGCCCTTTTCAATTAATCACAAAGTTTATCGTCAATTTTCGATATACTCAATAAATCGCTAATTAGGATTTTAATTGCATAGATATTTCAAAGATCACAAGAATTTTTTATTCACAAGATAAACCACTATTTGGTGGAGACGATCGGATTCGAACCGATGACCCCCTGCGTGCAAGGCAGGTGCTCTGCCGGACTGAGCTACGTCCCCTCTAACGCCACCCAGTTGCAACGATCGAGGATCACTCGTTCAGTTCTTTTAGCCCAATGGTGGGCCTAAGTCGACTCGAACGACTGACCTCCCCGTTATCAGCAGGGTGCTCTAACCAGCTGAGCTATAGGCCCCAGCCTACCAAATTTTAATGCCTATGATCTTGACAGATCTTTTCAACACACCTAAAGACTAATTAAAGTCTCTAAATATCTCCCTCGAAAGGAGGTGATCCAGCCGCAGGTTCTCCTACAGCTACCTTGTTACGACTTAACCCCAATCACTCCCCACACCTTCGATGCACGCCTCCCTTTCGGGTTAGCTAAAGCAACTTCGGGTGCAGACAGCTTTCATGGTGTGACGGGCGGTGTGTACAAGGTCCGAGAACGTATTCACCGCATCGTTCTGATATGCGATTACTAGCGATTTCAACTTCATGAGGTCGAGTTGCAGACCTCAATCCGAACTTAGACTGATTTTGAGGATTAGCTCATTCTTACGAATTTGCAGCCCTTTGTATCAGCCATTGTAACACGTGTGTTGCCCTGGGCATAAGGGCCATGAGGACTTGACGTCATTCCCACCTTCCTCCTGGTTTCCCAGGCAGTCCCGCTAGAGTGCTTTCTTTCGAAATAGCAACTAACGGCAAGAGTTGCGCTCGTTAAAGGACTTAACCCGACATCTCACGACACGAGCTGACGACAGCCATGCAACACCTGTGTATATGTCCAGTAAACTGGAAAATCGCATTTCGGCGACGGTCATATACATGTCAAACCCAGGTAAGGTTCCTCGCGTAGTATCGAATTAAACCACATGTTCCACCGCTTGTGCGGACCCCCGTCAATTTCTTTAAGTTTTAATCTTGCGACCGTACTCCCCAGGCGGATCACTTATCGCGTTAGCTTCGACACTGATTCCGCAAAGCAGAACCAACGTCTAGTGATCATCGTTTACAGCGTGGACTACCAGGGTATCTAATCCTGTTTGCTCCCCACGCTTTCGTGCCTCAGCGTCAGTAATGGACCAAGGAGCTGCCTTCGCCATCGGTGTTCCTCTCGAGATCTACGCATTTTACCGCTACTCCGAGAATTCCGCTCCTCTCTTCCACACTCTAGCTTGCCAGTATCTACTGCCGACTTCCGGTTAGGCCGAAAAATTAGACAATTGACTTAACATGCCGCCTACGCACCCTTTACGCCCAATGAATCCGAATAACGCTTGCACCTCTCGTATTACCGCGGCTGCTGGCACGAGATTAGCCAGTACTTTCTTTAGCGGTACCGTCATCTCCCAAGTTTATTAAACTTGGTTCTTTCTTCCCACTTAACAGAAGTTTACAATCCGAAGACCTTCATCCTCCACGCGGCGTCGCTGCGTCAGGCTTTCGCCCATTGCGCAATATTCCCCACTGCTGCCTCCCGTAGGAGTCTGGACCGTGTCTAAGTTCCAATGTGGCCGTACACCCTCTCAGGCCGGCTAACCATCATCGCCTTGGTAGGCCATTACCCTACCAACTAGCTAATAGTACGCAGGCTCATCCCTCTGCGGCAGCTAATTAGGCCACCTTTCCTCCCGAAGGAGCTTATGCAGTATTAACTTCGATTTCTCGAAGGTATTCCTCACAAAGGGGTAGATTCCCACGCGTTACTCACCCGTTCGCCACTGTACTAAGGCCGAAGCCTTTTCTCGTTCGACTTGCATGTGTTAGGCACGCCGCCAGCGTTCATTCTGAGCCAGAATCAAACTCTCTATTACAAAATCTAAAACTTAGATCTATTTGTATGAAAAGTATCGCAAGATCATAGGCAAATTTTTAGGGTCTCTTGTGAATTTCAAAGATAATAATTTTTCAGTTGCAATCTCTTTAGCTGCATATATTCAGTTTAGCTTGTTCATCGATGTTGTCAAGGTTTTTTTTCGAATCACTTGAAGTTTCTTGCGAATTCTTTTTTTCCTGGACTATCAACTCACGGGCAAGTGCTTTTTTCGAATCGCTTAAATATTAATTTCACGAATTCTATTTAACTTTAACTGCTACTTCTGAGATTGTCAAACTTATTTTTTTCGTCTTTCGCATTCGCTTTCGCTGCTGCTGGTGCTTTCTTCCTCGTTGATACTAAGAACAGTATAACCGCCACCCCGCCTATGTCAACACTTTTTTCAAAACTTTTTAAAATTTCTTTAAAAACCTGTCGCGAATCGCCTCGAAAAGAGGCTCTTGCGATGCCCGTCGTGCTCAAAATACACGTTCAGGAGCCCTAAATCAAGACCGACTCGAGCTGAGCTATCCCTGACTCTTTTTCGCTATTTATGACCGTAAAAGTTGCGATCGGATGCTCAAATTCCTCTACTAATTCTTTGAACGCCAGTTCAAGACGAAACGAAATGGTCTCCTGGCAGTCGGTACAGCGCCCCTGAAGGCGTTGTTGCAAAACGTTAAAAGAGGGTGGAATGATTAAGATCACGCACGCATCAGGCACCTGTTGCTTAACAAGAATAGCTCCAGCACGGTCAATCACCAGCACTACAGACCACCCGCGCGCGCGCGTACGCGAGACGCCCTCGGCCGACGTACCATAATAGGCCCCATAGGAGCCACTCCACTCAAGAAAGAATCCCTCTTGGATCTTGTGCTCGAATTCCTGGTTTGTTAAAAAGTGAAAATGCTGACCATTCACCTCGCCAGCACGGGGCGCACGCGTTGTGTATGGCGTAACCATTGTTAGATGGCTCTCCTGCCCGTGACGCGCAAGAACGGCGTCAACGAGCGTTGTTTTCCCAACACCGGAGGGACCCATGACCACAAAAAGCTTTCCCGTTTTTTCCATAATCCTGCATTTCTTTTTTTCAAACTTCTACACTCAGAGAAAAGTATACCTGAAGTGGACGCAGAACTCCCACTCCCGGCCAGTGCTTATTTTTTCACGAGCTGGCCGGTCAGGATTTTGAGCGAGCCTGAAAGTTTTTCGAGCTTTTCCCGCAGGATGCCCGGCAGCTCGTTACGCATGAGACTTTTATTGCGATATAAAAGCAAGGTCGGCTCAAAGTTGAATATAACGCCCCATTTTGTGAAGTACGGCTTATTGCCCGAATCTTTACGCCAGCCAGGGGCTTTAACCGTATAAAACTCACTACCAAGGTCATTTGCATAATACCACTCACCAGTTGCCTGGTCTTTCACATAATTCACCCTATGTCTCCCGCCGGGAATACGCGCACCAAACATAACCAATTCATAGGTGGAATCGACGCTCTCCCGAAATGTTTTGCGTTTATTTTCGGTACATTTTTTTAGATCAATAGAGAGGGGAAACGGCGAAAAAACTTCAGGCGCCTCCTGGATAGAAACATTAATAAGCACATAGGGCGGCATTTTTTCAAAATGATCTGTCTGCGCAACACAAAACCAACTTTCGTCTTGCGCAGGTTTTTCGCTGGATCTAACAGAGATTTCCCCACGCAATTCCCATTCTGGAGCACCTATAAGGTCTACAAAAGCAAATTGCTTACGCTTAAACCTCTTTTGGGTAATACGCGCATCAAGAAACTTCCAAAATTCCTGAAAAAAAGCTGAAACAGGAGCATACGTCACCGGATCAAGCGAGCCCGTAAAAAACTCATGTAAATCAGCAGAGTCTGTGGGCCCGAGCGGTTTCATTCCAGGACGCGTTGTATTGCACAGCGCTATGGCAGCCGTCTGCACTTTCGCAAGAGCGCCCCTCAGGCTACTGCCATCGCCGGCAGGATCAGCATCAATTGCTTGCACAAGCTGCGCATAGGCATGCTCAAAACTGCCGTCTTTAAAATCAGTTTTGTGAGCACGAACATAGTCCGTCAATTCGGGCATGCTTAAAAGCGCATATAAAACTTGCTGCAACCAGCAATTATTAGCCTGCTGTCGCAAATGGGGTGGCGGTTTTGAATCAACCAAACCAGGAGCCAAGAGAGCAAACACTAAAGCAACACAGGCTATTTTCAGGCGAACTAATTTCATGGCCAATTTCTCCCCAAAAAACACAAGGCCCTCGCACAAGACACCATAGTCCCACAAAGCTAAACCCCGCAAGCTTTGGACCAAGAAAATTGGGAACCGGACAGGCCGGTCTGCTCAGCGCTTATTTCTTCTTGAGCTGTTCTGCTAGTTTTTCGAGCGAGCCTGAAAGCTTTTCGAGCTTTTCCTGCAGGAGATCTTTCTTCTTAGGGATCAGCTTAGTACGCCGGTATAAAACCAACTGGGGGCAGAAACCTTTGCGCCACAGGCCTGTATTGTTCTCCGGTAGGGGAACTTTTTTTGGTGCATGTGGCGAAGTTTTACCTGGGAAATCATCACAAAGGTACCAGCTATTATCATCAAAATCCCGCACATAAGACACAAAGTGATTTTCTCCCTGGCGTACAACAACAACGGCCAGTTCATATTCGCACGTCTCAAAGCCACCCTCACGGGGATCTATATAGGGCGCATTGTCAAACGCCAGAGGAATAGAAATCTTCCCCCAATCAAAACCCTTTTCAGAAAGATACACCATGAGATACTGTGGATGCTTTACCCCTTGCCTCAAGCTGAGATCTTCTGGAACAAACCGAAACTCTTTAGGGGTATCTGGCGGAAAACCAAAAATCCCTTTCCCGAGGAAACTTAGGTGAGGAGTCTGCACCTGAAAAAGAGATTGTCTGGCTCCTCCGGCTAGATCAAGCAACTCATACAAATAATCGGTAATGGCCGTTTTTTTCTCCTTTATGTTACCCAGCCTATCCACGCCAAAAAAATCCCCCGATTCCTCGAAACGATCCCGCGATGTCCCAAAATCTACTGCTGCTGCATTTTGCAACATGCGCAATTCTGGACCCCAGCTGTCGCTTTTATTGCCAGATCCTTCTTTTATCGCCATTGCAAGTTTCGCATACGCAGATTCAAAACGATTTCTCGGGAAGTTTTTTGCTTTTCCTATCACATAATCAGTCAACTGTAGCATACTCCAGAGTACGTACACGACTCCCAAGAGCCAACAGTTATTATTTTGCCACCGCAAATGGGGTGGCGGCTCGGCGTCAGCCAAAGCAGGAACCAAAAGGGCGAACAGCAGCCCTGCAACAACTATTTTCATGCGCACTAATTTCATGACAAATTTCTCACCAAAAACCAAAGCCCCGACACTTGTCACCATAGTCCAACGGCTCTTGGAGCCACAAGATTCTTGGCCCCAACTTTCTGGAAGAGCTGCACACAAAACGATCTTTTAAGCACTTATACCAATCCCGCGATATAAACTTGTATGGGCGCGTTCGCATCCTTCGACAGGCTCAGGACGAACGGTTGGTGGGCGTGCTGGGTTACTTTACGGGTTTGGTATTATTTTTTCTTGAGCTGGCCGGCGAGAGTCTCGAGCGAGCCTGAAAGTTGTTCGAGCTTTTCCTGCAGGGGGTCTTTTTTTCTGGGAATCAGCTTGGTGCGCTTGTACAGCAAGAGACGTGGTTGATTCCCCGCATCCCAAAAGCCCTTTTTATTCTTGGCAACCAAATCATCGGTAAGCGCTGGCTCACTGCCAAAGTTATCAGACAAATACCACTGGCCGTCCTCGGCATCTTTTATATACGTGGTGTAATGTTTCGCCCCCTGGTGGTGAACAGCCACATTCACCAATTCATACTCGCATTTTTCAAACGCTCCCAATAATGGATCAATTAACGGTGCCGTATCAATCGTGAGAGGCACGCTTATGACGGGATTGAGTTGATCGCCTACCCAGAGAAGGTATAACGGATATTTAAAGCATCGCCTATCAACAAAAAATGACTTTTCTACGAGATCTTGTATTGACTTGCCAACTGCTATGTCAGGTCCAAATAAAGGCATGAATCCTGGTATATACTCTCGCTTCAGTTTTTTCGCAGTTAACTTTTTACGCTCCAACTCATCGGGCGGCAAAGAAATCGCATCAACTTTTTCAAAAAATTCTTTTTTAAAGGGATTCTGCATAGAAAGGTTCATAAGAGTGTGGTTGAAAACATCAAAGGGATCTGAGTACTCTTCGCGCGCAAGCCCTAAATCGCCCTCTAGGGCCCGCTGCAACTCACCCAACTCTTTGGTAAAATGGGCGTTATCGCCAGGATTGCTTCTTATCGCCTGCGCTAGTCTCGCATAGACTGACATTGGAGCATTTGTTTTAAAGGACTGACCAACAATCCAGTCGGTCAGCTCAGTAATACTCCATAACACATAGACTGCTGATAGCATCCAACAATTGAAATCCTGCCACTTCAACCGAGGGGGCTTGGCATCGATGCCACCGGAGACCATGAGAGCAAGTAGCAGCCCTGCAAAAACCACTTTTATGCGAACTAATTTCACAATCAATCTCCCACCAACTAAAGGCTCTAGCCCAAGACACCATAGCCCCACAAAGCCAAACCCCGCAAGCTTTGGGCCAAGAAAATTTGGGGCCGGACAGGCCGGTCTGCCCAGCGCCTATTTTTTCACGAGCTGGCCGGCAAGAGTTTCGAGCGAGCCCGAAAGTTGTTCGAGCTTTTCCTGCAGGACTCGTTCCCGTTGCAAAAACTCCTGCCGAAGTTCTTCTTGCCGGAGTTTTTCTTGCTGCAGCCGCTCTTGCTCCAATCGCTCCCGCCGTAAACGCTCTTGCTGCAGATTCTCGAGCCGCAATTGTTCTTGCTGCAAACGCTTTTGCTCGGCCTCCTCTTGCTGCAGCAACTCCTTTCGTAACCATTCTTCTTGCAGCCGCTCAAATTCACGCTGTTCCTGCTGCAAGCGCTCCAGTCGCAATTTTTCCTGCCGGAGTTTTTCTTGCTGCTGCCGCTCTTTCTCTAATCGCTCCTGCTCTAATCTCTCCCGCAGAGGATCCCTTTTTGCAACCAGCTTCGTACGCTTATACAATAAGAGATAGGGCTCAAAACCGTCATTCCAAAGGATTTCGTTATTCACCGGCAACGCCAATCGATCTTTTGGGAAAAGCTTTTTGGGTGGGTTCCTGCCTCCATGATCATCGCAATAATACCAGCTCTGGTCGCTCAGATCTTTCACGTACGTCACAAAGTGGTTACGGTTCGTCATCACCGCCATCACGATCAATTCATATTCGCAGGCCTCAAAGATTCCCAATTTGGGATCAATAAAGGGGGCCGTATCAATCACAAAGGGGATACGTACTTTGTTCCACTGGTAGCCGGACCCCATATCAAACTTGAGATAGGGCGGATGCTTCACCGGCGGCTGATTCTGTCCCTGCTGCTTATACAACATAAGCTCTGCGCGCTTTTGAGGCGTTAAATTGACATCACGCGAATGAGCATACAAAATCGGCTGATAAACTTCTTTGCATGGGCGCTCACCCACAAAATCATCGAATAAACCATGCAACGCCCCTGCAAATAAATGAGGGTGGTCAAAAAGATCATTTGGCGAACCAATCGCATTTTTCGACAAGCCAACAAGCCTCTCTGCCGCCCTTTGTACCGGAGTCAATTCATAAGCCCAATGGTTATTTTTGTCACCAGAGTTGGTTGTGATCGCTTTCACAAGCTTCGCGTATGCAGCCTCAAAACTACCTGGCTTAAAATCGTTTTCGTGCTCCAGGACATAGATTGTCAACCCTGACATACGCAAAAGCGCGTAGAGGGATCCCAAGAGCCAGCAGTTGCTATTTTGCCACTGCAAATGGGGCGGCGGCTCGGCGTCAGCCAAACCAGGGGCCAAGAGGACAAGCAGCACCCCTATCCAGAGCACCTTAAGGCGAACTAATTTCATGGGGTATCTCCCATTAAAACCAAAAATCTCAGCACCCAAAGCATAGTCAAACTGGCGCTGGCGCCACAAGATTTTTGCCCAAAAGCTTGTGGGCAGGAAAAACCATCCAGCGACTATTTTCCCCCGAGCGTTGCTGTCAGGGTTTTGAGCGAGCCCGCAAGTTTTTCAAGCGCATCCTGCGCGGGGTCTTTTTTCCTAGGAATCAGCTTGGTACGCTTATACAAGAGCAATCGTGGGTAGAAATTTTTGCTCCAAAGTTTCTCATTCTCTTTCAATAATGTATCAGAAACCTGGTACGGGGCCTTATGCCCGTCAACACAGCAGTACCAATGCTTACCATCGTCATCGTACACATAGGTTACATAATGATTATCGTTTTGGCGTACGGTTAGTACCACAAGTTCATACTCACATTGTTTAAAGGTTCCAAGGGTTGAATCGATCTGCTCGGCAGTATCAAGAATTAAAGGAACATGCACTAAAAGCTTCTGCTTCCAGTCACAAACAAAAAAACCACAAAGCAAATAGTCGGGATACTTTACTGCAATAGCGGGCACAAGTTCCTCTGACGCTTTTCCAACTTCCTGCGGACCCTGCAAAAACTTTCTGGCGCTTCGGAGGGGATCTTGTGCACTTTTGTAAAAATTTTCAACCCCCAGCGAAAGAGGCTCAGAATCGTTTATCTTGAGATCGATCAACGTTTGCAGGTATGGCCCAAACAGAGAACTTTTTTTGGAATGGACAAAAACGTGAAGCCTCTCAAAATATTCAAAGGGGTCACGCCACGCACCCTCTTTGGCACCGAATAATTGCTCTGCAGCCCTTTGCAAAGCTTGCAGCTCAGTTGCATAATATTTCGGATCACCAGGCCTATCATTAATTGCTCGAACAAGACCCGCATAAGCTCTTTCAAAGCTCCCATCCACAAACTTTGTTTCATTTGCAAGGGCAAATTCCTTCAGCTGAGGCATTCTCAATAAAGCATAGGTTGTCCCCAAAAGCCAACAGTTGCCACCCCTCCACTTTAAGTGCGGAGGCTGTTTTGCACCTATCAACCCGACAATCAAGAAAACGAGCAACAGTAAGCGTAGTGGCTTCACGAACAATCTCCCATTAAAGCCCAAAGTCTCAGCACCAGAAGCATAGTCAAACTGACCCTGGCGCCACAAGATTTTTTCCCAAAAGCTTTTGGGTCGGGCAAACCATCCAGCGCCTATTTTCCCCCGAGCCTTGCTGTAAGAGTTTTGAGCGAACCCGAAAGATCCCGGAGCTTTTCCTGCAATTCGATATTCCGGTACATAAAATACACCGGATACCAATTTTCGCTCCAGGGAATCTTGCCCTTCTCGTTCGGGCGCCACCCGGGTGCCGGAACCACTCCAAATTCACTGCCATAATCATCTGCATAGTACCACTCGCCATCGCCCGGATCTTTGATGTATACCACGCGATGGTTTTTGTTTTTCCTGACCGACATCATCACCAACTCATAACGCGCCCTATCTGCCCCCAGAGACTTGTCGACGTATGGCGCAATATCCATATGTACCGGAATAAGCGATGCCCTTAAAAGCGATCCAAGAATATCCCTCATTGAAATCACCAGGTACTGGGGAACAGCACCAAGCCTCCCCTTGTCATCAGAACCAAGAACGTAGTCAAAGAGCCACTCTTCAGTCTCAACCGGAAGGCTATATGGCTCTGGTGGAGCGGCGGGCACGTACGGCCCCGTAGGATCATTGTTCTTAGGACGCCACCGAATATCAAAAAGCCCATAGAGGTATTTTTCAAAAAGTGCTGGCACCTGGCCAGTGCTCGTATTTTTAAACCCAAGATAATTAAAATAGCCCCGAGGATCGCCAAAGCTCGTTGCGGTCAACTCATGCTCGAGATCAAAAAAAATATACCTGCTTGTATTTGCTTCATTGATCGCCTTTACTATGGTCTCCTGCACGAGCTTGAGCTCTTTTGCCCAAAAGTGTTCTTTATCGCCCGTGTTGGTCGTAACCGCTTTCACCAAGCTGGCGTAAGCCGCCTCAAAACTGCCCGATGCGAAGCTTTTTTCGTTCTCCAGAACGTACCGGGTCAATTCAGGCATGCTCAAAAGCGTGTACAATATTGATAGAACCCAACAATTATTGTGTTGCCACTTCAGGCGTGGCGGCTTGGCGCCGGCGTAGCCGGCGACCACGAGCATGAGCAACAGCGCACGAACTAATCTCATGGGGATCTCCCGTCAAGCTCCAGCAATTTTCAGCACCAAAAGCCAATACTCAAATCTTGACCTGCTGCGCGCGCAAAGAAAGCGTACTTAAAGAATTGGCAAATGCCATAAGCATTTGTTCAAGATCTTTGCCAGAACCTTTGCCCTTCCCTCCAGACCCCGTCCCTTTTGACTCGAATTTTCCAGCAAAAACTTTGCCCACCTCTGAGTTCGCCAGTACCAATTCTACGGGAGTCTGTTCCTTTGCATTTTTAATGGTCCGGTCTGCACCCTGCTGTAATAAAAAGATCACAAGATCTGGGTTGCCACTGAGAGCTGCCACATGCAAAGGCGTGTCGCCAATTTCAATAGTCACCGAGGCGATCTTGTTCTGTTCTTTGCTGAGGAACTTTAAATCAATCTTATCTTTATGAGACGCAAAAATAGCCTTAACGGTCTCCAAAAAGCCATTTGCGCAGGCAAAAAACAGCGCCGCCTGCCAGTTATCATAAAAAATTCCCTCTTTCACCAGCAACTCCGCTACCTGGTCGTTGGCATGAGCATCAGACCCGCGCCCAAAAGCAACGTCCAAAGGGCTTGGTTCCCCTGTTTCTGGAGGGTTTAGCAGGACATTTTTGCACTTCTCGTCGGCCTTGGCAAGTATGGCCTGCACAGCACCAAAATTACCCGCTCGAGCAGCAAACCAGAGAGCCGATCCCAGATTTGTCCCAATAAAGCCTGGCCGTATGGCACAGTGGACAGCCACGTTTTTCTTTTTCTTTGCATTGTATACCTCCTTATCCGCACAAAGCTTGGCCCCGGCCTGCACCAGCGCCTGCACAACCTTATCGCCTTGATTATTTTGGCACGCGACAAGAAGCGTAGGCATGTTCATATGTCCATGATCAAGTACAGAATCAAGACCCGTCCCCTTTTGTATCAATGCGTTGACAAGTGCTAGATTCTCATCGTTAGCCGCATGCCAAAGCGCCTCGCCCAGCTTTTTTGGTCCCACAGCATCTTTATCGCAATTTTCAATAAGATATTTGGCTATCTCCATTGCGATCTTATCTTTTCCATCCTTGGCTTTTTCAACCGCCAACACAAGAGACCCTGCATCAATAGGCATAATTTTTTTGATCGCCTCTAAGTCCTGCGCTTCTACCTCTTCTTTAAGCCCCCTGCCACCAACTTGTGTCACACAAGCCAGCAACAGAGCACTCGCCAACAATATGCGTTTCATCATATCCCTCTCCGTAAAATCAACAGAAATTTTCTGTCACAAAAATATACCCATCCTGTGCCGAAATTGCCATGCCAATGGCCTGCTGCCCTGCATCCTTTCGTAAAATATTTTTTCGGTGGTCCTCGCTCCTCATCAAGCCCTGTACCAGCTCATTCGCCAAAAAATCAAACGAGGGGGCCCAGTTTTTTACCACCTGCATGCTCTCGCCGGTACCTGTGCCCATGCCCTTATCATCTTCTGGGTCAAATGTTTCTCCGTACGTGACCTCTTCACCCGTACTGACCGAACTTTGAGCAACATTCTCAGCCGAAAGCGTAAACGGAAACTTCGCCTGCCGGTACCGCCAGGCCTGATCTTTTATTGCCTTCCCAGACTCCTCAAGTTCAAAGTCCGTAAAGTGCGACAAGAAATTTCTCCGAAGCATATCAGCACTATGCGCACGCGCTATGTCACGCAAGCGAGCATTCCAAGCCAGTGGTGACGCCCCGTTCTTCTGGCGCTCGACATTCACCAGTACGTGAATTTTCTGTTCAAGCAGATCAGCAAAACGCCCATCGGCAATAGGCTCATTAGCAAATCGCTGGTCATCAATATTTTTCTTGAGCTCCTCAAAAAGCCGCGCTTCAGGGGATAGCTTCCCCAGCCGTTCCTCTTCCCGTTTTTTCTCTTCCTGTTCTTTTTGTGCGCGCTTGGCTGCACGCTTAACCTCTTTCTGTTTTTTTTGGTCAGCAAGCAACCGTTGCCGCTCACGCTCTTTTTCTCCCGCGGCCCATTTAATCTGCCAGTCCAGCTGCCT
>Ga0351940_1005_pt1 | contig 105924 bp, 71 predicted proteins | sample TotcelHT113001N8_FD_205819 | JGI IMG/M metagenome (GOLD analysis project Ga0351940, IMG submission 205819) | Enriched cells from coal bed in the Powder River Basin, Montana, United States - Total cells T11 rep2 HSBNCT.T11.300.1.N8 ... | reverse complement strand
CAGCACTTGAGCCTTGTCGATTGGATCGTCTGCTTTGCCTATTTGGCCGTGGTCTGCGGCTTGGCGGTGGGCAGCATGAGGGGCCAGCGGGACAACGAAGACTATTTCGTCGGCGGTCGGCGGATGAACTGGTGGGCGGTGGGGATCTCGATGTTCGCCACCAGCTTTAGTTCGATCTCGTTCCTGGGGCTTCCGCAGCGCGGCGCGTACCGGGATTTCAGCTTTTACCTGACGATCCTGCTGATCCCGCTGTTGATCACGCCGATCCTGTGGTTCTTCTTTGTGCCCTTGTACGTGCGGCTGCGCGTGAGCAGCGGTTATGCGTACCTTCGTCTGCGGTTCGGCCCGAGCGTCCAGCGTGTCGGCTCGCTGCTGTATTGCGGCTATGCCCTGGGCTGGATGGGAGCCATGCTGTATGCCATCGCGTTGACCTTGAAAAGTGTCATGCAGTTGGACGAGACCCAATACCTGGTAACGCTGATCGGCCTGGGCGTTTTCGCGACGGTTTACACCGCGATCGGCGGACTGCGAGCGGTGGTCTGGACCGACGTGCTGCAGGCGGTCACGCTGGGCGCCGCCGTGGTGGTGGTGCTGTTGCTGGCGGTTTCCGGGATCCGCGGCGGTTGGAGCGGCCTGTGGGAGATCGGCAGCGAGCATGGCCGCTGGACGATGTTCCACCTGGATTCCAATCTGTTGGCGGCGGAGAATTTCACGGCCGCGAATTCCGTCTACACGGCCGTGGCGTTTTCGTTGTTCATGTACTTGCCCGGATACACCGTCGCCCAGAACATGATCCAGCGTTATGTCTGCACGGGCGGGCTTCGCGAAGCGCGCGGCGTGGTGGTGCTGAGTGGTCTGATCAACGCCGGCCTCGGCTTTCTGTTTCTGCTGGTGGGCGTGGCCCTGTTCGCCTACTACACGCAAGCGGGCGGACCGGGGATGCCGAGGCTGGAGAGCGAAGACCTGATCCTGCCGTATTTCGTCTCGGGGCAAGTCGCCGGCATCGGCCTGGTCGGCCTAATGCTGGCCGGCCTGTTCGCGGCGGCGATGAGCACGATCGACAGCGGAATCAACGGGGTGGCTTCGGTGGTCGTCTACGACTGGCTAGGCGGCGAGGATTTGTCGCTACGGGCCAGCCGAGCGATGACCGGTGTGCTGGGCGCGCTGGTGATCGCCGCCGCTTTGGCGGCCCCGCTGTTGGGCAATAATGTGATCGACATCATCAATACGATTGCGGGAACCCTGCTGGGCGCCCTGCTGGCCGTGTTTCTGCTGGGCATGTTTTCCCCGCGGAGCAACTCGCCCGGGGTCTTGATCGGCCTGGCGGTCGGCGCCGTGTCGCTCGTCGCCGTGATTATCCAGACAGACATTCCGAAGTGGTGGTACGGCGCGTTCACCGTGTTTCCGACACTGATCATCGGCGCAGCGGCCAGCCGTTGGTTCGCTCCGCCGCCCCCCGAGGCGTTGAAAGATACGCTATGGAAGCGATAAGAGACAGGCGATCTTTCAGCGTTCCGCTTCTCCGGACTTGGGTTGTCGCTTTGCCATCAAGGGACTTCCTTGCGGGCAGATTTCCTTGGGGCATTTCCGTGCGGGCCTGTTGACAGTCAACACGGCGACCGCTAGCATCAAGGGGGTCAGAAAAGAGCGGTTCTTGATAGCTCTTCTGTGTAGGTAACACAATCACGTTTGTTCGCGATCTTGTCGGAAGAGTGACAGAAGCCCAGTTGTCACAGTCGGGAGAGCCAGAAGCAGTTCACCTCGTCACGGCGGACGGATTCATGTCTTTTGAAAGGCGTGTGAACCATGTCCCAAATCCCTGCGACGCTTGAGTTGGACGAGGTCCGTCGAGAAGAACGGAAATCGATCGAAGAACGCCGCCAAGCGGCGGGGCTATCGGCAGCCGAGCGGCTGCTGAAGACGCCCGGCGATCCAGTCGCCCGTCCGCATTCGGAAGGCAAGCTGGTCGGGCTCTGTCTGTCCGGCGGGGGATTACGTTCAGCGTGTTTCGGGACGGGTTTCGTTCAGGCCTTGCATCGCACCGGCTTGTGGCGGTTTGTCGATTACCTGTCCACGGTTTCTGGCGGAGGCTACATCGGCGGCCATTTGACCTCGACTTCCTTGCGCGATCAGCAGCCGTTTACGGAACAGAATTTTCCGTTGTGCGAGGAGCCCGGTCACAAGCAGCCGCCGAGTATCCAGCGGCTGATCTACAGCGGGCATTATCTGCTCAAGCCGTGGCTCTTGTTCAACAAGTGGCTGATCGGGGTGGTGCTGGTCAACCTGGCGATTTTTTCGGCGATGCTCACCGTCTGCGCGTTGACAGCCTTGGCTTGGCGGGCGCTGGATTTCCCTTGGGTGCGGGATCGGGCAGAGCTGTTGGGTTGGGGCGACGACTTGATGGCTCCGTTTTGGCCCGCCTTGTTCTTGTTCGGAATCTGGCTGATCGCTTGGCTGCTGTCCTTCTACCGCCGCGGTTCCGAGGCCACGGGCAGGTACGCTCGTTTTTTTCTCTACTTGGCTGTGCCATCCCTGCTGATCGGCGGAGCCCTGCTGGTGGGCAACGGAGACATTGCCGGAGGCGCTTGGATGGAGCATCTGTTCGGCGCGCAGACGATTTCGATCCGACCCGAGATTTGGGGACCGGTGGTCGTCTTGATCCTGGTGGGCTTGTTGCCTTTGTTGCAGCCACGGCGTTTGTTGCAAAGCGGGGTGCGGCCGCAGAAGAAATGGGAACGGGCCGTGTTTCTGACCGCCAGCACGGCGCTGCTGGTCGGCCTGCCACTGTGCCTGATCGGGCTGCTGGCGCGGGAGAACATCTCGGGATACAATACGTTTCCGTATCGCGACCTGATCTTTCGGGATATCCAGAGTTGGCCTTCGCTGTTGGCCTTCGTCATGCCCCATCAGGATGACGAGGTTCGGGGCGAACAACAAGAGAAAGCCGACGCCATTCGACAGTCGTTGGCGCGAATGCGCGGCGTTGAGGCTAACGACGAGAATGCGTCAAGCGATGAAACGCGGCTCAACGCGATGTCCTTGCTGCGCAAAATCCCCCGCGACCTCTGCCGAGACGCCGGCAGTGGCGCGAGCCAGCGAAACCAGGCGTATCTCCACGCCGTCGCCGCATTGATCCTGGCAGGGCCGGATTCCCTCGCGTCCGGCAACCAGTCGCTCTTGCCAGGCGGTCCGCTGGAGAAGACGGAGCTGGCGAAGTACCTCGTCGCGGTACGCGACTTCTGGGGGCGCGAGGAAGTGGCCAGATCGCCGAACAGCCGGCTTCAGCGTCTTCTCGGGCCGGAGGCTGAGGACGGCACGGCGCCCGCTTGGGAGCGTTTGGCCGCTGTGCATCCCTGGGAGTTCCTGTACCTGCGCAGCTGGGAGTTGATGCACGTGATGGATGCCTGTGAACGCCGTCGGCGGGCACTTATGGAGGATCCGAGTTATTACCGGCGGCCGTGGCAGCAGGCGGCGTGGCAGCCGTTGTCAGGGTACCTGCGCCGCATCTATCATGTCCTGGGCTGGATGGGCGGCGATACAAACCGGGTCAGCGCGTATTGGGATGCCAAGGAACGGCAGGAGACGCTGCAGACACAGATCGCCTATGTGCTGAATCAACACGTGCTGGCCGACCGCGACCTGTTGGATCGACAATTGGAGATCTTGACCGAGGAGGTGGGGGGGACGCGAAAGTCGCCTTCGAACGCCGTCGGCGGCACGAATGTGGAAACGCGTCTATGGGAGACTCTCCACGCCTCCAAAGCTGCCTACGATCCGGCTTTCCCCCGGCTCGTATCGCAGGCTCGCCGCGTCGGCGCACTGCACGTTCCCCAGGAGGACTTGCCGCGACTGAACCGTCTGCTGCTGGAGCATAGTCTTTTTCATGTATTCCGTCCCCGTTCGGAGATTCGGCGGTTGGTGTCGATTTACGAGGATCAGTGGACGCGGCTGAAGTGGGTTCTCGTATCCCTGGGAGCTTTTCTCGTGTGCAGCCGCCTGAATCTGAACGCCCTGTCGATGCACGGCTACTACCGGGATCGCCTCGTGCAGGCATTTCTGGTCCAGAAGCCGGGCAAGAGCCTCGCGATGCCATTGTCTCAAATCGACGCGACGCACTACGGCAGTCCATACCACCTGATCTCGACCACGGTCAGCGCGCCCGGCAGTCGGTCGGTCCAGGCCGAGCACGAAGCTTCGGCATTGGAACAGGCTTCCGCCAACCAGGATGACCGCTGGCTGGATTCGTTTCTGATGTCCAGCCGTTACTGCGGTTCGCGGTTGACTGGCTACGTGGCCACGGCGGAGTACGAACGTCGCATTCGCGGGGATCTGAACCGGCTGACGTTGGCCGAAGCAATCGCCCTGTCCGGAGCGGCGATCAGCCCCGGACACTCGAGCAATCGGCTGGTGACGTTCCTGATGATGGTGCTGAATCTCCGCCTGGGCCAGTGGCTTCCGAATCCTCTGGCCGCGCCCACCGCGACTCGCCCCAATCTGCTGACCCTGCTGGCGTCGATGTTTCGGCACCCGCGCAAGCGGCCCTACTTCTTTGTCACCGATGGCGGGATCAGCGAGAATTTGGGATTGGTTCAGCTGCTGTCCCGACGCTGCCGACTATAATACTACTTTAAATCACGTAATTATCCCAATCATTAAAAAAAAAACTTGGCCAAGGCGGTTCGAACCGCTCGCATTCACGGGGGCGTGCAGCTGGTCAAGCTGGACGGCAACTCGTTCGAGAACGAAATTCAACCGGGCGATCTCTCCTTGCCGTTGGCTTGTCCGGAGATCGACGACGGCAATTGGCGTGACCTGCAGGCAAACCGTTGTTGCCATACCCAGGATCACGTGCTGCTGGCGCGGATTCTGTACCCCGATGCAGAAGAGGGGCTGCTGGTGTACATCAAGCCTTCGCTCACAGGCGACGAACCGCTGGATTTATTGGAATACCGCCGCCTGAACCACGAGTTTCCCCACGAGCCGACCACGGACCAGGTGTACGAGCCGGAGCAGGTCGAGTCGTACCGACGATTGGGCTATCACATCGGCATGCGGGTTGCTCAACTGTTTGCGCCCCTTCGCCAAGGCGAGACGCTGTGGCACGAAGACTGGACGGCAGACGATCTGTGCCGCGAGATCCTCGGGGCGACTCGTCCGGCCGCGCCGCCTGACGCTGCGGACGAGCCGCTGCAGCCGGCCCAGGATGACGCCGCAGCCGTATCGCCGCCGCAGGCGGTCGCCGTTCCGGCGGCCGTGCCAAGCGACGAAGGCGAGCGGCCTGATTTCGGCGAGCCGGACCGGCTGCTGAACCTGCTACGGGAACACTTGCCGGACTTGTCGGCGTTCGAGCCGGGGCAATTGCACGACGTTCTCGTCCGTGACCGCCGGCTGGCCGAGTGGACCGATTCGGACGTCATCCAGTCGCTGTGGACGGTGCTCCGCGACGGGACCCGGGCGGCGACGGACCGCGAGTTCGCGGTCCGCTGGCTGCTGCAAATGGAAGCGACGGGGTCGCCCGCGGCCGAACGTCCGCAGACGGTCGAGGTCCTGAGCGAATCGCTGCGGTCGGACGCGGATGAATCCGTACGAGCCGCTTGTGCGGATGCCTTGGCTGTCTTGGGACAATCTGCCCCATATTGGCAAAGTGCCCGCGGCGCCGTGCTCGAAGCCTTGAACAGCGACCCCAGCCCCCAGGTGCGTTGGCGGGCGCGAACGGCACTCCATCACCTGGAAAACGTGCCCCCCCCGGCCGAACGTAAAACGGCCAGGCGGCGCAGGCCAGCGGGGTAACGTGGGCGCGATGATAGGACACGAGCCTGAAGCTCTCGCCGGCAAACGGCGACGAGCAAACGGCGACGAGCAAACGGCGTCAATCCTGCGGCGTGGGCTGTCGGGCAGCCGCGTGGACCGCGTTGCGAAGCAAACTCGCAAAGGCCCCAACTTCAAAGTCCTTGACGTGGCCCAGCGAGGTGTAGAAGGACCATCCGCCATCGGATCGCTCAAAGGTCCAGGCGACGGGCTCCTCCGGCTGGCCTTCGACGCGGCCGGTCCACAGGACCGTTGTTTTCGCGGCCAACGGCGAGACTTTGTACAGCGAACCGCCGGAAATAAAAGGCTCCTTGCCCACGCCGCTCAGCAGCGCGTGCTCGGCCGCGCCGTCCGCGATGCGGATCGTGGTCTGCAGTTGGTTGCCGTAGTGATTGGTATAGTTGCCCCCAAAAACCTGCGGATCGAATTCAGGCCAGTCGGCACAGTCCGCCGGGGGCGGTTGGTTGCGCAGGCAAAAGGCGTGGGATGCGGTCCGCAGGCCGATCACCGGCTTGCCGGCTTGGACGTACTTCCGCACCAGCGCCAACTGGTCGGTACGCAAGGGCCGACGGCGGACGCTGATGACGGCCACGTCGGCTTCGTCCAGCACCGCTAAACCCGGGATGTCATTCCGGTCCGTATCGCTGCCGAACACGTAACTGAGGCGAAAGTCTTTGCCCAGCTGGTCCAAGGCGAACTGCGGCAGCGTCCGTTCGGTTTGATACTCGTCCTCAGCCATCACGACGACCACGTGTGGCCGGCGGTCTTCGGCAAACCGGAACTGCACGCCATCGCCCAGGAGCTGGCCGCTGGTAATGGTTGGACAGATGTACTTTTCGATGTGGGCAACAATCAAGTCGGTGCCCGTGAAATGGCTGACGTACGGCGCCCGCGCGGGGTTGTACATGGTGTCCGTCATGTCCCGCATCAGCACGACGTTCTTGCCATTCTTGGCCATCTGCCTCAGCCCGAACGGCCGTCCCAAGACGCACATGTTGGTATGCACGCCGGTCAGGATCACGTTCTTGATCCCGCGCTGTTCGAGGATGCTCCAGACTTCTTCGCCCCGATCGCTGATGAAATCCCGCTCGGCGTCGATGGCCACCCCCTCGTATTGTTTCGTCCACGGCGCACGCGGGTTGCGGCCCATCGCCGTCAATTTGGCTGCCCATTGGGCGTGCTCCTCGGGATCGTCATCTTCGCCGCCGTCCGACTGGTCGATCGGGTACACGGCGTGTTCTTCGGCCGGGATTTTGGTACACCACGAACCGATATTCGGAGGCAAGTTGGCCGCCCGCGGCGTCTCGGCCGCCCGCTTCCGCGCGGGATGCCCGGCATAAGTCGCCATGCAATCGCTGGGAGCATGGATGATCGTCACCTGCTGCTGCCGGGCCTGGTTGACCACTTCGTTCAGCCGCGGAGCCAACTGCTCGACGCGCCGCACCGCGTTCAGGCAGTGGTGCAAATCCCAGACGTCGCAGACGATCAAGGCCGTTTGAACCGGCTCCCAGGTCTCGTCGCGGACCAGGGTGTGATGGCGGCCGCTGCCGGGACTGGTTTCCTGACGGTAGCGAAGCTGCAACGGCAGTTCTGCGGCCCCGACAGATCGCAGGCCGAAAACAACAGAAAGAAGGGAAAGGAGTGCGAATAATCCGGCAAGATGCTGTTGGCGGTACATTGGTGAGCCTCTCGGTCTGGCGGTTCGTTGGGATATAGAATCTTGGTTGGGCAGGCAGTGGTTAGGATCGTTCCGTCAATAACGACCGGGATTTTCACGTGGTCATCACGGTCGCCGTGATTGTCTGGCGTCACGGTGGAGCCTGACGACTACGATTCTTGCGACACTTGGTCCGCATACGCCCGCAACGCCGCCAGCTCTCGCTCAAATCCGCCGGACAGGATCGGAAACCGGCACCAGGTCTTCGGGTCGAGGTTTTCGTCGTCCAGATGGAACGAGGGAGCATAGCGTTCCCGTTTCCATTGGTTGCGGCACCACAGGCGGAAGAACCGTCCGATCCAAAGGACCAGTTGCTCGCGGGTGTAAGGTCCACGGTGCGCCTCGATCCGTTGCAGCACTTCGACCGGCGTCAGCTTGTCTCGAATCGCCGCCCGCTCGATTTCATCCAGCACGTCGTAGGGCATCAAATCGTCTTCATCGGTCTGCCCCGCCGAGGGCGGACGCAACTCGGCCGTCGGCGCCTGCTGGTTGACCTTGCTCAGTGCCGGCAACGGGCCGCAACTGTCGGGCCCGTGCTGTTCCATCCAGACCAGCCAGCGGCGCAGGAACGCCTTGTCGATGCCGGCGATCGGCGACAGCCCGCCGCAGGTGTCGCCGTCCATCGTGGCATAGCCCACCGCCGCTTCGCTGCGATTGCTGGTGGACAGCAACAGAGCGCCTCGCAAGTTGGCCAGCAGCCACACGCTGGGTGCTCGTACGCGGGCCTGGATATTCTGCAGGGCGATATCGTCCTGTTCCCACGTCAGCGGCCGGCCGATGGCTTGCGAAACCGTCCCGACGTAATTCTGTACCAAGGCATCGACCTCGAACCGATAGCACTCGGCGCCAACGGCATCGGCCACGCCACGCGCCGCCTCCCACGTTGTCGCCGAGCTGTTGCGGGTCGCCTGATAAGCGCAACTGAGCAGCTGCCGGACGACCTTGCGCGGCTCGTTGGCATCGCTCAACCCCGGAATGTAATCCAGCTTCTCCAGGAACCCGCGCAGTCCCAGTTCTCGGCTGCCCAACTGGACCAACAGGGCCGCCAGGATGGTTACCGTGGCCGAATCGACACCGCCGCTGAGCGACACCACAAAGCCCCGCGAACGGCTCTTGCGCAGATAGTCGAACAGTCCCAACGAGACCGCGCGGGCGAACTCCTCTTCCTTGACAAACGGTCCGGATTCCCAAGCGGCGGGCGTGGGCTGCTGCGGCTCCGGGCTCACGGCGGGAAACGGGAAGTCGACGCTGGCGCAAGCCGCTCGTTCGGCAAGCAAATCGACTCGATAATTCCCCGCTCGAGCGCGTTGCATGCGCGTCACGTCGACGTCCACCATCCCGGCGGTCACGCAGAAATCTGCATACGAGAATCGTGGGCCCACCGCTACCAACTGGCCGCCGCTGGCGATCATGGCGTCGCCGTCGTAGATCGCGCGGCCGGCTTCGTTGCCCAGCAGATTGGCGTACACGTAGCTGACGGAAAAGGCCCGCGAGCCCTCCAGGACAAACCGACGACGAATCTGGTGCTTGTTAAAGGCGAAATGGCTGGCGCTGGGATTCAGAATCAAATCGACGTTGCGGCGGGCCAGATCGGCACCGGGACGGTCGCTGACCCAAGCATCCTCACAGATCTCGAATCCGATCGCCAGGTCGCCGCACTTGAAGATCAGATCGCCCAGCGGATACCGCCGTCCCGCAAACACGGTCTCCAGGCAGACCCCCTTGGGCCAAGGACGAAACCAACGCGGCTCGTAATGGATCCCTTCATTGGCCAGATTCTGCTTGGCAACGAACCCCAACAGTTGCCCGTCGACCGCCAGGCAGGCCGTGTTGAACAATCCGCCCCCGTGCAGCAGGGGCAACCCCAACGAAACGATCATGCCTCGCGTCTCGGGCAGGATCTCCTGCAGCACTTGCTGCGCCATCCGCTGGACGCCCGGCGACTGGAAAGCGTCCTCGCACCCATAGCCGGTGATGCACAACTCGGGCAGGCACAGCACGCTGACCTTCCGTTCCCGCGCGGCGCGGATGGCATGGACAATGTGTCGCTTGTTGTCGTCCCACGCCAAGGCGGTTTGATTCAAGACAGCGGCAGCGACTTTGATCAATCTCATGGCGGAAACGGCCCGGAAGCTTGGGGGGCAACGTCCCGGCGGCCAGGGCATCAACCGCCCGGGGACATGCCATCACCTTACCGAACCCGTTTCCTCAAGTCAACAATCGGGCGCGTTTTCCCGAATGGGGCGATCGTTCCGCCGGGAAGAACTCTGCTGCAGCCCGACCGCCGGTGCTGCGGACGAGCCGTTTCCCAAAGGGACAATCGTGTAGTCCCAAGAAACCCACATCCTTCCACCCAAATGGATTTGCCGGAATCTTCGTGGCAAGCGGCGCAATCTGGGACGAGGATAGCAATCGTGTGGGTCATGTCGATTATCGCAAAGAGTCCAGGCATCCTTGCCACCATCGGTCGTCTCCCTCGGGAATCTCTGTTCGGTTTGAAATGCTTGTGTCGAAAATGCAACGTATAGGCATGCTGACGAAGCCGCTCGATATTCGCCCTCGATCCTTCTCCTCATATTCCTTGCGGAGTTAAGAAAATGAACGGTCGCCTCGCTCCCCTCGTGTTGACACTCGTCGTCCTCTCAGCCCAAGTCAGCCACGCCCAATCCTTTGGTGTCGAGGTGTTCAACAATCTGATGCCCGCTTCGGGCGGCATGGCGGGGGCAAGCATTGCCCTTCCGCAAGATGTGCAGTCGGCGATCAACGGGAATCCGGCCACGCTGACGCAGTATCGTGGCACGCAGTTCGGACTCGGCGGAGCGTGGATCGAACCGACCTACAATCTGAGCGTTGCGGATGACGGCCTGCCGTTGCTCGGTATCACTCCCTTTGCGGACGCGAAGTCTGACGCTCAAGGCATCGCCGCTCCGAACATCGGCGTTACCCAGGACTTGAGCGCGCAGGGCCTGCCGATCACCATCGGTTTGGGCCTGATCGCCGGCTCGGGCGCCGGCGTCGACTTCCGCCATATTCCGCAGGCCAATGGAACTCATGCCAGCCTGGTCGCGTTGGATATCGTCGCTGGCGCCGGTGTCGACCTGACGGACCAGTTGGCCTTCGGGGCTTCGATCGCGCTCTCGAACGCGACGCTTGACGGTCCCTTCGTCGGCATCACCGGCTCGTCGACCGACTACGCCTTGCGGGGTTCGGTGGGGCTCAATTACGCGTTGCGCCCGGACACAAACATGGGGCTCTACTGGCGGTCGAAGACCGGGTACACCTTCGAGAATCTGGTCGGCTTCGCGAATCTGGCCCCGGGCACGTTCTTCGATGTCTCGGTCGATCGGCCGCAGGTAATCGGTCTGGGGATTGCAAACACAAGCCTGATGGACGGACGGTTGTTGCTGGCCATGGATGCCGTCTACCAGCAGTACACCGGCACCGAACTGTTCGGAGCGATTTTCGACGACCAATGGGCTTTGCAGTTCGGGACGCAATACGCGGTCAGCCAACGGGTCCGACTGCGGCTGGGGTATGCCTGGAACGAGAACCCCATGCGCGACACGTTGGGTGATCGCATCGGGGGCATCGTGCCGCCCGGCGGTGCCGATCACGTGCGGTACATCGAGGCGTTGTTTGCGGCCATTCCCCAGCATCGCCTTACGGGCGGCGTGAGCGTTCGGGACGTGCTGCCCGGCGTCGATCTGGATCTGTTCGCGGGCGGGATGTTCGAGCAGTCGCAGACCTTCGGCATCACGACCGCCACGGTCGAGTCGTATTGGGTCGGGACCGGGATTACCTGGCGATTTGGCCGCGGCGGTTGCCCGGAAGACGACTGCAAGTAGGACGGCTGTTTGGTCAGGGCCGAGAGGTTCCACACGGTGTTCATGAAACGTGGGCGATGAAACAGCCGAAGCCTCGCGACAACACGATTCGCGACGGGCATTACCGTCCAACGCTCTGGCTTGGCGTACTGCTCGTCCCGATCCTGCTTGCCACAGCCCGTGATGGGGCAGGCGGCGATTGGATGTCAACCGCCGCACGGGACGGTGTTTGGAACGCTCCCGCGGATGCCGGCCAACCCGCGCGATTGCCGCCGATCGAGACGGTATCCTACGAAGCCACCGCGATGCTGGAGCCCAGCGATTCCTTGCCAGCACACGCCGGCTACGACGGTGGCTTCGTAATTGCAAATCACGGTCTGGACAGCGTCTCCGCCACAGACTTTCCATTTTTCCTGCGTGTGAACAGCTGGGTGCAACTGCGGCACACGTGGTTCGATTCCGGCGAGCATCAGGAAGATCTCAACCTGTTCTCCATCGAACGGCTCCGGCTCAGTCTTGGCGGGCACGCGTACTCGCCGCATTTGAGGTATTTCTTCCAATTTGATGGGAACAGCGATCAAGCCTCGGAGGCGATCTTTCTGGACTACTTTGTGAGCTACGATCTGGGATGCGATCTGCTCGGCTGTACGGCCGGCAAAGTGGGCGTCAAGGCGGGCAAGTGGAAGGTGCCTTTCAGCCGCTCGCGCGAGGAATCGGGACGACGGCTGCAGTTCAATGAACGCACCACGGCCAATCTGTTTTTCGATCTCAATCGCAGTATCGGCGTCGGTTTGTTCGGGGAACTCGACGCTTGGACGGCGCCCGTCCGCTGGGAACTTGCCATCTTCAACGGCTTTCAGACCGGGGCGGAAACCAACATCCGCGACGCGGGGCTGGATCAGAACTTTGCCTGGTCGGCGCGGATGTCCACGGATCTGCTCGGCGAGTTCGGGGGCGACGGCGAACCCGACCTGAGCTGGCATGCCGAGCCCGCGCTCCGGTTCGGTTGCGGTTTCGCTGCCACCCGTGTCGACGCCATCGGAACCAACGAGTTTGCTCAGCCGCGAGTCATCGATTCCGGGGAACGCCTGGCAGACTTGCTGAACGCCAGCGGCGCCGACGTAAGCGCCTACGATGCCGGGCTGTACACGGTCGACGCGCATGGGAAGTTCCGCGGGTGTTCGGTGATCGCCGAGTACTATTGGCGTTGTGTCGGCAACTTTCGTGGAGGAGACATCTCCGGCTTGTCGGATCACGGCTTCAACCTGCAGATCGGACAGTTTGTGGTTCCCGAAAAACTGGAACTGCTCGCCCGCTGGTCGCGGATCGCCGGCAACTCGGGAACCCTGGGGCTGATGCGGCAGAGTACGGATGAACTTGGTCTCGGCGTGGCCTGGTATCTCAAGGGCCACAACGCCAAGCTCGTTCTCGATGCGTCCCGCATGAACGGCATGCCGGTCAGCAGCCCTCGCTTGGACATCCTGCCGGGTTCCGAAGGCTGGTTGATGCGGACCCAGCTGCAGTTCGGATTCTGACAGCGGTCGCCCAGCCCGTGAAGAGGGTTCGATGCGGTCCTCTGAAAACCTGCTGTGTCCATGGAAGGCGTTGCTCGCTTTGCTGGTCTGCAGTGGATTGGCAGCGCACGGTCCAGCCCAGGACACCTGCCTGACTGGGGAAGCACATTCCGTGACGCTGGTTGGCAGCTCGGAATCTGACGAGGTGGTCTTGGCTGCCCCTGCCGACGCTGTCTCGCGTCTGGTCGGCACGTTGCGAAACGAAACCGATGGCTCTTCCCTTTCGGGAAACCGGAAAGTCGCAAAACTCCCTTGCTCTTTCCTGGTTGTGGCGCAGGGAGGTTTGTGACGCGGTTGGCCCGTTGCCAATTGCCCAAGTGCAGCGGTTCGGTTGACCAGCGGAGGTCGTTCAAGGTCTGGCGACGGATTCGAGAAAAGCGGGGGAACAGGGAATGCCAGAGGTCGGTGAAAGACGGAGAGGGGCAGGCGGAGTTTTTTGGGGGCAAGCGAATTGCGGTCAAGGGAATCTGCGCAAAACAATGTTAAAATTGTGTCCCTATGGTAGTGTGTATGGCAGTGGCGTGTCGGCGGTCAAGCTAGACTCCATCCAGAACAACGGCATCGAGAACAACCTTGTCCCGGAGCAGCAACTCATGAAGCGTTTCCCCATTTTCGTCGTCCTGATCGCGTTGGCGATTTCCCCGCCGTGGCGGACACGGTCCGCTCAGCTCGCGGCCGAGGATTCCAGACCCGTATCATCATCGAGGCTCGAGGGGGCTGCGCCAGGCGTGTCGCTGGCGTCGGCAGCCGCACCGGTGGCCGACGCCCCGCCGCGGCGCGGAGCGGCTGGTCGGGGCGGATTCGGCGGACAAATCAACCTCGGCCCCGATGACAAGCAGGTGTTTCCTGATCCACCCGCTGGATTGGACTTGCGGCGAGAGGGCCTTCCGCGCGGACAGGTGGAGATGATCACCTACGATTCGCAGTCCGTGGGTGCCACTCGCCGAATGCAGGTCTACACGCCGCCCGGCTATTCCAAGGACCGCAAGTACCCGGTGCTGTATCTGTTGCACGGCATCGGCGGCGACGAGAACGAATGGCAGCGTTTTGCCAAGCCCAACGTGTTGCTCGACAATCTGCTGGCCGACGGCAAGGCCGTGCCGATGATCATCGTGATGCCCAACGGCCGGGCGCAGAAGAACGATCGGGCCGAAGGCGACGTCTTCCGCTCCGCTCCGGCCTTCGCCGCATTCGAAGACGATCTGCTAAAGGACGTGATCCCGACGATTGAGTCACGCTATTCCGTTCAGGCTGACCGCGAACACCGGGCGCTGGCTGGTCTGTCGATGGGTGGCGGCCAGTCGCTGAACTTCGGACTGGCGCATCTGGACACCTTCGCCTGGATCGGCGGCTTCTCCTCCGCCCCCAACACCAAGCCCCCCGCGCAGCTCGTTCCCGACCCCGCCGCCGCCAAGCAGAAGTTGAGACTGCTATATCTCTCCTGCGGCAACCAGGACGGCTTGATCCGCATCAGCCAAGGCCTGCACGCATATCTCAAAGAACACGACGTGTCGCACGTCTGGAACGTGGACTCGTACGGCCACGACGCCACACACTGGCGCAACAACCTGTATCACTTCGTTCAGCGGATTTTCACGCAGGCTGGATAGGCCATCGGATCTTGCCTCAATTCGCAGGCGTCACGAAAACAGGCACGTCCCCCAAATCACCGAAGACGGTGGGGATCTCGTCGTCCTCCTGGCTGGACGGTTCATTTCAAAGAACTGGCGGCCTTTGCCACAGGGAATCCTGCCGGTTGCGAGGTGCCTGTCCCGATTCTCTCCCCGCCTTGCCGCGAGCGTGCTTCTCGGCCCGGTTCAACAGATTCTCGAGCAGGTCCACGTGGTTCCTGCCTCCGTTGGCATTGTCCCTGCGCGGTCGCCAGAGCTTGCTGATGATGTCCACATCGCCGTCGCCGTCCACGTCCGCTGCGACGGCCAGGTGACCGCCCAGATTCGCGTCCAGGATGACGTGCTCGACGAAGCGTTTCCCTTTTCCGTCGGCATTTTCCCACAGGAACCAGCGGGGCGGCAAGGCGCCGGGGATCCCCTCCATTTCGCAGGAGAAAACGTCCGCGTCACCGTCGTTGTCGAAATCGGCCACGATCAGCGAGTGATAGGCTCCGCGTGTTGCGTCGTCGCCCTTGGGCATCTCGTGCAACTTCCACGCGCCGCCTTTGCCGTCCAGGTTCTCCAGCCAGCCGATGCGCCCGCCTTTGATTTCGTTCTCGGTCATCACCAGATCGTTGTCGCCGTCCCCGTCAAGATCCAGCACCACGCAGTGCGTGGCCAGCGGATAAGGTTGATTGGGATTGCCGAACGGGATGTTTTCGTGAACCACCCATTTCGTTCCCTTGCCGTCGGCGTTCTCGAACCACAGGTTCGACCGTACGACGTCGAGATCCCCGTCACCGTCGATGTCTCCGACGCCGATTCCGGCATGGACCGCAGGCCCGATGTCGTGCCGCTGCCACCGTTGACGAGGTTCCGTCGGGATCCGATACCAACGCAGGTTGTTCTTGTCCGACATGGTGAGAATGTCGGGCCGGCCATCGCCGTCGACGTCCGCGACCACAAGGTCGTGGACGCTGGCCAGTTCGGCGTCGAACACGATCCGTTCGAACGGCTCCTCGCGCGGTTTGCCGCTATTGCGATACCAGACTCCGCCGGTGATGAAATCCACCCAGCCGTCGCCGTCCACGTCAAGCGTCGCCCCGCCGACGTCAGAGGCCGATTGTTCGCCTAACGGATGCCGCACCCAGCGGTCGAGCGCCTCCTGGCGATACCACAGGATCTCGCCGCGACTGCGGCCGGTGATGAAATCGAGTTTTCCGTCGCGGTCCACGTCGGCAATCGCGGTCTGGCCCCACGAGGAACCGGGTAAATGGTTGTCAAGGTAGTGATGTTCGAACTTGACATCCGCGGCGGTAGCGAGCAGCGGAACCAGCCACAAGATCCAAACACCAGCCCACATACAAAACGGCTTGCGATTCATGGCAATCTCCGTCTGGGAATAGATCGTACTGGGAATACATCGTATCGTAGTCGTTGTCCGGAACGATCACAACGGCTTGCCCAGCAAGAGCACCGCCGGATTACGGAAAGGCGACTGACGGCTGAGACGCATCGGGGGTGGGCGAAATCCAATCGGCCCGGCTGCATGTCGGCGGCGATTGACATACCCTCTGGGGCGGCGAGAATGAAGGTCGCGTGCAAGCCCGGCGCGGGCTGGCCGCGGTCCGGGGGTACGTCGTGGAGTTGGCTATCATGAAACACGTTCTGATTGCGTTGGTCGCGGCGGGGGTGTTCGAGGCGATGACGGTTGCAGCGCCGGCGCAGGACCCGACGGCCTGGAAGAATGGGACTTTGGTGACGGTTCCCCCAAGGTCTGCGTGCAATCCGACGGGAACGCTCAGACGCTGGCGCCCGACGGCTACGCCGTCACCCAGCACACGTATCAGACCTCCGGGCATTTTCTGGTTCGAGTCTCGCGCACCAACCGCCGCGGCGAAACCGCCACCGCACGGCTGGATGTCGTCGTTCGGCCGCAATGAGTTTCAAGATGTCTTGCGCCTGAAATGGCGCACTAGCGTTCCTTTCGAATTCGTTGTCGGAATACCGTGAGCCAAGCCGCTCTATTGCGGAATCCGTACCGGTTGGCCGCATTCCTTGGCCCAACGCATGGTGGCCAAATACTTGGGCGCCTGCAAGGGATCGTCGTCGTAGAACGGCAAGATCCCCCAACTGCCCCACTTGCTCCACGAGCCGACGGACGAGAAATAGCAGAACAGGTCGCCGCCGGCCGCCGTCCAAGCGGCGTAGTACCGGCGATAAATCTCGCCCATCCGCGGATGCCCATTGGCGGCGTGGAACAGCTTCGTCATCGTCTCGTTGTTCTCGCCGCCGCCGACGCCCACCATGTGCTGGCCGCCCTCGTAGGCCACCAGCTTCAAACCGTACTTGTCAGCGACCTTTTTCTGGCCCTCGATCCAGCCGATCGACTCCGGCAACGCGGTCTGCTCCAGGTAGTCCAACGCTTGATCGACGGTCCATTTTTCAACCAGAGCCGTCGTGAGTGTCTGGCCTTGAACCGGCACGTTGCAGCTGATGTACGGCGCGATCGCCAGTGCGTCGGCGTGCCGGTAGGCATCCTGGAATTCGACGATCCGTTCCGACACGTAGGGATTGGCTCCCTGCGTCGGCAGGACGCGAACCAACCGCTGGGTGCCGCCGAAAACCTGTTCCCAGATGCGGAAGATCTGCACCGAGCGAAACGCGGTATACCGCCAGCCGGCCTCCCATGGCTTGTCGCCGAACCCCAGCTTCTGGCCCTGTTGCCCCGCCCAACGGCTTTGCTCGAACTGGCCGTTCCAGACTTCGTTCGAGAATTCGACGACCACCTTCCGCTCGGGGTTCAGACGCTGTTTCACCAGTTCCGCAAATTGCCGGACGAAATCGTCGTCCGCCAAATGCGGGAGACAGAACCAGGGATCGGCATCCAGGCGGTTGGCCAAGTCGATCATGACTTCCAGGGCGACGCCTTGAGTGGTGTACGTGGCGCTCTCGGGCGTGGGGCGGTCCGCCCAGCGGCTGAGTTTCGAGCCGTTGGTGTGCATCCAATCCATGAACCGCAGACTGGCCAGGCCTTGCCAGCGTTGCAGGAACACCGGATGGAACGGGTTCCGGCGATAGGTTTCTTCGAAGCCGGGCATGATGACGCGGATGTTGCGCACGTAGTTGGCCGGATTCGTCTCGCGCAGCTGCAGAAAGAAACCGCCCTTGGAGGCATCGACATCGATCGCCATCCGCCCCGGTTCCCGGGACACCACATGCGCGGCGTGAACGAACTCGAGCCGGCCTTCGCCGTCGTACAACACCGTGTAGCGTCCGCTGGGGTAACGGCCGGCTGCGACGGTGCAGAGCGGTGTTTCGGCCCAGCAGTCGGGTTCCAGTCGCGTCACCCAGCCGTGGTCGTCCAATGCCAACTGCGGGCCTTGGCCCCACGAGGCCCCCTGCCGCTGGCTGATCCAGTCGCGGGACAAGCGGAACACGTCGACAAACGGCAGTTCCGTGTTCCAGTCCGCCGGGCCATTCAGGTTCATTCCCAACCGCGGCTGAGCGGGACCCGAGGCGGCGAACGCGGCGGATGTGCTCCACACCCCCAAGAACGCGGCCGCCAGAAGGACAACGTAAATCGAGAGCGGTCTTGCACGCATGAGTGGTCTCCTCTTGTACAACGAGCTGCTGACAGAGGGGCATTCTGACAGGAATACCAGGCCACGGCCAGTACCGGGGATCGAGTGCGGCGTCGCGCGGTGCGACGGATTCAGCAGGCTGTCGGCAACGGTCTGCGACCCGCCTCTTCGCTCCGTCGCATGGGGACGGAACTCGGTCGCCAAGGTCTTTCTCCGAATCCTGTTCGCACGCTTCTTGCCAACGTGGGCATCCTCGCCGCTTGCCGCGAGTGGTTTAGGTTACGCGGCCACGAACAAGCGTCCAACTCGGACGACGGTGATCCCCGACGCTTGCCGTCGGAAGATTCCGGATAGATGGCTGACATCGTGATACCGCCAATTGACCTGAAGCACTCGACGGCAAACGTCGAGGATCAAAGGTTGCTTTCCGTGAGTTCCTCCCGTGGCCCGTTTTCCTCAATGACTCGACGGCAAGCGTCGAGGATTGCGGCCGACAGCAGCCGGTGTGCCGAGCCATATTAGACATTTCCCGATTTGTTGCCAGGCCATTCACACCCGCAAAAAGTGCTTGCCGCTCGCGCTGGGATCGTCCCGTTCTACGATCGGACATCAAACTGGACGAATTGGGGCCGCAACTGCCGCGATCTTTTTGCTCGGACGTACTCGAAGTACCAGCGGATCTCGGCTTGTGCGTGTTGTTTTCATTTCCAAGACTCGGCGACCTTCGCCAGGAATCCGTTCCACATTTCGTCGTTCGCCTTGCCATCGAGGCCCAGGCGGACGATGACCATGTCCCATTCGGGGATGACGAAACACTTGTTGTTGTTGTGGCCGGAAGCCCAGAACGTTCCCTCCGGCGCGGCGGGCAGTTTACGCTTACCGTCGGGTTTCCGTCCGTTTCGCCACCAGTTGAAGCCGTACACCCCCCGGCCGTCGATCTCGCTTTCCGGCTGCGCCCACGGCAGGGTGGCCGGCACTTGAACGCGCGTGGCCTCGGCGATCCACGACTCGGATACGAGTTGCTGGCCGTTCCAGCGGCCGTGGTTCAGGAACAGCAGACCGAACCGCGCCATCTCGCGCGCGGTGATGAAGATGTGCTTGTTGCCGTTGCCCGAGCCGCCGTTGACAATCACGCCGTCCACGGTCGCATAATCGCCCCAGTCCCAGTTCTTCAGGCCGATCGGGTCGGCCACGCGACGTTTGAAGAGCTGCTCGATCGGCTCGCCGGCGATCTTTGTGAGCGCGAGCCCCAACGTGTTCATCGCCGAATCCCAGTAGGCGTATTGCGAACCGGGCGGCGTAAACAGGGGGTTCGGGTTTGGCACGAACGGCGTGTTGCTCGGACCGTGCTTGTAGCTGCCGGTCGTCTCGTCGCCCACGGCGCGATAGCCGCTGGTCATCGTCGTGAAATGCCGCAGTGTCACGTCAGGGTAATGCGTCTTCAACTCCGGCAGCACGTCCGCCACGCGCGTGTCAAGCGTGCATTTGCCGTCCGCGATCAGCAATCCTAGCACGGTGCTGGTAAACGATTTGGTCGCCGACCAGACGCCGTGGCGTTTGTCGATGTTGTCGCCCTTCCAGATCATTCGTCCGTGACGGATGATGACGAGTTCCCGCGCGCCGTCGGCGCCCACGGTGCGCGCGAGCAACTCGGCGGCCTCGTTCAGCTTCGCGCTGTCCACGCCCTGCGATTCAGGCGTGGCCTCCGCCCATTGCGAGCCGGGGAAGACGGTCGCTTCGGCAGCATGACAGGGCATCGCGACACAAGGCACCGCAACAAGACACAACAGGAGGAACCAGGGTTTCATGCGTTTTCTCCGTGGTTTTACCGGGGGAAGTCAACCTGAAAGAACTCGGACGGCACAAAGGATCGGCGTGTCGGCCCGCCGACTACTCCCGGCCTCGGAGGTAGAGGACTGCGTCGCCGTCGGACGGAGCCTTGAAGCTGCGCACCGCGCCGCCTTGCACTTCGCCGGCGGGGATGCTGCGGCCTTGGTCGGCGTCGATCCATTCCACGGCCAGCGTTCCGGGCGACTCGGAAAGGTCCACTGTGACGCTTCCTCCGTCCGGCAGATAGACGACATACTCCGCCTCTCGCGGTCCGGCATGGGCCAGGCAGTAGCCGCTGGACGCCAGCGTTTCCTGTGGCGTCATCGCGGCCAAGTTGACTCGCCGGGCGAGCGTCAGGGTGTGGCCCATCCGCCGGCGCGAGGTCTCCTGATGGTCGAGCCAGTCACCGGCAAACTTCAATCCCTTGATCTCCTTGTCGCCGATCCGCGTCGCGCCGTACAGGTCCATGAACGCGGTGTTCAGCCCTCGCGTGAAGCTCTTCCAGGGCCATTGCGGGAAGCTTCGCGGCCAGACGTGGTCCACGTCCGAGACGATCACCTTGCGGCCGTCGGCGGCGGGCGGATCGGTGCTGTAGCCGTCCTTCGAAGTGGGCGAGATCCAATCGGCCGGACTTGCAAACAGCGCCGCATTGTCGATCGGCGCGCCGGTCATGCCGACCGGATGTTGCCGGGGCTTCTGCTGCTGGTAAGCGTGGATAAAGTCGATCATCCGGTACTGCCATGGGACCGAGCCGGTATGCATTTCATTGCCGATCTCGTAGAGCACGTTGTCCAGGTCGTTCAGCGTGTCAATGACGCGGCGCACGTAGGCCTGCTGGAGATCAAGGATTGCCCGAGGCGCGTTCAGGGTGTGGATTTCCGGCCCCCGGCCATCGCCGTTCAGGTCGCCGTCGATGCCGTTGATGTTGTTCGCTTGGTTGAAGGGATGGCCCTGCCAGGGGTTGCCCACCTGGCCCTTCTTCTCGACGCTCCAACCCTCGAACAGCATCACCGACACGTAGATGCCGCGGTCGGCTGCAGCGCGGACACGGTGCCGCAATCGCGTGAAGTACTCGTCGTTGAACTGGGTAAGATCGTACTTCGGTTTGCCGTCCAGGGCATTGCCGGGACCGGTGCGCGCATAGGCGAGCGGCCCGACAGGCACGTGGTCTTTGGCCCAGGGATCCCACCCGCCCTGCTCCCAAACCCAGAGGCGGATGAAGTTGTGGTTGTGCCGCTGGAGAAAGTCCAGATACTCGTCGTAATCGACGGCCGGATAAACGCCGTTGTGCTGGAAATTGTTCCAGGTGTGCGAGCCGGTCAGGTAGACGGCCCGGCCCGTATCGCCCAGCCAGAAGAACGGCGTCCCGTCCTCCTGGACCAGGAACCGCCGGTTCTCCGAGACCCGCAGGCCCGGCAGGTCCGCGGAGGCAGTGATCGCTGGGCATGCCATCAGAACGACGGCCAAAAGGATCCTCGTCGGATTTGGTAGTGTCAGGTGTCGTGCCTTTCGTTTCATGGTTTCTTTCTCCGTCATGCTCACTACGATTTCTTTTTTCGTGCAGACGATTCGACAAGCCCATTCCTTCGCGGGAGCCGGGAGCCGCACTCGCGGCACAGGGTCTGTTCCATGGTCCGCTACTTCACTTGGCCAGGCAAGGGGAACCCTGCGGTGGCATCGTCCAGAACCAGAATCCAGTCGCAGCCCCGTCCCGACGTCGGCGGCACGAAGGTCTGGAAGCCGGGGGTATCGGTGGTGTGCAGTTGGCGCGTCTCTCCGGTGCGAGGATCGAACCAACTCTGGCGAATCCTGTGCGTGCGAATCCCATGGACGCGGACCGTAAAGGGCTCTCCCCGCGGTGAATAGACGAACACAAAGGAACCGTCGGTCGCGCGGGCGGCGCGGACCTTGGCCCCGCCGTGCATCGGGCCGTCCAGGAGGATGGCTTGATCGGGTACGAGCTTTTCAAACGGACGCGACTCGAAGAGCCGTCGGACGTAAGTCATTTGGGTCGCGCCGGGATGGTCGAGCGACTCGTACCACGGGGTGGACGCCCAGATCACCGGTTTGCGTCCCGGCTGCCACATCTGCCAGACGTTGTTGTTGCCGTAGGTATGGCCGCAGGCGCCCGCCAGCAACGACCAGTAGGCCGCTTGACGCACGTCGTAGTCATCGAAACGCAAGTCACGATCCGCTCCGGTGTTGTAAAAGCCGACCGGGATCGTCTCATAGCGCGGCTCCCCGTCGAGCGTCGGTTTCACTGGAGTCAGGCCGTAATCATGCGCGGCGAACAGGCCGTTATCGTGGTCGCGGGCTGCGTGGGACGACTGAAACATGTTGAAATCCAGCCAGTCGGCCTGGTGGAAATAGTCCGACGAAAGGCCGGGGCCACGTGGATGGAACGTCATCGGCTGGCGCCCGCCGTCGCCCTCCTTGATCCCACGGGCCATCGCCTCGATGATGTCGCGCTCGCCGTCGGTGTCCGGATTGTGATCCCCGCCGAGGATCCAGACGACAGGCTTTCCCTGATAGCGTTGGCCGAGAAAACGCCCGTAGGTCCGCGCGTTCTCAGGCGTGAAAATGCCCCTGCCCTTCCAGTAACTGCCCCAGGTGGGCAACATGCCCACGACCAGTCCCAACGATTCGGCCCGATCGACAACGTAATCGACGTGTTGGAAATACGGCTCGTTCGGCCGGGCCGGATCTCTTTCGACCAGCGGCGTGTGGCCGTACGGATTGGGATCGTCCAATCCGCCCAACTGGGCCAGCACCACCGCCTGGATGACCGTGAAGCCCTTTGCCGCACGATTTTCGAGATACTGATCCGCCTCTTCGCGATTGAGGCGGTGGAATAGCTCCCAGGCCGTATCGCCCAGCCAGAAGAACGGCGTCCCGTCCTTCTGGACCAGGAACCGCCCGTTCTCCGAGACCCGCAGGCCCGGCGTTTGTGCAAATGCCGGGCCCCCGACGATCAGGACGACGGCCAACAAGAATAGGGTGCGATTCTTCAGCATTGCGAGTCGTACATTCTGTCTCATGGTCTTCTCCATTTCAGTCATTGCGATTTCTCACTTGGATCGACGATTCGGCAAACCCTGTTATTGTCGAGCACCTGGGGCGGGGTAGTTCCTGGCGGCGTCGTCCAGGACCAGCACCCAGTCAACCATTTCGCCTCGATCGGGCGGTGTGAATTCCCGCTCGCCCTTGTTGTCGAACGTGCCGATCTCGGTCGCTTGGCCGTTTCGCGGATTGTACCACCAGGCGCGGACCTTCGCGCCAGTGATCGTGTCCATCCGCACCCGGAAACTGCGACCGACCGGCGCGTAAACCATGGCGTAGGTTCCCTCGATGTCGCGGGTGCCGACGAACCGGTAACGCCCTGCACCGGGGACGGAGGTCGGTACCACGGGCACATTCGGCGCCTCGCCGCCCGGCGACGAAATGGCCGGTTCTCCGTTGGGCGAGGTCGCCGTCGTGCGGAAACGGACCTCGTAGGCATCGGCCTTCTGACCCAGCGTGACGTTGCGCACGCTCATGTCGCGGGAGACGGTCACGATCCGCGCCGGCCCCGCTTGAACCGTGTTCTCGGGCTTGATCCACGCTTCCACCGTGATGGCCTTCGACCGCTTCACGGCTTCGGTCACCTTGGTCGCGGGGCCCGGAGAGGCGATCAGCGACGATCCGACGAGCCGCAGGCCGCCGCCGGCGAGCCACTGAACGGTCGAGGCGTCCTTGATCGGCAGATGCAGCGCAGTTCCCGTGCCGGAGGTGTCCCGGACGACCTGCCCCGTCCCTTCGCGGAACTCGTACAGCACCAAAGCTCCGGTCGCCGACTGGTCCCGACCGGCCTTGGCCAAACGGGCGATCTGGCCGGCATCCAGGGCACGGTCATACAGGGCCACGCGGTACAACTCGCCCAACCATGGCCGGTCTCCGGTCAACTCGTTGCCCAGCGCCAGACGGAAGTCGTCCTCCCAATCCGATAGGTCGCCGCGAACGTCGCCGGACTGGATGACCGCGCCGTTGACGTACAACGTCGCCTTGCCCGCCGGATCGCGGGTGTAGACCACGTGCGTCGGCTTCGTGCTGACGATGCCGTCGCCCTGCACGTCGAGCCGGGTGTGGTCCGAGCGGTGGGTGACCAGGATCGAGTCATCCGGCACCCGCGTCAGGAAGGGACGCGACTCGATGAGCCAGCGTCCATACTGCATCTGCCCGGCGCCGGACTGGTCGATGGCCTCGTACCAAGGCATCAGCGGGTTGTTGACCGGGGCACGGCCGGGCTGCCACATCTGCCAGACCGAGTGGTGTCCGTAGGTGTGTCCAAAGGCCCCGGTGAACAGATTCCAATACAGCGGCCGGCGGACGTCGGAGGCGATCGAGTGGCCTTCCTCGACCGGTCGGAACCGGACCGGGTGATCCTCGTAGATCGGCTCGCCATCCAGCACGGGCTTGATGGGTGTCCGGTCGTAGTCGATCCGCGTGTTATGGTATCCCTGTTCGAAGTTCACGATGTGCCCGTTCTGGCGCATGTTGAAATCGAGCCACGGCTCGTCATGGAAGTACTGCGACGAGCCCTGGCCGCCGCGCGGATGGAACGTGATCAGGTGCCTGCCGCCGTCGCCCTTGCGTATCCCGCGGGCCATGGCGCGCATCAGGTCTTTGTCCTGCTCGTTCCGGATGGTGCGGTCGCCGCCCAGAATCCAGATCAGATGCTTGTCCCGGTACCGCTGCCCGAGCCAGTGGCCATAAATCTCGGCGTTCTGCACCGTGAACAGCGGCTTACCGCCTTGCACCTCATCATGCCAGTACCGCCCCCACGTCGGGAGAAAGCCGATGTACATTCCCAGCGAGTTGGCCTTGTCCACAATGTAGTCCACGTGGTCCCAGTAGTCGTTGTCGGGGCCTTCCTTCACAGCCGGGCGTGCGGGGTCCTGGTCGATCAGCGGCAGATGTCCGTAGGGGTTCGGGTCCGAGTGTCCGTTCAGCTCCGCCAGCGCCACGGCCTGGATCACCGTGTATCCTTTGGCCGCCCGGTCTTCGAGATACCGATCCGCCTGTTCACGGTTCAGACGATGAAACAGCTCCCAGCCGGTATCGCCCAGCCAGAAGAACGGCTTGCCCGACGCGGTCACCAGAAATCGCTGGTTCTCGGCGACGCGCAACGATTCCAACTCGGTCGCCCCACCGGAGGCAGGATGGAAGATGGAGAGGGCGACAGCCAGCAGCCACGATAGGGAAACAGTGAGTTTCATGCTTTTCACCTCAATCAGAATTCCTCGAAGTCGCCGATGTTCGGCGTGAACAACACAAAAACGGCATCAGGGCAAGCGTAATCGGAAAAAGGCAGCGGCATCGATCGCGTCCGCGCCGCCCAGCCCCGGCGCGGGGGCGATCCAGCACTTCGGCCCCTGCCCGTCATGGTCATGCACGGCAAAATTGAACGCCATCCCCTCCTGCCGATCCTCGGGCCCCGCGCCCATCGCTTCAAGACTCAACGTGATCTGGTACGTCGTCTTGTGGTCGGTGCGGCTGATGACCGCTTGACGCACGGCGTGGTGCAGGCTGCCCACCACACGGGGCGACTCGCCGGGCACCCCGGCAATCTCCAATCGCGCCTTTGCGCCGGCCGCTGTCTGCCAGGCTAGTTCCACAGCGTCGCCCTCGGTCAACTTGCTCTCACCGAGCACTGGATGGTGGATGTCATCGGTCACTTCCAGTTGCACGCGCAACGTCCCCGCGGTGGGGTCAGCCTCGAGCGCCGCCTGGACGGACAGATCGGCCGCGCCGCGCCACAGCAAATGCACCGTGTGCGGGTCGTGCTCGTTCTTGTTAGTGACGTGGGTCATCTCGCGGAGCGTCAAACGCTGACCCTTGGCAGCATCTATCGCGTTGAAGACCACGGGCACCCGCAGACGCAGTTCGGGGTATCCACCCCACTGGGTCGACACCTCCACGGGCACCACCTCGCCAAAGCGGCGCTGGCCCAGCGTGAAACGCAAAGGAAACGTTTCCCATTGGCGGCTGCTGACGCTCCGGTCGATGGACGGTTGGACCAGCGCGGGTGGCGCGACGACTTGCACCCGGCCGCGGATGTCCGCCGTAGCAGGATTGTACAACTCGACGTCCACGGCCACCTGGCCGTCCGGTCCCGGCGTCACCAGCTCCGGCCATTTCACGGCCGGACCAACCCGTGTCGGCGGTTCAAACACGCCACCGATCCGATAGTAAGCCGGCTCGCCCAGAGGCAGAAAAGCCACCCCTTGCTGATGCGTCCAGGCGGTCTCGTTGCCAAAGACATCCACGCGCGCGATGCGCAGATCCGGATGGTCCTGGCAGGCCACCGCGAGGACCGGGTCGGGGGTGCGGCTGTCCTCGTGCCAGCCGGCCACTAGGTAGTCGCCCGGCCGTCCAAACAAGAACGCAAACGTCCGCCCATCCTGCATCCAAGCGGCCAAAGGCGGGCGGTGCCGCAGTTCTCCGATGGCATTGGCCACGGCCACGAACGACTCCTTGGGCCGTATGGCATGTTCCACCTCGCTGAACCGTCCCGTGCCGGTGGGATTGGTCAACAGACCGTAGGTGAATCCCGGCTTGTTGGGTTCCGTATCGCCGACTCGGTCCATCAGGTTGTACCACACGTACCCTTTGGCGCCGATGGCCGCCGCGTAAGTCAGTTTCTTCATCGCGGTCAGCGCCTGGAATCGCTGGCCGAAACGCGTGTCCATGCCCGTCTCGGTAAACACCAGAGGCACATCGGTCACCCCTACCTGCCGCTGCAACGCAGGAAGCTGGCTTGCCACCGCGTTGTAATACTCGGGAAACGCCCCGTGCTGATGATAAGCAAACCAATCGTAGGCACGCGGATACTCCCGCAGCGTTGCCTCATAGATGCCGGGCTTCACACGCCCGTGATTCAGGCTGGCAAAACCACCCGAGGTCACCACTTCGTTCGGCGCCGCCGACTTGATGGCCTCGTACGCCGCACGCTGGATGGCGATGTATTCTTCCACTGTCCCATCAAAGAAACCGATGTCCGGTTCGTTCCAGATCTCCCAAAACTCGACGCGCCCGCGGTACCGTTGGGCCATGGCAGCGCAGAATTGGCGCCAGGCATCCAGCCGGGGCGGGCTGGTGTGCCCCTTGGCCGCCCAGCGGGCGGAACCGTGCATCAACGGCTGCGGACGCAGGCCGACACGTTCCAATTGCGCCACGTACTCGTCCACGCCCTGCCACTGCCACTGGCCCTCGCGCGGCTGGACGCTGCCCCAATTCGGCTCGAAGCGATGGAACTCGAACCCCACAGACGCAGCCAACTCCAGCAAACGCGGCGGGCATCGCGGTGCTCCCGTGGCGAAACCCATGGGCAGAACACTTTCCCCTTGGCGCGCGGGCTGATTGCGCGGGTACACCGCCACTACGTCGCTGCCCCACGGAGAAGCGGCGTCCTCGGCCTCCAGCCGGAATCGCACGGACAAGACGCCATACGGCGGACGCTCCGGCAGCGGCAATTCGACCTGCTGCGTCTGGCCGCGGGCCACCGTCACCGCGGTGCGGGCTTCCAGTTCACGGCCCGTGGGCAGGAGCAGTTGGGCGGCCACAACGGCCTTGTGTTCGCGGCCGGAGGTATTGCGCACCTGCAGAATCACGCGAACCGGATTCGGACGGTTCCCTCCGAGAAACCGCCCCTCCACGGGTATCCGGGCCTCGATTCCCTCGAGCACCGCCACATCGCTGCCGGAAGCAACTTGACCGAGCACCAGCCCAGCCGCCGCTACCGCAGCCATCCAACAGACTAGAGCAGGCTTCATAATATCATCGCTCCAATGACTCATCCTCAATCCCGCCTATCGCTGGCGTTTGGGACTGGCGGCGAGCAAGCCGTTCAGGTAATCCGCCAGTTCTTGATTCATCCCGGGCTTGAGGGTGACGAACGTCTGGGGATTCTTGCGCTCGCCTCGGACCCATCGGGAGCCTTTGTTCACGTCGACGTCCAGCCAGCCGTCCTCTTCCGCCACCAGATACTGCCCGAGTCCGTTGACTGCGTAAGACACCCCGATCAGATCCCAACTAGGCCGCTGATCGTCGAGGGTCTTTTTCTGCGTGTTCCAGAGCCAGGTCTCGTAGGCCGTCCGAACGATGTTCCCCGGTGGAGTGGTCTTCAACGATTTGCCGGTATATACGTCCCTGCCCGTAGCCAGCCTCGACCACCCCCGCTCCATACGGGACCTTGCCCGAGCTGTAGATGCACCCGACGATCTCGGCCAGACCGCGATCCGCATAGACATGCAGCACCGCCAACGCGCCGGCATCATCGCAATCGGAGCCCATGTCCGTGTCGAAGATGATCCGGAACGAGTCGCCGTCGATGGAAACCTCGGTGTGCCGCGTCGGCTCAGCGGCTGACACCGCAGCAGCCAAGGCCGACACTGCCAAGGCCACCCAGGCAATCGATACTGTTTGATAGCGTCTCATGATCATGGTTCTTTCCTTGTGGTTCGGTGAAGGGCTCGGGAGTCGTTTTCGGGCAAAAACCTCACCATGTGGCCAGTCGATGACCGAAAACGACTCCCGACCCCGTCTGGTTGCGGCTCGTCCGCGTTGTGAGTCGGGGTGCAAGTCTCCAGTAGCGGGTCCGTTCGGATTGCCGGCTCAGCTACTCGACCGGCTCGATCAACACCACCCATTGGCCGCTGCTGGGGGCTTTCAATGGCGCAGGCTTGCCTCCGTCGATCGTGGCTTCTTTGCTCCAGCGGCTCCGCTCGATTTCCAGCCAACGGGCGCGGTAGGCGCCCTTGGCGGCCGAAAGGTCCAGGGTCACCGAGCCGCCGTCGGGGAAGTAGACCGCGTACTGCTTGCCGGGATCGGCCGCACAGTAAGCTTCGTTCTCCTGGCGGTCCGACAGCAGGCCGTTGTTGGGCTTGGCAGCGAATACATCAAATGCCTGGCCGAACATCCGCGCGCTGCGCAGATGCGTCTGGGCCAGTTCGTTCAGTCCGGCGCCGTAGTAGCCGTGCTGGTGCCCGGGACGGTGGAACCGGGCCGAGGCGCAGCCGCCCAGGATGCTCCGCCAGAGTTTGTGCGTCCCCTCGACCAGCCCGCCGCCATGACGCTCGCCGCCGTAGATCTTCACATTGTTCATCGGTCGCGGGGGATCGGCGACCAGCCGCCGGGCAGCCTGCATGTTGTCCCAGTGAGTCTGGCCCGTCTGGTGGTTGTTCTGCGAGATATCGACGAAAGAGTAAAGGTCGGGGTGATCGAAGGTCCGGCGATGCATGGGATTGCTCAGATCCCAATGGTTCCACATTTCGGTGACCTCGACACCCACGCCGGTCTGCTCCGCCTGCTCATGCACGAACTTGGCCCAGTGGGTGCTCCATGCCTCGGGCGAGGTCGTCTCGTTGCTGACGCAGTAGAGCACGTGCGGATACGCCAGCGAGATCGAGAGCATCTTCTGGACGTACGCTTCCTGGTACGCCAGGACGACCGGGACATCGTCCAGTTCGGGCACGGTGCGGAAGATCGGGTAGCTCATGTCGCCTTTCTCGGGCAGGCCGGTTTCCTGGCGGGTATAATTGATGTTGTTGTCCGGGTTGAGAGGATGGCCGGACCCCCCGACGCCATAGCTGTTGGGGCCGTAGTCCCACCGGTCCCAGATCTCGATCTGCACGATGATGTCCCGCTCGGCGGTCATTTCCAGGAAGTCGCGGAACTGCTTCCAGTAGATGTCATCCCAGCGATCCAGATCGTAGAGGCCGGTCTGCGGATCGCGATGGAACGGGTAGCGGTTGATGTCGTTGTAGAGATCGCTGTCCGGGTCGATGCGATCCCGGCTGGACATCGTATTGCGGACATAGTTGCCGCCGACAGAAACCAGCAGATCGAGATGGGCCTTGAGCCCGTTCGGCCCGAGGTTCGGATGGTTGAACAGGTTATCCTGATCCGACCCGCCAACGAGCAGCACCGGTTTGCCCTGGTATTGCCAGTAGCGTCGGTTCTGGAACCAGGGCTGAATCCGACGCACGTCCCGGGGGAGGCTGGCGAGCTGATAGTTCTCCATCCGGTCGTAGAAATCGGCCATGATCGCCTTGCGGTCGAAGTTTTCCCACAGGACGATCTTACGCGGATTGTCAGGGCGGTCCACCCAGCCGTCGCCCTTAAGGATTGGCGCGGGCATCTGGACCGCCGTCGCCCAGGCGGGATTCTTCACGATGGCGACCGCCGCCATGTCGAACAGGGCGCGGGAGGGCGGGTCGCCGTGAAGCCGGATGTTCTCGAACAGGCTGACGGCATAGTCGCCGAAGGTGCTGAACTGGCCCCCGTGACGCCCCGTGACCGGCGGCGAGACCTTCGGCCCCTTGCCCGGCATGATCTTGCGAATCTCGTCCAGGGTGGCCCGCACGGCATCAGTGCCCGAGGGCTGGCCGTAGCGGACGGTGGCGATTTCGAACTCCACCTCGGTCTCGAGGATGTCGTTCAGCGATCCCACGTCGTTTTCCTGGTTGTACTCGCCTCGCTTGGGATAGTTGGAGCCCAGCCACACGACCCGGACTTTGGAGATGATCGAGGGGTCCTTCGCCAGCGCCAGGGCGATGTTGGTCAACTTGCCCACCGGCAGCAGCACAAGCCTCCGGCTGTCGGCGGCCTTGGCCCGCTCGATAATGAAGTTCACCGCCTCGGCGCCATCGAAATCGGGCTGGTCAAGCTGCCCGCGAATCTCCTCGAACGACTTATCCGCGCCCAACAGGACCGGGATCTTCGAGTCCAGGCCACAGAGACGGACCACGCGTTGGGCCTCCGCCAGGTGCTGGTCCACGCCTCCGCCGGCCCGGGTCCGGTTGACCGTGATCGCCTCGACATCGAACACGTCGCCGTTGAACAACAGGTACGCAATCGCGTGCTGGTCGTCCAGTTCGTTGTTGGCATCGGTATCCAGGATCACCCGGATTCGCTCGGAATCCGATTGACCGAACGATACGCCGGGAACGGCCAGCAGGCAGAAAGTCGTCAGGAACAGCAATGGAGTTATGGTTCTCATCGTAACAGGCTCCTTTCTCGATGCAAATCGATTGTTCTGGATGAGGAATACGGCAGATTCGGCGGGCACCAGTAGGATTCCTTCGGATTGTCCAGGAACTCGCGGGCCAATTGTACGCAGCACTGACCGTCGTTGGGAGACCAGCGTCCGACGAGTCACCGCTGCGTCGGGTGTCTCAAGCGGTGTTGCGGAGACCCGCGTTCGGCGCCCGCGGGCCACTGGGGCTTCGTTCATCGGGGTTGCTTTCGGCATCAAGCTCACCCTCATGTCGTTGATTTTCGCGAGGACATCGTAAACTCGTGCGTCGTAAACGGTTGAAATATCCACATTCTTTCAGAACAGACTCCCGTTCTCTTCCTTGAATCCAGAGAGTTCTTGCAGGATACTAAGGTCACCGACGTTTCCGGCCATCACCCGCGGTCGTCGTTGACTGGTCCAAGCAGAGGGCTTCCGGGTGACGCTCGTCGGCGACCACGGTGAAGAGCCCCTGCTGCCGGTCGAGCACGATTTCGCCCGTATCGCTACCGAACACGTTGCCCGCTTCCTCGGGAGGCGCGGCGCCGGCGAGCCCCCAATGGTTTGCCATCTGTAGGTACAGCCGGTGCAGCCAGGCGGGGTCCCGGTCCTGCTCGGCCGTGGCCGCCGGGAAGATGCAGAAGCGGTCGTTGTAGAACCCCACGGCGGCGCCGTCGCGCTCGATGATCCGGCTGCCGGCGGGGATGGTATCGCGGACCAGCCGGGTATCGAAGAAGCCCGAGCCGGATTCGATCCGAAGGCCGGGGAAGATCTGCCGCGCCGAGTGCCCGCGGTCGGGCTTCATGGCAACCTGGTCCACCAAGGGCCAGTCGGCGAAGACGATGGCCCGCTGCGCCAGTCCGTAGTCGCCCGCGGCGGAATGGCCCGAGGCGATCACCACGTCGGCGTCTCCCCGGTAGCGGCCGTCGAAGCAGGCGTTGCGGACCTTCGACAGATAGGGGAGCATGCGGTAGGGGCTGTAGCGGTCCCTGAGGCGCTGCGGGCGGGTGGCGAACAGGTCGGCGGCCGAGATCCCCACGTGGACTGTATTCCGGGCCACCGCCACGTCGCCGCGGTGGAAGATCATGGCTGCCAGGGGGATCTGCCCCCAATGCACCGGGTCGGACTGGGTGAAGCATCGCGGAGATCGGCATCGAGGTGTTGCGTGGGGTACCGAGTTGGTGTCTGCGCACACTCTCAGGGCGCGCCGGTTCCAGCCTTTCCAGTCACGGGTTGCCGTCCGGCTGCCGCCAGATGACCACACCGGCGTCGCCTTCGCCTAGGGCGACGGAAACACTGCCGTCGGCCGCGGCGGGCAGCTTGCGACGGGCCAATCCGTCGTAGGGCTGCCACTCGGGGCTGCCCCGCCGTCGATAGCTGATCGTGATGGCAATGACGGTTCCGCTGAAGCCGGCAGCCCGACGGGGCTATGGCGCCGGGAGCCGCAATCGGATATATCGGACGTCGATCACCCGCTCGCCGGGGATCTCGATGGCCCGCAACGACAGCATACCACGGCCGGCCTCCAGCCGCATCACACCCAGCGGCAACGGTCGGAACTCTTTAACGTACGACTCGATCCTCGGCACCGAGGGCTTCGGCGGGCGCGAGGCCACCACGCCGGGCTGGACGCCAAACCTCGACGGCTTTGACCGCATCCGCACCATCAATGTCGGCCAGCTCTACGACCTGGAGAAGGATCCCTACGAGCGCAGCAATCACTTCAAGCAACAACCTGAAATCGTCGCCGCGCTGCGCGAGCGGCTCGAAAAGATCGTCCTTGAGGATCGCAGCCGTGCCCTCGACTGAATTCCGTATGAAAACAACCGCCCTCTCCGTTCTCTGCCTCGCCGCCGCTTTTTCGGTGGCGGACCTGGCAGCGGCCGACGCCCCCAAGGCCGCGCCGATCGAAACCGTTTTCCGCGACACCTCGGGGTGGTTTCGCGTCGAGTTCCCGCTCGACGATACGAACCTCGACCGCATCGACCTGAGCGGTCTGCTCGATGCGGCGGCGGGCAAACGTGGTTTCGTCACCACGAGGCTGGGCGGCGCCGCACGGCGCCCAGTCTTCTGCTCGGAGTCGCACTACGAGGTGGCCAGCGACGCCGAATCGGCGTACCGTGCGCGCTGGCCGGCGTGGCCCGCGTTCCTCAACCAGACACTGACTTTACAGACATACGCTAAATAGAAGCATTGAAACATCAACCTCTTAACCGATCGACGACCGACGGATTTAGCCGTGTGTGGTCAACCGCGGCCATCGTGGGCCAACGCCGCCAGGCAACCGGGACGGCCGGCGGCGTCGGCGCGCAGGTGATCAACGGGAACACATCGTCAGTTCCGCGAGGGAAGGGCCATGCTGGGAGCCAGTGGGGTACCGCCACCGGCCGGGAACTCTCCCGGGATGATCTGCTTGTTTGGCCCACCCCTGGGCGTCGTCATCCTGTCGCCCACGCGGAACTTCACTTTCCCTTCCTCGGGAACCGAATTGAGTACCATGCGGAGATGGGGGCAAATTTTCCGTGTGGCTTCCGTCAATTCGGATCGGAGAGCCTCTGAGAAATCCTGGTCCGCGCGAATCGAAGGAGCAGCCCCGCCGTCCACCACGTAGATGCCGTAATCCCGTATTGCTTCGGCAAGCCGCTTCCCTTTTTCGCTGAGGCCGAGTCCGTCCAGAACCGGACCGCTTTTTGACGCCGGCGGGATGGCCCATAAGCTGCCATAGGGTATATTCCCCGTATTGTGCGACGGCTCGCGATATGCGGAGCCATCCATGCTCACCGCCGGCCACCAGACCTCCCGTGATAGCATCATCGTCGAGTTTTCCGGTAAACGCGGCAAAACCATTTGCAATGCATGGCCGATGGGATGCCCTTCCTTCTTCACTTCCCAACCGCGAAGAATGCCGAACGGCGCGGCGACCCCCGAAGCGCTGGTTCCGATCCGCTCTCCCAGCCTTGAACCGTGCCCGACAATGTCGGGTACATACCTCCGGTACTGCATCGCTACCGGTTTGCCGTCGTTCCACGCATACACGCGAAGATGGTTGAACACGCCCAAGGTGCGGTCGGAGATGACGATGTTGCCGTCGAAGTAGGCGGGAAAATCAATGTCCACGCCGCCGGCAGGAAAACGCATGGTGACCGGTAGGCCTTGCGTCCCTGCCGCCGCCCGACCGTTCACGGTCAACAGGGGACCGTCTTTGTCCGCGTCAACCATGTACATACCGTGCGGCCTGTTGCCCACATTGATGTTCAACTGCCTCCCCTTCAACCAGTCTTGAACAGCCGGATGCTCCTGATCTGCATAGACCGCACCAGTGCCGATGGGCCTGTGGTGCGCGCTGTGCTCGTGAAACGGATTGTAGAACCAATCGTCCCGGAACCGTTCCGCATTCGGAACGGGTTTGCTCCTGTTCTCCGCTGCTGCAGCCAACACCGGCGCCGTCGTGACGCAGATTCCCGCTGCGACCCCAGCGGCCATCACGAGCAAAATCACCTTGCTAGTCCTGCGCATTGCTTCCTCTCTTTACAGTTGTCAAAGGATTCACCGGCCTTACTTCCCCCCCGGCGACACGGTGACCATCGCGCGCCGGTTAGTGAACAGACTGGGCGAGCCGTTGTCCTCCAGTTGCAGGATGACATGGATGGTCACCGGCCGATCCACACGGGGCGCGACGAGATGGATAGACTCCTGCTCGTCGTGGCTGAGGCTCAGTTCGCCGGTGAATGAACCGGCCTCGCGGTAAATGAACCATCGGTACGCAATCTGGTCTCCATCCGGGTCGCTGGAGCCGGCGGCCGAGAAACGGACGGTCTCACCGGGCGCGGCAGAGATTTCCAGTACGCGTTTGGTCGCGTCGCCGTTGAGCACGGCGATGGGGTTGTGGTTGGCGTCCTCGTACCTCTCGGCCACGCACCAGTCCATCCGCGCGGCGAAGTCGTGCTGGAAGTGTTCTCGCCAGCGCCAGATGGTCGCCTGGTCGGAACAAACCGTCCGCCCGTTGTCGGCGGTCACGGTGTCGCGGCTGTCGTGGTTGTTGGTCCAGATGGGGCGCGACTCGCCATAGGCCTGGTAGAGCACGCAGCGGCCGCCCCAGCCCCCATAGGCCGGACTGACGTGCCAGCCGAGTCCGTTGCGGATCAGGCCGAGAAACGACGGTGTGTCGCCCTCCATAATGTAGGCGGTTTTCCCGTCGCCCACAGCCTCCATGCCGTAGCGCGGTTGGCCCGTCGCCACGACGTCCAGCAAGGCCTCCTTCGTCGGGAAACCCGGCGCGTGCCGCAGCAGGTTGTCGCGTACCTGGCCATAGGCGTCGAGCTGACGGCGGATCAGATCTTCGCGTGTCTTGTCGCGAAGCCACGTGGACGTGGTGGCGACGATCCCCTCGATATCGTACTCGTTCGCATAGACCAGGAGACGCACGAGAGACTGCTCGTCGTCCGGTTCGTTGGAGATGTCAGTCAGCACGAATACGCGAGATCTGTCGGCCTCCGCTGGCGGTGCGGTTTCGGCCGCGCTGCCCGAAACGGGCAGTAGAATCGCCAGGAACGCCAGCAACGAAAACAGCAGGAGCTTGTTCATTTGGCTTCGCCTTTCAGGGATAGGAAATTTGATTCGTTACCACAGTCATCAGGTCTTCAATGGTTTTCTTGAGCAGCGAATTGTCCTTGGAACGAAGGTACGCATGCTTCCTCCCAGAGTCGGGCACCCACCGGTTGCTCCCGTTATCCGCCACCGCATTGTGGCCGTTGCGTACCACGTCGAAGTAGTTTCGAGCCCCACGGACGGCGTACAACACAGCAGTCTGATCGAAGCTGTACCGGTCGTTATTCTCGTTCGTATAGGGGCACAATTCGTAGGCTTTGCGCACGGGGTTGTTCTTTGGGGTTTCAGTGAACAGGCGTCCCCCGGTCATGATGCGCGTTCCGACCTCAGCTCCGCTGTAGACCACCGGAGTGGGCCAGTTGTCCGCGATGTTTTTGGTTGCATCGGGTGCGATGCGGGCATTCCACTCGCGGCCGGAAGGGAAACGACCGGACATGCAGACGAGCTTCCTAACCTTCCGGGAGACGATCTGACGACCCGTCAACTGGCTGATCTCGTCCGGCCCGGAATTGAGAAGGTCCGACACCACGGTCGCGGGGCCGACGACCACGATGGTGACCGAAGCATCGGGCTGCTCCAGAAGCACCCGTCGGTAGAGCTGTACCGCATCGGGAGCGTTCTTCCCGGACCCTATGGGGTTGGGATAGTTCTTGGCAAGGTAACTGATGTAGAAATCGTCGTGCGAGCCCTGGTACGGATAATCGCGTTTGTTCGTACCGACCGGGATGCGGGGACGATGGTAATAGGTGTTCACAGCGGCGATGGCCGCGGCGCCCCACTCGTCGTTCATGGGGTAGATACAGGCCAGAATCTCGGCTTCGCCAAGATTGGCCAGCGCGTGCAGCATGGCCAGTGCGCCTGCATCATCACAATCTTTCCCGATGTCGGTGTCCAGGATCACGCGGACGGGCTCGGGATGCGATTGACCGAACGATACGCCGGGAACAGCCAGCAGGCAGACGATCGCCAGGAACAGCAATGGGGTTATGCTTCTCATCGTAACGGGCTCCTTTCTGTATGCAAATCGATTGTTCTAAATGACCGGGTCACCGCAGCCCAGGCAGGCCGCCGTGTTCGATGATCCCCACGTACTTGCCCCCCTGTCCATATAGGGCGCTCCACGGTCCCTGGCTCTGCGGGCGTTCCGGATAAGGCGGGAAGTCCTGCCCCTGCCGCTTCCAGGCGGCTTCCAGCAGACCATCTTCCGGCCTGAAACGATGCGCGATCGCCGCCGGGATGACATCGTGATAGAAACGATCCAATGCCAGCGGCTCTCCACGGTTCGTGCGATTCCAGGCGTTGTTCACGTACCGACTGACCGACCAAGCGTAGAAGTGCAGGTTCTTCCTGGGGAAACCGCTGATGCCCAGCACCTCGTTGGGAGAGCCTTCCGTGCCCTCGTGCCCTTCGGTGGTCCCGTAGTCCCACACGCTCAGGTCCCCACGACAGGCGTGATACAGCGCCATCTCGATCAGACCCATCAGCACATTGACCGAATAGAGCCAACCCTGCTGCGGGGATGCGGTCGTATGACGATTGCGGTCGCCTCGCTCGAAGTCGCCTTGAGCCCCCTGCGGATACACGCTGAACCGCAGCAATTCCTCGACAAACAAACGGCTGTGGTCCACGAGCTGATCCACGGACAGCAGCCCATATCGAGGCCCGCCGGAATCAGGCGTCTGGAAGTCGAAATGCTTGATGTAGTTCGCTGCCAGGCTGGCGCCGGCCATCACCGTGGAATGGCGATTGGAGTAGGCCGTGGCGGCAGACCCGATTCCCGGACCTCCGTCATAACTCTGTCGAAAGCCATCGGACGGCGTGCGGAAGGATGCGCCGATTCTGGAGTAGTCCCGATCCAGCCGGCCGCGAAGATGCTTGCCGTACGTCTCGTTGTGCAGCCAAAGAAAGGACCAGTTGGCGTAACCGTACAACCAGCGATCGAATCGGGCGTTTTCCGTCGCGTTGAGCATGTCCCGGCCCAGCATATCGCGGGCCTTGATGACCCGCGTGATCCATTCGGCTAGGCCAAAGATCGGACTGGGCGCGAAGCCGGGATAGTTGTCGGTGTAGTTCGTGTCGTTGCTGAAGTCCAGCGTGGGGTCCGTCGCGTGGGCCAGCAGGAAGGCCTTCACGTGCCGGAGCATCACATCGCGTTGCGGATGGTCCGGCTGGGTCATGCAGATCCAGGCGGCATGCATCGGACGCGCGTACTGCGTCCGGTGCGGAGGATACGGGTCGCCCGAGGAATACGGCAGATTCGGCTGGCTCCAGTAGGATTCCTTCGGATCATCCAGGAACTCGCGGGCCAATTGCACGCAGCGCTGCCCGTCGTTGGGAGACCAGGGTCCGCCGTGCGGGGCATCCGCTCTTGCGTAGAATGGCCCCGCCCCCGACATGCGCGACTGGTACTGCTGGATATCCGCGTCGGAGTACAGCAGTCTGGTTGCACTGCGGGGTTGGGCTCGCGCGCCGCCGATGGGTTCGCCGGCGAACAAACCCATACCCGCGCCGACGGCGGCCGCGCCCTGACATAGAAATGTCCGGCGTGTCACCGTTGCGTAGGAAGTCTCAGGTGGCTCCGCCAGGATCCGCGTTCGGCGCCCGCGGGCCACACAACGTTGCGGTGTGGGTCGTTTCATCGTGTTCTCCAAAAAAATAATTTCTGTGTCGCCGCGGCGAGGAGCGGTGGGAAACCGATCATCCGGGGCAACGCGCCAAGAACCAAGGTGGATAACTTGAGCATATGGGGAATCGTCACTGTGCGGTTGCGTTCAACGACCGGGCCCCAAAGGTCATCATGAAAAGTGACGGCGGGAAAGGAGACAAACTGAAGGGGATGGGCAGGGGCCGCCGCGGCGGGCCGGGGCGTGCGGCTGCCGTCCTGCCGGTACGCGTCCGGGTTGCTGATAAACGGATACGAAGCGGCGTGAATCGCGCGCCGATCAAGCCAGTCCAGATGATATTCATGGTCAATCACCTGCCCGCCGCGAACCGTGCGGAGCAGGGCCTTGCGGTACATGGCCGGCTGCCAGGCCACGAAGATGTTGCCGTCCGAATAAGCGTCGTCGCCCGAACCCTTATGATGATGGCCGCCGTTGTATTGATGATTGCGCTTGAGGCGCTCGAGGAAGCCGCCGCAGTTGAATTTGTCCTTGTACGGATCGTCCATGAACGGGAGGGAGGGGCGCCCCAGCACGTTCTTGAGATTGGCGAGCACGGCCCATTCGCCGCTGACATCGTTCCAGTCCTCCGAATCGTTCTTTGGCAACGCTTGGAGCTGGTTGGGCGAACCAACCTCAGGCCACCAATAATGGAAGGCATGAACGACTCGCATGTTCTGGCAGACGATCTCGCTAGCCCAGGCCAGTTGGCCGTTGTAGGCGTTGGCCGACACGTAGAACACGATGACTTTGTCCGCGATGGCCGGGTTGCGCTGGTAGGCCGAGGCCAGCGTGGCGGACTGGCCGCCCATCGCCACGAGCAGCGGTCGATCGGGATGCTTGGCGTGCCAGGCAAGGATCAGGTCCACGTAAGCGTTGGCGCCCGGCGAGTTCGGGTCCGGCCTGGCTCCCGTGCTGCCAATCAGCGGTTCGGGAATGCGCTCGAGGCTCATGCCGGACCGCGCGCACCGGTCATAGTGCCAGAAGGCCGAGTCCTGCCAGCTTTGCTTGAACACGCCTTTGGGGTCTATGGGGGTGATGATCTGCACCGCGAGGGTGAGCTTGCCCAGGCTGGCCATCGCGCACAGCACGTCGTCGTCGAGCACGTCCGCGTATTCGTCGTTGTCGTAGATAATGGGATTTGGGAGAGGCTTCGCCGGGAAATGCCCGTCGAGCATGGTGACGCCGTGGATGTAAAGCCCCTTGGGAAAGCCCGGCCGGTCGAATCCCCAATCGCCGATGACCGGGTCAGGATTCTTCGACCAGTCGTTCCCCGCCTCCAGCGCTGTTCTTCTCGGGAGTTTGCTGTCTTCGGAGACTGCCGCCACCGCGAATTCGTCCGTTCGCCAGGTTCCGTAACCACCGACCAGGACTACGTTCTCCATGTCCGGCCTCAGAGTCCACCACGGAATCTCGTCAAGAAAGTTTTTCTTATGTATCATGTCCTGACGGCTCGGGTACTGAAGGGCCGCCCGCCAGGTTTCGCCTTCGCGATTGTGGTGCCAATTCGTGGAACGCGGGGCCAACGAGATCCTGATTGGGTCGGACAGCGTGAAATACGGCGCTCATCTGCACGGCATTGAACTTCTGCTCGAAAGTCTTATCCAGATATTCAATGACCTCGTCGCGCGAATAGTCACGGGGCAGCGCCCACGACACTGCAGCATGCCAAGAGCCGTCAGGCAGATGACCGTTAGGATGGATGCTCTGTCCTTCATGGCTGACTGCTCCTTGGGCAAATGCTGTTTCCCGGCGGATTGCGCCGACGTTTCGTGTTCACGGCCGGCGCAACAGCAGGACGGCGTCGCCGGAAAAGGGCGATTGGAACGATCGGGCGTCGCCGCCGCCGATTTGTCCCGCGCCGGGGTTCTCGTGCCAGCGGCCCGTGCGCGGATCGTACCAGCGGATTCGCCACCCGCCCGGCGGCAGGCTCAGCCGGCACGTCGCCTGCGTCTCGGCGACGTTGGCGGTTTCCGGCGTGCGGGAGTCGGCGTTTGGCAGATAGGCGATGATGGCTTTCTCGCCCGCGATGACCTTGACGGCGTGGCCGTCGTTGCCGCTCATGGCGTCGTTGGGTTCCATGCCGACCAGCGTCAGCCCGGCCTCGTCGAAGAACCGTTTGATGTGTGGGAAATCGGCGGCGCCGTCGTCGAGCCGGCCGTCCTGGACGGCGGTCCGGTAGCCGTGCATTCCCTTGATTCCCCGCGGGTCGTCAAAGGGCTCGAAGGTGTTCAAGCCGCCGTAGGTCGCATGGCCGCCGCTGAGCAGATTGGCCCACATCAACCGCCGAAAGAAATACCGATCGTGCCTGGGCGAGATGTAGTTGCCGTAGCGGTCCTCGTCGAGCACCACGGGGGCGTCCTTCGAGAGCGCGCGGTATTTGAGGACTAGCTCGCCGGCTACCTGGTCGCGGTCTTCCAGCGTGATGATGTCCGACCAGGGCGAGTCCGCGAAGGCGTAGCCCGACCGCCGCGCCTGGTGGTTGGTCAGGAGCGTGCCCCAGGGCTCGCGCGCCCGCATGTCGCGCCCGATCCGCTCGATCGTGGCCGGAGCCACGTTTCGCCTGCCCTCGGCGGACGAGATGATGCCGTCGTTCGAGATGCACCATTGGACGTTGGGAAAGGCCGAGAAGCGGGCCTGGGCATACCGCGCGACCAACGGTGCGGCCCGGTCGCCCTGGACGTAACGCACCAGCTCCGGCCAGTCCTCGCCGTACGGAATCAACTGGAACTGGATGTGCGGGTACTTTTCCAGAGGGTATGTCAGGCGGCGCTCGATCTCGTTCCAGTACGCCAGGTCCAAACCTTGGCGGTCCGGGGTGAACAATGCGGCGACATCGTGCCGCCCGCTGCTGAACCAGGTGCGCACCTTGTTGAAGCCGATCTCGGCGGCCTCGTCGATGTACTGCTGCCACAAGGGCTCCGCGGCGGCCACGTAGCGGTAACCCGTGTCGCCGATGTGCAGGAACCACTGGCCGTTGTCGTAGGCAAACTGCCGCGGGTCGTCGGGATACTTGCGGAGCTTGCCGGGCAGGTCCGACGGCTGGACCTCGAAGCTGCCCGATCGACCGTCCAGATCCGGTTGGTTCGACACGCTGCGCCATTTCCACGTGCCAACTTGCGCGCAGTAGGCGCGGGCGGCCCAGGTCTTTCCGCCTTTGAAGAAACCTTCGGCCCTGACTTCCCGGCCGTCGGGCAGGGTGAAGAGGAAGTGGAGTTCCACATCGAAGAAGGGCTGCGCCGGGACCGCCGCCAGCGCGAGCGTTTTCTCCCAGACGCCCCGATGCGCCGCTGTCGGCGTATCGGACGAGAAAGTGTCCGTACCGACGGCCACGCACGGCAATAACAAAGCCGGGATCAGAATGACACGAAAAACAACTCCTGAGTTCATGACGCACGCCTCCTGATTTCCGAACGCGGCCTCACGGCCGCCATCAAAGTGGGGCGGACTTCATTCCGCCTCCGGGCCGCACGAATTCGGCCCTACAAAGATGCGGTATGCCGCCATGCAGGGAATGTCTCACAAATTCCGGAAAAACCGAAGGCGTGCCTGGCCGTCATCGCAAAGGTCCGGTTTTCATGACGACATGGCCCCAAACGCACTTTTCTACAGTGTTCATGGGCTTTCTGCTTGTGCGCGCCCCGCGTGCTCCACGCTGCGCGGGTGAGCACCGCCTCAAGGTCCGCGGTGCCACGGCCTTCCAGCCGCCCGTGACGCCGAAGCCGCCGGAGATGTGACGCCGGGCGTCACTTCCCCGCCAACGGCCGGCCCGACACGGCGAACACCAGCAGCGAGACGTCGAGCACGTTATCGTGCGCGGCCGTCACGCCTACGATCTCCTGGTCGGGCTTCGGGTTCACCCACTCCCATTGGAAGAGGTGGACGGGGCGGCCGTCGGCGCCGTCGAGGCTCCAAGCATAGCGGTTGTCGAGCGTGGCGCGGTTGGCGGAGGCGGTGTCGAAGCGTTTGATGTTGTTTGTCAGCCGCACGGGCAGGACCGCCTGCGACCCGTCGGCGTAATGGACCTCGTAGTTGCCACAAGGCCAGCCGTACATCCAAGCGCGGACGCTCGCACCCCGAGCACCCTCGTCGTTGGGATTATTGATGAACGCTGAGTGCAGGAATACGAGCGAGGCGAACCGCCCGCGCACCGGCAGTGCCGCGGGGGCCGCCCCCTTGCCCAAAACGATGCAGTCGCGACCATCGGTGCCGCTCCCCAACCGCATCGGCAGGAAGCCGATCTCGCGCGAGCCGGCCGGCAGATCCACGGGGCGGGCGTGGGCGGCGTAAGCGTCGGGCTTGGCTGTCTTGAGAAAAGCATCGAACGAGTGCGTCAGCGCCGGGCCGAGATCGATCGGCTCGACGCGAGCCGCGGCGCGCGGGTTCGGGCGTAGGGCCGCCGCCTGCTCGATTGCCACCATCCGGCCGGAGTCGAGGTCCTCTTCGCGCGCGAAGTTCCACGCATAGTCCGCCGTGCGCAGCAGCACGCTCATCGACGCCAGCGACGAGTACTCGTCCAGCAGCCCCTTCCGCTCGTTGCCGAACGAGTAAATGCCCTTGCCGAAGCCCATGACGCGGCTGCGGGCGTCGGGGCTCAAGGTGAACATGCCGGTGGCATTGGGCCAGACGCGGAAGCCTCGCTCGGTGAAGTAACGGATTTCCTTGTCGAGGTTGCCGCCGGCCCACTGGGTCAGGAGGATGTCCTTGGGGAAGGCATCGATGATCTTATAGACGTCGAATCTCTTGCCGTTGTGGTAAGGAGAGAGCATGTCTTCGAAGATCATCATGGTGATGCCGCGGGCCTTCAGCCGCTCGTTCAGCCGGACGTGCCACTCCAGGAACGCCTGCGCGCGGGTCTTGCCGCGCAGCAGGGCGTCGATCGTTTCGCCGTCCTTGCGCACGTGCCACCACTCGTCGGACTTGGGGCTGAGGTACTTCGGCTGCAGGGCGTCGATGACGTCCTGCATGCAGTCGAGGACGATGGCGTCGTGGTCGGGGTGAGTCACGTCACCCTGGCTCTCCCAGCCCTTCTCGCGGAGTTCCGGGTGGTAGCCGAGGATGAGCCACCAGTTGGCGTGACCGCCCACCTGCCAGGCGGGGCAGAGGTCGATGAAATGGTCGCGGCAGAAGTCGCCGAAGCGGCGCAGGTCCGCAAGCGTGTAAATCTTCTCGGTGCCGTTGAACTCGGGCCGCCGCTGGTACCGCACGTTCGCCGCCAGGTCGACATAGAACGTGTTGATCTTCTGGTCGGCGACGAACCGCTCGGTCCAGTCGATCAGATAGTCGATGCCGCGGTTCTCTTTCACGGGGTAGTTGCGGAACGTGTGCGGGTGCTCGAGCCGGATGAGGCGATTGGGGGTGTCGGGCCAGTCGCGGACGGTCACGCACGGCACGGGCGCGGTGTCGGTGACCTTCTTGAGGGCGTGCTTGAGGAGTTGAAAGAACGTGACCGTGCCGTAGTACAGCCCCGGCTCGTCGGCGCCCGTGATGATCACCCGTCCCGGCTCGACGCTGAGCGTATAACCCTGCGGCGGCAGCGGCGGTTTGACCTCGCCGCCAGCCAGACGCAGGACAATGCCCGAGGCCGGCGGCACCGCGTCGAACGTCTGCACCGCGGGCCGGTGGGCCGTAAAGCCGTGATAACGCTCGGCAAAGAGCGCGGCCGTGCGGCGAGTCCGCTCGGTGGCGGTCTTTTCCAGGGCCAGCGGCCAGTCGCGGCTGGCGGGGAAGACGCCTTGCTTCCAGGCGATCTCTTGGGGCCGCGGCGAGAGGAGCGGCTCGCCGAAACGGTCTGCGGCGCGGGCCCCCCCGCCCGGAAGGTTGTCGTCTTCCTCGTCGTTAAGCCGTGCGTTACCAGCCACCTGGGGCACGCTGATCCGCTGCAGGCGGTACACCAGGTCGAGCGGGTGGCGGCTGCCTTCCAGGGTCAGCATGACGTAAGAAATCTGGTCCCAGCGGGGCGGTTGCTTCTCGCGGCGGAAGCCGGTCTCGATCAGATACTCCTGCCGGCCACGCTCCAGCGCCTTGTCGACGGTCAGGCCCGATTTGTCTTGGAAATGCACGCTGATGCCCATGTGGGGGTAGTCGTCGCGGTCGCAATCGATGATCAGCCTGAGGCCCCGGTAGATCTTGCCGGAGTCGGGCGGGGGCGTCGGCTCGAAGTAGATGGTCGAGCACGCCATGCCCTGACTGCCGCGGAAGGAGAACTCGACGTACGGCTCGCCGTTTTTCGTGACCGGCCGCGAAATGGGAGTCAAGTCGCTGCCCTTCCGCCAACGGGCCGTATAGTTGTTGATGGCCGCAGGATCGCTGTGGCCGGCCTCGAAAAGGACCGCGCCGCCCGCCTCTTTCACGGGCGTCAAGCTTGGCGGCCTGCCGGCTGCCGGCTGCGCCGCTGTGAAAAGCGCAAGGGCCAGCAACCCGAGTCGAGCCACGGGCAAAGAAACGTGAAGCGGCAGCAACATCGCGGCACAGATCGATAGGAAATGTTTCATAAGTTCACTTTGAAAACCCTATTTCTCCAAAAGCAGACCCGAGTATCCGCACGGAAGCACGACGCGCCCGTTCCAGAACGCGGGCACATTCGGATTCGCGTTGAGTTCGATTTTCCTCAGAAGCTTGGGATTCGCCTTGTCGAAGAAATCGTAAATATGGCAGTTCTTGAACATTCTGTTCGCGACGGCGACCTTGCTTGTCAATTGGTCGACATTCACCTGCCCCTCCCATTCCGATTTAGGGAAGGTTGAGCGGCTGATTGCTGAATCGTCGGGAATGTCGGCGCACAACTCCCCCTGGCCAGGGAACGCGAGCCTCTTCATTTCGCGCGTGGGAACGGGCTTCTCCGGGTCGAAGAATGCGTATCCGCAACAGCGCATGACGAGAAATTCTTCGCCGAACGCGGCAATTGTCCCTGTCTGCGAGCAGAGGGGAAATTTGTCGTGCCAGATGAGCCTCTTGGAGTTGTCTCTCAGATCGAAAACCTGCAGCCCCCCAAAGGTGCGAGACAGCCCGAAATATCGTCCCTTCACGAGGTTCTGCCCCGCGTAGTTGTTGTAGAGAAGTCCTCCGCCATGTTCGTCGCCAATGATCTTTGGCTGGGAGGGATTTGAGAAATCGACAAAATGGATCCGCGTAGTTGCGCAACTTGCAGGAACGACATCGCACCCGTCGAACGCCCAGAGGAACTGGACGAAGTTGAAGGTCTTGTCGAGAACGGCCAGCCTTCCGATTTCTTCGAGTTCGGTTTCGGAAACCATCTTGTAAACGCCTATGCCATTCTGTCCCTCGGCGACATACAGCCTGTCGCCCGAACGCTTGACGTCGGCGGCGTATCGGATGTCTGAGCTGCCGATTTGGGCTATGCCATTTTCGGAGAGCCGGTAGATTTTAACGCCATCCCAGACGTTCGCGGTATAGGCGATGTCGCCCTTGATTGCGACGGCTCTGGTAGGGTTGGAAAGCTCCGCCCCCGAGGTGTAAAACCCTGTTTCATTCGCATCGAAGCCATCGCTGGGAAGCTTGGGAAGCGCGCCGAAGTCGCGGGATTCCCTTCGAGCGATTTCTGGGAGGTCCGCTGCGTAGATTCCCGTGTAGTTACCTGAAATGTAGAGCACGCCGTCGCCCACGGCGATCGATGAAACGGGATCTCCCTGCGGAATGTCCGGATCGAGGATCTGCTTGAAAGGAACGGCAATTTTAGGATTCTCGGGGTCTCTCTTGGGGAGAATCAGGTTGCCGAGAATCTTCGGCTTCTGGAGGTCGGAAACGTCCACGAGGAACACTCCGTTGACGGTGTCGGAGGCGAAACAGTAATTGCCGGAGAGGCGGGGCGTCCAATAGTCGCAAGGCCCGAAATAGATGTCTGGAAATGAGATTCTTGACAGCTTGACGGGCTTGAGAGGATCGGAAACGTCGAAGAAGTCGAGGCCGTGCCCCGCGCCGTGGCGCAGTTCGGGAGGACCGCTTTTCTTGTGCTGGCCCGTGGACGCAAAAAGAATGTTTCCGCGCATGTACATTCCGTCGCCATAGCCGTCGAGGGGAAATTGTGAAATCATCTTCGGGTCGAGCAGGTTCGAGACGTCTATGACGGTGATTTCTCCGCCCGCCCAGTCTCCGCTGAAGAGCAGGCCGTTGCGATAATAGACCGACTGCGATTCGTCGGTTCTCAGTGACGAGAGATGTTTCATTTTGACGGGGTCGGAAACGTCGACGCACTGGATACCGAAAACCCGGTTCCCGAGGAACGCCACATCGCCCGCGACATCGAGACCGGTCGCCATTTCGACGCCGTCGAAGTTCGATAGGATTCTTGGGTTCTTGTCGTCGGAAACATCGACCGCCCACAGGCCGCACTGGCGCGACGACAGAAACGCGGTCTTGCCGCTGACCCTCAACTGGCGAACATTGCCCATGCCGCCGACATGCCCGAGGCGCTTTGGATTCCTCGGATCGGAAATGTCGAAAACCGACAGCCCGCTGTCTTCGAGAGCATAGAGTTTTCCGCCGGAAATTTCGAGCGACATCGTCCCCGCCGTTCCCCGAATTTTCCGGAACGTAATGGGTTCGCCGAAACGCGCCTCGCTGTGGGCGTTGATCATTGTCCCATCATCCGCCGCGGTCGAAGAAATCGCAGCCGCGCATATCAAAAACATCAGGGAACCTCCGGCAACTATTCTACGGAGCCTGGTTGCGGGTTGTGATTCGGGTCTTTGTTTGGTTTCCGTCATGGCGACTCTTTCCGTGGTTGGTTTCCTTGTTTTGTCTGTTTGATTTGTGTTTCGTTTTCGTGCGGCGGAGGCAGCTCGCCTCATTTCCACCACTGCCACTCCTGGGGACGCTGTTTCACATACTCGACCACCGCCGGATCGCCGTAGAAGGCCAGTTCCGCCTTGTCCGGCCCGCCGCGGATCACACACACGGTCCGCCCCTGCCGGCAGGCGTCCAGAAATCCCGCCAAATCGTGCCGCATCGCGAGGTAAAGCATCCGCTGCCGTTCCATCGGCTCGCGCCACTTCTCAATGTCTCCGTGGGCATCCGCGTCGGCCACCATCGGCAGTTGGCCCTGCCAGCGCTCACGGTATGGGAAGAACCGCACCCAGTCCCAGACGGGATGGCCCAGCGCGCCAATCACCGCGTTGTAACCCGGCCCGCCCGCCAGGCCATCATCATAGACCAGGTAGGCGTTCTTCATCTCGTATTCATGTTCCGGATAGAACAGCGATCCCAACCCCACGATGGGCACAATCACCTGCGCGCCATACTCCCCCCACGGCAAGCCCTTCCGCCCGTTCCGGTCGGCCGCGGCGAGGACCGCTTGGGCCTCGGGAGCGAGCTCCGGCGGGATCAGGTAGTTGGCGACATGGTTGGCCGGATGCCCGCCCCGCCATGTCAACTTGTGCCCGTATTGTTCCGGGCAGGAGATGATTTCGAGTGGATAGCCCTTTTCGCTTGCGTAGGACCTGGCGACCGATAGGGATACCGGCTGCGTACCGGGACTGTTGTCCTTGATGCCGAGGAAATGGAGCCGCAACCGCCGGGCGGCTTCGACCATTTCCGGGCCACCGGGCGGGGTCTTCAAGTAGGCATGGAAAATCGCGTAGCGGCCCTCGGGCACCACCCGCCGCCACACCGAGGCCTGTTTAAGGCGGATGGCACCACGGGCGTCGCCGGTGAGCGCTTGCAGCGCATGGACCGCGTAATAGGTACTGTAGAGGCGTGAGTTCCATCCCGGGCGGTCGGCAAAGCCGCCATCCGGGTTTTGCAGCGAGTTGAGCCAGTCGAGACAGGCATCCGGATTGGCCGGTTTCGCCCCGAACTGCGCCAGCGCACGCACCGCCGCCCAGGTATACCAGACATCCGGCTGGTTGCTGGGCGCGGCGCTGGTGGGATGCCAGCCAAAACCGCCCGACGGCTGCTGGCACGACTGTATCCAGGCAATCACCGCCGGGGCGCGCGGGACTTCCCCGCCCACCGCGCGAAGGGCGAAGACGGCTTGCGCGGTGGCGACGACGTGCGCGTCACCGGCCACGACGTTGGTGACGTCATAGGCATCCACGAACGCGCCGCCGGGCAATTGCCGCGCCAGCAGGAATTCGCGGACGATTCCGGGATTGGCAATCCGGCCGCCGGCAACGGTGATGGCCTCCGCCCAGTAGGCCAGCGTAGGAAGGTCGCAAAACGGGGCCACGCGCTCCTTGAGCATGGCGGCACTGATCTGGAAATAGAATTCCGCCTTTCGATCCTGATAACGCACCGTCCAGGCATTGCGCAGACCCAAGCCGTCGTCACCCCGCCGGTCCATCACGACCGCCAATTGCGCGCGTTGGTAAATGTCCCACGCCGAATTCGGGTTATGGGTGCCAGGCTGTTTATACAAGGCGCCGCGCCCGTTGCGGAAGCACTCCTCGGGGCGGGGGATCGGCTGTTGCAGCAGGCGCAGCGCATGCACGGCGGGATAGTTCCACGCCAGGTCCGTGTGCGCATGGCCTGCCGGCCCAAAGGCTCCGTTGGTTCTCTCGTGGGACAGCAAGTAGTTAACGGCGGCGGCGGCGTCCACCTCGGCCGTGAGCCGCTGGCGTTCATCCTTCGTGTCGGCAGCCGCCGCGCAGAAGGCCACCGGCGAACCAAGAAAAACAAGCCCGCACAAGCCGATGCAAATGTTTGCTTTCATTCGGGATATTGGATGAGTTGGGACCATAGATTTCCAAACCTCTCTTGTTCAGGGCTGGCCGGGGGTGGGGTAAGCCCTGGCTGTGTCGTCCAGCACCAGCACCCAATCCTCGCCCTCGACATTTGTCGGCGGCGCGAACTGGATTGTTTTGTCATTGGTCATCTCCCCAATCGACGTCGCATCTCCGGTCCGGGGATTGTACCACCAGCCATGCAGATTCTTCGAGGCAATCCGTCCGGTGTTTAGAGTCACCCGCTGATGGCGCGGGAAGTACGCCAGGATGTACGTGGCGTCGTCCTGCCCGGGCCGTCCATCCCGGGTGGCCTGGACGCGCGCCACACCATCCGGCACCGGCGGGACGATCACGCTTTGGTCGGGAATCCTCGTAAGGAAGGGACGGCTCAACATCAGGCGTTTCAGGTGGATCAACTGGTTCGCGCCCGGCAGGTCGAGCGCCTGGTGCCAGGGCGTAACGACTTCCCAGAACGGCCAGCGGCCGATGTCATACATCTGCCAGATCGGATGGGTGCCGTAGGTGTGGCCAAACGCGCCAGCAAACACGGCCCAATACGCGTTGCGCCGCACCTGCAACGCGCCCACGGGGCGATTGGGCGGCATTGCGTCGGGTGGGTATTCGTAGCTTGGCTCGCCGTCAAACGACGGCTTGGGCGGTTGCAGGGCGTAGTCGCGCTCAACCGGAACGTAATTCACGCTCTGCGCGCTGTGGCCGCTTTGCAGCATGTTAAAGTCGAGCCAGTCGATTTGATGGAACCACTGTGAAGAACTCCGGCCTCCGCGGGGATGGAAGGTGATGAGTTGCCGTTGCCCCACCACTTCGCGGATGCCCTGCGCCATGGCCGTCCACACCGCCGCCGTGTTGTCTGCCAAGCGGTCGCCGCCCAGCACCCAGATGATCGGTTTGTTGCCGTATCGCCGCGCCAGGAAGCGGCCAAAGTCGGCGGCGTTCTGCGCGTTGAAGAAGTCCGCGTCGGGCTGGCCAGCGTCGGCACCGCCCACATAGCGCCCCCAGGAAGGCAACATGCCGAGGTACAGCCCCAGTTCCGAGGCGCGGTCCACGATGTAGTCCACATGGGCGAAGTACTCCTCGTTGGGCCGGCGGCTGTCGAAATCGTGAAACGGCAGATGTCCGTAAGCGTTGGGCGTGCGGAGGCCGACGAGTTCGGCGACCACGACGGCTTGAATGACCGTGAACCCATGCCGGGCGCGATTGGCCAGATAGCGATCGGCTTCCTCGCGGTCAAGCCGGTGGAACAGCTCCCACGCCGTGTCGCCCAGGTAGAAGAAGGGCTGGTCGTCGGTCTGCACCAGAAAGCGGCGGTTCTCCGACACACGCAATTCAGGCAGTGCCGCGGCGCGGGGCGGCGGGCGTTCGGCGCGCGGGGCGGCCGGGTTGACCGGGCCTTGCAGCGCGCGGATCTGTTCCAGCGTGAGTGCCCCGGTGCCGTCCAGGGGACTGCCATGAATGCGGATTTCGTCCAGCATTCCGCGGAACATGCGGTCGGTGGCTCCAGGGCGGGTCAGACGGTTGAAGTGGCCGGCGACCAGCGGGCCAATGAACTCACCCACCGGGCCGCGATCGTAAGCGACGGTGGCATCCGAAGCGGCCTGCCGTTCGGGTGTGCCGAAATAGAACGTCACCTCGGCCGGCGAGCGCGTCGCGTCGTAGGTCACGGCGAAAAACCGCCAGTTGGCCGCCGGCGCTTCCGGGTCCGCCGGAATCTGGCGGGCGGAGCTGCGCGCGGGGGAACCGTCGGGCCACTCGTTCACGCCCAGTTGCAGCCGCCCGTCGGCGAGCATCACCAGGTCGAAACCGTCGCCACCGTGATGGATGGCGGTGACGATGCGGTTCCCGCCGCTGCCCACTTGCGAGCTGCGGCAATTGACCCAGCCGGAAAGGGTGAAGGATTTCAGACCTTTGAGGGCCGAAACCACATCGTCCGTCAGTTCCACGGCGCGGTTGGCGGGCGCGCTGCCGAGGTCCACGGCGCTGGGACCGCCGCCGGGCGGGGTGTTCGTGGTCCAGGTCAGTTGTTTGTCGGTGAACGCGGCATTGGGATGGGCGTGGGCCGATGTGCCGGTGTTGGCGGTGGATGCCCCGCGGCCTTCGTTGAAGCGCAATTCGACAATCGGCCGCGAGGCGTCATGCACGTCGAAGGCCACACGCGCCGGCTCGTTCAGCCGGTTGGGCGGCGAGGATTGGTCCTGCACCTCGCGCACCGTCAAGGTGTAACGCGTGCCATCGGCAAGCCCGCTGGTGGACAGGTTGACGGTATTGGATTCGGCGCCGACCTTGGCGGCCAGGACCATTACGGCGGGCTCCAGCGTGAAGTTGCCCACCACGATGCTGCGCGGATCAAGCGACTTGCTAAAGCTGACCACGACTTCATTCCGCGCCAGACTGGCGGTGGCGGTCGCTGGCCTAGGGGGCGAGGTGTCCCGCAAGTTGGGATCGTGGCGCAACAGCAAGGCCCAGTCGCCATCATCGGCCGGTGTGGGCGGCAGCCATCGCGGGCCGCTGGCCACCGGCGCCTCCGTCCATTGCCCGGAGCGCGGATTGAACCAGCGGGCGTGATAATTGCCCGGCGCCAGCGTGAGGCTGACGTTGCCGGGGCGCGGCAAATAAACAACAACCAGCTTTCCGGTTTCGGCCAGACAGTACGCGCTGCCCCGCACCAGGTCGTTGCGCGGAGACAGACGCCACCAGTCGAACGAAGTGAAGAAGTTTACCATGTGGGCGTAGCCGCGCAGCATGGTCATGGAATCGTCGCCGCGCCCGCTGACCCAGCCGCCGCCGGTATCGGGCGGGAACCCGACGCCGCGGTTGGCCGTCTCGCCGGTGGTTTGATAGCAGCCGGCCATGGCGATTTCCCACGCGCAGCGGCGGCGCGTCTCGGCGGCGCGGTGACCGGGGGTTTTCTCCCACAGGTCTTCATACCCGTATTCCTCGTTGATCTGCGGAATGACCCGGCCGGTGGCGGCTTGTTGGGTGCGCTGGCCGAGCATGAAGGCGTTTTGGCCGTCGTCCCAGCGCTGGATGAGCTGCAGGTCGTTCCACGTCTTGCCGGGGGTGCGGAAAATCTTGTTGTGGGCCGAGAGGAGATGTTTGTAGGGGTCCCACTGCTTGACGAGCGGGCCGAGCCAGTCGCACCACTTGGGAAACTCGCGGTGGAAATCGTGCTCGTTGCCGAGATCCCAGGTGACATTCGAAAACGCCGCCAACCGCGCCACCCCGTAGCGGTAGTAGCCCAGCTCGTCCTCGCCGTAAGCCGCAAAGGGCGTGGGCAGCACCTGGCCGCCGATGAAGAAAATCACCGACACGATCACGTCGCGCTCGCGGGCATGCCGGAGCATGCGCTCGTACTTCTGCCAGAACGGGACGTGGAAACGCGTCAAGTCGAAGCCCGGATCTTTGACGTCGTCTGGACGCTTCGCCGGCCAGGGGTTCAGGTACAGCTTGAATTGGGGCGTGGACTTCACCGGCTGGCTCCACGGACGGTCGTGGTTGCGGCCATAGACGAGCACGCGCAGGCGGTTGACCTTGAGCGCGGCCAGCCGGTCAATGGTTTGGCGGATGATGGCATCGTCTTCCCAGCCCATCAGGTAATAGGTGGTGGTGCCGTTCCAGAAATAATGCTCGCCGGTGCCCGCCCAGACAAAGTGCTGGGGAAATTGCGGGTCCACGCGCAATTGGCCGCGGCGCCGGCCGTCGCGGGCGGTGAAGACGCCGGTGTGCGAGCGCTCGAAACCGCCCTGCCGGTAACGAACGGAAAACGTGTGCCGCCCGGCCGCCGTCGGCATGAAGCGGATGCGAAACACGCTGCCATCGGCGGCGTCGCAGAAACCGTCCACCTTCAGCGGCGCACCGCCTTCGCGGGCGAATTCGCCCGCGAAGGCGACGTCGCTGAACGGATTGGCGGCGTCCGGTTGCGTCACGTTCAGCGAGACCTCAACGAAGTCAAAGACATCCACGGTGGTCGCGGATTGCGTGAAGCTGACGGCGGCGGGCGCCGCGTAGAGCGATTGCGACAGGGCCAGGCTGAAGCTGGCCAACAGCAGGTGGCGAATCATGTTGGTTGCAGGCATTGGGGGTTGGTGCTTTCGGGGTTAGGGATTGGTGACGGTGCATTCATCCCAGGAGTCATTGTTCGGCCCGTTCTTCACGATGGGCCGGTCCGTGGATGAACCGCCGCAGAATGGGGTCATTGCCCTCCTCGTGCCTGTTGGATGGTGCGTATCTCCTCGTGGCTCAAGGCACCGGAGGCGTCCATCGAGCTGCCGAACACGCGGATTTCGTCGATCAGGCCGCGGAACATCCGGTCAGCAAGGCCTTCGCTGCGCGTGTAGCTGTTGAAATGGCCGACGGCCAGCGAGCCGATGTCCTCCCCCACCGGGCCGCGGTCATAGGCGACCGTCGCATCAAGCGTCGCCGCTTGGTCCGGCGTGCCGAAGTAGAAGTTCACCTCGGCCGGCGTCCGGGTGGCGTCGTACGTGACGGCGAAGAATTGCCAGTTGCCCGGCGGGGCGCCGGCGTCGGCCGGAATCCGCGCCGGCGAGCTTCTCGCGGGCGAAGGGTCGGGCCACTCGTTCACGCCCAGTTGCAGCCGCTCGTCGGCGAGCATCACCAGGTCGAAACCGTCGCCCCCATGCTTGATGGCCGTGACGATCCGGTTCCCGCCCCGGCCTCCCTTCGCGCTGCGGCAGTTGACCCAGCCGGTCAAGGTGAACGACTTGAGCCCGCGCAGCAGCGCGACCGGTCCGCCGTCCAGCTCGACGGCTCGCTCGGCGTGTTCCGCGCCGAAATCGAGCGCGCTGCGGCCACCCGGCGGCGGCGCGTTGGCGCTCCAAGCGAGTTGCTTGCCGGTCAGTCGGCCGACCGCGTGGGCATCCGCGGTGTGGCCCGTGTTGGCGGTCGTCAGCCCTTCGCCTTCATGGAAACACAATTCGACGATCGGGGAGGCCGCGTCATGGACGGTGAACGTGATGCGAACGGGCGCGGCGAGTCGGTTTGGCGCGGACGCCCGGTCTTGTATGTTGCGCACGCCAAGCGAGTAGGCCGTGTTGCCGGACATCGCGCCGGTCGAGAGCCTTACGACGGTCGGCTCCTCGGCGGCTTCGGCGGCGAACACCTGAACGCCGGGTTCGAGAGTGAAGTTCTCCGGCCGGATGCTGTTCGGATCCAGCGGCTTGGTGAAGGTGACCCACACTTCGCTGCGGCACAGGCTGCCCAAGGCCGCCACGGGAATCGGCGGTGTTGTATCGACGAGGTTCGGGTCGCAGCGCAGCAGCGAGGCCCAGTCGCCGTCGCCCGGCGCCCGCGGCGGTGACCAGCGCGGGCCGCTGGCCACAGGCGCGTCGCTCCATTGGCCGGAGCGCGGATTGAACCACCGGGCGTGATAGTTGCCCGGCTCCAACGTCAACGAGACGATCGCGGGGCGCGGCAGGTAAACGGCATAGAGTTTCCCCGGGTCTGCCAGGCAGAAGGCCCCGCCGCGCACCAGGTCGTTGCGGGGCACGGCGCGCCACCAGTCGAACGACGTGAAGAAATCGACCATGTGGGCGTAACCGCGGAGCATGGTCATCGTGTCATCGCCGCGGCCGTTGACCCAGCCGCCGCCACTGTCGGGTGGTAAGCCGGTACCCCGTCTGGACGTCTCGCCGGTCGTCTGGTAGCAGCCGGCCATGGAAATCTCCCAGGCGAGCCGGCGGCGCGTTTCCGCCGAGCGCATCCCTGGCGCACGCTCCCAAAGCTCCTCGTAACCGTATTCCTCGTTGATCTGCGGAATGATCCGGCCGGTGGCGGCCTGGCGGGCGCGCTCGCCGATCATGTCGAGGTTCAGTCTCGCATCCCAAGCCTGGATCAACTGCATGTCGTCGGCTTTCTCCAGGGCTGGTCGTTGGCGCGCCCATAGACGAGTACGCGCAGCCGATTGATCTTGTGGTCGGCCAGCCGGTCGATGATCCTGCGGATCGTCTCGTCCGACTCCCAGCCCATCAAGAAGTAGGTCGTCGTACCGTTCCAGAAGTAATGCTCGCCGGTGCCCTCCCAGATGAAGTGTTCGGGCCGCTCGGGGTCGAGACGCAGCGAACCTCGCCGGCCGGCGTCGCGAGCGGTGAACGCGCCGGTGTGCGACCGCTCGAACGGCCCCTGGCGAAATCGGACCGTGAAGGTGTGCCGGCCGGCCGCGCTGGGCATGAACCGGATGCGGTAAATGCTGCCGTCGGCGGCATCGCAGAATCCGTCGACGTTGACCGGCTCGCCGCCCTCGCGGGCAAATTCGCCGGCGACCGTGACGTCGGTAAACGGATTGTCGGCGTCCGGCTGCGTCACGTTCAGCGAGACCTCAACGAAGTCGAAGGCATCCACGGTGGCGGCGGATTGCGTGAAGCTGACCGCGGCGGGCGCCGCGTGGAGCGGTTGCGGCAGGGCCAGGCTGAAGCTGGCCAACAGCAGGTGGCGAATCATGTTGGTTGGTCTCAAGGTTTCGTCTGACCCACTGGGCATCGCAGTCACGCCGCTCGTCACGAGGACGGTGTCACTCGGTTCGACCATATCAGCCGCTTCCTGCCATAAGCTCTTGAATTCCAATTTACTGAAGCTCGAAGGTGATTTTCACCTGATTCCACTTGTACCAGTAGTCGCTGTGTCCGTGCTTTCCGCCAGTCCAAAGGCCGCCGGCATCGGACCAGATCAGATACATAGTACGGCCGTTGTCGTAGATCCATTTGGGACTCAGCTTGAACTGGTAGGTGCGGCTGGCCGCACCCGAGAATCCCCACTCTTCAGGCGGGTCGCAAGGCGCCTTCCACTCGGGCTGATAGTAGAATTGCGTCCACGGCCCCCAAGGGTGCTTGGCGTGCCACATGCCGACCGTGGCTGAATGTTGGCACTTGCTGCACCAACCCGAGTAGAAGTCTTTTTCGCCGTCGCTGATCCCGTAGGACACCATGATGTAACGGTCCAGGCCGGGATTATAGACCACATCCGGATGCCAACTGCACCACAACCAATCGTCCCCATTGTAGTTCTTGGCCGGGTACGCAATGGTGGCACCACGCTGGGTCATATCCGAAGTCCAGACGGCCCGCTCTCCCACCACTTCTTGCAGGTATTCGTAGGCCGAACGGTTGGTGACCTTGTCTTGCGGCACGCGGATCATGCTGAGTCGTGTGACATCGTGCTGTTCGACGCAGTACATATAGACGTAGTCGTCTTTGGCGGCGGAGTTGTCTTTTCCGTTCTGGCAAAAGGCGATCCAGTTGAATGCAAAGGCCTCGCGGCCGGCTTTGGGCCTGGGGTCTTCCTTGTAAAAAAAGACAGTGCGTGTTTTCATGGAGAGTGAAACTCGATTCGCTTGGATTATTTGTTGCCGGAGTAGTAATCGGCGACGGCTTTGATGATGACTTTCCCGGACTCGACGTTCTCCTCCTTGGTGAACAACGCGCCGGCGCCTTCGCAAAGGATGGCGGTGATGCCGAATTGGGAGTGGGGGCCGCCCGTCCATGTGGTTGAACCGTAGGTCTTGTCGGAGCCGCTCGCCCGGTAACTCCGGTTCATGTCAACGCCCTCGGCATTGACCCGGTACCAGCCGTGCGAAGGACCGTCCGGACTCATCATGAGAATGACATGACAAATGCTGTTGCGCCGGAATGGTGCGGCCTCGTTGCTGAGAATCCAATCCACCATGCCGACCAGCCGCCACTGGGAATTGTGTTCGCCGGGATGTTGGTTGGCGAAGTAGTGAACCCATCGTTTCCCGCAGGGAATCTCGCTGGCCGGGTCGGTGATCTCCAAGCGGTACAGGTTGCGTCCTTTCAGCGATTCGCCGATCACATGAACCTGGACGGAAGGATGCCTCTTCCAATGCTGAATCAATTGCTCCACTTCCTCGAAGGAGAGCGGCACTTGGGTTCCGACGAAAACACGGTCGCGCTCGAACACGGGGAATGTCAGGAAGTCCTGCTGCGGCGATTGCTTGTAACCCTTCTCCCACTGCACCGGCTGCCACGTCTTGCCGTCGTAGGACCATGACTGAAAATACTCGTTGAACGCCATGCCCTTGCCGCCGTCAAACAGCACTTCCAAGCGCAAGTCGTTGCCCTTGGCGTTGCGAACGATCTGGAAGTTCAGCTTGTTCGGCCATTCCGGGTGATTCGGCGCCTGCGCGAGGCTGACTCGGAAATGGTTCTTCGCCACCTTTTCGATGCGGGCGCCATCCGAGCCGAGCGGACCGGCAAAGGTGAAATCGCCAACCTCCAAGTCCCCTGCATGAACCAACGCCGCCATTGTCGCCAGGAGGAAGACCTTGAGCGCTGCGATTCTCACAGTGTTCGAACAGCCGGTGTGGTGGGTGGTGGTTGTTTTCATTCGGTTTTATGGTTGCTTTGAATCCAAGATGCGTCACGGCCCAAATGCCAGTCCCTGCTTTCGAATGTCTTCGAGTGACAGCGCCCCGCGCCCGCCCACGCGGCTGCCGAAGAGTTGCAGGCCGCGAATCTCGCCGCGGAACTGACGGTCATGGCTACCGAGTTGTTGCCCTCATAGATTTCCGCGACTTGGTCGTCGGGGTCGACCACCAGCCGCCAGCCTGGGGCTGGTGGCCGAGGCAAAGTGATTTGGAACGGGAGACGTTTGGGGATCAGGTCCAACGGCGCGGCCAAGGGGCCCAGCGCCTTGCGGGCAATCGTCCGCCCGTCCGCGTCCAACACGGCCACCTGGACCTCGTTGGCCTCGGCTGCGCCGATGTTATGCACCACGGCGGCGAGGGTCTGCCCCTGCAGAGTTACCTCGCGGGCGGACAGGGCCAGGTCGGGCCGTTGCCAGAGCGGTTCGAGCTTCTCAAGCTGGGTGACCTCAATCACGGTGACGGCTTGCGGCGACAGGGTCAGTTCCAGCGCCTCGGCCCGCGCCAACCGGCGTGTATCCGTCACTTCGGCCCGGTCCATTTGCTGGTCCCCCTTGGCGTCCGGCCCGAGGTTCACGCGATACCGACCATGTTCGAGGGCCCAGAATCGCAGGCGGCCGGTCAGTGGCCGTTCGGCGAAACTGTAGACAAGCGTCTTGAACCGATCCGGCTGGTTGACCAGCACCAGTGCGGCGTAGTTGGTGCCGAACCCTTCCCAACTAACCGCCTGCGTGGGATTCAACTTGTTGCGCCGGGTGTAACCGCCCAGATACGCCAGGGAGGCATGCTGGAGAAGGCTGGGGAACACGCGGTCGGTGAACTGGTGCGTGGTGGTGTACATGTCCGGCCAACGGCGGGCGTCGTACAGGGAAGCAATTTCCGCGGAGCCGGGACGAGGGCTGCCGATGGTGGCCCGAACCAGCGGCCCGGGGTCGCCGCGCAGATACAGCGGCAGGGCGGGATTCTGAACGGCCAGCGAGTCGAGAACCTTCCGGTCCAGGCCGAGCAGCGCCTTCAGGTTGTAGAGATCGCCCAGAAACACATTGGCCGGCAGCGGCGCCCGGTCCCGACGGAGGTAATACAGGAACGGATCGACGTAGCGTTCGTCGCCAGTCAGAGCGTAGAGCCAGGTGAACACGGTAGCTTGGGAACAATACCCGCCATACAACGGGCGTTCGGGCTGGGCGGCCAGCACCTTGCCGCTGGGCACCTCGACCGCCGTGGCCCACTGCCCGGGCTTCATGGAACCCAGCCAGGTGTCCGCCCATTCGCGCAGGAGCTGCTGCGCCGCCGGGTTGCGGTTGTAATCGGCCGCCTGCAATGCTGCGTGCCACATCAGCGGTGCGGCGTGCCCGTCCACTTTGGGTGGCCTGGGTTTGTCCAGATCGCGCGCGCCCATGCTGTCAGAGTCCCGAAACAGGCGGCGACCGTCTTCGGTGCGAATGGTCAACTTCTCCAGATTGCGCGCCGAATCCATGCACCGTTCCAGATACACCGGGTCGCCGTAAAACCAGCGCGCCATCAGCGCCAGGTGATTGATGCCCTCCTCGTAAGCATGCAGGGCGTCCGTCGCACGAAGGTTGATGCCACCGCGCAGGTTCTCCTGATCGGCCAACTCAGCTAGTCGGACTGCTGCTTCCCGCAGTTGCGCTGCCGTGCCGCCGTCATCGAAGAACGGCAGGTCCACAAATTGCTGGAACCAGTCGGTGTCATCGCCCACCGCACCTCCCAATTCACCGGTCTCGACCAGCCGCTCGTCCAGCCACCACTGGGCGATGCGACCCGCTTCGAGCCAGGCCAGACGCGGATACCAGGCCCAAGCAGGAACACCTGCCGGGGGGGCAGGTGGGGGAGACACGGGCGACAGCTCCGGCAGGTTATGCAAGTACACCCACTCGCGGTACTGCCGTACCAAGTCGTCCTCGGGCGCCAACTGGTGGCACTGGTCAACGGTCATAAACAACTCTGGGCACTGGGCGGCGTAGGGTCCGGAGGCGAAGAACTCTTCACGCGATTGCCGCTGGTAACTTCCCCAGGGACGCGGCTCGGAGAGCACGCTGAAGAGACTTTTCAACAGGAACTTCCGCCAGGCCAGCGCCTCGGGCAGGGCTTGTTGGACCGGCACAAAGTGCAGTTGCACCTGTGGGGCTGAGGCCGCGGCTCCGGCCAAGGTCACATCGCCATCGGCACGCAGGGTCAGCCAGAGTTGGCTTCCCGCAAGAAGCACCTGATCCGGAATGTCCAGCACAAGATCAAAGCGCCCCGGCCCCACCGGCAACTCCACCCATGCGAGGTCGCGTTTCGGGTTCAGCGGGTCCTGCACGACCAGCAGCAGCAAGACTGGTTCGGCCGAACCACTCACCGTTGCTGAAATCGAGACGGCTGCCAAACCGGTTTGTTTTTTGAAGGGTGGCGTTATCAAATGCACGGCCTGCCGCGGCGGCAAGTGCAAGGGGTGGCCGCCGTTGGCTCCCACCTCCAGCCTCAGCACGCCCCGATCGCCTTCCCCGTAGCGTTCCTGCATGGCGGCGTGGAGACTTTCCGGCGCATGGGCCGACTCCGCCGGAGGCAGGGATATCTTGCCGCCTGGATGAAAGCTGCTTGGGGTTCCAACGACCGGAGCATCACGTTCCACCCGATAGAACCCCACCTCGGCCAACGAGCCCTTCACGGTGCCGAAAAAACGGACAGACCCGGCTCGAATCCGCTCGGAAAAACGTGCCACCTGCGTCGTGGGTCCACCGGCAAAGACATGGAGTGGCGCCTGGTCCTCGGGTTCGGTTAGAGATGCCGGCTCGGCATATAAACGCGTTCGCGCTCCGCCGCGGACCACCACCCAATCAAAGCCGTTGCCGTCTGCCAGCGTAATATGCACTCCGTCGTTGTTATTGAAGCCATACTGAACCCCGTCGCTGGCTCTAGCGGGATACTCCGCCGCGCGTCCGCTGTAGTTCACGCTGCGCACCGAACCGTCTGCTGGCGCACCCACGAATCCGCGCACCACCCGGCAGTCAGCCACAGGAATCTTCTTCACCACCCATGTTGCGCCCTGTTCAGTGCCCACACCCATCGGCGGCGCGGCGCAGACGGGCATCGCCACCAAAGTGAGAATCAGCAGAACGAAACCGGTCTTGTTCATCATCGCTGCCCTTGAAAGTCATGGTCCATGTTTGGTGATTTCCTGCAAATCGATTGCACCCCGGCGGCCCACTCGGCTGCCGGAGGTTCTTCCCCCGCGTGAACATCAGGGCAGGTTCTTCCGAATGGTTTCCAAGTCTTGCGCGCCGCGGCCGGTCACCCGGCTGCCGAAGATTTGCAGCCCGCGAATCTCGCCGCGGAACTGCCGGTCGAAACCGTAGCTGTGCATGGTCTGGTTGAAGTTGCCAATGGCCAAGCCGCGCAGGTCGGCCCCCACCGAGCCATTGTTGTACGTGGTCGTGCGGTCCAACTTCACTTCCGTCGTGCCCGGCGCGTGCAGCGGTGGACTGAAATACAAGTTCACATTGTCTTGCGGCCTTCCTGCGTCATAGGTCACGGCGAAGAAGGTCCATTTCCCGACGACCAGTTTGCCTGGGGAACTGTCGTTGCGAATGCCGTCGGGCCATTGGTTGACGGCCAGACGCAGGCGACCGTCGGCGTGGCACACGAGGTCCATCCCGTTGCCATCCCGGTTCAGGCAAAAGACAATGCGGTTGCCGCCCGAGCCGATTTCGAGGCTGGTCGGGCGCACCCAACCGGAGATGGTGAACGAGCGCAATCCGCGCAATTCTTCGAGCGGCTTGTCGCCGGCTTGCACCCAGCCCCAAGGTTGTGCCATGGCGGGAAGAAGCAACTTGCCGTCCGCGCCGCGTTGGGCGGTGCCGTGCAGCGTGAGTGCGGGGCGTTCACCGCTGGCGAAACCGACGCGGACCAACGGCTCGGTCGTTTCGTGTTCGGTCACGATTTCCGTTTGGGCCACGGCAACGCCGCCGCCCGCATCGGTGACCGTGAGAGTCACGGTGTAAACGCCCGGTTCCGCGTACGTGTGTTGGACCTCGCGGCCCGTGGCTTTGGTGCCGTCGCCCAAATCCCAATCCGCCCGCGCCGCGGTGGTGACGGCTTGGAATGACACCGTCAGCGGCGGCACGCCTTCGGTCGGAGTCGCCTGGATGCGGGCTTCGGGCCGAAACGCTTCGCCCGCGGCGTACGGAGTGAACCGGAACACGGTGTCGGGCCGCGCCGGCGCGACCGTAAATTCGCCCGCGTGCGCCGTGCCGGCGGGCGAGATCGTCATCGCCCAGGGATCGATCAGGTCCACTTTGTAAGGGCGCTCGCCGGCCAGTTGAATTGTCTCCGGTTTTCGTTGCACGCAATAAATCAAGTAGAATTCGCCCGGTTTGGCTAGAACGAATCGGCCTTTGTCATCGCCCAGCGGTTGGAGTTCGTGGAACGGCGGCGATTGGGCCATGAAGTCCTTCAACCACTGGATCCGTTTCGGACTCGTTCCGTGCAACACGCCGCCTCTGGACCACCAGAGAATGTGCTCGGGGTGCTCGTACGTCTCGCTGTGCCCGACATAGCAGCCGCTCATCGTACCGAGCCAGAAATACTTCGCCAACGTCTGCCCATCCAGGTTCCCCCAACCATGCGGCACGTTGCCCTCGTAGCGGCATTCGTCGTAGAGGACCGGCTTGCGAAACTCGCGGCGGAAACGCTCGCCGGCGTTCATGTCGGACGTCTGCAGACTCGCGTGCGATACCCATGGCTTGGTGTGATCGTAGAAGCGTCCGCAGTTGTGGATGCCGCGCAGACGCTGGTGGGGATCCTCCTTCTCGATGATGGAAAAGAAACGGTCCCAGTCGGCCAGCGTCTTGTCGCCGCGGTGGCCTTTCGTCGCTTTGGGCGCCATCAGGTCGTACTCGTTGGCCAGCGACCACCAGACGTTGCGGAACGCGCTCAGGCGCGCGATGCAGTAACGCAGGTAGCGGTCGTCGTTTTCGCGGCCCATGGTCGCGAAACCCCAGCGGTCATACGGATGCCACAGGATCAGATCGGCCTCGATCCCGAGTTGCTGAAGATCGAAAATGCGCCGCTCGAACTGGCGCCAGAACGCCGGGTCGGGCCGGCTGAAGTCGAACATCCCATCGGCGCCTTTGGAAAACGCGAACCGGTCCGGCTCGTTCATGTTCCATTTCCCATAATGCTTGGGGAAGACTAACATGCGGATTTTATTGAACGGTGAAGCGGCGAGTGTTTTGAGCGTCTGCTCCTGCAACTCCGGCGTCTGATGCGTCCAGGCATAGGCGGTCGTGCCGAACTGGTGATACGGCGTGCCGTCGGCGTAACGCAGATAGTACGTTTCGAAAACCTGCACCGGTCCGTGGTTGCCCGGCTTGGGGTCCGTGCAGAGAAACGTCCCGCCACGGCCGTCCAGTTCCTTGTGGTTGCTGTGCGTGGCGTAGCTCCATTGGCCCGGCGTGTCGGGCGAGAATCGGACGCGGTACATGCCCGCGCCGTCATAGAAGCCCTTCGCCTCGATGGCGCGGTCGCCCTGCTGGAAGCGGGCCGAGAGGGTTACGTCCTGAAAGGGGTTCCCATCGGCCGGACCCTTGAGGCCCAGTTCGAAGATCCCCCAACGTTCAACAACCTGAGGAAAAGCCTGGGTTTGTTCCGCAGCCTGTGCGGTGGCGACGCCCCCCGCGAGCGGGCTGAGCATGGCAAACGCAAATGGAAGGGCGATGAGGAGGCGAGTCAAGAATTGCATGACGTGATTGCTTGCTTGCTTTGGTTGATGGTTGTGGTTGGTTTCTTCATGGTGGTTCTCCTCATGCTAGGGTGGCAGCCCGAAGGCCGCGATCCTGGTGGGCGGTTCGCTTTCGTTCGAGATCGAGCACACCATCTACCGGCTCTCCGGTGTCGCATGCCCCCATCCTATGCTTGATAATCCCCGATTTACTCCCTTGAATCAGGAAAGTTCTTGCGGGATACTAAGGTTCTGCACGGCTTTACTGAAGCTCGAAGGTAATTTTCACCTGATTCCACTTGTACCAGTAGTCGCTGTGCCCATGATGCGGCGGATCCCATCGGCCGCCGGCATCGGACCAGATCATGTACATTTGCTGCATAAGTCTCATGAATTGACTCCCAACGCGGGCTTGCGCCCGAAAAAGTTGGATCTTCGATTTGGACGGTCGACTTTGGTTGCCGTCGCAAAACCGCGCTAAGTATCGGTATGCCGCGAGTCCGCGAATGTGTCACGAAAACGCGGAATCTCGTCATCGAGGCGCCGATTTGCCCGAACGGCTGCCATCCGCCCGGAGAATTCTTGTGACATTCGACGCGGTGCGGCGTACTGCGTACTGAAAGCGGCTACTTGGAGAATCAAGGAATCCATCATGAACGCATTGAAGAGCGATCGCCACTGGGCGATCATCCCGAGTCTTGCCTTGTGTGTCTTGCTGACATCGGAATTCGCCCGCGGCGACGAGTATCGACAGCGACGCGAGGCGATTCAGGCACGGCGGGCGCCGGACCGCAAGGTTCCGGTGATCCCGCCCAGGGACCAGCGGATCCGCTGCATCATCGATACCGATGCCAAGAACGAGATCGACGACGTGTGGGCCATCGGTCTGGCCCTGTGCTGCCAGGATCGTTTTCAGATCGAGGGCTTTGTGGCCGCGAATTACGACAACACGGTCGAAGACGCCGGGCCGAACAGCATCGAGGGCTCGGTTGCAGTGCTGCAGACGTTGCTGGACAAGGCGGGACTGGAGGGCAAGATCCCCATCTACCGCGGGTCGCACCCCTTGCGGTACCAGTTCGAACCGTCCGAGTCCGAGGGAGTGGACTTGACTTCGATCTAGGCGACATCGCCGCGCTGGTCGATCCGGATCTGGCGTCCTGGGAAGTCGTGAAGTGCCCGGACGTGGATTGGGACCTGACCTACCGCTTCAACAACACCAGAGGTTCCATCTTACGGTGCAAAGACATCGATCGCGACAAGACGTTTGCGCTATTGAAAGAGAAATTGCAGCAACCAAAGTGGAGACCATGATGGTACCCTTTCGCCGAAGATGGTTGGTTATCAGCAGTCCTTTAACAACCGAGGAGAGGAAGTAATGCGCAGGGCAAGCAGGGTTATTTCGCTCCTGATGGCCGCTGGGGTCGTGGCGGGGATCGCCGCGGCGTCATCGGCCGACGCGCGATGGCCGCAGATCGGCGTTCGCGCGGATCGGGTGATCGACGAGTCGCGCGTGACTGGGGAACTGACCGAGGTGGCGATGCGCACCTGGGCGATCGCGATCGGCGGACCGCCGAACAACAACCTGCTCAACCAGCCGCAATTCGACAAGCTGCGCGAGCAGTGCCGCACCTCGCACGTCCGGATCGACGGGTTCCGTATCCGCCATCTGGCGAACTTCTCGCGCAACACGGCGATCCAGATCCGCGGGCTGTGCAGCTACATCCTGGTCGAGAACTGCGACGTGCAATGGGTGAACTACGGCGGTATCAGCGTCGCCGACGGCGAGCACGTCATCCTGCGCAACAACGTCGCCAGCAATTGCGGCGTCCAGGGCATGGGAAGCGGCGGAACCTCGCACCTGCTGTTCGAGAACAACCTGTTGGACGACAACAACTACATCTCCAGTTCGAGCGACGGGCGAATCTACAACAACATCGTGGCGGCCAACGTGGGCGGCGGCCTGAACTACGGCGGTTCCTTCGATCGTCCGCATACCGCCGGCCAGGCCCGCAACCGCTGCTGGGCCAATCTCGCCTTCGACAATGCGCACCGCGCCACCGTGCTGCGGCAGGAGGACGATCGGCACGAGCGGACGTTCGGCAACCTGATGGAGGGCAATCTGTTTGTTGCCGCCCGCGGCGAACCGCCGCTGCGGATCGGCGGCAAGGGCGCCACGGCCGACGAATTCGAGGCGTACAACACGGGTGCCGCGAACGTTTACGCGAGCGGCCCGATTTTTCGCGACCCCGACCACTTCGACTTTACACTCACCCGGCCCGAGTTGGCCGCCGAGGTCGGCTTCGATTCCAGCCGGCTGCGGCTCGATTGGAGCGAGTTCTATGTGCGCGCCTCCGACGCGCAGAGCAAGAGCGTGCGCAAGGGGCTCGAATTCGTGCCGATCGATCTGGCAGCGTCGTTCAACCGCGGCCTGACCGACGACGTGGCCGGCGACGGTCGGGGCGGCTGGACCGACCAGGGGCCGCGCGACCTGCGGCATCTCCCGGTCGGCCGGCAGCGATTCGACGGCGTCCCCTACGATCTGGGCACGCGTGAGCGGGGGGCTGTCCTCCTGAAGAATCGTCACGTCAAGCCCGGCCCGTTTCCCGACACGGTCACCGTGCCCGTCGACAACGCGCTGGCTGAGGCGTACTTGCTCTATGCGGCGGTGGGTGCGGGCAAGGCTCCCGCGGCCCCGGCAAGGCGTTCAGACCGTCGAAGGGGTTGACGTATCCTCTTCCCGCTACGTGGCCCTGCGCCGGACAGGGTACGATCCGTCTCTGGCTCAACGCCGACGACGTCTTCACGCCCGAGCGAATCCAACGAATCCGCAAGGCGGACTACCTGTCGGTGATGTGGCCCTTGCAGACCGAAGGCGCGCCGAACCACCCGTCGCCGTGCAGCGTGCGCTTCCAGATCGACGTCGCGAAACGCACGCTGAGGCTCGATGCACACGTCTACGGCGTGGGGCTCAGTGCCGACGTGACTCGCCTGGTCGAACCCGGCAAATGGTTCAACGTCGTGCTGCAATGGGGACCGGAGTCCGACAATCGCACCGAGTTCGTCCTGCTGGTCGATGGTAAACCCGTGGCGACGAAAGTGGACAGCCGCCGTCCCGATTCGCCAGGCGTTCTGCTCCGCATGGGCGTGCCGGGCAACGGCGGCCAGCCGTGGGTGGGTGCGATGGATGAGTTGGAGGTGTGGAACGCTCGGCTCGACGCCGAAGAACTCGCCCAACCGCCACGCGCCGCGGGCCGGTAAACGTTTCGGGTGCCGTTCGGCTGCAGCGCGAAGCCGTCTGAGCCGCAAGATGAAACAGGGTGATCTTCTTCGTGGAACTTCAAGGCGCTGTCTGCACTCAGTCCCGAACCACCGCTGCACAGGCTCGGCGAAGGTATTCCTCATAGGCCCATTGGCCGCTGCCGCCGGTTTGACGCGTGATGACCAAATCGAGGCTGGGCACAAACGCGACGAGTTGGCCGCCCGAGCCGGGCTTGTAGCGCGCATCGGCGGGAAGATCGCCGTGAGGTGTTTCCTCGGATGGGCTTCCGGGCGTCCCGCGGACGGCAGGCAATTCCCAACCGTGGGAGAACGTCTGCGGATTGAGTTTCCAGCGCATCTCCGGGCTCCGGACGTTGTGCGTGGCTGCGGCGGTCTCGTCGATGAACCAGGCCGGGATCACCTGCCGGTCGTTCCACCGTCCGCCACGTAGCATGCAATAAGCGATGCGGGCGAGGTCGCGCGCGGGCATGCCCAGGCCGTGCGTCGGATGCCGGCCGATCCCTTCGCCGCCATCGAAAACCTGAAACCACCATCGCTCGATGCCCAGCGGCTGAAAGAGGGCTTCGATGGCGAACTGGTCGTAAGGCTTGCCGGTGACCGTCTCGCACACCAGGGACGCATGGTGCAAGGCATGAGTGGAGTAGCCGCAGGCAGTACCGGGGTCGAAGGCCAGTTTGGCAGTGCGAGGGTCATTACTGAGTCCCAGGATGTACTCCCAGGTGCCGTCGTTCGGGGCGCCGGTCACTTCGGGACACAGGCCGGACGTGTGGTTGAGCAGTTGCTTGACGGTGATCTGAGCCTTCCGTGGATCGCTCAGCGGCTGGGCCCAGGGGATGAAATCGAAAGCCGGGTCGTCGAACTTCATCGTGCGCGGAGTCAGCCCCTGCCGACTCTGCTCGGACGCGATCGCCAACACCGTTGCACAAACCGCCTTGGAGATGGAGGCCACGCGGCGGGAGTCCGTCTTGGCGCTGTTGCCTCGCTCGACTTCGAGCACGATATACCCCCGGCGGATGACGACCGCTGCGAAATTCCGCGAGTCGCTTTCCAGCAGCCATCGCTTGAGATCGTCAAGCTTCGCCGGGTCCATGTCAGCCGTCCTGCGGATATCCTCCGGCTCGTCGAGCTTCCGCCAGCCGCCTTGCGATTCCGATGGAGGGAAATAATCAGCCGCGGCGCCGCCGACCGGCAGGAACACGGTCGCTGCGATAGCCACAACAGAGAGAACTCGTACCCTATTCATCGCCTTTCCTTTCCCGCGATTCTTCGTCGGTATCCGTCAAAGAGTATCATGTTGGCCAGTTCATCTCACATGCAGGGTCAGTCTGCGGACGGAGAAACAGTCGTTGCCGGAAAACAGCAGGTGGCAGGTGCGACCGTCCTCGCTCATCCACTTCGGAGGCAAGCTGCTGCTTTCGCCGGGGCCCATGTCCCAAGTCTCCGTGAAAAACACCGTGCGCCAGGGACCCCAGGGTTCGGGGGCCTCATAGATGCCGAAGCCGCCCTGATAGCGCGGGCCCCTCGAATCCGTGCTCTCCGGGAGGATCTGGCACCAGAGATAGCGTTTCAGACCGGCGTTGTAGCTGATCCCCGACCGGTAGCAGCGGCCTGGGTGTACGAAGACCGCGCCTCGGTCGCGGATGTCCCGGATCCACAGCGGTTGGCCGCGCCCATCGAGTCCCCGGAAGAATTCATAGGCATCCTGCTCGCGGATTCTGTCCTTCGGCACGCGGGCCATGACCATGCGGTCTCCCGCTTCGTAGGCGCTGTCGTGGTCGTTCGAGTAGACGTAGACGTAGTCGTCCCGCGCGCCGACATAGTTCTTGCCGAAGTTCAAAAAGGTCGGCACGCCAAAGCCGGTCTCGAACTTCCAGTCGGACCATCGCCAGGTTCTGGCGTAATCTTCGGACCAGGCAAGTTGCGCATTGCCGGTGTTCCGCACCAGCATGGTCAGCACACCATCCAGAAAGAGCATGCCGCTGGCTTTCGGGCCTCTGTGCCCGTCCCCCTGCCGCTCGCCAGTCTCGGTGCGGATGTTCACACCCGTGAACTCCTCCGGGCCGCCGGCGACTTTGGCGAATCCCAGACTGAGCTTCCTGTCCACCTTGGGCACGAACCCCCCGCCGTCGCCATAGGCGGTATAGAGATGATCGTCATCGGCCCAGGTGATCGGCCAATTGTCGCTGCCGTCGGCCTGGCGAATGACCGTCTCGGCCAACGACCACTCGACTGTCCGGATCACGTCGCTCGGGGGATACGGGGCGCCGGGCCAGCGGCCTCGATCCTGGACCGAGGCGGAGATCGCCGTAAAGAACGGTTCGATGGGCGCGTAATGGGCGCCGTCGCTCCTGCTCAGCGACTTGCCCGCCCGTGCGACGACGATGTCCAGCGAGGGGATGACCAGGATCAGGCTGTCGTACAAACCCCAGGACCAGTAGGCGTCGCGCGGGACGTCCTTCATTGACCCGTCGGCGTTGTTCCACCACAGCAAGCCGTAGTGGTCGGAAGCGTTACCGTACTCCTCGGGTTTGACCACCGCCAAGCCCCGCATGCCGTACGATACGGTCCGGACGGCATCGACGAACCACGACGGGATGATCTGCGAATCGTTCCAGCGACCGCCGCGGAGATACAGATAGCCGATGCGGGCCATCGCATCGACGTTGGCGAAGACGCCCGAGCCGAACTCGCGGCGCGCCACGCCCTCGATTTCCCGGGGCCGATAGGCATTCGCTCGCCAACGGAGGTCCTCGCGACCGATTCCAATCGGCGAAAAGACCCGCTCAAACATCAGGTCCTGCAGATCCCGGCCATAGGCCAGTGTGACACACTCGGCCAACCAGTTCGGGCCGCCGTCGCTGTAGGACCACTTCGTACCGGGCTCGAACAGCAGTTCCGTGTACCCGCCGGGCTTGTCGAAGCCGGCCGTCTGAGCCGCAAGATGAAACAGGGTGATCTTCTCCAATCGGTCGTCAGCCAGATGGCCCTCGGGCGACGCGCCGAACGTCGGGTGGTGCTTCGAGGCCGGCTTGTGCAGGCTCTGGAACTTGCCGTCCATCAAAGCCAAGCCGACCGCCGTGACGCCAATCGCTTTGGTCGAGGATTTCAAGTCATAGGTCTGCTGCGGATCGCCCCATTGCATCACGACGCGGCCGCGGCGCACGATCATGCCCGAGCCGCCGCCGCTCATGGCGTAGTCGCGGGCCTTGGCCAGCAGCGCGGAATCCATCCCCACCGCATCGGGCGCTGCCGCGTGCCACCGCTCTCCGGGCCACACGTCCGCGTCTTGCCCTTCCAACGCAAAAGACATTCTTGCAAATACGAGGAGGAGTATTCCGGACATCTTGATTCCACTCAGCTTGGATCTGGTCATCGTTGGCTCCTTCGAATAGCCTGACAAGAGCGGGATCTCCTTCAAAATGTCGTCGTCGGAACGGAAATCGTCTCCAGAGATTGCGCTCCGCGTCCACTCACGCGGCTGCCGAAGATCTGCAGGCCACGAATCTCGCCGCGAAACTGGCGGTCGAGGCCGTAGCTGTGCATCGTTTGGTTGAAGTTACCAATGGCCAAACCGCGCAGGTCGGCACCCACCGGTCCGTTGTTGTAAGTCGTCTGCCGATCCAACCGCACATCCGTCTTGCCGGGGGCGTCCAGCGGTGGACTGAAATACCAACTCACGTTGTCCGAGGACCGGCTGGCGTCATAGGTCACGGCAAAGAAGGTCCATTTGCCGACGACCAGTTTGCCGAGAGAACTGTCGTTGCGGATCCCGTCCGGCCACTGATTCACCGCCAGACGCAAGCGGCCGTCGGTGTGGCATACGAGGTCGATCCCGTCGCCATCGCGGTTCAAGCAAAAGACGATGCGGTTGCCGCCGCTGCCCACCTCGAGGCTCGTCGGCTTGAGCCAGCCCAGCATGGTGAACGAGCGCAAGCCGCGCAGTTCCTCGATCAGGGCGTCACCCGCTTGCACCCAGCCCCAGGGCGCCCCGGCGGGCAGAAGCAACCCGCCGTCCGGGCCGCGCTGGGCGGTGCCGTGCAGCTTGAGCAAGGGCTGTTCGCCACGGGCGAAACCGGCACGGACCAACGGCTCGGTCGTTTCGTGTTCGGTCACGATTTCCGTTTGGGCCACGGCAACGCCGCCGCCCGCATCGGTGGCCGTGAGAGTCACGGTGTAAACGCCCGGTTCCGCGTACGTGTGTTGGACCACGCGGCCCGTGGCTTTGGTGCCGTCGCCCAGATCCCAGTCCGCGCGCGCGACGGTGGTGACGGCTTGGAACGAGACGGTCAGCGGCGGCACGTCTTCGGTCGGAGTCGCCTGGATGCGGGCGTCGGGCCGAATTGCTTCGCCCGCGGCGTACGGAGTGAACCGGAACACGGTGTCGGGCCGCGCCGGCGCGACCGTGAATTCGCCCGCGTGCGCCGTGCCGGCGGGCGAGATCGTCATCGCCCAGGGCTCGATCAGGTCCACTTTGTAAGGGCGCTCGCCGGCCAGTTGAATTGTCTCCGGTTTTCGTTGCACGCAATAAACCAGGTAGAATTCGCCCGGTTTGGCTAGAACGAATCGGCCTTTGTCATCGCCCAGCGGTTGGAGTTCGTGGAACGGCGGCGATTGGGCCATGAAGTCCTTCAACCACTGGATGCGCTTCGGGCTCTCGCCGTGCAGCACGCCGCCTTTGGACCACCACAGGATGTCCTCCGGATGCTTGTAGGTCTCGCCGTGCCCCACGTAACAGCCGCTCATCGTGCCAAGCCAGAAGCGTTGGGCCATGGTCGGAGCGTCGATATTCCCCCAACCTTGCTGGATGTCACGTACTGCCACGTCCCCCGCGGTGGGAGGCGAAAAACGCACTTTGTAAACATCGCCGCCATCCCAGAATCCCGGCACGTCGATCGTTTGATCGCCCTGGGTGAACCGCGCCCGCAACTGCACGTCGACATACGGATTGCCGCCGGAAGGCCCACGCAGAACCACTTCGCCATGATCCCACTGCTCGAGCGCTGGCGCCACGACGGCGGCGAGGAAGCACAGCAGAAAGACCGGGACATTCGTCGGTACGCGAAACCGTGAATTCGTTCCTCTTGGAATCGGATCGGGGGACATGGAAAGGGAACCTTTCCAATGCTGCGGACAACTCATGTTACACAAATCGGGCGGGTTCTGTGGATGAACGAGGGCCAAGCGACTGATCGGCGGCGACTCCCAGCCACTCCAAGACGACGCTGTCGCCACGGCGGCGGGGCGGTCGCGTTGTTCGAGACTCTGCTGCATTGGATGCCGGCGACGGGAGGAAGGGTTGGCTGGTCACGGGGGCCTCGGCGGCTCTTGCACTTGGGCGCGGTCATCTCGCGCACGTAAGGCAGCGTGGCAATATCCTCCAGCCACACGATACTCGACTCGTACAACAGGGGATCGCCGTCCTGGCAGTTTTCCAGCCAATCGAGCGACAATTTGCGCTGGATCTCGAGACTGCCGTCGGCGTGTTGAACCGTCTGTAGTTTCATGATTATGCACCTCTTGCATCTGTTCCGAAACGACCGCGGAAGTTCCGGATTTCCGCGTGTCCGTAACAGTGGTATGCCGCGAGTCCATGAATGTGTCACAAAATCTGGCCTAAATCACCCGTCCCATGCGGATCGCCTCGGGCTGGTGATATCCGGCCGACGGATTTTTGGTTACATTTCACGGGACTCGGCATACAGAAGGGTGACAGATCGGTGGCTAGCAGGAATTCACAGACGGGATGCGATCTGACGACGGACGAATTGGTTCGGCGCGTCCGGGGCGGAAATACGGACGACTACGAGGAGATTGTGAACCGCTATCAGCGGGAAATACTGCGGATCGTCAGCTTGACGTTGTACGACCGGAGCCAGACGGAGGATATTGTTCAACAAGTGTTTGTGAATGCGTTTGTGCATCTGGCGGATTTCGAGTTGGGCCGGGATTTCGGGGCTTGGTTGCGGACGATCGCCCGCAACGCCGTGCGCGAGCATTTGCGGAATCACGCCCGATACGATCGGCGGCTGAGAGCTTATGGGGAATTGGTCAACCAGCGCTGGGAGGATGACGATCGGGCGGTCGATTTCGACGAGTCGCTGCGGCAGGCTCTGCATAATTGCCTGCAGCGTTTGCCGCCCAAGGCGGCTCGGACGATTCGCCTGCGTTATCACGAGGGATTGGATTTCCGCACGATGGCCGCCAGGATGAACACGACCGCTGGCGCCTTGCGCAATCTGTTGTCGCGAGTGCGGGTCCAGTTGCGGGAGTGTATCGAGCGGGGACTGGCCCGCCAGGGTGACTCATGCATCGTATCGAAGAACTTACCTTGAAACTGGTCGACGGGGACATCCGCGACGCCGAGTTTGCCGAACTCGAGCGTTTGCTGGCGGATGATCCCCAGGCCCTGCGCTGTCACGCTTCGCTGCTGGACCTGGAAGCGGCCTTGCTCGCTCGGTTGAACCGCTTCGACGTGGCGCCGCAGACGATGGCCACGATCCGCGAACTGGTCCGCCGGTCGGAACCGGAGCCGGAACCGGAGCCGGTTCGTGTCGTCGAGCGGCATGAACCTCGGCGCCGACCGTCCGCGCGCCGGTTTGTCCGGATGGTTTTGGCCGCCAGCCTGTTGGCCCTGATTGGCGTCGGGGTGATCTATCACCAGCGATTCGGCAGCACGGCCGTTGACGCCCGGGTGGCGCAGTCGGACGAAGGCGTCGTGGTCGAGCGGGGTGGACAAGCGTTGCCGGCGCGGGCCGGGTTGAAGTTAGCGGCGGGCGACCATCTGGTCGTTCCCTCTAGCGCCGCCGCTTCGGTTGAGTATGCCGACAGGTCGCGGCTGGTCTTCGGACCGCAGTCGGCCGCCACGTTCCAGACAGGTCGCGGGTCGACGAAAAGGCTCGTTCTGCAGACTGGCGCTCTCGTCGCGCATGTGTCGAAGCAAGCCGAGGGAGCGGCGCTGGAAGCATCCACTCCCCATGCGCAAGCCCGCGTGCTGGGCACGCGATTCTTGCTGGCGGCGGCTCCGGCGGAAACGCGTCTGGACGTGATCGAGGGCCGCGTCCGCCTGACGCGCAGCGCCGATCGCGCGGCAGTCCTCGTTTCTGGGGGGCAATTCGCGGTCGCGGCGCCCGGCACGCCGCTGGTCGCCCAGCCATCGCCGGGGCGGATCAGCGAGTCGCTTGTTGCCTTGTACCGCTTCGACGAAGGCCAGGGAACGGTGGTGCGGGACCAGTCCGGATTCGAACCCTCGCTGGACTTGGAAGCGGAATCGGACGAAGGGTTCGATTGGCTGCCGTCCGGCGGATTGCAGGTCACCGGCGGAGCGATGCTCGGTTCTCCGCAACCGGCCGAGAAGATCGTCGAAGCCTGCCGGGCCAGCGACGAACTGACGATCGAAGCCTGGGTCACACCGGCCCGCGGCGAGCAGTCCGGGCCGGCCCGGATTGTGACCTTGTCGCGCAACACGGAGCATCGCAACTTTGCGTTGGGCCAGGGCAGCCGATTGGAAACACCGACTGCGAACCAGGCCCGTTTTGTCGCTCGCGTGCGGACGACCGAAAAGGACCGCAATGGCGAACCGGCCATCCACAGCCCGGACCAAACCGCTGTGCCCGATTTGACCCACGTGGTCTTTACCCGCAGCCGCGACGGCACGGAACGCTTGTACGTCGACGGCATCTTGCGCAATCAGGAAGTCCGCGGAGGCGACTTTTCGAATTGGGACCGCACGTTCCGTCTGGCTTTGGGCAACGAATTCACCCGCAACCGGACTTGGGAAGGCGTCTACCACTTAGTCGCCATCTACAGCCGGAGCCTAACCGAAACCGAAGTCCTGTGCAATTTCCGCGCGGGAGTTGCGACGCCGCCCGGGACAACGGATTCACACGTTTTGTTTCGGCGACAGGGTTCTGTACGTCGTGAATCGGCGCACTAGCTTTACGTCCAGCGTTTCGCTGGACTCGTCGGCTTCGGCCTCGTGTTCCAGAATGTCGATCAGCGATGCTTGTGTGCCTTCGATCTGGAGACGCCTTATTAACATTCATCCGTAGTAAATGTAAATAAAGGTAAATCTGGTTCGTGGAGCCGTGTGCCTTCGAAATGGGGCGGTCTGGAGCCAGACGATTCTCCGGACCAGGTCGGTGTCGCACGCTATCTCCAGCGCTGGGTCTGGGTGCACGGAGAGGCGCGGACTCCGCCGGGCGTGGCGTCCGGCAAGTTGCTCGGCAAGCATCTACACCCAATTCAGCACGCGGCGATGCTCGCTACTGAAGCACGATCTCGCACCAGATGCTCTTGGCCTGGGCGGGGTCAAGCACGACCGTGCCGACCTCGGTCGTGGCCGACAGTTCCGCCATGCGCCGGCCTGTCGGGTCGAGGGCGTAGACCTTGGCCGTGCCGGGCATCCGCACGCGGATTGCCCCGCGGATTGGCTCGGTAATCACCGGCGGCCGACCTTGGCTGGAGAGCATCCAGGACATGGTCGATCGGGTCCGCTGCTTCTCGTCCGGGGGCCACCAGGCCTGGCCGGTGTTCTCGGCGCGGCCCACAGCCGTCAGCAGCACGCGCCGCGACTGACCGATGGGGTGGCCGTCGAGCGACGTGGCGGCTACGGCCGCGAAGGGGACTTGGGCCCGCACTTCCAACCCGTGCAGATCGATCGTCTCCGCTTCCGCCAGGAATCCGATGGTCGCCTTCGTCCGCGGCGTGTCGATCGTCAGCAGGCCTCGGCCGTAATCGAGCGTCAGTTCGCGCGTGTCGCTGACGAATCGTTGGGCATCCGGCGTCAGGGCCTCATGGCCCGGCAGGCCCAGCTTGCGGCCGGCCGCCACGTACTGCGGATAGAGCCACGTCTCCCACGGCGATTCCGAAAACCGGATGACCTTGGCCGGGGCTTCGACCTGGGCGTGGGCCCAGGGCCCGCAGGCCACCACCGCGTCCGCCGTGCCGCGGTAAGCCTCTTCGGGAAAGGCCGCACGGACCTTGGAGGTGAAGGTCAGGAAGTTGTGGAGCGTATACTTGGCCTCGCGGGTATCGGGCTCCGGTACGAACAGGCCGTCGCGCGGGTAGACCACGTGGAAATGTAGCTCCCCCGCTGCTTCAACTCGGCGACGAACAAGTCCATGCGGTCCAGGGCCTCGGGGTCGAGATCCTGGCTGGTGCCGCGACGATAGTCGATCAGCCGTCCCCAGCGGCCATCCATCGAATGCAGGCGCAAGATGTTCGCGCCGTACTTGGCCAGGCGAGCGGCGATCCACGGGGCTTGGTCCTTTGGCGGAGCGCAGGCCGCGCCGCCCACGTTCGTGCCGAAGAACCGGGCCCGCCGGCCGTCGGCGAAATAGAAGTGTCCGTCAGGCCTCGCCTCCACGAAACCGTGTTTGCCCGCCGGGGCGTCCAGCAGCCCGGTCAGATCGATGCTGTCCAGGTTCGTGTCGTCGGGCGCGAAGGTGAACGGGAACCAGTCCGCGGTGTCGTTGAACACGTATTCCGCGCGGAGCGGCATCTCGCTGATGCCCGAGACCCGAACGTCGTCGAACCAGGCCGTGCCCTGACTTCGGGCCAGGTTCAGCGAGACCAACAGGCTGTCGGCCTCGTTCAGCGCGACCGCCGAGACGCTCAGTCGCTGCCAGTCGCCGCTTCCCGAGACGCGCTGAGTAGGCGTTTCGCCAAGCCACTTCGAGCCGCGCTGCCAAGCCAGGTGGGCATAGGCTTGGCCAGTCACTTGGCGGGTCTTGACCCAGACTTCCAGCTCGTAGCGACTGCCCGGCCGAACTGGATGGCGCTCGGACGTCCAGCGGCCCGTGCAGCGTTTCCAGTCGCGCGGGTCACTTGGCCCGGCCGAGTCGCGGATCGCCAGACCCCTTTGGCCGGAGCGAGCGACCGTGTCGTCCCAGGCGAGTTGGGCCGGCGAGTCGTAAGCCGATCCCTGCCAGCCGTCGGGTTGGCCGTCGCGATCGCGGTCTTCTTCAAAAGACGGGTTTGAGGCGAAGTTCTCCAGGAGCTTCAACTCGCCTGGAGCCAATAAGGGGATGAGCAAAATTATGGCATTCATGGGTTCTTCTCCGCGGGAATACACATCGTATCGTTGTGGCTGTCCGTATCGATCACATTGGCTTGCCCAGCAAGAGCACCGCCGGACCACGGAAAGGCGACTGCAGACTGCGTTTGGCTCCGCCCGCGGTCGGTTTGCCCGCGTGGCTCGTTCCGGCAACCGGGGCGATCCACTCGACCGCCAGCGGCTCCGTCGCGACCGAAAGATCCACCTCGACCTGGCCCCCTTCGGGCAGGTAGACCACGTACTGGCGGCCGGGATTGGCCAAGCAGTATCCGGTCGACGCAAGGTCCTCGCGAGGCGTCATGGCGGCCAAGTCCAAACGCTCGGCCAACCGCCGCGTGTGCCCCAGACTCGCGCGCACGGAATCCCAGGATTCCGGCGCCGCCTTGCCCAACACGCGATTGTCGTAGGGGTCCATGAAGATCGGGTGGTGGCCGCGCACGAAGGTCTTCCAGACCCAGTCGGGATTGCCGCCGATGCCCCACAAGTGATCCGTGTCGGAGAGGATCACTTTGGAACCGTCGGACGGCGGCGGATTAGTGCGGTAATTGTACCCGCCGGGCGCATCGGGATTGGGCGAAATCCAATCGGCCGGGCTGGCCAGCAGTTGGGCGTTCGTGCCTCGCTGTTTCGCGTCGCGCGAGTACGGAAAGGTCATGCCCACGGGATGCTGCTGCGGCTTGTTTTGCTGCTGCGCCTTGATGAACCGGATCAGATGGTACTGCCACTCGACCGAGTACGCGCCGCTCTCGTTGATGATCTCGTACAGCACGTTGTCCAGGTCGTTCACCGCGTCGATCACCTGGCGAACGTAGGCTTCCTGCAAACGAGTGACCGCGGGCAGTTTCAAGGTGTGCGTCAACAGTCCGCGGCCATCCCCGCCGGCGTCTCCGTCGAAGCCTTGGACGTTGTTCGACGGATGAAACGGGTGCGATTTCCACGCCTCGGGCAGATGCTGCAGTCCCCAGCCTTCGAACAGCATGATCCCGACGTAGATGCCGCGGTCCTGCGCCGCGCGCACCCGCTGCCGGAGACGATCGAAGTACGCCGGATCGAACTGGTGGAGATCGAACTTCGGCTGGCCGTCCAAGGCCGAGCCAGGCCCCGAGCGCTTCCAAGGATGCGGCGCCACGGCATATTTGTCGGCCTTGGGTGTGTATTGCGGCGTGGCCCCGGCATCCCAGCGAGTTACTTCCCACCGCCACAGCCGAATGAAGTTGTGATGATGCCGCTGGAGGAAGTCCAGGTACTTGGAAAAATCGAGTGCTGCCGGCGGGTCGCCGACACCGATGTCGGAAAGGTTGTTCCAGGTGTGGGCGCCGGTCAGATACACGGCACGGCCCGTAGCGTCCGCGAAATAGCGGCCGTTCTGCGGATGGACCCGCAACGGCCCGGCCGTCCCGGCCCGTGCAGAAGTCTCGGCCCCGAAGGCCAGCGGAAACGATCCCCATCCGGACGTCCAAGCGGCAGCTGCTGCCCAGAACCCGGTCTGCTGAAGAAAACGGCGTCGGTTCATGGTTGCTCTCCTAACCCGGGCTTGCGCCCGAAAACTTCGAATCTTGGATTTGAACTTTGCTTGCGGTCGCAATACTACGTCAGGCAAGGGTATGCCGCGAGTCAACAAATATGTCACAGAATCCGGAAAAAATCATCCTCACGCCCCGAAGTCATCCTCTGCCACGTTTATTGCAGCGCCTCCGCTGGGGAGTTTTGCCCGGTGCTGGTACTGGATGCTCCAGCCCGCACGGGCGGTGACAACGCTGGCCGCGCGATGCCCCGCAGCAGGCGTCCCAGGATGTCGGCGCCCGTCACAACGCGCGGGTGCTCGTTCCACAGCAGGATGACGTCCTCCTCGACGATATCTTCCGAATTGCCCGACGGGAGCTGGAAACGCTGGATGAGATCGCCCAGCTTTCGCTTGGACTCCAGTTGCAGCACGCTGTCCCGATCGATCAGTTCGCCTTCCTCATCGATCGGAACGTCGTCAATGTCCAGGAAATTGAGCGCCCCCTGTCCCTCCATGCGGGCGATGTCGCTTTCCGTTGCGTCCATGTGCATTTGAATGACGCGGCGCAAGTAAGACAAAAGATGATTCCAAGCCACGCAACCAGACTCATGCCGATGATCCCTTGTCTTGAACCGCCGGCGTCAACCATCGGTGGACGACCGTCTTTCCGACTTCGACCAGGAAGAAGACTCCCGCACCCACGCCCAGCGGAATGAGCCAATGCCGCGGCGCCAGGGGAGCCGAACCGAACCAGTGGTGCATGAAGGGAGCGTAGACGAACACCAGTTGCAGGACGGCCAGCACGCCGACGGCCAGCCAGGCAACCCGATTGGCAAACAGCCTTGCCAAGGCCAGGCTCGACTCGCGCAGATAGCGGCTGTTGAAAAGGTAAAATGCCTGGCTGCACACCAGGGTATTGACGGCCAGAGTACGAGCCAGGTCGAGCGGCAAGCCGTACCGCTTTTCAATCAAAAAGACGGCGATGGTCGCTCCGCCGATCAGGACCGAGACGAAACCGATGCGCCAGAGAAGGACGCTGTCGAGAATGGTCGATCCGGGCTTGCGCGGCGGCTGGCGCATCAACCCCGGTTCCGCCGGCTCGAAGGCCAACGCCAGCGCCAACGTGACGGCTGTGACCATGTTGACCCACAAGATCTGGACGGGTGTCAGCGGCAGAACGAATCCAAAGACGATGGCCGTCAGGACGACCAACGCTTCGGCGCCGTTGGTCGGCAAGATGAACGCGATGGCTTTGCGCAGGTTGTCGTAGATCGTACGGCCTTCCTCGACCGCGCGCTCGATCGAGGTGAAATTGTCGTCCGCCAGGACGATGTCGGCGGCTTCCTTCGTCGCTTCGGTGCCTTTGACGCCCATCGCCACGCCCACGTCGGCCCGCTTCAGCGCCGGGGCGTCGTTCACGCCGTCGCCGGTCATCGCCACGACTTCCCCGTTGGCTTGCAGCGCTTGGACCAGCCGCAGCTTGTGTTCGGGGCTGGTACGGGCGAAGATATCGTTCTCGCGGACCAGGCGCCGCAGGTCGTCCTCCGAGGCGTCTTCGAGTTCCGCACCAGTCACAGCGTGGTCGCCGTCGCCGATGCCCATCTCGCGGCCAATCGCCTTGGCGGTCCCCGCATGGTCGCCCGTGATCATCTTGACTCGGATTCCGGCTTGATGGCAGATCTCGATCGCTTCGATCGCTTCGGGCCGCGGCGGATCGATGATCCCTACCAAGCCCAGGAAGATCATGTCTTGTTCGAGATCCTTCAGATCCAGTTCGGTCTTGCCGGCGTCCACGTCACGCGCGGCGGCGGCCAAAACGCGCAGCCCCTGGTCGCCCAACTGCTCGATCTGCTGCTCCCATCGGGAAACGTCCAGGTCTGCGGTGGAGCCCTCCGCGGTCCGCTGAGAACTGCACCGGTCCAGCAAGCGGTCCGGCGCGCCTTTCAGCAAGATTCGCTGGCCGTCGCCAGGCAGCCGGTGCAGCGTGGCCATGAACTTGTTTTCCGACTCGAAGGGAATCACGGCGATCCGTTCGAAGTCCCGTTCGTCGAATTCGGCTTTTCGGGCCAAGGTTCGTAGCGATGCTTCGGTCGGCTCGCCGATGACCTTCCACTGGCCGTCCGCCTCGGCGATTTCCGAGTCGTTGCACATCGCCATGACTTCGACCAGCGATCGAAGATCCGCATGCTCTTCCAGCGGCGCCAGCCGGTCGTCCCAGCGGATTTCCCCTTCGGGTTGGTAGCCTATCCCGGTGACCTCGTAGCGACCCTCCAGCGTGACGACGTGCCGGACGGTCATCTCGTTGCGGGTGAGTGTGCCGGTCTTGTCGGAACAGATCACCGTGACCGACCCAAGCGTCTCGACCGCATTCAGCTTGCGCGTGATGGCGTTGCGGCGAGCCATGCGCTGGACGCCCAGAGCCAGTGTGATCGTGAGGATGGCCGGCAGGCCTTCGGGGATCGCGGCGACGGCAAAACCGATCGCCGCCAGGAACAACTCGTCCAGCGTGAAATCGTGCAACAGGCGGCCGATGACAAACAACAGGCCGGCCAGACCGACGATGGCCACGGCCAGGATCTTGCCGAAGCGGTTCATCTGCCGGGTCAGCGGCGTGGCCAGCGTCTCGACGTCGGCGATCATCTTGTTGATGCGCCCCAATTCCGTGGCGGAACCCGTGGCGGCGACCAATCCCCGGCCCCGGCCCGCAGCCACCATCGTGCCCGAGTAGGCCATGCCGTGACGGTCGCCCAACCCCGCTTCGGGCGCCGCAGGCTCCGTGTCTTTCTCGGTCGGCACCGATTCGCCGGTCAGCGCCGATTCCTCGATCCGCAGGTTCACCACCTCGATCAGCCGCACATCCGCAGGCACACGGTCGCCCGACCGCAACCGTACGATATCGCCCGGCACGAGATCGTCGGCTTCGATCTCCACCCATTGGCCATCGCGGCGGACGTGAGCGTGCAATGAAAGCATTTTGCGGATGCCTTCCAATGCCTGCTCGGCCTTACCCTCCTGGATGAATCCGATCACGGCGTTCACCAGCACCACCGCCAGAATCACGCCGGTGTCCACCCAGTGCCCGAGTCCCATCGTGACGACCGCCGCTGCCAGCAGGATGTAGACCAACAAGTCGTGGAAATGCTTGAAAAACCGCTTCAACAACCCCTCTTTCGCCGCCGCCGGCAGCCGGTTGGGGCCGATGGTTTTCAGACGTTCCGCGGCTTCTGCGGCGGACAGACCCTCCGCAGAACTGTTCAGTCTTGTGAACACGTCGTCCGCACTCAGCGCATGCGGTCGCTCGACATGGAAAGATCGTTCACTGCCTGATTCCATACGACTCGACTGCCTTCCTGCTTGCGTGTGGATTGTCGCAAGCTCCTGTTCAAAACGCGAAACTAACGTTCCCCAGGCCGGTGTGTTTCCAACGCGGCTTGAATCGCCACGAACTCGCCGACGTTGTCCATGGTGACCAGGCCGACGAGTTCGCCGAGGTGCAGGACGGGAACGGTGTGGCATTGACAACTTTGCAGACGCTGAAAGGCCGTTTCCAGCATTTCCGTTGCCTGAACCGTCGCGAATTCGCGCTGCATCGACTCGCTGACGATGGTCTGCGGTTCGCCTTGGGTCAACCCGGCCAGCAAATCGTTGCGGGTCAGAATTCCTACCACGCGGTCGTCCTCGACGACAGGGAACGCAAGGATCACTTCTTCGCCTCGGTGGCAACACGAATGGTCCGCCTCAGGAAAGACAACAAGCCCCAGCCGCTGATCATGCCGAGCAGGTACATGAGAACCACGAGCAAGGGAAGCGGAATCACCGCTTGCCAGCCGAGGTAGCGGATGGTGACCGAGCCGAGATTCTGCACGCAAAAGACGGCGGCAGCGGCCAGCAGAAGGAGCAAAATCGCCGCATAAATGATACGCATCGCAGGTCTCTGTCCGCAAGTTGATTCGTGGATGTTCGCTGATCGTTTTGTCAGCCCGGTCTGGAAGCCAAACGCCCTTCATCCTATTGGGTCCGGCGCGGCTTGGCAATCCGGCCTAGAACACCCGCCTGGGACACCCGCTCACGGCCTGCGATGTCCCGTAGCGGGCGGCCTGGGGTATCGGTGCCCGTCACGCTTCGCCTCGTTTCCCAGCGGTCTGTCCGTGGTACAATCCCGTGATTGCGTGCCCGGCAAGCGGCGGTCCCTGCGAAGCGGTCGAACGCAATCACGAGGCGGCGAAGAGTTTTGTGCCATGTTTTCCCAGGATCAGGCATTCGTGTTTCTCGTACTGGCGGCTGCTCTCGGGTTGTTCGTCTGGGGACGGTGGCGGCACGATCTGGTCGCCTTGGCCGCCCTGCTGGCCGTCGCGTTTGGTGGACTTGTGACCGCCGAGGACGCGTTTGCGGGCTTTGCCCATCCGGCGGTCATCATGGTTGCGGCGGTGTTGGTGCTGAGCAAGGGCCTGTTGAACGCGGGCGCGGTGGATGACCACGTCCGCCATCGCCCGCATGAATCTGTTCCTGCACGGCGTCGAGGATTTCGACGTGGTACGCGGCGATACGCTTCGCCAACCCGCGTTCCACACCGGCGACAGCTTGGCCGCGTTCGACTGTGTCATCGCCAATCCGCCGTTCTCGCTGGAAAAGTGGGGCGACGACGTGTGGAGCAGCGATCCCTACGGCCGCAACTTCGCCGGCCTGCCGCCGGCCAAGAGCGGTGACTACGCCTGGGTCCAGCACATGATTTTGTCGATGGCGCCCAAGTCGGGTCGAATGGCCGTCGTCCTGCCCCACGGCGCGCTGTTCCGCATGGGGGCCGAAGAACTGCTGCCCGAACACGTCGACCGGATCTATCAGTGGTACGCGGGCCACAAGGATGTCGTCGGCGTCGCTCGGCTGGTGCCGCTCGATGAAATCCGGCAAAACGATTGGAACCTGAACATCCCGCGCTACGTCGAGCCGGTCGTCGAAGCGGAAACGATCTCGGTGGCCGACGCAGTCACCAACCTCAAAACCAGCCTCGACGCGGCCTATGCTGTCGAGGATCGACTGACACAGTTGTTGCGGGAAAGTGGTTTGTGTGAGTGACTCTCGCCACAGAAATCACGGAGAACACCGAGAACGGAAGGGGAAAAAAACAATCGTGAGCGATCAATTGACGGAGAAGATTATCGGTGCGGCGATTGAAGTCCATCGCATCCTCGGACCAGGATTGCTGGAGTCGATTTACGAAGAGGCCCTTTGTCATGAGCTTGGCTTGCGAAACATTCCGTATGAACGACAAAAGGAAACTGATGTGATCTACAAGGGACACGTGATCAAAGGACAAAGGCTTGACCTTTTGGTGGCCGGCGAAGTAGTTGTTGAACTGAAAGCAGTAGCCAAACTGCCTGACGTAGCCACGGCACAGGTCCTTTCATACCTGAAAGCAACTGGGTTGAAGCGCGCGCTCCTGATCAATTTCAGCCAATCCCGACTTGTTGACGGGATCAAGCGAATTTCTTTGTGATTTTGATGGAATGCGGATAGCCACAGAGGTCACAGAGAACACCGAGAAGTCAAGACCAATGACCCTCACTGAACTCCGTGCCCTGTGTGGCGAACTAACCTAGCCGTGGTTGCGCAGTTTGAAGAAAACTGAGGCGATTTTCGTGGGTTTCCGCGTGCAGAGACCCGGTAAAACACGGGCTCTTCGGTAGTGGAAACGGGCCACGGGCCGTGTAGTGAAGACCTAGGCCCTTGCTTTTCGGTGAGCCGCCTCGCCATGCTTGGAGGCACAGGAGGCGGCGGCCGTGTTCTTACGACCCTACAAGCGGCACAAGGACGGCAAGGCACACACCTACTACGCCTTGGTGGAGAGCGTGCGCACCGATACCGGACCGCGACAGCACATCGTGGCCTATCTTGGCGAACTGAATCACGACCAACAGCGACGCTGGCAACGCACGGCGGTCTTCTACAATCGCCAGGGCGATGCGCGGCAATTGCGGCTGTTTCCCGACGACGAACGAATTCCCCTCCCCGACGATCCGGACGTCGTCCGCATCCGCTTAGGCTCGGTGGGCTGGACCAATCCCCGCAGCTTCGGCGATGTGTGGTTGGCGCGCTGGCTGTGGGGCTGGCTGCACCTGGATGAGATCGTGGCCCGCCATGTGCCGCAGGGCCGAGAGACGGTGGCTCCCGCCGAGATCGTGGCCATCGAAGTCATCAATCGTTTGTGCGCTCCTTGTAGCGAGTTCGCCTTGGCCGAGCACTGGTATGTCTCCACGGGCTTGGAAGACCTCTTAGGCGTGCCCGACGCCGAAGTCACCAAAGACCGTTTGTACCGGACGTTGGATGCCTTGGTGAAGGCGCAAGAGCAGATCGAGAACGATCTGAAGGAACGCTTGGGGACCCTGTTCCGGCTGGAATATGACCTGCTCCTGTACGACCTGACGAGTACCTACTTCGAAGGCTTGTCGGAAAGCAATGACTTGGCGGAGCGAGGCTACTCGCGGGATCACCGCAGTGACTGCGTGCAGGTGGTGCTGGCCCTGGTGGTCACGCGGGAAGGCTTCCCGCTGGCGCATCTGACGTTGGCCGGCAACACGCGCGACGTGCAGACGGTGGAGACGGTGGTGACGGCGGTGGAGACGCGGTTTGGAAAGTCGCAGCGCGTGTGGGTGATGGACCGCGGCATGATCAGCAAGCAGACACTCGCGTTCCTGAGTCAACCTGGCCGTCGCTACCTGCTGGCTCTGCGGCGAAGCGGGCTGAGTGAATTCCAGGACCAGCTGGGCCGCGAAGGTTGGCAGAGGATGGAAGAGCACCCCGAGGTGGAGGTGAAATTGGTGCCGCGGGAAGAAGCCAACTACCTGCTGAGTCGCAGTCGTCCCCGCCGCCAAAAGGAACGCGCAATTCGCCGCCGTCAGCGACGCGGGCTGGCGTTGGCCTTGAAACGCCTCGAGCGGCAGGTCACGCGAGGGCGACTGAAAAATCGCGACAAGATCTTGGAGCGTGTAGGACGGCTCAAGGAACGCTTCCCCAAAGCTCGGCCCTTCGTGACCATCACCGTGTCGGACAGCCCGTGTCGACTCCAATGGACGTGGGACATCCCGGAATTCAAGGCGGCCCTGGCTGGCGACGGCGTGTCCTTGATGCGGACCAATCAAGACGGCTGGACGTCCACCGAGTTCTGGGAAAACTACATGCAACTGACGGTGGTGGAAAACGCCTTTCGCGTGCTCAAGAGCCATCTGCGGTTGCGTCCCGTCTGGCATCACTACGCAGGCCGCACCGAGGCCCATATCTTCGTCTGTATCCTGGCCTACGCGTTGTGGTCTACGCTGGCGGAACTCGCCCGACGCGCGGGCCTGGAAACGCTCATCCGCAAGCCCGACGTGGAACACGCAGAGGCCTCGCCCCAGCCTCGGCCGATGACCCCGGAGGTGATCCTCCGTGAGTTGGGCAAGATCAAGATTGGGGACATCCTGCTGGAGACAACGGAGGGAAAAAAATTGGCCCTGCGGCGTGTCGCACGCCCTGATCCCGAACAAACCCGCATCCTCGAAGCTCTGAATCTGGAGTTACCCGAGCGATTAACTCCAGATTCGATTTGTAGTGAAGACTCGGAGCCAAAAAACTGAAATCTCTCGGGAAATATAATGGTCTTGTCGCCTAACTGCGCAACCACGGTTACTATTGTACAGCGCCATTTAGACGATCCGATGAGCCGTAACTATGCGGCTGCGCAGGAGTTCAAACGGCTTCGCCACGATCGTATTCGCATCGGGACCACGGACCTGAAGATCGCTGCCGTTGCCCTCACGCATCAAGAGACTCTCCTGTCGAGCAACCTCCGCGACTTCGATCAAGTCCCCGGACTGCGCGTCGAACGGAAGAACGCAGCGACCGATTTGGCGGCCGGCTGTCGAACACCATCCGGGCAATCCTTCAACGATCACCAGTGGCCTCCCAGTAATCGGCGAGCATGCCAGAAACGTCGATTTTGCTGAATACGGTCACTCGACGCGGATTGTCCGGGAACTGCTCGACTCGATCTACGGCATGCACGATAGGCGCGCTGGTGATGGTGCGCTGTGCCAGATGGGGACGCAGGAAGGCTTGGACCAAAGCCACATCCCACATCCGCGTCCGCTCGGTTTTGCCGTAACGAGGGTGCTTTTCCCAGTATTCCACCAGGAAATCCCACAGCGCGCCGCGGCCCGCCAGGTGCTGCTGGACGTCGCTGCGGGTCATGACCAGGTCGCCGCTGACCGAAGGCGCCGGCATGTGGTAATACTCGACCGAAGACTCGAACATCACCTGGACTGCGGCGATGTCGTTCTTCCAATTATAGATTCCCGGCCCCCATTTTCCGTCGCGGAAATCCCCGTCGATAAAGGCGAAAACCACCTTGTCTGCGATCGTCGGATCGAGCAGCAGGGCGGAGGCGGGATTGGTAGCGGCGCCAAGAATCAGCACATGCAGTTTGTCGGTTGCACTGCCGGCATGAGCCCGCTGGATAATGTGCCGTGCCGCAGGCGAATCCTGAGGGGTGCGGATGTCCCGGAGAGGCTCTGCGCTGCCCTGAGGGTGGGCGATGGTGTCACGCAACCCGGCGCGGTCGAGGAGTTCTTCGTTCAGCGCCTGGCTCAGTTCCACCGAATTGGGCGTACCACGGTGACGCCACAGCGCCGACGTGAGCCCCTCGATCTGAAACTCGGACGCTACCAGGGCTCGAGCGATGGCGAACAGATCGTCAACCTCGTTCGCCGTATCGGCATCGATGATCACCCGCATCTTCCCGGGTTGCGGCTGGGCGGCCATGGTCGTCACCGAGAAGACCAAGCTGAACGCAGCAAAGGCGGTGTACGGGCACAACCGAATCAAAAGGGACAAGCCGTGTCGGCGAGAGGGTTTCGCGTGGATCATCGTAAAGGTTCCTGTCGAAAGGGAAAGGGAAATCATTGAGGAAAACTGGCCGTGGGAAAGTGTTGTATTCGGGGCTTCAAGGTATCATCCGGTTTGAAGAGGAATCCTTCGGTTCGCCGTTATCCGTCCTGCTTCAAAATCAGCACCCAGTCCTCGTCTGCAGGCGCTGGCTGCGGCGGCAGTCTGCGGGTGGTTGCCGGCAAGGTAAGCGTCCGTTCAAGAAGAATTCCTTGCCGCGGATCAAACCATTGGGCGTTGATCCTCGCGGCAGTGCCATGATCGAGCGAGATTACAGCGTTTCGATTCCCGCGCGGCACATAGACAATCCAAGTGCCGTCGCCGATGGCCGCAGCATGGGGCGGGGAAAGGTCGGTGCCGGTTGGCAGTCGATTCGGCCGTCCGTCTACCTGCAACACGTCCCGGCAGGGTTGGAGATTCCACCAATCGAGCGATTCCAAAATCGTGCGCGCATGGCGGACCTGCGCCGAACCGGGCAGACGGATCGCTTCGCGCCAAGCCGTGGTGGGATGGCTCGTGATCTTGCCCGGTTCGCCGTGCGGATCGTCGGGATCGAAGAATTGCCACAATCCCCAGGCGCCATAGCCGTAGCCGGCCGCCCCATTCAGAAATGCGGTCCAAACCTGCCAACGCGTGAGATAGGTCGATTCGGCTTCGGTTGTCCGTTCGTACCAAGCTTCGGACAGGAAGACCGGCACGGGGGGCTTCAGATCGCGGTTCTCGTCCAGACGGGTGACGATATTGAACAACTGATTTGTGGTTTGGCCGGTTTGCAACCAGTGATGATCCAGCCAGGACTCGCCGTGAAACGGACTGGACGACTGCCGGTTGTGCGGGGCTTTCCAGTTGGTTCGCGAACTGGGATGGATCGACAGCGGATGCTTCCACGGATTGTACCGCTGCACCGTGTTGCCCAACGCGGTGAGATCGGCGGGGGTCCAGCCACAGTCGCCCAAGGTGTATTGGTATTCACCCGACACGTTCCACAGCGAGTTGAACGTGCCGTAACGCGCCGCGCAGTAGGCGCTGATGCGGCGAGCCTGCTCGGGCGTAAACAGACACTGCTTGGTCTTGCCCCACCACATGACCGGCACTGCCGCGACAAATCCATGGTCACGGACCGCCGCCATGCGTCGATCCAGCGCCTGGAAGTACGCGGGGTTCAATTTCGCCGGATCGCGATCGAGGAATGCGTATCCGCCTTCGTTGCGGTGAGCCTGCCCGTTCGGATAGTCGCCGTAGCCGTGAATCAGTTGCATCAAAACGGCGGTGAAGCCCTTGGCCTGGCGATCGGCGAGGTACTGAAAAAACGGTCCGTCGCTGCCGGCTCCCAAGCCGCAGCGCGCGGTGTTTCCCGCCCACAGGGTATCGGCCAACAGAAAAAACGGCGTCCCGTCAGCGTATTCGAAATACCGTCCACCCGCCGCGATTCGCACCTGGCCGCGGCGATTGGGATTGGCCCGCCGTTGGTCTTCCGTCCACGAGATCGCGGTCAAGGTGCCACTCTTGCCGGACAGACCAGGATCGTCGAGTTTCGAACCGCTGCGCCACGTCCAAGTGCCCGGCGCGGTCGCCATCACGCGCACGCGAAATGTACTTCCGCCATCCCAGAATCCGTGACAACGCTTCGAAAACTCCGGTCCCTGAAGATCCACCCACACCTGTTCGCCAGCATAGGCGTCCTCGTACTCGCGGACCGCCTGCAGCGTGATCTCTACCGTCTGCCAAGGATGCACCGGGGCGGCGCGTACCAGCGAGGCAAGTTGGCAGACGATGACCACGGCCCAAGGCAAGACGGCCCGATGCCCGAAACAGAAGCCTCGCCGACAACTGCCCAGCCCACGGCTTGCGACCGCCACCTGCAGAATTCCCGCCGTTGGTTGTGTCACGTTCATCTTGAACGCTCCTGCTTTTGCTTTCGATGGGTGGGCGAAATCAACGCCACTCGCGGCAAGTTACCTGCTCGTCCGGAAAGACCCCCGACGCACCAATAGTGACTTACGAAAGCGGTCAATTCTGCTGCCGCACGATGACGGCCAGCCAATGGCCTTTCTTGGGAGCGGCGATGGTAGCCACGGCGCCGCCGGCCACGTCGCTGGTGCCGGCCCACTCGCCGGTGGCGATGTCGATCCAGCGGAGCATGTGGCGGCCGGGGTGCTTGCGCAAGTCGAGTCCGACCGAGCCACCGTCGGTGAAGTACATCGCGTAGGTCCGGCCCGGCGCTGCGGCCAGGTAGGCCTCGTTGTCCGCGCGGTCGGACAGCAGGCTGTGGGTTGCATCCGGCTCGACCTCCCAGAGTTTGACGAGAGATTCGAGCTTTCGGGCGGCCCGGAGCGAGGCGACCGCCGGTTCGGACAGTCCCAGACCGTAAATACCGGTCGGTCCCGGCCGGTGGAAGCGGGCCGAGGCGACGCCTCCGATCACGTGACGCCACCAACGTTCAATACCGTCCCGTTGGTTGCCGAAGCGGCCGCCGTCGGCACCGTAGGTCTTCGTGGTATTCAGCGGACGCGGAACCTTGGCGACGTACTGCCGCACCCACTGGAAATTGTCCCAATGTTCCTGGCCCTTCTTCTGATTATTCTGCGAGACGTCGACGAACCGGTATCGCTCGGGGTGGTCGAACGTGCGGCGGTGCTCCTCGGCCTTCAAATCCCAGGCGTCCCACATCTGAGTCACGCAAATCTGCTTGCCCGCCTCGGTAGCGCGGCGGTGGAGGTGTTCGGCCCAGTAGATCGCCCAGGCTTCCTCGCCCGACGTCTCGTTGTCGATGCAGTAGAGCACGTGGTCGTATTGCAGCGAATAAGAAAGCATCTTGTCCACGAAACGCTGCTGGTACTTGAGAACCAGGGTGTTGTTGCGCTGCCTGGGCGTGGTGAAGAAGAACGGCTGACGATTTCTGCCGGGATGGTCGGGATATTCCGGCGCTAGGCCCGACGCCTCGTGGGTGTAATTGATGTTGTTCTTCGGGTTGTACGGATGCGGCGGCCAGTTGACGGTCGAATAGTCGAATCGGTCCCAGACCTCGATCTGCACGATGATGTCCCGCGCGGCGGTTCCGCGGAGCATGTTCTCGAACCGCCGCCAGTACTCTTCATTCCACTTGTCCAGATCGTACTTGCCGTCGGCAAGCGGCTTGAGCGGATAGACCTCGAAGCCGTAGTCCTTGCGATCGCTCATCGTATTGCGGATGTAGTTGCCTCCCGCCCGCACGATTTCGTCGAGATGCTCGTCCAAGTCGGGGATCTGGAACAGGTTATCGTCCTTGCTGCCGCCAAGGAGCAGGACCGGCTGGCCGCGGTACTGCCAATAACGCGGGTTCTCCGTCCAAGGTTGGATGCGCTGCGCATCGCGCACCTCGGAAGTGCTCCCGATCCGTTCCAACCCCGTCTGCCCGAACGCGGCGGTGATCGAACCTAACAGGCAGACGAAAAAGACAGGCAGGAATCGTGCGGTGGGTTTCATGGCGGGTGGCTCCGGGGATCAAGAGGGCTTTGTTACAGTTAGAGTGAGTTACCGTCGTTCGAGGCATTCGTCCCGGTTGCGGTCTTCGAAGGTAACGTTGACCATCCGCACGTTCATCAGCAACCCCTCCGCCTCGGCGCCGGGGTAGGTCACGCGGCCGTTGATCAGCCAGCAAACTCCGTTGATCGCCACCGTAGTACGCTCCGAACGCGGCTCACCGGCCCGCAGCAAGACGGATGACGCGAGCAAGGCCGTTCCGAAACAAGCCGCCAGGCAAATCTGGCGGATCATCTTTCGCTCACCCTCCGGCGTTTTCGTGTTGCTGAATTTCAGCGTTCCGCCACGCCGATCAGCCGCGTCGGGTTGCCTTTCATGGTACCAAACAAGTCCTGTTGCATGGCCCGTTGGTCGATTTCGCGGATCACTCGCACGGCTGCGGGATCTTCGCTGCGGGTCCAGGCGTAATCGTGATCCGGGCCGGCGACGTCGACTTGTTCCACTTGCTTGATCCAACCCAGATCGAGCCTCATGCTGATAATGGCCGACAATGCGGAGGCATCGTACAGGGCTTTGTTCCGGTCCGGCATGATCTGTTTCAGGTACTGACCCAGCGGGTTGTCGGCGTACAGGTGGCCTTCCTTCCGTTTGTCCATCGCCACGCGAGCGCCGACGGGTGCGGGAACGATCCACGTCTCCAGGCCACTGTGCGCAATGACGACCATCGACCACGGATCGTTGTTGCCGTTGAATTCGCGAATGATCGCGTTGTTCGAGCCGCCCAACCATATCACGCGCAGACGGTCCTTCAATTCCAGTCCTTCCGCACGGGCTTGAAGAATCGCCGAAGCGACGTTGGTGCCCGGGCCGACGGGCACAACCCAGACGGGATTCGTGGGCGAGGCGCCGCGGGCCGCTGCCAGGATCGCGTCGCTGGCGTCGGAGACTTCCGGTTCGGTGTCGTACCAGTTGCCGCTGGCTGGCGGCGACAGTCGGACATCGGCGCCGCGGAAGATCAGCGGCACGCGGTGCTCCGGCAAGCCGCTGCGCTGAGCCAGATCCAGCACGTGGAGGATCTCGCGGTAGTTCACCAGTTCCTGGCCGCCACCGTGATGCACGCTGTTGACGCCCAGCACGTCCAACTCGCTGAACAGGGCGTAACCGAAATAGTGCTGATCGTCCTGCTCGTTCTTCTGGTCCGTGTCCAAGTGGACTTGAGGCACATGCAGCGTCTCCGGGGTATGAACTCGCACGATCGCCAGAACGGTGTGCCGGTGCTTGCCGTCGGAGACCGTCAAGGCGACTTGGCGGATGCCCGGTTGCTGGAAACGGTGTTCGACCCGTTTCCCTTCGGCCGTGGATCCATCGCCGAAATCCCAAGTGAATTCCCCGGCGGCGATGGTCGAGCCGCTGCCGTCGAATGCAACCGGTTGACCGGCCATCACCGGCGCGGTCAGCGGCGTGATCCGGGCCTGGAAGGGCGCCGGCATCACCACATTGTCGTGCGTCAATCGAGCCACGATCCAAGACCGCCCCGGTTCGCCGCGGAAATGGATGCTCTTCAGCGGCGTCGATTCGTCTTTGCTGAAGACGCTGACGCGGAGGGCGTCCAGCGTGACAGGTTCCGTGTCCGGGCCGCCCCAGGCGTATTGGCCGCTGTCGTACCAGCCGGCGACGCCCGAAGCATGAGTGGTCCATTGGCCGTTGCGGCGGATCTCGATTTTCCACGCCGTATCCGGCTGCCGTTGATTGGGATAGGCGCCGGTCAGCGAAATCCAATTCGCTTGGACCGGTTCGGACCACTCGGCCATCCACCAAGCCGGCCGCTCTTGCGGCACGACGCCCAGATTTTGTCCGTACCCGACGCCGTATTCGTGCCATTCGCTAGGTTGCACAAATTCAGCCTGCTGCGGGTTGTAGACCATGTGATCCGCCGCTCCGCGCAGGCCTTTGTTGAAGGACTCCAAGTTGCCCGAGATCTTGGCTCCTACCAGCAGATTCTGGACGCTCCCGGACAGCCTTACGGGACGCTCCGCTGCCAGGCCACCGGCGGCGGCCACCGTCACGGAAACCAAACCCACGATCAACAATTGGCAAATGCTTCTCATCGCTCTCTCGTTTTCTCTTGTTGAAGGGTGCTGATCTGTTCGTGCGTCAATGCCCCGCGGCGGCCGATGCGGCTGCCGAAGATTTGCAGGTCGCGTACCTCGCCGCGGAATTGGCGGTCCAGGCCGTAGCTGCGCATGGTTTCGTTAAAGTTGCCGATGGCCAGCGGGCCGGGATCGCCGGCGACGGCACCGGCCGTGTACGTGGTCTTGCGATCCAGCTTTACCACCGTCGGTCCGGCAGCGTCGCGCGGCTCGCTGAAGTACCAGCTTACATTGTCGCGCGGCTGCGTGGCATCGTAGGTAACTGCGAAAAAGGTCCACTGGCCGACCTTCAGCTTGCCGGACGAACTGTCGTTCTGAACCGAGTCGGGCCACTGGTTGACCGCCAGACGCAATCTGCCGTCGGCGTGGCACACCAGGTCGACGCCCGAGCGGTCTTTGTTCAGGCAGAATACGATCCGATTGCCGCCGCTGCCGACCTGCAGACTCTCTGGCTTCACCCATCCGAGAATCGTAAACGACCGCAAGCCGCGCAGATCATCGATCGCCCGGTCCTCGCCTCGCGCCCCGCCCCACGGCGCGCCGTCGGGGAAATGCAGCGAACCGGCTGCGCCTCGCCGTGCCGTGCCATGCAGCTTGAGCGCCGGCACTTCGTCCCGCTCGAATCCGGCCCGCACGATCGGGGTCGTGGCATCGCGGTCCACGGCGATCTGCACGACGCTTTGGGCCATGCCGCCGTCAGCGTCGGTCACGGTGAGCGTGACCGCGTACAGTCCGGGCTGCTTGAAAACATGCGTCGGTTCCGGCGCGTCGCTGGTCGCACCGTCGCCAAAGTCCCAGCGAGTCCGCTCGCCGCCCGAGCCGGCAAACTTGACCGTCAGCGGCGGTTGCCCTTCGGTCGCCGAGGCGGTGATTTTCGCCTCGGGCCGCAACCGCTCGCCGGCTTGGTACGGCGTCACCCGGAACACCACATCCGAACGGGGCGCCTCCAGTTCGAACGGTCCCGCCGGCGCGGTGCCCAGCGGCGCGATCGTCATCGCCCAGGGGTCGATCCGATCCAGCTTGTAGGGCTGCTGGCCTGCCAACTCGATCGTCGCATTCCCCGGCTTCTGGCAGTAGACCAAATAGTAGGCGCCGGGCTTGGACAGCACCAAACGTTCCTGCTCTTCGCTCCGAGGCTGCAACTCGTCGAACGGCGGCGAATCGGCCAGGAACTCCTTCAGCCACGCGATCCGCTGCGGGCTCGCCCCGTGCAACACGCCGCCCTTGGACCACCACAGCAGATCCTCTGGATGCTGGTACGTCTCGCCGTGCCCGACGTAGCCGCCGCCCAGCGTGCCGATCCAGAATCGGCGGACCATCTCCTCGGGCTTCAAATTGCCCCAACCCTGCGGGATATCGCCCTCGTAGCCGCATTCGTCGATCACCACCGGCCGCCTGTACTGCTCGCGCCATTCCAGCACGCGATGCACGTCGTGACGCTGGATGCTGGAGTGCGTCACCCAGGGCTGCGAATGATCGTAGAAACCGCGACAGTTGTGAATGCCGCGCAGTCGTTGGTGCCCATCCTCGTTCTGCAGAATCCGGAAGAACCGGTCCCAATCAGCCGTCTGCTTGTCGCCCCGATGATTGGCCATCGCGCCCGGAGCCATCAGATCGAATTCGTTGGCCAGCGACCACCAGACGTTGCGAAAGGCGCCCAGCCGCGCGATGGCGTACCGCAGATAGCGGTCGTCGTTCGTGGCACCCATCTCCGCAAAACCCCAGCGGTCGTAGGGATGCCAAAGGATCAGATCCGCCTCGATCCCCAACTGTTTCAAATCGTCGATCCGTCGTTCCAACTGCCGCCAGAATGCCGGATCGGGCCGAGTGAAGTCGAACTTCCCGTCAGGTTTCTTGACAAAGGCGAACCGTTCCGGCTCGTTCCGGTTGTAGGTGTAGCTCTTCGGAAAGACACAGAAGCGGATCTTGTTGAACGGCGAAGCGGCCAGCGTGTCGAGCGTCTGACGCTGCATCGCTTCCGGCTGATGTGTCCAGGCATAGCAGGTCGTGCCGAACTGGTGATAGGGCGTACCGTCGGCGTAGCGGAAGTAGTACGTTTTGAAGACCTCGACCGGTCCGTGGTTGTTCGCCGAAGGCGCCGTCGCGGTCAACGAGCCGGACTTGCCGTCCAGTTCCGGCCGGTTGCTCGACGTCTCGTACCGCCACGTCCCCGGCGCGGGCGGCGAGAAGCGGACCTTGTACACGTCGTCGCCGTCCCAAAAGCCCAGCACTTCGATCGTCCGATCGGCCTGTGTGAACCGCGCCCGCAAACTCACGTCGGCATACGGATTTCCGCCGGAAGGTCCGCGGAACACCACTTCGCCATGGTCCCATTGCTCGACCGCTTGAGCCGCGACGGCGGCGAGGGCACACAGAAGAAGGGCCGGGATGTTGGTCGGCACATGGAATCGTGAATTCGTTCCTCGCGGAATCGGATCGGGGGACATGGAAAGAGAACCTTTCAAATGATGCTGTGATGCTGACAACTCATCTTACACAAATCGGGCGGGGCCTGTGGATGAACGAAGGCCAAGCGACTGATCGTCGGCGACTCCCAGCCACTCCAGGACGACGCTGTCGCCACGGCGGCGGGGCGGTCGCGTTGTTCGAGACTCTGCTGCATTGGATGCCGGCGACGGGAGGAAAGGTTGGCTGGTCACGGGGGCCATCGGCATGTTGAATCGTCTGAAGTTTCATGATTTTACACCTCTCCCATCTGTTTCGAAACGGCCGTGGAAGTTCCCGATTTCCGCGTGTCTTGGATTCGGTATGCCACAAGGCTGCGAATATGTCGCCGAATCGGGAAAAAAACGTCCATGCCGCGCCAATCGGCTCGGGCTGGCAATATCCGTCCGGAAGATTTTTGGTTATATTCGACGGGGCATGAATTCGTTCTGTGTGTACGAAGGCCGCGATGCCGGCGCTCCCACCGCACCGGTTGTTCGCCAGAACGCAACGGATCTACCGCGATCTTTGTGATCGGACGTACTCGAAGTACCAGCGGATGCCGGGGGCGCCTGCGGTGCCCTCGCCGCCGAATCGCTTGCCGTCGACCGAAAGCACCGATTGTTGTTCGGCTAGCGCGGCGACGCTGGCTGACATCGCGAGCAGAACGAACAGAGAACGGACGAATTTGGCTGAGGTCATGAACATATTCCTTGGATCAAAATCGGCGTTTCCAGCACCAGCACCCGATCGTTGCCGGATTGCGGTTTGCTCAGGGTCCGCCGTAGTAGACCAGATGGTCGTAGGTGCGTTTGTCCGCCCGTTTCTGCTGGTGCGGCGCCAGGGGGCCGTGGTATTCGCAATGGAAGAAACGGCTGTCGAGGGTCGGGGGCGGCAAGACGGATGACTGGCCGGCCAGGACGGCCGCCAAGTGCAATAGTGCCAAGGGAACCTCGTCCCCCGTCCGAGCGTGCGTGCGGCCCGGCCGCGGAAACAGGCCGCTGGGCGTTTGCAACTTCGCCACATTCTCCCCGACGCGGCGGGCCAACTGCAGAAACTGGCGGTCGCCCGTGGCACGGTGCAGTTCCAGCAGGGCGTAGATCACGTGCCAACCGGCTTCGTTCGTCTCGTGACGCAACGCCCGCGCCCCGTTTCGTTCGCCGATTTCGCCCAAGTCCAGCGCCTTGGCAATCGCCCGCGCCATCTGCCAGTGGACTTCCTCGCTGCCCAGCCGGCAGGCCGTGGCGTAGGACCACAGCAAAACACCGTCCGGCGCCAGCGGTGCGAACGACTCGGGGACGTAGTACCCGGTCTTCGCTTCCTGCCAGCGCAGGGGCGTGCCGTCGGTCATCAGCGCGATGAACGTACCCGACGCCGGATCGTAGCTGCGCTGGGCGTAGACGGTCAGGTCGGCCAACGCCCAGTCGATGAACTCGCGGCCCTGCTCTGCTCGCTCGCCGCCCGCCGCGATCAACGCTTCGCCGGCTTGCATCTGGGCCAGCGGCAGATGGTGGTAACGCGAGGTCTGGTGATAGCTGGCCACGATCTTGGCTTCGTTGATGGCAGGGTGTACGTGCCCCAACGCATCCCGGGCACGGTCTTCGGCACGATAACTCAACTGGCCGCCGCACAGGCCGGTGCGCGGATCCTTGCCCTGCTGCCAGCGGTGCAACAACCGCCGCGTCCAAGTCAGGGCCTCGCCGTCATCACCCAGCACGGCGAGCATGGTTCCGGCGCGCAGCAGCGGCGGGGTGACGTTCGCAAAGGACAAGTGTCCGCCCTCGGCCGGGAACGGAACCTCGATGTTTTCCAGGAAGGCGGCATCCCATTGCGGACGGACCAGCTTTTTGGCGTTGGCGTGCCGGTTGTAATCCAAGCGTGCCCAATCCAGTACGTGGCCGGCCCAGATGGTTTCCATCAGTCTACGAGTGGCCTCGGGATCCACCCGCCACATCAGCTCGAAGTAGGGCTGATGCGTCTTCAGTTCGTGCGTGTCCGCACCTTGCCCGACCGGCTTCTCCGTCTCCAGATCCCAGGCCAGATGGCCGCCCCAGTACAGCAGTCCGTTGGGAGTCCGGAGGTGCTTCAAAGCGTACCGCGCCGCCTCCTCGGCAGCTTGGCGATATCGCGCTTCCCCGGTCAGCCCGGTCAATCCGTCCAACAGGCGAAACAGCGGTTGCTGGCTGGCGAAGTTGGACAGGACCCAAGTCTGCCCGCTGTTCTGCCAGCGGGCCGGTTCCAGCGATTCGACTTCCAGCCCGTCCACAAACAGCGGCGTCTTCTGCGGGCCGTAGCCATCTCGCCCGTGCGTCAGCACCGTGTCGGCAAAGGCCCGCACGGCGGACACAAACGGCTCGCCGGAATCGTCGTCCGCCGCGCCGGCCGCGCCGGCAAAGTGGATCGAAAGCCAAGCCGCAAACGCCACGAATACGGCCACTCGCAAGATCCCAGACATCCCAAGCTCCTTTCTTCACGGTCTCATCGTAACTACGGCGAGCCGATCGACGCACCGCGGCGGCTAGCCATCATCCTGGCGGCGGAGGATGACATGGATGGTTTCCGCCCGTTTCACTTTCAGCGCCGTGAAGCGAGTTGTCAAGTCGTTGGAAGCGTTCCGTGAGATTTCATGTATCTTCTGCCCGGTATTGTGTTGTTCCGGTCATTGGGGTAATTGGAAGTTCCGGCTGGCGTCGTTCAACACGAGAATCCAGTCCTGGCCTTCGCCCTGAGTGGGCGGCGTGAACTCCCGCGTGCCGCGTCGTGCGACTTCATTCAACAGGTGGTGGATACCTTCGCGCGGATCAAACCACGCGGCGCGCAGCTTGTCGCCAGCGAGGCGTTCGAGCTTCACGGTAAACGGCTTGCCCGCTGCCGAGTAATAAGGGCATCCTTGAACCTTGCGGCGCCCAACCCAAGCCCTGGTCACTCGCCCTTCAACACATCGCCCGATGCGACGAGTTCAGTGATCGTGCCGTAGAACTGCGGGCACCAAACCGTCGCCCTCGCAGCACGCCCGTCCATCGTGGGCAAGAAAACTTCTTGCGGAATTCGACCGGGAATTTCCCTAAGTTCGACTCCGGCATCTCCGGCAGCCGTCCCCGCCCGACCCCGCCGCCACGGCTCGTCAGATCGACTGCGGCGAGGCGCTCGACACCGTGCTACGGGCTTCGGATCTCCGGATCGCCGTCCCGATGAAAGGCTCGGAAGTTTGAGACGTTGAGCGTATACAACCGTTCGGCCTTGCCTTTCCGAGCCGCGACGAGGTGCAGATAGTCGAAGATCGCTCCGCCCTGCACGCCGCGGGAGTGGCATTCGCGCATGCCGCGGAGCGTTTCGGCGGCGGTGAGCGTCGTAATCTGCAGGAGCGGAACGTAGTCGGCTTCCAGAAGTTCCACGGCTTGTTGAGGACTCAGCCGGAACGCCTTTCGCCCGCCGGTCAACGTGCTGAAGAATTCGGCCAGACCGTGGATGTAGAAGCCCACATCGCCCACGTCGAGCAAACGACCGCAGACTGCATGGTGCGGTTCGGACGCCACCACGGCGGCGACCAGCACGGAGGTGTCGATGAAATCCACGCTCAGGTCTCCCGACGCTTGCCGGCTAGTCGGTCCAAGTGTTCTTCACGAGCCTCCTGGACCGCCTGGGCAGCGTCAAACCCCTCCCAGCCCACGATCACGCGACGCTTGCCGCGGCGCTCCAGATGCACTTCGTCCGGTTCATGACTGAGTTCCAGCCGATCGCCCACCAGTTCCAATCGCAGACGCGAGCCTTCCTGCAAGTGCATCTTCTCGCGAATGCTCTTGGGAATCACCACTCGGCCAGCCTTGTCCACCGTCAGCGTCGCATTCATGACCACCTCACCATATTCCCGGCGCGGTTGTTGTTTTCAGGGCTTTTGTCGCTCCGGCACATCGGTTGCCTCATTTCCTCGCGGGCTCCCCGCCTGGTTCTAAGAATACCATATGCAATGCCATTGTCAATGCCATGCCTAGTGGTAACGGTCCGCGCCGGTGAGCCTGCGGAAACGCGTCCTTGATCGGGCGTTGGCCGACTATGAAAACAAATTCATGCGCTGTTCACACTGAGTGTGCCGCTCGTACGCGAGTTCGCGGAGAGCGTTGGCGACCGTCTTCGTCTGCAGCCCCGCCGCTTGCGGATCACGAGCTACCGCGTGATCTTCCGATACAAGATGGAAGAGAGGCTGGAAAGCAGGACGCCTGTCGTTTTCATGGCTGGACGGTTCCTTCCAAAGACTCGGCGACCTTCGCCAGGAATCCGTTCCACACCTCGTCCTTCGCCTTGCCATCGAGGCAGGCGGACGATGACCATGTCCCATTCGGGGATGACGAAACACTTGTTATTGTTGTGGCCGGAAGCCCAGAACGTGCCCTCCGGCGCGGCGGGCAGTTTGGGGAAGTCAACCTGAAAAAACTCGGACGGAACGAAGGATCCGCGTGTCGGCCCGCCGACTACTTCCGGCCTCGGAGGTAGAGGACTGCATCGCCGGTGAACGGAGCCTTGAAGCTGCGCACCGCGCCGCCTGGCACTTCGCCGGCGGGCGTGCTGCGGCCTTGATCGGCGTCGATCCATTCCACGGCCAGCGTTCCGGGCGACTTGGAAAGGTCCACGTTGACGCTTCCTCCGTCCGGCAGATAGACGACATACTCCGCTTCTCGCGGTCCGGCATGGGCCAGGCAGTAGCCGCTGGACGCCAGCGTTTCCTGTGGCGTCATCGCGGCCAGGTTGACTCGCCAGGCAAGGCTCAGGGTGTGGCCCATCCGCCGGCGCGAGGTCTCCTGATGGTCGAGCCAGTCGCCGGCGAACTTCAATCCCTTGATCTCCTTGTCGCCGATCCTGGTCGCGCCGTACAGGTCCATGAACGCGGTGTTCAGCCCTCGCGTGAAGCTCTTCCAGGGCCATTGCGGTAAGTTTCGCGGCCAGACGTGATCCACGTCCGAAATGATCACCTTGCGGCCGTCGGCAGCGGGTGGGTCGGTGTTGTAGCCGTCCTTCGAGGTGGGCGAGATCCAGTCGGCCGGACTGGCAAACAGCGCCGCGTTGTCGATCGGCGCGCCGGTCATGCCGACCGGATGCTGCCGAGGCTTCTGCTTCTGGTAAGCGTGGATGAAGTCGATCATTCGGTACTGCCATTGGACCGAGCCGGTATGCATTTCATTGCCGATCTCGTAGAGCACGTTGTCCAGGTCGTTCAACGTGTCGATCACGCGGCGCACGTAGGCCTGCTGGAGATCGAGGATTGCCCGAGGCGCGTTCAGGGTGTGGATTTCCGGCCCCTGGCCATCGCCGTTCAGGTCGCCGTCGATGCCGTTGATGTTGTTCGCTTGGTTGAAGGGATGGCCTTGCCAGGGGTTGCCCACCTGGCCCTTCTTCTCCACGCTCCAGCCCTCGAACAGCATCACCGACACGTAGATGCCGCAGTCGCAGGCAGCGCGGACGCGGTGCCGTAATCGCGTGAAGTACTCGTCGTTGAACTGGGCGAGATCGTACTTCGGTTTGCCGTCCAGGGCATTGCCGGGACCGGTGCGCGCGTAGGGCAGCGGTCCGACCGGCACGTGGTCCTTGGCCCACGGATCCCAACCACCCTGCTCCCAAACCCAGAGGCGGATGAAGTTGTGGTTGTGCCGCTGGAGAAAGTCCAGATACTCGTCGTAATCGACGGCCGGGTAAACGCTGTTGTGCTGGAAGTTGTTCCAGGTGTGCGATCCGGTCAGGTAGACGGCCTGGCCGTTACCATCGGCGAAATAACGCGGGTTGTCCGGGTGAACCCGCAGCGGACCGGCCGTCGCAGCCCGCGCGGGAGTTTCGGCCCCGAAGGCCATCGGAAACGATCGCAATCCGGACGTCCAGGCGGCACCTGCTGCCCAGACCCCGGTTTGCCGAAGAAAGCGGCGTCGGTTCATGTGTGCTCTCCTAATCTTTCACCTAATCTTTCACCGGTTTCGGAGCGGCCGAAAAACCGGAGGCTAGCGCCTTGCCGCTCACCTGAAAACACGACAGTTATTCCTTTGCCGATCCTAATCTTCTGGAGGAAGTCTCAAGACCAACACAGCGTCGCCGGGGAAAGGCGACTTGAAATCGCGAGTGTCACCGCCGCTGATCTCCTGTCGATCCGGGGCCGCGTGCCAGCGCCTGGTGCGCGGATCGTACCAGCGGATTCGCCAATTGCCCGGCGGCAGGCGCAAGCGACACATCGCCGGGGTTTCGGCGACGTTGGCGGTTTCCGGCATGCGCGAGTCGGGATTTTGCAGGTAGGCAATGATCGTTTTGGGGCCAGCGACCACCTTGACACTGTGTCCGTCGTTGCCAGCCATGGCGTCGCTGGGGGTGCAGGCCGACCAGCGTGAAACCGGTTTCCGCAAAGAAGCGGCCGATGTGCGGGAAATCCGCCGCGCCGTCGTCCAACCGTCCGTCGCGCACAGCGGTCAGGTAGCCGTGCATGCCTTGCAGCTTGTTGGTGGCGGAATACGGCGCGTAGGTGTTCAAGCCGCCGTAGGTCGCGTGCCCGCCGCTCAGCAGGCTGGCCCACATCAAGCGGCGGAAGAAGTAACGGTCGTGCTTCGGCGAGATATAGTTGCCGTAACGGTCCTCGTCGAGCACCACCGGATCGTCCCTCGAGAGCGCGCGGTATTTGAGGACTAGCCCGCCGGCCACCTGGTCTCGGTCTTCCAACGTGATGATGTCCGACCAGTCGGCATCGACGAACGAGTACCCCTGGAATCGCTTCTGGTGATTGGTCAAGAGCGTGCCCCAGGGCTCGCGCGCCCGCATGTCGCGCCCGATGCGATGGATGGTGGCCGGCGCGACGTTGCGCCCTCCCTCGGCGGGCGAGACGTTGCCGTCGTTGGAAAAACACCATTGCACATTCGGAAAGGCAGAGAACCGGGCCTGGGCGTAACGGGCCACGAGCAGCGCGGCTTTGTCGCCCTGGCCGTAACGCACCAGTTCCGGCCAGTCTTCGCCGTACGGAATCAACTGGAACTGGATGTGCGGATACTTTTCCAACGCATAAACCAGTCGCCGTTCGATCTCGTCCCAGTACGCCAGGTCCAACCCTTGGCGGTCCTTGACGAACAACGCGGCGACGTCGTGCCGGCCGCTGCAGAACCACGTGCGGATCTTGTTGAAGCCGACCTGCGCGGCCTCGTCGATGTATTGCTGCCACAGCGGTTCCGTGGCCGTGACATAGCGATAGCCCGGTGTCGCCCAAATGCAGGAACCACTGGCCGTTGTCGTAGGCAAACTGCCGCAGATCCTGCGGATGCTTGCGCAACTTGCCAGGCAACTCGGACGGTTGCACCTCGAACTCGCCGCTCTTGCCATTCAGAGCCGGCCGGTTTGCCACGCTCCGCCAGTTCCAACGAACCGCCTGGGCGCAGTAAGCGCGGCCAGCCCACCGGTCGCCCCCCTGGAAAAAGCCCTCCGCCGTGACCTCCGAGCCGTCGGGCAGGGTGAAGACGAAATGCAATTCGACATCGAAAAAGGGGTTGCCCTCCGGATCGTCCAGCGGCAGCGAGATTTCCCACACCCCGCGGTGCGGAGCCGTGGGAGTGCCGCGGACAATGTTCGACGCGGGCGAATTCGGCGTGATCAGAATGGCCGTGAGTGGAAAAACGAAGCTCGCTTTCCTCATCATTACTGTCCTTCAAATTCAAGGCACATGCCCGGTGGTTTCCTGCAGAACGATTCGGACTGTGGATTTCAAGTTATGGCGAGTTTGCTGCTAACCAAGCTCTCCTCCAAATCGGTCAGTTCCTGCTCGAATTTGCGGCGCAGAATCGGCAAAGAAATAACTGAGCGGAATGGCGCTAGCCCCCGGTTTCTGAGCGGCCGAAAAACCGGAGGCTAGCGCCTTGCCGCTCACGTGAAACCCCGACAGTTATTCCTTTGCCCATCCTAAGACCCTCCAGCAGGCTCATCATCCTGTCGACTGCTCGAACGTCCAGGCCAAACGGATAGTATACCGGAAGACACGGACTTGGAAATCCGCCTGGATTGACATGTCGAGCATCAGCACTTTGCCGAAATCGCCTTAAGAGGCGGTAACAAAACCGCGTCGGTCTCGGAGATCCCGACCCAGGCGGGCGGTTTTGTTACCGCCTCTAAAGAAATCCGTTGTCTGTTTTCATCCGCTGTCGCATTCGGCTCGACAGCCAATACAAGGAGACAGCGAATAGGCTTTCGGCTGGACGTACACTTGCGATGGCACCGAAGGGCTGCCAGAATCTTGGCGAAGCGAGCCTTGCGCGGCCCGCCTGAAGACGCTGGGAATTTCGTTGCGCGCCAAGGGAAAACGCCGGTGTCGGCTGCGAAGGGGATTGGAATGGAAACGCCGTTGCGTTTGGGAGTACTGATCGGGCACAGCCTGGCGGCACCGCTGCCGGAGGCGGTCGAGACGGCCCGTGAGGCCGTGAATGTGCTCGCCCGCGGCGGTCTGCGGCTCGATGTCTGGGTCGATGCCGCCTCGGCCGACACCTTGCGCCGCCTGGCCGACCGGGGTTGCGATCTGCTGCTGTACTATGGTCATGGCACCGAAGACGGCCGTTTGTTGTTCGCCGACGGAGCGCGGACCTACAAGCAACTGTCCAGCGGCTTGGGGCTGGAGCGGTTCTGGGAGGGCCTCGAGGGCGTGTCGTTGTTCGCCTGTCACAGCGGGAAATTCGCCGCCGATCTGCCCTGTCCGTGGCTGGCGTTTACGGAGGAGATCCTGCGTCTGGCGCCCCACGGCTTCATGCATGCCTGGACCCGGGCCCTGAAGATGCTGCCGTTGGACCAATCGCTGCGGCGGGCTCACGACGAATGTGGCAAAGCGATGAGTTCCAGTTTTCCCGACTGCTTGGAGTTCTCCGCTCGACCCTGGTCCGCGCGCCCCGTGCCGGAGGGCGAGTTGCGGTTGCTGCGCGCGTCGCCCGGTTTGACCGGCCGCGTGGAGGTCGATTTCGCCAGCGTGGTCCACGACGGCCGCTCGTATCCGGAACACGATCCCTTCATCGGCCGCGATGTGGAACTCCGCAAACTGCTGAAGTTGCCGCATCCCGATGCCGACGAGGCTTGGCAGCAGTTCTCTTGGGTCTGGGGCGATGCGGGGATCGGCAAATCGGCGCTGCTCCGCCAACACGCCTGCCACGTCCGCGACCTGGCGTTTGCCGACGACGACGAGCCGGTCTGGCTGCTGCACGCCTATTGCTTGAACTGCGTTCAGCCGCGCGACGTGGAACAGCTTGTCTGCCGCAAAGCGGCGGCGTTGTACGGCTGGGATCCCATCCCCGAGTCATTCCATGCCTTGTTCAAACTCCTGCGTCACGTCCCCGGAATCCACGTGTGGGTCCTGGACGACTTGACCTACGTGCGGCCGGAAATCGGCAAAGAGCAGGACTCGCTGCAAGTTCTGCGCACGATCGCGGACACGGCTCGGGCGGCCGGCATCGTGTTTCAGTTGACCGCCAGCGCCCGTTTCGCCGGACCACTGGGTTGGGTGTCGTGGAAGCTCGAGCCGCTGAGCGACCCGCAGGCCATCGAACTGGCGGAATCGATCTGTCGTCAAGCGGAACGCGGCATGACGCCTCAGGACTCGGTGGACGTGCATCGGTTGTTCGCCCGGTGCGGCCGATCGACCGTCCATTTCAAACGGGCGCTGTTGTTGGCGGTCGCTCATCAAATGTCGTTCAGCGCGATGGCTGATGAACTGGCCGCCGCGGGCACGCTGGAACGACAGGACGAAGAGGAATTCTCCCAGCGATTGATCCGGGTGGAACTGGAGCAGCTCGGCCGGCTCAGCCAGCGGCACGGCTTCGATTACCGGGCCTTCTTCGACGTCTACTGGCCCCTGATCCTGCGCGCCGGGCACTTTACGGGCCCCGAGTTGCTCGCCTGGTTTCCGGATGAATTTCACACGGCGGGCAGTTCCATTTCCTGCCAGCGGGCTTACGCCAACGGATTGACTCAACTGGTGCGTCTGGGTTTCCTGGCCACGCGGCGGCACGAGGGCGGGGACGTCTACTACCTGCCGCCCAACCAGCGTTTGGTGATGCGGTCCATCGCTGCGCCGGCGGTGTCGCTGCCCGCATCGATACCGTTTCGGGCCCCGAAGACACGGCTCTCCGCGGCGCTGGAACGGGTCAACAAGGGCCAGTTTTCCGCCGTCGGCGAGATCCTGGAACTGGAACACGAATATGCCGATCACGTGTCCGACCCCGCCGCAGCGGAAGCCGTCGCCAACGCGATGATGGTTCGAGCCGAGTTGACCCGTGATCTTTTTGAGAATCGTGAGGCCGAACTGGAGATCTACGAGCAGGTCGTGCGGCAGTTCGGCGAGCGGGACGAGTTGCCCTTGGCCGAAGCGACCGCCAAAGCGCTGTTCAACCAAGGGGTCACGCTGGACCAACTGGGACGCGGAGACGAGGCCCTGGCCGTGCACGAGCAGGTGGTGCGGCGGTTCGGCGAGCGGGACGAGTTGCCCTTGGTTGAAACGATGGCCCTAGCGCTGGTCAACCAAGGTGTCAGGCTGGGCCAACTGGGACGCAGGGAAGAGGCCCTGGCCGTCTACGAGCAGATGGTGCGGCGATTCGGCGAGCGGGAAGAGTTGCCCTTGGCCGAACTGACGGCCCGAGCGCTGGTCAACCAAGGGGCCACGCTGGGCGAACTGGGACATGGGGACGAGGCATTGGCCGTGTTCGAGCAGGTCGTGCGGCGGTTCAGCGGGCGGGACGAGTTGCCCTGGGCCGAACAGACGGCCATAGCGCTGGTCAACCAAGGGGGTTCGCTCGTCCAACTGGGACGCGGGGAAGAGGCCCTGGACGTGTACGAGGAGGTCGTGCGGCAGTTTGGCGAGCGGGACGAGTTGCCCTTGGTCCAACAGACGGCCCGAGCGCTGGTCAACCAAGGGGGCAGGCTGGGTGAACTGGGACGTGGGGAAGAGGCCCTGGCCGTGTACGAGCAGGTGGTGCGGCGGTTCGGCAAGCGGGACGAGTTGCCGTTGGCCGAACTGACGGCCCTAGCGCTGGTCAACCAAGGC